>ERZ1740062.78-NODE-78-length-77061-cov-7.317196_pt1 | contig 77061 bp, 61 predicted proteins | sample MGYA00581741_ERZ1740062 | MGnify/ENA primary metagenome ERZ1740062 (study PRJEB43018, sample SAMN04849747) | marine metagenome | isolation source: floating plastic debris | place: Pacific Ocean | collected 2008-09-01 | study: EMG produced TPA metagenomics assembly...
CGCTGTTTTTTTTGGTTGTGCCCTCACCCTTTTCCTGCGTCCCTCCTTATTACTCTCATTTTATTTCTTCCCCCTTCTTCGAGTGGCGCTCCCCCCCCCACGCCAGGAACAAGCTGACAGGACAATGTTTCAGCCTGTTTTCTACCCAAAGGGAAAAGTGTTTTCTTTGTATCCGTCCTGGGTATCCGTCTTGGAATCCTGTCCGGGGTTTGTGCCGAGGGGGGCCGGGCCGTTCGGTGCCGGCCAAAAGAAAACGGGGGGCCGCAGCCCCCCGTTGATGTGAACCCGCCCGGCAGAACCTCAGGCGACCAGCACCTGCTCCATGCGCTGCAGGGCCGTGCCGCGGTCATCCTGCAGGCCCAGGTCGGCGAAGAGTTCGGCCGCGCGGCGGTAATCGTCGGCCGCCGCCATTCCCTGGCCCATGCGCGAGCGGCAGTCGCCGCGGCCCATGTAGGCCCAGGGCTCGGTTGGATTGAGCGCCACGTCGCGCTCGAAGTCCTTGAGCGCAACGTCGAACTGGCCCTGGCGCAGCAGGAAGCGGGCACGCTGCTGGACATAGCAGGCGCTGTCCGGCGCCATCTCGATGGCGCGGTTCAGATCGGCCAGGGCCCCCTGGCGGTCGCGCAGCCGTTCCCGCCAGCGGGCGCGCTCGGCCAGAATGCGCGCACAATCGGGCGCCAGATGCAGCGCCTCGTCGCAATCGGCCAGCGCCTTGTCGTAGTCCTTGATCTCGCCGTAGCAGCGCGCCCGGTCGACGTAGAGCGAGGCACGGCCCTCGCCGCGGATCAGGGCCGCGTTGAAGTCCAGGACTGCGTAGCGCAGCTGGCCGAGCTTGCTGTAGCACTGGCCGCGGCGGGCGTGGGCCTGCCACGAGCCCGGATCGAACTCCAGCTCGCGGGTAAAGTCTTCGATCGCACCGCGGTAATCCTCCAACTGCTGCAGCAGGCGGGCACGGTTGCCGTAGGCCGGTGCGAAGGTGGGGTCGGCAGCGATGGTGCGGTCGAAATCCTCCAGCGCCTCGGTCAGCTTGCCCTGCACCTCGCGGGCGATGCCGCGGCGGTTCAGGATGCTCGGTTCGTCCGGCGCAAAGCCGGACGCCCCGGTGAGGTCTGTCTCCGCCTCGGCGTAGCGCTTCAGGCGCGCGTAGGCGGCGGCGCGGTGGAACAGGGTCACCACCTGCTGGCCGCCCAGATCGAGGGCGCGGGTGAAATCAGCCACCGCCTTCAGGTCGTCATAGCGGTCGAGGTGGCAAAGGCCGCGGTTGGAATACGCCGCGGCGAAGCCGGCGTCGTACCCGATTGCCGTGTCGAAGTCGCAGAGCGCGCCGGTCAGGTCGCCCTTCTCCCGGCGCACCATGCCCATGCCGTTGTGGGCCACGGCCCAGCCAGCACCGAGCGTGCCGGCACGCTCGAAATCGTCGATGGCGAGGTAGGTATAACCGAGGCTGCGGTAGCTGTAGGCGCGCTCCAGGTAGATGCGGCCATTGCGCGGATCGCCGGCCAGCGCCGCCGAGAAGTGCTGGACGGCGCCCTGGTAGTCGCCGGCCTTGGCGCGGGCCAGGCCGAGCTCGAAGGCATCACCCGCGCCGGAGCCGTCCGGCGCCGCGGAATGTCCCCGGCGGTTTTCGGGGCGGCATGCCGGGCGCGGGTCCGCCGCCGGCGCCACAGCGTGGCCACTGTCGGCCAGGCTTTCACCGAGGGACTCGACCAGCAGGTCACGCACCGCGGTTGGCGATGACCCAGAGCCGGCACCCGTCGAATCGGTACCGTCCAGGGTGGATACTGGTCCGGAGACTGGCCCGGATATTGGGGGGCAATCGGACTCGCTGAACCGGGCACTGGCGCGGTCCAGATCCACCATCAGCCCGAGGGCCAGGGGATCCAGACCGATCGAACGGCGCGCGCGGCCGTCTTCGGGCAGGTCCGTAGGCACGAAATCGCAGGGAATTCGCGATGACAGCTTCATTCCGGCGTCACGGCACACACTTTCTTGCTGACCAGCCATTCAATTCCCCCTCTTGGTCGGGCCTGCGCCCCTCACCGGCAACTGCTTTAGAAGGGCGAGGTTGCCCGAGGCCGCAAAACGGCTCTGTGAGGAAAATCACATTGCTGGCCTGATTGGCGAAATTCGGCGGATTTCCGGGAATTTTATTCCGTGGCGGACGGCGGCAACGGGCGCTTTCCCCTCGACGGGGTGGCAAGCCATCTCGCCACCACCTTCAGTTGAAAAACTGGAGAAATCGCCAAAAAATAGAAAACATATTCATTATCAACAACTTGCAGACATACCCAAAAAGGTTCGCTGACGATCTGCATCCGGGCGACCGATTTTCCCCGTAGGTGGCGGGCATGAACAATCGAAACCATTTCCGCCGCGCCGGCACATGCGATTGAAACAATCCCGCTGCAAGGTCCCCCCTGCCGCCGGCCTATCCGCGGAATGTCCCGGGACGGGCGCGCACGCCAAGTCCTCAGGCTGGGAGTCCTCGGCTCCGGAACCCTCGACTCGGGCGCGGCGGACACCCTATTCTTCCCCCTGGTTCACGCAGGTCGCAGCGATGTCCAAACCCCTAGCTCCCCCGTCCCGCAGCCTGCGCCCCTTCGCGGCGGCACTGCAGTGCATCGACGGACCGGTCGCGGTGGCCTGCAGGCCGCCCGGAGCGGCCCTGTTGCGGCTGGTCGGGGCCAACAGGGCTTTCGCCGAGGCCGCAGGCTGGGAGGCCATGCCGCTGCCGGGGGATACCCTGCCCCCTGATGTCCTGGGCGAAGACGACGTCCTGGATGATGGGGAAGGCGACGATGGGAAAGGCGACGGTGGGGGCGGCGTCGTACTGCGCGCGCTCTACGACCGTCACGGCAGGCAGCGCAATTGGCTGGCCCTGCATCGGCGGCAGCCAACGGGCGGCAGCAAGCCGGCGGCCGCCGGCCCCGGCACGACCAGCGGCAAGAACCAGGGCGCGACCCAGGACAAAAGCCAGAATGGCGACTTCCGCACCCTGGTCGAGAACATCAGCAACGGCGTCCTGGTGCACCGCGATTTCAAGCCGCTTTACGCCAACGCCGCCTGCGCCCGGCGCGTCGGCTTCGACAGCGGCGAAGCGCTGATGCGCGAACCGACCCTGCTGCCCTTCCTGCCGGTCGAGATGCACAACCGCGCCCTGCGCCGCCACGCCCGCCTGCTGGCCGGCGAGGCACCGGGGCCGGCGCGCGTTCTGCGCTGCCTGACCCGCGCCGGCGTCCCTTTTTGGGTCGAGGCAACGGAAAAGCGCATCATCTGGGACGGTGAACCCGCCGTGCTGGTGTCACTGAACGACGTCACCGAGCAGGTCCAGATGCGCCGGACCGAACTGATGCTGCGCGAGGCGATCGACAATCTCTCGGACAGCTTCATTCTTTACGATGCCGACCAGCGGGTGGTGCTGACCAACCGCCGCTTCCACGAGACCCTGCCGTTCCATCCCGGTCCCGAAGAGATCGTCGGCAAGACCATGCGCGAACTGATCGAGTCGAGCGTCGCCCACAATGCCGTCACCGATCCACGCGTGTCGCAGAACCGCAAAAGCTTCGTCGAGGACTTCATTGCCGAGCGCCTGCACAACCGCACCATCACCCGCGAGGACACCTGGCCCGACGGGCGCTGGGACCTGGTGAAAGAACAGCACACCCGCTCCGGCGGCTTCGTCAGCGTGCGCACCGACATCACCGAGCGCAAGAAGGCCGAGATCGCGCTGCGCGATCAGGAAAGCCGCCTGGAACAGGCGCTGGCCGAGCGCACCGCCCAGCTGAAGGGCGTGCTCGCCAACATCGCCCAGGGCGTGACCGTGACCGCGCCGGACATGACGGTACTGCTGGTCAACCAGGGCTATCTCGACATCTTCGACCTGCCGGAGGAACTGGGCCGCCCCGGCATCCACCTTTCCGAATATATCCGCCAGGGACTGGCGAACGGCGAGTACACGCGCGCCGAGGTGGATGCCGCCGGCGGTGAGGAGGCCTTCGTGCAGCAGCGCCTGATGGTGCTGTCGAAGCCGCGGCGCGGCGTCATCCAGCGCACCCTGGGGGATGGCCGGGTCATCGAGATCCGCCAGCAACGCCTGCCCGACGGCTGCATGGTGTCGACCTACAACAACGTCACCGACCGGGTGCGCACCGAGCGTGAGCTGCAGCGCCAGCGTGAGAGGAGCTACCAGAACGAAAAACTGACGGCGCTCGGCTCGCTGCTCGCCGGCGTCTCGCACGAGCTGAACAATCCGCTCTCCGTGGTGATCGGCCAGGCCGCCCTGCTGGAAAGCATGGCCGGCGACAGCGCCATCGCCGAGCGCGCCATGAAAGTGCGCGTCGCCGCCGACCGCTGCGCCAAGATCGTGAAAACCTTTCTCTCCATGGCCCGCCAGCGCCCCGCCGACCGCCATGCGGTCCAGATCAACGAGCTGATCGAGGATGTGCTGGAGCTTGTCACCCATCAGCTCGGCACCACCGACGTCCTGGTGACCCGCGACCTTGCCCCCGACCTGCCGACGGTGGCCGGCGATTCCGACCAGCTGAGCCATGTGCTGCTGAACCTGTTCATCAATGCCCAGCAGGCGATGATCGACACCCCGCGGCCGCGCCGGCTGATCATCGCCACCGCCTATCTGGAGGCCAGCCGCCAGGTGCGCATCACCGTGCGCGACAACGGGCGGGGCATTGCCGAAGACATCCGCTCGCGCATCTTCGATCCCTTCTTCACCACCAAGCCGATCGGCCAGGGCACCGGGGTCGGGCTGTCGGTCTGCCACGGCATGGTCAGCGCCCACGGCGGCAGCATCACCGCCGGCGAAGCCCCGGGCGGCAAGGCCGGGGGCGGCGGTGCCGTGTTCACCGTACTGCTGCCGGCCGGGGACGCCGCGCCGGCAGCACGGCCTGAATCCGAGCCGCGCCGGCCCGCGGCCACCCGGCACCATGTGCTGGTCATCGACGACGAGCCCGACATCACCGGCTTCCTGGTCGAAGTGCTGGAGGCCGCCGGCCATACGGCCGACGTCGCCGCCAGCGGCCAGGCCGCGCTGGACCTGCTGCAGACGAACGACTATGCGGCGATCATCTGCGACCTGCGGATGCCGCACCTCGACGGCCCCGGGCTGTACGAGGCGCTGAAAGCGATACGGCCGGAGATGCTGGCGCGCATCATCTTCGCCACCGGCGACCTGCTGAATGCGGAAACCGAGACCTTCCTGAAGGCCAGTGGCCGGCCCTGCATCGAAAAACCCTTCATGCCGGCGCAGATCCGCCAGTTGGTCGAGGACGCCGCGGCAAACGGCGGATCCTGAGCGCCCGGCCCTTCCGCGCCCCCGTTTGCATAGGGCCTTGCCGGCGACGCCGGCAAACAACGAAGAACGGCCACGGGGCACCGCCGAAACGCTGCCCCGTGGCACGAGAAACGAAGCTTATCCGCTGCGGCCGCGGCCGCCGATGCAGAAGGTCTTGGTCACCTGGTCCGCATCGTCGTCGACCAGGCCGTTGGTTAAGGCCCGCCGCGTCGTCAGCCGCACGGTGTAAGAGCAGCTCGGCCAGGCCGAGATGTCCTCATGATGCGTGCCGAAGGCGGTGTTGGCCCCGCCGCTGCGCGTCGCGGTGCCCGCCGGCAGCGAGAGCGGCGGAATGCTGGCCGCCGTCGTGATGCTGATCGACCACGCCGCCATCAGTTCGTGGTCGGCGGTGTACTCGATATCCAGATCCGACGATAACGGCGAACAGGCGTTGCCGCCGCCGCTGTGGAACTGCAGCAGGTCGAGCAGCGCCACCTCGTTCCAGTTGTTGATGTGAATACGGCTGAGGGTATTCGTATAGTCCGGCGGCGAGGTCGGGCCGCCGACGCGGGTCGCCTCGAAGATGACGGCGACATCGACACCGTTCTTCAGGTTGGCCGCCGGGACCTGCGTCCCCGCCGCAACGCCCGGCGCCGGGTTGCCACCCGGGAAAGCCGTGTTGCTGTTGAAGCCGATCAGCGCGCCGTTGAAGCCGGCACCCAGGGCTGCGGGGTCGACCGTGATCCAGCCGTCCGCGTCCGGCACGATGACGTGTGTCGGCGGCGGCCCCCAGGGCGTGCCCGGCGGCAAGGCGGGCGGCGGCGTCGGGTCGACCGTCGCCCCGGAGCCGGCGATCATCACCGTCTGGAAGGTCTCCTCCAGCCCGGTGCCGTTGACGTCCCAGTAGATGGTCCGGCTGCCGACGATGACGGGACACAGCAGGTCGCCGACCAAGGCGGTCTGGCTGCCGCTGCGCTCGTAAAGGAAGCGGTAGCGCATCGGCACGCCGGCGGCGTCCGGCGACTCGGCCGGGCAGAACCCGCGCAGTTCCAGACAGCTGAAGAAACCGTAGCCGGGACCGCCGTGGCCGAGCACCGACTTGTTGGTCAGACCGTTGGTCGAATCGATGTCGCCGTAGATGTGGAAGTGGCCGACATGGGTGAACCACGGACGCGGCTTGGGCGGTGGGCAGACGCACCAGCAGAAACGCCGGCACCACAGGCCGCACAGCCAGTGGCAGAGCTGGTGGCAGAACTTGGTCAGGCCCAGTTCCTTCACCAGCGCGGCATAGCTGTCGGCGTCCTCGGCATCGACCGCCGCGACCAGCCGCGCGACCGCCTTCGGATCCTTGGCCAGCTTGGCGACGGCCTGGGCAAACGCGCGGATCTCCGGCAGTTCGTCCTCGATCGCGGTGAGCGGGAAGGGCCGGCAGAAGCGGAAGCAGATGCGCACGCAGCGCCACACGCAGACCCAATGGCAGATCCAGTGACAGAGCCCCTGGAAGCCGGCGCGCTGCAACACGATACGCACGCCGTCGCAGTCGCGCGCCAGGACGCCCTTCTCCACCGCCGCCAGAGTCGCCTTGTCGGCGAGCAGGCGCCGGATCGCCGCGGCCGCCTGCAGCACCACCGGCATCAGGTGATTGCAGCCGATGATGTAAACCGGCTTTTCCGGACTGCAGAGGATATCGCAGATCAGCCGGCAGCGGATCGAGCAGATCCAATAGCAGATGTAGTGGGCGTAACGCTGCAGGCCGAGCTTTTCGACGATAGCCCGGAAGGTGTTCTCGTCGCGCTCGCAGACCGCGCCCACCAGCCGCTCGAGAGTCTTTTCGTCAGAGGAGACCTTGACGATCAGCTCGCCGAAGTCGCGCAGGTCCAGAACCGGCGCGTCCTTGGGCGGCAGCCCCGCGAGCTCCAGGCAGACCAGCGCGCAGTGCTTGGAACACAGCCATTCGCAGATGAGATGACATCGCGGCAGCGCCTCGAAACGCGCCAGCAGATCGCGATAGCCTTCGTGATCCTGAGCGCGAAACGACTGAACCAGCAACCTAAAGGCCGTCTCGTCCCCGGCGATCTTGCCGAGCACCTCGGATGTCTGGACGACATCCGCGACCGTTTCCTGATTGGTATCTTCAGGCATGGACAGAGCCTCCTAGTCAGAAACGCATCTTCAGCTGCGTCTGATGGATCGATGTCCGAAGTCTGCCCGACCTCCCGGATGTCCTTTTGGTGATTGGCCCCAGTATCGCCGGGCCGCGCCTTTGCCGCTGTGGGGATTCCCACAGGGGGTGCCGGTCAGCCTGCGGTGCCCGTCAGCCTGGGGCGCCCGTCAGCCTGCGGCGCCGGGCACCGCCTCCAGATAGTCCGACAGCCGATCCTGCAAATGGCCGACGGCCTGGGGGTGGGTCCGGAACGCCCGGCACTCCATCATCTGCCAGCACTGCCCCTCGTCGCCGAAGCGGATCGCGGCCACCTCGGCCTCGCTGATCGCCGCCGCCAGGAACCACGTGGACAGGCCCGGCACGGTGACCCCGGGATAACGCCGCCGCCAGTGGATGCGTGCCGGTGCGAGGACGAGGCCGAATTCCTCCTCCGTTTCCCGCAAGGCACATTCCACCGGGCTCTCGTCCCCTTCCCGTCCGCCGCCGGGCAGATCCCACAGGCCGGGCCAGGGGATCGTGGGCTTCAGGTCGCGCTTGTAGGTCACCAGCCGCGCCCCGCAGACCAGGGCGATCTTGGCGCCAGAGAAAACGTCACCGGAAAAGGCATCACCGTCCATGCCCCGAGCTTGCCGCAGGGCAGCACGCAGGTCCATGGAAACCCCCGTCCAAATGCTCTACTCTCTGGCCCACGATGACAGAGCTGCCGCAGATCGAAACGCCCGAAGCCGCCCCGCCGGAAGCCTTCATGGATCCCGAGGCCGCGGTGGACCGCCTGACCGCCCTGTACAGGCAGGCGACCGGCTTCCTCTGCGACGGCTTCGACGCCCTGCTGGACGGCAAGGCCGCGCCACGGCGGCTGCGCGCCTTCTACCCGCAGGTCTCCATCACCACGACCAGCTTCGCCCATATCGATTCGCGGCTGTCCTACGGCCATGTGCCGACGCCCGGCCACTACGCCGCGACGGTCACCCGGCCGGACCTGTTCCGCGACTACCTGACCCAGCAACTCGGCCTGCTGCTGAAGAACCACGGGGTGCCGCTGATCGTCGGCGCCTCGCAGACGCCGATCCCGCTGCACTTCGCCTTTCCCGACGGCATCCACGTCGACAGCACCCTGGTCGAACGGATCGACCGGCCGTTCCGCGACCTCTTCGACGTGCCCGACCTGGCGATCACCGACGACGCCATCGTCAACGGCACACACGAACCCAGGCCCGGCAAGCCGCTGCCGCTGGCGCCCTTCACCGCGCCCCGGGTCGACTATTCCCTGCACCGCCTGGCGCACTACACCGCGACGGCGCCGGAGCATTTCCAGAATTTCGTGATCTTCACCAACTACCAGTTCTACATCGATGCCTTCTGCGCGCTGGCGCGCGACTCCCTGGCCCAGAAGACTCCGGCGGGCGGCAACAACGACTATGAGGCCCTCGTCGAGCCGGGCAACGTGGTGACGCCGCGCGGCGGCGCCGCCAGCGGCGGCCCACGCCCCGAACGCCTGCCGCAGATGCCTGCCTATCACCTGAAGGGGCCGAACCACAGCGGCATCACCATGGTGAACATCGGCGTCGGCCCGTCCAACGCCAAGACCATCACCGACCACATCGCCGTGCTGCGCCCGCATGCCTGGCTGATGCTGGGACACTGCGCCGGTCTGCGCAACACCCAGGCGCTGGGCGACTACGTGCTGGCCCACGGCTACGTCCGCGAGGACCACGTGCTGGACGCCGACCTGCCGACCTGGGTGCCGATCCCTCCACTGGCCGAGGTGCAGGTGGCGCTGGAGGACGCCGTCGAGGAAGTGACCGGCCTGGAAGGCTACGAGCTGAAATCGATCATGCGCACCGGCACCGTCGCTACCATCGACAACCGCAACTGGGAACTGCGCGATCACCGCGAGCCGGTGCAGCGCTTTTCACAGTCGCGCGCCATCGCCCTGGACATGGAAAGCGCGACCATCGCCGCCAACGGCTTCCGCTTCCGGGTGCCTTACGGCACCCTGCTGTGCGTCTCCGACAAGCCGCTGCACGGCGAACTGAAACTGCCGGGCATGGCGACCGCCTTCTACAAGCGCCAGATCGACCAGCACCTGAAGATCGGCCTGCGCGCGATGGAGAAACTGCGCGCCATGGCGCCCGAGCGCCTGCACTCGCGCAAGCTGCGGTCTTTCTCGGAGACGGCGTTCCAGTAAGACGCACGGCTCCTGCCCCCACACCGCCGTCGTCCCGGGGCCTGACCCCGGGACCCATTGGCGCCTGCAAGAGAAAATACGTCTCCAGGACGGTATCGTATGAACGGCGAGGGCAATAGGTCCCGGCATCAAGTGCCGGGACGACAGCTTTCAAGTTGCCGACGCATATAGTTCATCCGGCGGGCGGCCCGTTCTTCGGGAGGCTGCCCTGCGGCCCCTCCTCAGAATGAGGTTTCAGGCTTAACCCCGCTACAGCGCCGCCACCTTGCAGGCGCCGCCGGGGCGGATCACCAGCGGGTTGCGCAGGGCGCGGCCGAAGGTTTCCGACTCGATCTCGAAGACGTCGTTCTCCTGCGGGCGCACGCCGTCGGTGAAGCTGAGGGTCGCGGCGCCGAAGTAGTGGACGTGGACATCGCCCGGCCGGCGGTGCTGCGGATACTTGAAGTGGTGGTGTTCCAGGTTCGCCAGCGTGTGGCTCATGTGGGCCTCACCGGTGGCGAAGGGCTTTTCCCAGATCACCTCGCCGCGGCGCAGGATGCGTGCGGTGCCGGAGATGTCTTCGGGCGCGTCGCCCAGCCGTATCTCGGGCCCAAAGGAGCAGGGCCGGAGCTTGGAATGCGCCAGATAAAGGTAGTTGCGCTGTTCCAACACATGGTCGGAAAACTCGTTTCCCAGCGCGAAACCGAGGCGGCGCGGCGTGCCCTTGGCATCGATCAGATAAAGCCCCACCAGTTCCACCTCATCGCCGCCGTCCTCGGCGAAGTCGACCATCTCGAAGGCCTGTTCGGGCGGCGTCACGATGCTGCCGTCGCCCTTGTAGAACCATTCCGGCGCCACGCCGACGAGACCGTTCGCCGGCTTGCCGCCCTCCAGGCCCCACTTGAACATCTTCATGGAATCGGACAGCGCGGCCTCGCCCTCCTCCGCGACCTTCTTATGCATGGAATCGCGGGCATCGGCGCTGCCCAGGTGGGTCAGCCCCGTGCCGGTCACCAGACAGTGCGCCGGATCCGGATGATCCAGCGGCGGCAACAGGCGGCGTTCGGCCGCCACCGCCGCGTAGTCGTCGGTGACGTCGCTCACCAGTCCCTCGACGGCCTGGGCCAGACCCTGGCCCTGCGCCAGGGCGGTCTGTGCCAGATCGTAGACCCGCGCAACACCGTCCAGCAGTCGAAGTTGCCCGCCACTGTCATCGACCATGCCGACGGCGCGGGTGCCCTGCCGGCTGAAAAATTGCACCAAACGCATTTCCGTTCCCATTCGCCCGTTCTTGATTTGTCATCCCGCGCCTTGCCGGCGCGGCGGGCAGTCTAGACCAGGGTGATAGCGCAACCAAGTCTTGGAACGACGCCGCTCCGGCGGCCCCGTGCCTGTGCGGTGGTCTAGGCTTTTGAGACGCTGCGCATCTGGCGTGCGCAGTTTTCGGCGTCGTCGACAGCGGCCGCCACGAACCACGACTTGAAGGCTTCCACCTTCGGGTCCCGCCAGCATCGGGTCGGCCCGCGCAGAGCGAAGTCGCCGTAATCTGTCTCGCACAGCATGTTCCCGAACGGCATCACCAGAAGACCGGAGTCGAACTCCTCGCGGGTCAGCACAAGATCCCCCATGACCACCCCCTTGCCCATGACCGCGGCTTTCACCGCCATGTCGAGATTGGGCAGCAGCACACCAGACTGCGGATCGATCCCCTGAACCCCGAAAGCCGTCAGCCAGGTCGTCCAGTCGAGGTGGCCTGCCGACTCGTGGAGCAGCGTGAAGCGCGCTAGGTCCGCCGGCTGCTTCAACGGCGTCGGCCCCTTCAGCAAGCTGGGCGCGCAGGCCGGCACGATCACCATCGGAAACAGCGGCAGGTCCTCGATGCCGGCGGGCTGACGGCCCTCGGCCGGGCAGCCGATGCCCAGATCGAACTCGCCGCTGACGAAATCCTCCCAGGTGTAGAGAGCCGTGGTGAGGCGGACGTTGATCTCGGGATAGGACGCGTGGAAGTCGTCCAGCCGGGGGATCAGCCAGCGGATGGAGAGCGTCGGCGGGCAGATGATACGCAGGTCCTTGCCGCCGGAGGCGACCTCGCGCGCGCCCCGGCCGATTGTTTCGAAGGCTCCCGTCAGGATCGGCAGAAAGCGGCGGCCGGCTTCGGTCAGTTCGATGCCCTGTGGCAGCCGCCGGAACAGGGCGACGCCCAGATGTTCCTCCAGCCGCTTCACGTGGCGGCTGACAGCCCCCCGCGTGACGCAGAGTTCTTCGGCCGCGCCGGAGAAGCCGCCGTGACGGGCCGCCGATTCGAAAGCCCGCAGGGCGTTCAGCGGGGGGAGGCGCATGAAAGGCTCCTTAGGGTCAGTTTTCCTGATCCTAACAGTGACAAAGCCTGATTTGTAACCCGCAAAATACCGGCTTAATTAGAGGGTGCCCTGTTTCTCGAGCATCATGCCAGGAGGCCGTCATGGCCGTCGCACTCCCCCCCTCCGATCCCTGCCAGGCGGCGCCGGCCGACACTGCGCCGCAGCCCCTTCGTCTGCTCGGCGGCCTCAAGGCGACCGGAGCCGCCTGGCTGAAACGCCGGGCCCTGAGGCGGGAATTGAAGCGCCTGCTGCGAATCGGGCCGCACATGGTCGCAGACGTCGGCCTGAGCCCGGAGGCGGCCCGCCGGGAGGCCGACAAGCCCTTCTGGAAAGGGTGAGGGCGGCGCAGCCACCGCCGCGCCGCCCCCATCGTTGCAGCAGTGAAAATCGGCGGCGGACGCCGCCGCCGCGATCCGCTAGGCCGCCTTGATGCCGGCGATGAACTTCTGCACCACGTCGCGCATCCGCTCGGCATGCTGCGAGAGCTCGCCTGAGGCCGTCAGCACGTCGCGCGAGGCCGTGCCGGTCTCGCTGGCACCGTCCTTCACCTTGGAGATGTTGGAGGTCACGTCGCTGGTGCCACGCGAGGCCTCGGCAACGTTGCGGGCGATCTCACGGGTTGCCGCCGCCTGTTCCTCGACCGCCGCGGCAATCGCCGTGGTGATCTCGTCGATCTTCTGAATGACGGACGAGATCTCGTCGATGGCCTCGACGGCGTTCTGGGATTCGCCCCGCACGCTGTCGATCTTGGCCGAGATCTCCTCGGTGGCCTTGGCCGTCTGGGTCGCGAGGTTCTTCACCTCGGAAGCCACCACCGCGAAGCCCTTGCCGGCCTCACCGGCGCGCGCCGCTTCGATGGTCGCATTGAGGGCCAGCAGGTTGGTCTGCTCGGCAATCTCGTTGATCAGCTTGATGACATCGCCGATCTGGTCGGACTGCTCGCGCAGGCCGTTGATCACCTGGGAGGTCTGGCTGGCGGCGGCCACAGCCGACTGCGCTACGTCCGTCGCGCGGGACACCTGGGAGGCGATCTCGCCGAGCGAGGCGTTGATCTCCTCGGTCGCGGAAGCCACGGTCTGCACGTTGGACGAGGCTTCCTCGGCCGCGGCGGCCACGGTGGTGCTCATCTCCTCGGTGCGCTGGGCGATCTCGGACATCGAGGTCGCCACGCTCTTCATCTCGGTCGAGCCCTCGGCGACGCTGGTCACCATCTTGGACGACTCGCGGTCGAACTCGGTGGTCATCTCCTCGATGCGCTTGGCCCGCTTGGCCTTTTCCTCGTTGTCCTTGGCCGCCTGCGCTTCCATCTCACGGTTCTCGATGAGCCGCTGGCGGAAGAACTCGACGGACTTGGCCATCATGCCGATCTCGTCACCGCGATCCTGATTGGCGGTGACGTTGTCGTAGTGGCCCTCGGCAAGCTGGCCCATGAAGGCCGACATGCCGTTGATCGGCGCGGCGATCGCCCGCGACAGCACGAACCAGGCAGCGCCGGCGAAGACCAGCGCCACGGCGGCACCGGCAAACAGGGCAATCAGGGTGATATCGAAGGCGGTTTCCACCGCCTGCTCGTTACGGACGGTGAGGTCTTTAGCGAGGGCGGTCAGGTCATCCAACTGGACACCCGCTTCGCTCAACATACGCTCGCCGTAGCCGTTGGCCTCCAGCACGCGCGCCTCATCCACGGTCAGCGGATTGCGCATCAGGCTGATCTGGCGGGTGACGATATCGTTCTGCCACTTGGCGACCAGCCCGCTGGCGCCCGTCAGAAGGTCTTTGGCCTTGTCGACGGTCAGGCGCGACTGCAGCGATTCCAGCAGGCGTGCGTACTCGGTCTTGGCCGTTTCATAATCCTCGATGTAATCGCGATTGCCGCTCAGCAGCAGGCCGCGCACCGCCGCCTGCTGGCTGGAAACCTGCTGGCGCAACGAGTCGAGGTCGTCGGTGATCTGGCTTATGCGGGCGGTGTCAGCGACACGATCGCGCGACTCGCCGATCTCCACGAAGGTCACGCCAACCAGGGCGATGATGATGAAGACCAGTGTCGCGAAGGCCGCGATCAGCTTGATCGAGATACGGGTGTTATTGATGATGTTCATGTTCAGCTCCGGTCGCATCCCGCCGTTCAGACTTTGCCGGCGGCGTAGCGCCGCCGCAGTTCGGTGACGTTGACATCTACCGTGACGGCGCCGACGACCTTGCCATCCTGGGCAATGGAGAGATTCAACTGGGCGATTTCGGCGCCCGTATCCTCGTTGATTTCGATCTCGTCAATAAAGACCGCATCGGGGGCGACCTGGAAGGTCTTCTGCCACTTGGCCTCGTCGCCCTGCCAGAAATCCGAGGTGATGGCGCTCTGGCCAGCATTCAGACCGGTTCCGTCCATCACGAAGATGGCGGCGAACAGGCCCTGCGAGTCCGACTGGATCCGGGTCAGGTAGTTCGACAGCGGGCTCGACAGCACGGCAGTGATGAGCGGCTGGTCTTCGACCTCGCGCTCGGCACGCCACTGCTTGTCCAGGGCGTCGATGCCCGCCTGATCGAGGCTGGCATGGCGCTCGTTGCTCGCTTCCAGCGTCAACAGCACGACCGGCGAGCTGGACCAGCGCCGGACCTCCTCGATCACATAGTCGCGGATCAGCCATTCGTCGGCCGCGGCGGGGCCCGCCCATAAAGCCGCGGCGAAGACGGCTGCCAAGCCGGCAAGACCGCGCCGGACAAAGTTACCTTGCCAGGACATCGCCTGCTCCTCTATTCCAACTCAAAAATTCCATAATCAGGTTCTAGACTTAAGTTCTTAATTTACTGATAAATATAATCAAATTCTCATTAATCGAGAATTTGACGTACTGCTATCGCCTTGTCTTTCCTCAAAGATTGTGGTCGAGGCAGTAATCACACCCCCTGGGTGTTGTTTTATGACTGCCGGACCGATACCCACCGACGGGCGATCTGACCCGCTCCCGTCTTGCTGACCGGTTCTACCCTTGAGCGGGGTCCTCTGCGGCGCGGGCATTCATCGCCCGGCGGTCGCGGGCGACCTCGGCCAGCTTGGAGCGCCACTGCGGCAGGAAGCCGCCGATCTCCTCGAAGGCGGCCCGGGGCAGGTACAGCAGATGCGAATAGCTGATGGAGCGCACGGACGCGCTGCGCCGGGTCTGGTCGAGCAGGGCCATCTCGCCGAAGAAATCGCCGCGGCCCAGGCGGTGGCGATGCTCGCCGATGGCGATCTCGACCGCCCCGCTGGCGATGAAGTACATGCCGTCGGCGCGCTCGCCGGCCCGGAACACGAAGGCATCCCCGGCGAAAACCCGTTCCTGCAGGCGCTTGGCGACGCGGGCCAGTTCCCCCTCGTCCAGCGCGCTGAAGACCGGAAAGGCGCGCAGCAACTCCGGCGTCGTGGCACGGATGTCGACGCCGGCCATAGGGCGGAGGCTGGCGTGCACGGCTTCCGCCTCCGAGCGCAGGTGGCGCGCCAGGTCCTCGCTGATGATGCCCGACGCGCGCATCTGTTCGACCTGCTCGACCTCCTCCCGGTAGGCATAGCGTTCCAGCACCGCGTGGTCGAGGTCGCGCGCGAAGGTGGGGTACTGCAGGCGCAGGGCGTCGAGGTGTCGCTCCACTTCGGTCAGGCGCTGCTGGACGATGTCGCCCAGCAGTTCCGACAGGCGGTCGCCGAGCAGGCCGGCGAGCTTGAACTCCAGGAAGACGGTGAGTTCCAGCAGGATGATCCGGTTGATCAGCAGGGACTGAAAACGCCGGCCGAGGTAGGTCGCCAGCGGCCGGCTGATCCTGAGATGAGAATGCAGCATGCCGATGAAACGGAACCACCAGGTCTGGCGGTGTGGCCGGCGCGCGGCGCGCAGATAGCCGAGGCGGCCGTCCTCGCGCACGCCGTCGATCATCGCCTCCACCGTCAGCAGGTAGCGGTCGATCAGCGGACTGGACAGCCCGCCGCTCCAGCGCTGCTCCATCACCAGGGTCTTTTCCTGGTTGGCCAGGGCGATGAGGCCGACGGTCAGGCGCTCCCGGTCGGTCAGCTCCTCGGCAAAGGAATTGTCCTCGGCAACGCGGGTCAGGCGGTCGCTGTAGGGCCGCACCGCGGCGTCCACCAGGTCGTCGTCCAGCTCGTAACGCCCGGCAAAGGACCGCAGGTTGGAGCGCACGCTGGACAAGGCCTGGGTCAGCACCTGGCTGCGGAAGGCGCGGTCGATCGGCGACAACTGCCCGAGCCCGAGCCAGCGCATCAGCGGGCTGAGGGTGGTGCCTTGAACCAGCAGGGTGACCAGGGCGAAGCCGGTCGCCTGGAGGGCGATGAAGCGCTGCACCTCCGGAGCGACCAGGGCGTTCTCGGTCACTGCCAGGGCCAGAGCCAGGGTGACCGAGCCGCGCAACCCACCCCAGATGATGACGGTCTTCATCGGCGTTGAGACCTTCTGCACCACCCGCACCGCCGAGAGCAGCGGAAAGACGCCGAAGAGGATCAGCGCGCGGGCCAGCAGCGCCGCCACCACGGCGACCAGCAGGTACAGCAGGTCGGCCAGGGTGAAATTCTCCAGCAGGCGCGGCACCAGGATGGCGGCCAGCACGAAGACCAGGCTGGTCGCCCAGTAGGCCAGCTGTTCCAGGGTGTCGAGGCAGAACTGGAACGTCTCCGGCTGGAAGCGCGAGCGCCCGACGGCGCTGAGCACCAGGCCGCTGGTCACCACCGCGACCACGCCGGAAAGCTCCAGGTAGTTGTTGCACAGCACGTAGACCACATAGGGCAGCGCCACGGTGATGGTGATCTGGGCGCCACGGTAGGCACGCAGGAGCGACAGCAGGAGGGCAATGGCGCGCCCCGCCGCCAGGCCGACCGCGACGCCGCCGAGCAGGCGCCAGACGAGCCCCTCCCCGACCAGCAGGAAATCCAGATCCCGCCCGGTGGTGATCACCGCGAGGAAGGCGGTGAAAGCGGCGATAGCGGTGGCGTCGTTCAGCAGGCTCTCGCCCTCGACCAGACGGGTCAGGCGGGCCGGCGCCCCGAGGTCGCGGAACAGGGCGATCACCGCGCTGGGGTCGGTGGTGGCGACGATGGCGCCGAACAGCAGGCAGACCGCCAGCGGCATCGGCGCGACCAGGTAGACCGCGCCGCCGATCACCGCCACCGCGACCAGGACGGCGAGCACCGCCAGCAGCACCACGGCCACGATGTCCTGGGCCAGGCGCCGCACGTCGATGGTGATGGCGCCCTGGAACAGCAGCATAGGCAGCAGGATGGTGAGGAAGGTGGCGGAGGAGACCGGAATGTCGATCACCAGTTCCGCGACTTCGTTGAACTCGTCGGTCAGTCTGGTCCGCAGCAGCCACAGCGCCGCCATGCCGATCAGCACGCCGACGACCGCCAGCACCACGGTAAAAGGCAGCCCGGTACGGCGCGCCAGGGGCTGCACGCTGGCAACGACCATCAGCAGGACGGCCGTGGTCAGAACGATGTCGGCGATTGCCATTCCCGGGCGTTATCCATTTGCGCAAGCGGCGGCCGCGGCACGGCTGCGCCGCGGTCTTCCGATGCTCACCCTAATGATCTAGCAAATAAAGCCCCGCCGCACCAAGGCTGTGCGCAATCCCACGCCTTGGCTCAACGGCGCAGGATGAGAACGCCGCCGCGGACTTCGTAGGCGCTGAGCCGGCGCAGGAAGGTCATGCCGAGCAGCGACTGACCCATCGGTGCCTCGTTCACCGAGGCGGGCAGATCGTAAAACACAATATCGCCCACCCCGAGGCTGCCGAGACGCACCGGCGCGCCGAGGCCGATGCCATTGGCGGTGGAATACTGGCGGGTGAAGTGCAGCTCGGCGGTGGGATAACCGATGCGCGCCGCATCGGACGGGCTCAGCACGATGTCGCTGGCCCCGGTGTCGACCAGGAAGTCCACCGGCTGGCCGTTGACCATGGCAGTGACGGTAAAATGGCCGCCCCGGCCGGCACGCAGCTCGACCACTCCGTCGCCCCGCTCGACGGCCCGCGACGGCAGCAACTCGCCGCTGAGCCGGGCACCGAGGCCGGAGAAGTCCTCGCGGAAGCTGTAGCCGAGCAACAGCACGGCGCCGATGACGGCCCAGATCGCGATGTTGCGCAGGGTCTCGCCCAGAGGCACCCGGCGCAGGAAGAAAACACTGCTGCTGACCATCGCCAGGATAATGACCAGCTTCACCAGTTGTACCCAGTCGTCCGAAGCCAGGTTGCGCTGGGGGAACGCGGCCAGCAGCAACCAGATGAGGCCGATGACGCCAGCCACCAGGGCCAGCCACAGCCACCCGCCATTTCCCCGGTGTCCGGATCCCCGCGGTCCAAATCCCTGGGGCCCGGACGGACCTTCGGTATCAGGGCGCTGCCTGTTCCAGGGATCTTTCTCTGGGTCTTTCTTGGGGATCATCACGGATTCCGCTCGCCATGCTCTATCACCGGTAGATATAGGCGGCCCGGCGGGATCAGCCAACCTTGCCGGCCCATGGAGAGGGAAAGACCAGCGGCGCCCAGAAGATCGGATCGCCCATGCCGGCATCGCCGGCCAGCCAGAGGTCGACGGAGATGGCGACGATCTCCATCACCGCAATGCTGGTGATCGCGCTGTAGACCGCATCCCAGAGCGCCCGGGGCGAAGCCGGGGAGATCAGCCTTGAAAGACTTCCGCCAGGGTCAGGTCGCGGTGCGGCCTTTCCTTCAGGTCGAGGCCGGAGTGGAGATCGACGATGTGGCTCTTCATGATCTCCTCCGCCGCCTGGCCGTCGTGGGCACCCATCGCCGCCATCAGGGCGTGGTGGGAATGGCTCTCGCAGGCCGTATCCGGACGCTTCCAGTAGAGCGCGATGATCAGGGACGAGCGGGAGATGAGCTGGCGGATGATGGCACCCAGCACCTGCTGGTCGGCGATCTCGGCCACCGCGATGTGGAACAGGCCCGAGAGCGAAAGGCTCTTGCCCATTTCGCCGGCGTCCAGCGCCACGTGCTCGGCATCGATGTGCGCCTGCAGGTTCGCCAACTGGGCCGGGGTCACCGCCAGCGCCGCCATGCGGGCGACGCGCGGCTCGATGAGCGCGCGCGCCTCGAAGACCTCGTGGGCCTCGCGGATGGTCGGGCGCGAGACGAAGGCGCCGCGGTTGCGCTCGATGGTGACCAGACCGGAATGGGCCAGGGCATGCAGCGCCGCGCGCACCACCGTGCGGCTGGCGCCGAAGATCTCCCCCACCTCGTCCTCGGAAAGCTTCATGCCCGGGCGCAGGCGGTGCTCCAGGATGGTCTTCTGCAGTTCCAGGCAGATGGTCAGCGCCCGGCCCGGCGGCAGCGAAAACCCGCTGTCCGGCCCCTCGGCCTCGCCCCGGGTCTCACCGACCTCGCTACCTGCCGCCACCGCCGTCATGTCCTTGCCTTCCCGAAGAACGCCCGCTGGGACGCTGTCTCAGCGATAGCCCAAGACCACGCGGCAGGCAAATCAAAATCGTATACAATTTTTAGGCAATTCGTATTTCATCTGCCCAATTCCCAGGCAGTCCCGCCTGCCGCCGCCGCGCGCGCCTGGCCGGCCCCCAATAAATCAAGGCCTTAACGCGACCGGCCAATTGGCACGGCAGTTGCGAAAGAGAGGGCTGGACCGCGAACGGGCAGAGGCGATGCGCACAGAAAGCGAACTGGAGCTGGTTTCCGTGACCAAGCGCTATGGCGACACCGTTGCCGTGGACGCCATCGACCACAAGTTCGCCGCCGGCAGCTACTGCTGCCTGCTGGGCCCCTCCGGCTGCGGCAAGTCCTCGACGCTGCGCATGATCGCCGGCCACGAAGTGGTTTCCGCCGGCGACATCATCCTGGGCAACGCCAACATCACCGACCTGCCGCCGGCCAAGCGCGGCACCGCCATGATGTTCCAGAGCTATGCCCTCTTCCCGCACCTCACCACGGCGGACAACGTCGCCTTCAGCCTGAAGATGCGCGGCGTCGCCAAGGCCCAGCGCCTGGCCCGCGCACACGAGCTGCTGGAACTGGTCGACATGGCGGCCTATGCCGAGCGCCTGCCGGGCCAGCTTTCCGGCGGCCAGCAGCAGCGCGTGGCCCTGGCCCGCGCCCTCATCACCAGCCCCGCCATCCTGCTGCTCGACGAGCCGCTGTCGGCGCTCGACCCCTTCCTGCGCATCCGCATGCGCCTGGAGCTGAAGCGCCTGCAGCGCGAACTGGGCATTTCCTTCATCCACGTCACCCACTCCCAGGACGAGGCCCTGGCGCTGGCTGACGGCATCATCGTGATGAACGGCGGCAGGATCGAGCAGGCCGGCACGCCGCAGCAGGTCTTCAACGCGCCGCAGACCGAATTCGTCGCCCGCTTCATCGGCGGCCACAATGTGCTGAAAGGCGACACCGGCACCATCGCCGTGCGCGCCGACCGCATCGTCGTGGCGCGCCAGGGCGGCACCGCCCGGCTGGAAGCGGTGGTGCGCGACGTCGAATACCTCGGCACCACGGTGAACCTGGCGCTCAGCGCCGGCGCCGCCGGCGACGTCACCGCCACGCTGTCCGACAGCACCTTCTTCCAGCAGCCGATCGAGATCGGCGAGACCGTGTTCCTGAGCTGGAACGCGGCCGACGCCCACACCCTCGCGGCCTGACCGCAAACGCCCGGGCGGGGAATGGCCCGGGAACGAACGCCAACACCTCCGGGAAAAAACAGGGAGCAGAAAACATGACGACAGGGAAAGCTAAACCGTTCAGCCGCCGCAGCGTCCTCAAGGGTGCCGCCGCTACCACCGGCCTCGCCCTCGGCTCGGGTGCCGTCACCGGGTTTCCGACGATCTGGGCGCAGAACATCAAAGACGTGACGCTGCGCCAGTTCGGCACCGGCGTGTCCAACCTCAACGAGGTCGCCGATAAGGTGAAGGAAGACCTGGGCTTCACGCTGGAGATGACGGCGCTGGATTCCGACAGCGTCACCCAGCGCGCGGCGACCCAGCCGAATTCCTTCGACATCGCCGACATCGAGTACTGGATCTGCAAGAAGGTCTGGCCGGCCGGCAACCTGCAGGCCATGGACGTCTCCAAGATCAAGAACTACGACAAGATCGTCGGCATCTTCAAAAGCGGCAAGCTGACGCCTGAGTCGACCATCGCCCAGGGCACCGCGCCGCATACCGTCGGCTTCGTCGAGGGCGTCGACGGCAAGACCTTTGCCGACCACGAGACCGGCTGGATGACCCTGATCCCGACGATCTACAACGCCGACACCCTGGGCATCCGCCCCGACCTGATCGGCCGCCCGATCGAGAGCTGGACCGAGTTGCTGAACCCCGAGTTCAAGGGCAAGGCCTCGATCCTCGACATCTCCTCCATCGGCATCATGGATGCCGCCATGGTCTGCGAGGCGATGGGCGAGATCAAATACGGCGACAAGGGCAACATGACCCGCGAAGAGATCGACAAGACCATGGCGATCTTCACCGAGGCGAAGAAGGCCGGCCAGTTCCGCGCCTTCTGGAAGTCCTTCGACGAAAGCGTGAACCTGATGGCCTCCGGCGAAGTGGTCATCCAGTCGATGTGGTCGCCGGCGATCACCGCCGTGCGCTCCAAGGGCATCCCCTGCGTCTACCAGCCGCTGAAGGAAGGCTACCGCTCCTGGGGCGGCGGCATCGGCCTGTCGAAGAACCTCTCGGGCCTGGAGCTGGAGGCCGCCTACGAGTACATCAACTGGTATCTCTCCGGCTGGGTCGGCGGCTTCCTGATGCGTCAGGGCTACTACTCCGCGGTGCCGGAGACCTCCAAGGACTTCATGAGCGCCGACGAGTGGGGCTATTGGTTCGAGGGCAAGCCCGCCGAGGGCGAGATCAAGAACCCCCAGGGCCAGGTGATGGAGAAGGCCGGCGCGGTGCGCGACGGCGGCTCGTTCTACGAGCGCATGGGCCACGTCGCCTGCTGGAACGCGGTGATGGACGAGAACCAGTACATGGCCCTTACGTTTATCTTGTTCACCCTGGCATAATGGCGGCTTGTGTCACACCCGGGCCCCCCCTTCCGGCTCGTCGGCGCCGGGCGGGCGGCCCGCCACCGGTTCCGGAATCATGAAGATCAAAGATCTTATCAGCGCCAGCGAGCGCACGAGTTGGCTGCTGGTCAGCCCGCTGGTGGCGATCCTCGCGTTCTTTCTGCTGCTGCCGATCCTCACCCTGGTGGTGGTCAGCTTCTGGAACTACAACGAGTTCACCTTCTTCCCCGACTTCGTCTTCGACAACTACGCCTACCTGCTAACCTCCCCGGTCACCCTGTCGGTCTACCTGAAGACCCTGAAGTTCATGGCGCTGACCTGGATCTTCTGCACCGTCATCGGCTTTACCGTGGCGTATTTCCTGGCCTTCCACGTGCGCTCGCTGGGCGTCCAGATCGGCCTCTTCCTGCTCTGCACCATCCCGTTCTGGACCTCCAACATCATCCGCATGATCTCGTGGATTCCTTTCCTGGGGCGCAACGGCCTGGCCAACTCGGCGCTGATTTCGATGGGGGTGATCGACGAACCGCTGGACTGGCTGCTGTTCTCCGACTTCGCGGTGGTGCTGGCCTTCGTGCACCTCTACGTGCTGTTCATGGTGGTACCGGTGTTCAACACCATGATGCGCATCGACAAGTCGCTGATCGAGGCGGCGCGCGACGCCGGTGCCAGCGGCCCGCAGATCCTGGCCAACGTGATCATCCCCCTGAGCAAGCCCGGCATCATGATCGGGTCGATCTTCATCGTCACCCTGGTGATGGGCGACTTCATCACCGTGCGCTTCATGTCCGGCGGCCAGAGCGCCTCGGTGGGCCGCGTCATCTCCAACGAGATCGCCCTGCTTCAGTACCCCGCCGCCGCGGCCAGCGCCGTGGTGCTGCTGTGCACCGTGCTGCTGATGATCGCCGTCATGATGCGCTTCGTCGACATCCGGAAGGAACTCTGAGATGGAGCCCCGTCCCCGTTCCTTCTACCTGCTGGCCCTGTTCTTCGGGCTGTTCGTGATCTTCCTCTACGGGCCGATCATCACCATCGGCATCCTGTCGTTCCAGGGCCCGCAGGGCGGTCTGACCTTCCCGATGAACGGCGTCTCGCTGCACTGGTTCGCCGATCTCTTCGAAAAACAGGCAGTGGGCGACATCTGGGGCGCCTTCCGCCGTTCCCTGGCGCTGGGCCTGATGGTGATGGTGGTGACCGTGGTGCTGTCGGTCATGGGCGGCCTCGCGTTCCGCCGCCGCTTCATCGGCGCCGGCGCGGTGTTCTACCTGATCATCGCCAGCCTGATCATCCCCTCGATCCTCGTCTCGCTGGGCGTCGGCCTGATCTTCAACATCCTCGACTGGAACGTCCACTGGGCAAGTTCCGGCTTCGGCGCCCAGTTGACCTGGACGCTGCCCTTCGGCCTGCTGATCATGTTCGCGGTGTTCAACCGCTTCAACAAAGCCTATGAAGAGGCGGCGCGCGACCTCGGCGCCTCGCCGTGGCAGACCGTGCGCTTCGTGGTGCTGCCGATCATCGCGCCCAGCCTCATCGGCGTCGCCCTTTTCGGCTTCACACTGTCCTACGACGAGTTCGCCCGCACGCTCTTGACGGCAGGCTCCTACAACACCCTGCCGCTGGAGATCTTCGGCATGACCACCAACGTCACCTCGCCGGTCCTCTACGCGCTGGGCACCCTGACCACTTTGTTCTCCTTCCTCATCATCGCTACCTTCATCGGCCTGGCCGTGGTGCTGCGCCGGCGCCGCGCGCGCCTGGGATCGGACGCCGGCAAGGGCCTGGTCTGAGTCGGCCGTGCGCATCCTGGTCATCAATCCCAACAGTACCGCCAGCATGACGGCGGCGATCGGCGCCGCCGCCCAGCGCGCCGCCGCGCCGGGGACCACCATCGTCGCGCGGAACCCCGCAGACGGACCGCCGGCGATCCAGGGCGCCGAGGACGGCGCCGCCGCGCTGCCCGGCCTCTTCGCTCTCTTCGAGACCGAGGTGCTGAACAAAGGCGGCGCCAAGGAAAAATACGACGCGGTGGTGATCGCCTGTTTCGACGACACCGGCCTCCGCGAACTGAAGGCACGCTCTCCGGTACCGGTGCTGGGCATCGGCGAGGCCGGCTTCCTGGCTGCCATGCTGGTCGCCGAGCGCTTCTCGGTGGTGACCACCCTGGCCGTCTCCCTGCCGGTCATCGAGGCGAACCTCGCCGGCTACGGCTGGGCCGGGCGCTGCGCCAAAGTCCGCGCCTCGGGTATCCCCGTGCTTGATCTGGAGGCCGCAGCGGGTAGTGTGGTCGAAACCATCGCCGCCGAAATCGACGCCGCCCTCGCCGAGGACGGCTGCGGCGCGGTGGTCCTTGGCTGTGCGGGCATGGCGGATCTGGCGGAACAGATGACGGAACGCTTTGGAATACCGGTGATCGACGGGGTGGCGGCGGCGGTCGCCTTCTGCGAGGCGCTGCAGCGCGCCGGAGTCGGCAACAGCCGGCCAGCGCCGGAACCCCTGCCGGTTTCATGACCAAGCTGGACATCCGCACCGCCAGCGCCGCCGACTTCGCGGTCGCGGTGGACTGGGCCGCCGCCGAGGGCTGGAACCCCGGCCTCGACGACCTGGCCGTGTTCCATGGCACCGACCCCAGCGGCTTCTTCATGGGCTATCTTGACGATCAGCCGGTGTCCTCGATTTCCGTGGTGCGTTACGGCGAGACTTACGGCTTCCTCGGCTTCTACATCGTCCGACCGGACCAGCGCGGCAGCGGCGCCGGCATCGCCACCTGGAATCACGGCATGGCCTATCTGGCGGGCCGCACCGTCGGCCTGGACGGGGTGGTGGCGCAGCAGGACAACTACCGCAAGAGCGGCTTCGTCTACGCCGGCGCCAACCTGCGCCACAGCGGCGTGCCGGAGATCCCTGCCGAAGAATCCTCCGCCGATATCCGCCCGGTGACGCCCGACGACCTGCCCGCCCTGATCGCCTACGACCGGCAATTCTTCGCCGCCCCGCGCGAGGTTTTCACCACGCCCTGGGTGCTGCCCGGGACGGGCGTTCAGCGCGCGGCCCGGATCGCGGTGAAGGACGGCGCCATCGCCGGCTACGGCGTCCTCCGCCGGTGCCTCAGCGGATATAAGATCGGCCCGCTGTTCGCCGAGGATGAAGCAACCGCCGAAGCCCTCTTCGCCGCCCTCTGCGCGACGGCGCCGGGTGAGGAAATCGCGCTCGACACCCCGGTGGACAACGAAGCGGCGGTGGCGCTCGCCACCCGCCACGGCCTCGCCCCGGTGTTCGAGACCGCGCGCATGTATCGCGGCGCGGCACCGGCCCTGCCCACCGGCCGCACCTTCGGCATCACTACCTTCGAGCTGGGCTGACGGCTTCCGGCTCTCATTGCCCCCACGGCTGTCGTCCCGGCACTCGTTGCCGGGACCCACTACCCCTATCCGCTTGATCGAATACTGGAAGACTGCGTACCTTGCCTGCCGCTGGCGAAGATGCAGACAAGACACACAATCACCGCCTGCTGACGCCAATGGGTCCCGGGGACAAGCCCCGGGACGACATCCGGTGTTGGGCAACGGATGACGCTGGCCGCAGCGGAAATAGTCCGCCCGCAACGACAGGACTCCCATGCTGGACCACATTTCGATCACCGTTTCCGACATCGAACGCGCCGCGCCCTTCTGGGACGCGGTGATGGCGGCGCTGGCGGTGCCCTGCGTCGCGCGCACCGAAAGCCAGCTCGGCTACGGCCTACGCAACCGGCCGGACGACGACAGCCATAGTTATTTCTCGATTTTTAAGAGCCGCGGGCCGGGCGTGGTGCCGGACAACCGCCATTGGTGCTTCCGCGCGCCGAGCCGCGCGGCGGTCGACGCCTTCCACGCCGCCGGGCTGGAAAACGGCGGAACCTGCGACGGCCCGCCGGGGCTGCGCGCCGACTACCACCTCGGCTACTACGCTGCCTTCCTGCTGGACCCCGACGGCAACCGGGTGGAAGCGGTCTATCACCGGATCCCATAGGGAGAGCCCCCTCACCCTTCTGCTGCGCCGGCCCCTCCCTCTCCCGGGTCGGAGAGGGACCCGGCGTCAGCCGTGGTGCGCGGCCTTCTCGCCGGCGATGTAGGTGGCGCGCACGGCGCGGTCGTCGCCGAGGGTCATCAGCAGGAAGAGTTCTTCCTCCAGGGTTTCGATCCGTTCGGCGCGGTGGGCCATGGCCGGGGTGGCGCGGGCATCCAGCACCACTATATCGGCCTCGCGCCCCGCTTCCAGCGCGCCGATGCGGTCGTCGAGGCCGAGGGCGCGGGCGTTGCCCAGCGTCAGCCAGTAGAAGCCCAGCAGCCCCGGCAGGTTCTGGTGCTGCAATTGCAGCACCTTGTAGCCCTCCCCCAGGGTCCGCAGCATGGAATAGCTGGTGCCGCCGCCGACGTCGGTGGCGATGGCCGCGCGTAGCGGATGGGCCGGATCGTGCACCTTGGCGAGGTCGAACAGGCCGGAGCCGATGAAGAGGTTCGACGTCGGGCAGAACACGGCGACCGAGCCGCTGTCGCTGAGCAGCCGGCGTTCGCTGTCGTCCAGATGGATGCAGTGGCCGAACAGCGACTTCGGCCCCAGCAGGCCGAAGCGGGCATAGACGTCGGTATAGCTCTGCGCCCAGGCAAACAGCTTGCGGACCGTCTCGATCTCCTGGCGGTTCTCGCTGAGGTGGGTCTGCAGGTAGCCGTCCGGGTGCTCTTTCAGCAACGCGCCGGCCGCCTCGAGCTGCGCCTCGGTCGAGGTGATGGCAAAGCGCGGCGTCACCGCGTAAAGCTGCCGGCCCTTGCGGTGCCATTTTTCGATCAGCGCCTTGGACTCGTCATAGCCGCGCTGGGCGGTGTCCAGCAGATCGTCCGGCGCATTGCGGTCCATCAGCACCTTGCCGGCGATCATCCGGGTATTGCGGCGATGGGATTCGGCAAAGAAGGCTTCCGCCGCGCCGGGATGGACGGTGCCGTAGACCGCCGCCGTGGTGGTGCCGTTGCGCGCCAGCTCGTCGAGGAAGAAGGATGCGACCCGCGCCGCGTGATCCGCCTCGGCGAAGCGCCGTTCCTCGGCAAAGGCATAGCGGTCCAGCCAGTCCATGAGCTGCGTGCCGTAGGAGGCGATCACCTGGGTCTGCGGGAAGTGGATATGGGCGTCGATGAAGCCCGGCAGGATGAGGTCTTCGGGATAGCCCTCGATCAGCACCTGCGCGGTGACGCGCGGCAGGATCTCCCGCGCCTCGCCCACCGCCAGGATCTTGCCGCCGCCGATCAGGACCAGCCCGTCCTCGATGTAGCGGTAGGATTTCTCCGCCGTCGCCGGGTCGCCGGTGAAGGTGAGCAGACGCCCGCGCAGCGCGCGTGTGGGTTCGGTCATGAAAAAGTCCCCGCCGAGACACGGCTGTCGTCCCGGCACTTGTGGCCGGGACCCATTGCCGGCGCCGCAAAGTGCTTGCGGATCCCATACGCCATCGCGAGCCGCGGAGGCCGATGGGTCCCGGGGTCAAGCCCCGGGACGACAGAGGAGCGGGTGGTAAGGACTGAGGCTACCATAGCCGCCACCCTACCAAGCCGGGGCGCCGGCGGCGAGCCAGGCGGCCAGCACCTGGCGTTCCGCCGGTTCGATGAAGCTGAGGTTGCCCGGCGGCATGGCGTGGGTCTGCACCGCCTGCATCCCGATGGCGCGGGCATGGGCGCGGATCTGGTCCGGGGTTTCCAGCATGACGCCTTTGGGCGGCACGGTGAGGCCTTCCCACAGCGGCTCGGCGGCGTGGCACATGGAACAGCGCGAGAGAACGACGTTCTCGACTTCCGCGAAGTCGACTTCTGCCGACGCCGCCTCCACGTCCGTCGCCGGCTGCGCGCTGAGCCAGACGATCGCGGCAAGCCCCAGCGCCGCAGCGCCCCAGGTCCACAGCGGTCCCTTGCCCGTCTTGTGCCTGGTGTTGAAGTAGTGGCGGATCACCGCACCCATCACCAGCACCACGGCGAGGATCAGCCAGTTCCAGCGGCTGGCAAAGGCCAGCGGGTAGTGGTTGGCGATCATCACGAAGATCACCGGCAGGGTCAGGTAGTTGTTGTGCAGGGAACGCTGCTTGGCCTGGGCGCCCAGCTTGGGGTCCGGCGTCCGGCCGGCGATGAGGGCGGCCACCACCTTCTTCTGATTGGGGATGATGAGCATGAAGACGTTGGCCACCATCATGGTGCCGATCAGCGCGCCCATCTGCATGATCATGCCGCGCCCGCTGAACACCAGCGTGAAGAGGTAAGAGAGCGCGACCAGGAAGACGAAGCCGGCCAGCGCCAGCGCCGTGTCGTTCTTGCCCAGCGGCGAGCGGCAGGCGAGGTCGTAGACGGTCCAGCCCAGCGCCAGCCCGCCCAGGCTGATCGCCACCGCCTGCCACGGCGTGAGGTCCATCACCGCGGCGTCGATCACGAACAGCTCGGCCTGCAGGTAGTAGACCAGCACCAGCAGGCCCATGCCGGACAGCCAGGTGGTGTAAGCCTCCCACTTGAACCAGGTCAGCTCGTCGGGCAGGCGCGCCGGGGCGACCAGGTACTTCACCATGTTGTAGAAGCCGCCGCCGTGGACCTGCCAGGCCTCGCCGCCGGCGCCCACGGGCAGTCCCGGGCGCTGCTTCAGGCTGAGATCAAGGGCGATGAAGTAGAACGAGCTGCCGATCCAGGCGATGCCGGCGACGACGTGCAGCCAGCGCACCGCCATCTCGGCCCACTCCCAGAGTATCCCAATCATCGCGGCCCCCCTTGTTCCTGTCTCCGGCCATGCTAGCGCGTCGCCGCGCCCGGTGAAACGCCGTCCCGGAGCTACGACTTTCGGACCAAGCCAAATCGGGGCGGAGGGGGCTGGGGCCCGCCAGCGTAGGGCAACGCCAGCGTAGGGCAACGCCAGCAAGCACGCCAAAAAAGAAACGGCGGCCCCGAAGGACCGCCGCTTCCCGAACGCGTCTTCCCTAAAGAGGAGTCAGGCGGCCTTTCTGCGCCGCAGCAGGCCGAGGCCCGCCAGGCCCAGCCCGAAGAGCGCCAGTGTGCCCGGCTCGGGCACCGCGGTGACCGCGGCATTTTCGACGAGGTAACCGGCATCGCCCGAGACGTAGTTGGCCAGGGTATCGCCGAACACCCAGTTCACGCCGTAGGCGACGTTGGTCCCCAATTCGCGCGGCGCGCCGGTGCCCAGGCCGGCCCAGCCGATGTTCAGTTCCGCGACGCTGGGCGCCTGGATGACGAAGCCGGCCAGGTCGGCGAAGGTGAGGCCGACGCCGTTGTTGGGCAGCCAGGACTTGTCGTCGTTCTCGAAGATCTTGGCGACCTTGTTGGCCAGATCGGCGAAGCTCAGGTCGTAACCGTTGTTGTAGAGCGACTGGAACGCCGGGTTCGACGGCGCGTTGGCCACCACGGCGTAGTTGCCGAGGCCGTCGGTGATCCAGAAGTTCAGGTAAGGCGCGGTGGCGGGGCCGCTGCCGGCCGGGAAGCGCGTCCGGTCGTCGAGCCGGTCGATCTTCACGCTGGAAATGCTGCCCAGCGTGCTGCCGTTGATGTCGTTCGACCCGAGCGCGGCCTTGTCGCCGGCATCGTCGATGACGAACTCGGTCGGCGGCCCGGCATTGATGATCGGCGTGCCGCGGATCGTGTAGTCCATGAAGCCGGCCTCGGCCGGTTGCGCGGCGAAGACCGTGGCGGCGGCCAGCGCAAGCCCGGCCGCGATCATCGCGATCCCACTTTTTGTCCGTTTCATTGTAACCCCCAATACTCAGACTGACTCTCGGGACCGACAGGGCCCCACTCTCCCAGCAGCTATAGAATTGCAAGGATCACGCCAGTCCCGCGAAGTTCCTTTCGTCTGAATGACTTGGAAAGCCGCACAACCCACGGCTGCCGCGCAGATGTAAAATCCGCCGACATTTAGGGGTAGTTCAGGCGCAATAGTGTAAAGCCGGTGAACAGCTTGGGCGAGACATGGCGCTGATAGCTACGTCGACAGCCGACCAGAAGGAGACTGCGTTACCGGAGCGATGCATAGACGACAATCTTCCGGCTGAACTCTCGCGACGGCGGCTCTCCCTTTTTAAGCAGACTGGTTCTAAAGCAGACTGGGCAAAGAAAAACGGCGGAGCCTACTGGCCCCGCCGTTTCGCGTTTGTGACTGATGCCGATGTAGTAAGGCGTTACGCCGACACGCCCTCCACATACCAGTCCATGCCGAGCAGGTCGCCGTCGGGGATAGTCTCGCCCGCAGGGACCATCGCCATGCCCTTCTGGTCGTTGATGGGGCCGGCGAAGGGGTGGAGGTCGCCGGCGACGATGGCCTTGCGCACGCTCTCGGCCGCCTCGACCACCTCGGCCGGGAGCTTGGCGTTGTAGGGCGCCATTTCGACCATGCCCTGCTTGAAGCCGTCCCAGGTCGCCCCGGATGTCCAGGTGCCGTCCATCACCGCCTGGGTGCGCGCGGTGTAGTAGGGGCCCCAGACGTCCAGGATGGAGGTGGCGTGCCAGTCCGGCGCGAAGTTGGTCATGTCGGAGGCCTGGCCGAAGCACCACACGCCGCGGCTGGCGGCGGTCTGCACCGGTGCCGGGCTGTCGGTATGCTGGGTGATGATGTCGCAGCCCTGGTCGATCAGCGCCTTGGTGGCGTCGGCTTCCTTGCCCGGGTCGTACCAGGAGTTCACCCAGACCACCTTGATCTCGGCGTCGGGGCGCACCTTGCGGGCGGCCAGGATGAAGGCGTTGATGCCGCGCACCACCTCGGGGATCGGGAAGGAGGCGATGTAGCCGAACTTGCCGGTCTTGGTCAGGTGGCCGGCCATGGTGCCGATGACGGCGCGGCCCTCGTAGAAGCGGGCGCTGTAGATCGACAGGTTATCCAGGGTCTGGATGCCCGTCGCGTGCTCGAACATCACGTCGGGGAACTGCTTGGCCACCTTCACGGTCTGGTTCATGAAGCCGAAGGAGGTGGTGAAGATCAGCTTGTTGCCGGAGGTGACGAGCTGGCGGATGACGCGCTCGGCGTCCGGGCCCTCGGCGACGTTTTCGACGTAGGTGGTCTTCACGGCGTCGCCGAATTTCGCCTCGATGGCGCGGCGGCCCAGGTCGTGGCCGTGGGTCCAGCCGAAATCGCCGATGGGGCCGACGTAGACGAAGCCGATTTTCAGCGGATCGGCGGCAAAGGCAGCCCGCCCCCCCAGAGTGCCGGCCAGCGACCCGGTCAGCGAGAGGGCGCCCGCCGCGGCGGTGCTGCCCGCCAGGAAACGGCGGCGCGACAGGTTCTTGAACATGAATGCCTCCTTGTTTGAAATTCGTTGTCTAAGTTGATGGCCTAAACGGCTTGCCAAGGCAAGCCGGCGCGTTCAGCCGCCCCTTCCACGGCCCCGCCGCGATGATCGTCAGTACGACAATGGTCGCCAGATAGGGCAGCATCGACATGACCTGGGAGGGGATGCCGAGACCGCCGGCCCCTTGCGTGTAGAGCTGGGCGATGGTGACGCCGCCGAAAAGATAGGCGCCGGCCAGCAGGCGCCAGGGACGCCAGGACGCGAAGACCACCAGGGCCAGCGCGATCCAGCCGCGCCCCGCCGTCATGCCCTCGGTCCACAGCGGCGTGTAGGACAGCGACAGGAAGGCGCCGCCCAGGCCTGCCATGGCACCACCGAAGATCACCGCCTTGTAGCGCACGGCGATGACGTCGTAGCCGATGGAATGGGCCGAGATATCGGACTCGCCGACAGCACGCAGGATCATCCCGGCGCGCGATTTCTTCAGGAACCAGCCGACGGCGATCACGGCGGCGAGCGACAGGTAGACCAGCAGGTCGTGGCCGAAGATCAGCGGGCCGACCAGCGGCAGGTCGCTGACGCCGGGGATGTTCAGCCTGGGCAGCGGCGGCACCGGAATGCCGACGAAGCCGGCGCCAATGAGCGACGACAGCCCCAGGCCGAAGATGGTCAGCGCCAGGCCGGTGGCCACCTGGTTGGCCGCCAGAGTGAGCGTCAGCACGCCGAAGATGAAGGCCATGGCCATGCCGGCGGCGGCCCCGGCGAGGACGCCGAGGCTGCCGGAGCCGGTGGCGACGGTAACCGCGAAGGCGGCGACGGCGCCCAGGATCATCATGCCCTCGACGCCGAGGTTGAGGACGCCGGACTTTTCCACCACCAGTTCGCCCAGGGCGGCGAAGAGCAGCGGCGTGGCGGCGCTGATGACGGTGAGCAGGACGGGGGCGACGATCTCAAAGCTCATGACATTACTCCGCCGCCTGGGCCTGCGGCGCCGCGACACGCCAGCGCAGGCGGTAGCGCACCAGGAAGTCGGAGGCCAGCAGGAAGAACAGCAGCAGGCCCTGGAACACACCGGTGACCGCCTGGGGCAGCCCGACCTCCACCTGCGCCGTCTCGCCGCCGATGTAGCTGAGCGCCATCAGCAGGCCGGAGAGAACGATACCCAGGGGGTTCAGCCGCCCGAGGAAGGCGACGATGATGGCGGTGAAGCCGTAGCCCGGCGAGATCGAGGGGACGAGTTGGCCGATCGGCCCGGCGACCTCGAAGAGGCCGGCGAGGCCGGCGAGCCCGCCGCTGAGCAGCAGGCAGAACCACACGATGCGTTTGGCACTGAACCCGGCATAGCGCGCCGCCGCCGGGGCCTGGCCCAGCACCCGCACCTGGAAGCCGACGATGGTGAAGCTCATCAGCACCCAGCCGGCCACCGCCACGGCCAGGGCGACGAGGGTGCCGAGGTGGAGGCGCGTGCCCGACAGCAGGATCGGCAGCAAGGCGTCGTCGCCGAACATGCGCGACTGCGGGAAGTTGAAGCCGAGCGGGTCCTTCAAGGGCCCGTAAACCAGCGTCGACAGGAACAGCGTCGCCACGTAGGTCAGCATCAGCGAGGTGAGTATCTCGTTCACCCCGAAGCGGGTCTTCAGGAAGGCCGGGATCGCGGCGTAGGCCATGCCGCCGGCAATGCCGGCGCCGCACATCAGCGGCAGGGTGATCCAGTTTTCCTCGCCCCAGAAGGCCAGCGCCACCGCACCGCCGGCGATGGCCCCCATGGTGAGCTGCCCCTCGGCGCCGATGTTCCACACGTTGGCCCGGAAGCCCACCGCCAGGCCCACACCGATGAGGATCAGCGGCGCGCCCTTCACGAAGAGCTCGCTCCAGCCGTAAAAGCTGGTGAGCGGCGAGATGAAGAAGTGATAGAGCGCCAGCAGCGGGTCGTAGCCCATGGCGAGGAAGATGAAGAAGCCGGCCACGACGGTCAGGACCACGGCCAGGAGCGGCGTGGCATAGAGCAGACTGCGCGGACTCTCGCGGCGCGGTTCGATCTTCACCAAAGGGGGCTTAAGCGGCATTGACGTCCTCCTCCGGCGCGAGGCCATGCACGCCGCCCATCAGCAGGCCGATCTCCTCCACCGAGGCGTCCTTGGTCGTCATGGCGTCGGACAGCACGCCGACGTTGATGACGGCGAGCCGATCGGTGATCGCCAGCAGCTCGTCGAGGTCCTGGGAGACGACCACGACGGCGACGCCCTCGGCGGCCAGGTCGCTCAGCGCCTGGTGGATCGCCGCCGCCGCCCCGGCATCGACGCCCCAGGTCGGCTGCGAGACCACCAGCACCGTCGGCTTTTGCAGGATCTCCCGCCCGACGATGAACTTCTGCAGGTTGCCGCCGGAAAGGCTGCCCGCCGCGGCCGAAGTGCCCGGCGTGCGCACGTCGAAGGTCTCGACGATCCGGCCGGCAAAGCGCGCCGCCGCGACGGCCCGCACGAAAAGGGCGGACACCAGGCCCAGCCGGTGGTGGGCGCTGAGGACCGCGTTCTCCACCAGGGTCATGCCGGGCACCGCACCGTGGCCGTTGCGCTCCTCCGGCACCGCGCAGAGCCCCAGCTTGCGGCGCCGGCCGGCGTCCTGCCGCCCGGCGGCAACGCCGTCGATGCGCAGGGCCGAGGCATGGTCGGCCAGGCTTTCACCGGCCAGCGCCTGCAGCAGTTCGTTCTGGCCGTTGCCGGCGACCCCGGCGATGCCGAAGACCTCGCCCGCGCGGACCGAGAAGGAGACGTTCTTCAGGTCGGTGCCGTGCACCTCTTCCGATTCCAGGGAGAGGCCCTCGACCACCAGGCGCGGCTTGCCCCCCTGTTTCTCCAATGGGTCGCCACCGCGGCGCCGGGTCACGGTCTTCAGCTCGGCACCGATCATCAATTGGGCCATGGACTTGGCGGTCTCCGCCTTGGGATCGCAGGCCGCCACCACCTTGCCGCCGCGCAGGATGGTGGCGCGGTCGCACAGCGCCTTGATCTCCGCCAGCTTGTGGGAGATGTAGAGAATCGACACGCCTTCCGACGCGAGCTTGCGCAGCGTCTCAAAGAGCCGCTCGACCTCCTGCGGCGTCAGCACCGAGGTGGGCTCGTCCATGATGAGGAGTTTCGGGTTCTGCAGCAGGCAGCGCACGATCTCGATGCGTTGGCGCTCACCCACCGACAGGGTGTAAACGTCACGCTCCGGATCCAGTGGCAGGCCGTAGGCCTGGGAGACCTCGCGCACCCGCCGCGCCAGGGTACCGCGATCCTCGGACCTGTCCATGCCCAGCGCCACGTTCTCCAGCACCGTCATCGCCTCGAACAGGGAAAAGTGCTGGAACACCATGCCGATGCCCAGCGCCCGGGCGGCGTGCGGGTCGGCGATGGCGACCTGTTCGCCGTTCCAGTGCAACGTGCCCTCGTCCGGATGCAGCACGCCGTAGATCATCTTCACCAGGGTCGACTTGCCGGCGCCGTTTTCGCCCAGCAGAGCGTGGATCTCGCCCGGCGCCACGGCGAAGTCCACCTTGTCGTTGGCCAGCACGCCGGGAAAGCGCTTGCTGACGCCCCTTACGTCGAGGCGCGGTGCGGTCATGTCCCCTTCCCTTCCGCTTCCTCACGCAGGCGCTCGGCAGCTTCATCGCGCAAGCGCTCGGCAGCTCCATCGCGCAAGCGCTCAATGGTCATCAGCACCCGCTCCGGCGTCGCCGGCGCGTCGAGGCGCGGGCAAAGCCGATAGTCGGCCACGCTGGCAATGGCATCGGAAAGCGCGTGCAGCACCGAGATCGCCAGCATCAGCGGCGGCTCGCCGACCGCCTTGGAGCGGAAAATGGTTTCCTCGCGGTTCGGGCTGTCCTTCAGCAGCGCGACGTTGAAAATTCTGGGTCGGTCGCCGCAGGCCGGAATCTTGTAGGTCGAGGGCGCGTGGGTGCGCAGGCGGCCCTGGTCGTCCCACCACAGCTCTTCCGTGGTCAGCCAGCCGGCGCCCTGGACGAAGCCGCCCTCGATCTGGCCCAGGTCCAACGCCGGGTTCAGCGACGCGCCGACGTCGTGCAGGATGTCGACGCGCTCTATGCGGTATTCGCCGGTCAGGGTATCGACGATCACCTCCGTCGCGGCCGCGCCGTAGGAATAGTAGTAGAAGGGCCGTCCCTGGCCGGCATCGCGGTCCCAGTGAATCTTCGGCGTCTTGTAAAAGCCGGTGGACGACAGCGAGACCCGGCCCAAGTAGGCGGCCTCGATGAGTTCGGGGAACGGAATGACCTGATTGCCGGCGCGCACGCGGCCGGGCAGGAATTCGACCTGTTCCTTCGGCACTTCCCACTGCGCCGCCGCGAAGTCGACGAGCCGCGCCTTGATGGTATCGCAGGCGGCCAGCGCCGCCATGCCGTTGATGTCGGAGCCCGATGACGCGGCGGTGGCCGAGGTGTTCGGCACCTTGCCGGTGGAGGTGGCGGTGATCTTCACCTTGTCGATGTCGACCTGGAAGGCCTGGGCCACCACCTGGGCCACCTTGGTGTAGAGCCCCTGGCCCATCTCGGTGCCGCCGTGGTTCAGGTGCACCGACCCGTCGCGGTAGACATGTACCAGCGCGCCAGCCTGGTTGTAGGCGGTCAGCGTGAAGGAGATGCCGAACTTCACCGGTGTCAGGGCGATGCCGCGCTTCAGCACCGGCGACGTCTTGTTGAAGGCACGGATTTCATCGCGGCGACGGTGGTAGTCGCTGGTGGCCTCGAGCTGCGCGATAATCTCCGGCGCGATGTTGTCCTCGACCTGCTGGTGGTAAGGCGTGATGTCGCGGCCCGGGCCGTAGAGGTTCAGCTTGCGGATCTCCAGCGGGTCCTTGCCCAGGGCGAAGGCGACCTCCTCGATCACCCGCTCGCCGCCGATCATGCCCTGGGGCCCGCCGAAACCGCGAAAGGCGGTGTGGGAACAGGTATTGGTCTTCAGCGGCGCCGAGATCAGACGCACGTCGGGGAAGTAGTAGCAGTTGTCGGCATGGAACAGCGTGCGGTCGGTGACCGGGCCGGAGAGATCCGCCGACCAGCCGCAGCGCGCCGCGTAGGTCATATCCACGGCAAGAATGCGGCCGTCGTCGTCGAAGCCGACGGCGTAGTCGATGAGGAAGTCGTGGCGCTTTCCGGTGATGACCATGTCGTCGTCGCGGTCCGGGCGGATCTTGGCGGCGCGCCCGGTTTTCTTGGCGACGATGGCGGCGACCGCGGCAAAGAGATTGCCCTGGGTCTCCTTGCCGCCGAAGGCGCCGCCCATGCGCCGTACTTCCGTCGTCACCGCGTTGGCCGGCACGCCCAGCGCCGCGGCGACCATGGTCTGGATCTCCGTCGGGTGCTGGGTCGAGCAGATGACGCGCACCTCGTCGTCCTCGCCGGGGATGGCCAGGGCGATCTGACTTTCCAGGTAGAAATGCTCCTGGCCACCGACGGCCATCTGCCCGGTGAGGCGATGCGGCGCGCGCGACAGAGCCGCCGCCGCGTCGCCGCGCTTCAGGGTCATCGGCTCGGTGACCAGTTCGCCCGCCGCCTTGGCCTCGTCGAAGCTGAGCACCGCCGGCAGCGGATCGTAGTCGATCTCCGCCAGGCGGGCCGCGCAACGCGCCGCATCGCGGGTCGTCGCCGCCACCACGAAGATTGGCTGGCCGGCGTAGTGCACCACGTCCGCCGCCAGGATCGGTTCGTCGTGGCGGTGGGTCGGGCTGATATCGTTGACGCCGGGGATGTCGGCGGCGGTCAGCACCAGGACGACCCCCTCGACGGCGCGCACCGCCGCCAGATCGACTTGACGCAGCCGCGCGTGGGCGACGGTGGACAGGCCGAGACAGAGATGCAGCAGCCCCTGCGGTTCGGGCAGATCGTCCACATAGGCCGCCGCGCCCGCCACATGCTTGTGGCCGCTGTCGTGCCGCTGGGCACTGTGCACCCCGCCCTTGATCGCCATCTGTCCGCTCATCACCGCAATCCCACCAGCCGGGTCGCCGTCGCCGGCGCCGTCGTCTCGATGAAGCAGCGGCGCAGCAGGTTCTGCGCCGCCTTCAGGCGGTAGGCCGCGCTGGCGCGCCAATCGGACAGCGGCTGGAAGTCCTCCGCCAGCGCCGCCATGGCGCGCGCAACGGTTTGCTCCGTCCAGGCCTGGCCGGTCAGCGCCGCTTCGGCCTGTGACGCGCGCTTCGGAATCCCGGCGAGGCCGCCATAGGCGAGCCGCGCGGAGGCCACCACACCCGCCTCGATCTGCAGGCTGAAGGCGCCGAGCACCGCCGAGATGTCCTGGTCGAAACGCTTGGAGACCTTGTAGGCGCGGAACACGTTGCCCGCCGCCGGCAACGGCAGGGTGATGCGCTCGACCAGTTCGCCGGCCGCGCGGTCCTGCTTGCCGTAGTCGAGGAAGAAGTCCTCCAGCGGCAGGCTGCGTTGCGTCGTGCCGTGACGCAGATGCAGGGTGGCCCCGGCGGCGATGAGCAGCGGCGGGCTGTCACCGATGGGCGAGCCGTTGGCGATGTTGCCACCCAGGGTGCCGGTATTGCGGATCTGCACCGAGCCGATGCGGCGAATGACCTCGCCCATGTCGGGATAGTGTTGCGCCAGCCGGTCCATGGCATCCGAATAGGTGACGCCGGCGCCGATCTCGATGGCGTCGGCGGTTTCCTCGATCTGCTGGAGCTCGCCGACGCGCCCGCTGTAGATGACCGTCTGCGGCCGCTTCAATTGCTTGGTGATCCAGAGGCCGACGTCGGTCGCCCCGGCGGTCAGCGTCGCCTCGGGATGATCGGCATAGAGCACGGCCAGCTGGTCGAGCGTGGCGGGGGCGAAGAACCGCCGCCCGCCTTCGTCATCCTCGACGGCCACGGTTTCGGCATCCTGCATCTCATCGAGACGCCCCAGTGTCGCCGCCGCCTGGTCCGCGAAAGCATCGTCACGCGGATGTTTTTCGTAAGCCTGCCCATCGTACATTTTCCGGGCGGCGCGCACGATGGGCGCGTAGCCGGTGCAGCGGCAGAGGTTGCCCGCCAGCACGTCGTCGATGGTGGCTTCGTCCGGCACCTCGGCATGGTCCCGGGTCATGGCGAAGAGCGACATGACGAAGCCCGGCGTGCAGAAGCCGCATTGCGAACCGTGGCAGTCGACCATCGCCTGCTGCACCGGGTGCAGCGCGCCATCCTTTGCGAGATGTTCAACGGTGATGAGCTGGCAGCCGTCCAGCGAACCGAGAAACTGGATGCAGGCGTTGACCGCGCGGTAGTGCAGCGCGCCATCGCGCGGTTTCGCCACCACCACGGTGCAGGCGCCGCAGTCGCCCTCGTTACAGCCTTCCTTGGTGCCGGTCAGGTGCTCGACCTGGCGCAGGTAGTCCAGCACGGTCATGGTCGGGTCGATCCGCGTCAGGTGGCGCGGCGCGTCATCCAGCAGGAATCGGATCTCGCCGCGCATGGCCCTCAGCTACCCCGGTAGGTGGAATAGCCGTAGGGCGAGATCAGCAGCGGCACATGGTAGTGCTGGCCGGCCGCGGCGACGCCGAAGCGAATCGGCACCACATCCAGGAAGGGCGGTTCCGGCAGGTTCACCCCGGCCCGGCGGAAGTAGTCGGCGGCGTGGAACACCAGCTCGTAGGCCCCGGGGGCGAAGGCCGCGCCCTGCAGCAGGGGGCCTTCGCAGCGGCCGTCGGCGTTGGTTTCGTGGCTGGACAGATGCTCCCGGCCCTCGCCAAGCACGCGGAAAAGCTGGATTTTGATGCCGGCGGCGGGGCAGCCGCGCGCCGTGTCCAGCACGTGGGTGGTAAGCCGCCCGCCCGCCTCTTTGCCGCTATCCGCCATCTCGATCCCCCTCGCTATCAGCCCTGCTCCGGAATTCCCCGGGATACTTGCCCTTTACGGGCCGAACCTGTTTGACTACAGGTTCCTTGGTTCTTGTCGCCGACCTTTTGAGCCGTCTCATTCTCGCGGGTTGCGACGGGAATCGGAAGACTACTCCCTCCGGAAGCAGTTTCAAAAAAAACATGCCAATTCCGCCGCCTTCGTCTGCATTAGTATGATTTGGGAGCGTGAATTGGGCGATTGCAGGCGGCAGCAGCCCAGCAGCAGCAAGGGGACTTCGACAAGACCATGACGGGTAAGCGACCATGACGGGCGACTATCCCCGCGATCTCGTTGGCTACGGCGAGACACCGCCCGATCCGAAGTGGCCCGGCGGCGCCCGCCTTGCCGTGCAGTTCGTCATCAACTACGAGGAGGGCGGCGAGAACAACATCCTGCACGGCGACGCCGCCTCGGAAGCCTTCCTGTCGGAGATCGTCGGCGCCCAGCCCTGGCCGGGCCAGCGCCACATGAACATGGAATCGATCTACGAATACGGCAGCCGCGCCGGCTTCTGGCGCCTGCACCGGCTGTTCACCGCCGTGGGCATCCCGGTCACCGTCTACGGTGTCGCCACCGCCCTGCAGCGCAATCCCCAGGCCGTCGCCGCCATGCAGCGCGCCGGCTGGGAGATCGCCTCCCACGGGCTGAAGTGGATCGAGTACAAGGACTTCACCAAGGACGACGAGCGCCAGCACCTCGACGAGGCGATCCGCCTCCACACCGAGGTCACCGGCGAACGCCCGCTCGGCTGGTACACCGGCAGAAGCTCGATCCACAGCCTGGACCTGGTGATGGAGGACGGCGGCTTCCTCTATTCCGCCGACGCCTACGCCGACGACCTGCCCTACTGGGTCACGGGGCCGAAGGGACCGCACCTCATCGTCCCCTATACCCTCGATACCAACGACATGCGCTTCGCCACGCCCCAGGGCTTCAACTCGGGCGACCAGTTCTTCGCCTACCTGAAGGATTCCTTCGACCTGCTGTATGCCGAGGGCCAGGCCGGCCAGCCCAAGATGCTGTCCGTCGGCCTGCACTGCCGCCTGGCCGGGCGGCCGGGCCGCGCCGCCGCATTGGCGCGCTTCCTCGACTACGTGATGTCCCACGACGCGGTGTGGCCAGCGCGGCGCATCGATATCGCCCACCACTGGCACGCGGTTCACAAGCCGTGAACATCACCGCGACAGAAGACCGCGCGAGCTTCGTCGCCCGCTTTGGCGGCGTCTTCGAGCATTCGCCCTGGGTCGCCGAGGCGGCCTTCGATGCCGGGCTGCCGGAACTGCCGTGGACGCCCGAGGGGCTGCACGCGGCGCTGGTCCTGGCAATGCGCGCCGGCAGCGACGAGCAAAAACGCGCCCTGATCGCCGCCCACCCGGATCTCGCCGGGCGCCTCGCCCAGGCCGGCCGGCTGACGGCGGACTCGACCCGGGAGCAGGCCTCCGCCGGGCTCGACCTGTTGAGCGATGCCGAACGCGCCCGCTTCACCGACCTGAACGAAGCCTATAAGGCGAAGTTCGGCCTGCCGTTCATCATGGCGGTGAAGGGGTGCGGCAAGGACGAGATCCTGGCCGCCTTCGAGCGCCGCCTCGCCAACGACCCTGCGGCGGAGTTCGCCACCGCTCTGGGTGAAATCGAAAAGATTGCCCTGTTACGCCTGAAGGAGATGCTGCCGTGACGCTCGCCAACGAACCCCTCGCCGGGGCCGGCGCCTGGATCAAGGCAATGGTCGACGGCTGGGCGCGCTTCAGCGAGGACGGCGACAAGCTGACCCGCGTCTTTCTCAGCCCCGAGCACAAGGCCTGTGCCGAGGCGGTGATGACCGCCATGCGCGCCGCCGGCATGACCGCGCGCATCGACGCCGTCGGCAACGTGGTCGGCCGCTACGAAGGCGCCACCGAAGATGCCAAAACGCTCATCACCGGCTCCCACATCGATACCGTGCGCGACGCCGGCGCCTACGACGGCAACCTGGGCGTGGCGCTGCCCATCGCCTGCATCGCCGAGCTGGACTCACGCGGCACGCGCCTGCCTTTCGCCATCGAGGTCATCGCCTTCGGCGACGAGGAGGGCGTGCGCTTCCCGACCACGCTCAGCGGCTCGCGCACCGTCGCCGGCAGCTTCGACCCTGCCGTGCTGGCGGTCACCGATGCCGCGGGCACGCGCCTGGACGAGGCCCTGCGTGCCTTCGGCTGCGACCCCTCGGCCATCGCCGCCGAGGCGCGCCGGCCCGAAGACGTGCTGGCTTTCGTCGAGGTCCACATCGAGCAGGGCCCGGTGCTGGAGTCCGAAGCGCTGCCGGTCGGCACCGTCACCGCGATCAATGGCGCCAGCCGCTATGCCATCACCGTGGACGGCATGGCCGGCCATGCGGGCACGGTGCCGATGACCCTGCGCAAGGACGCCCTCGCCGGCGCCGCCGAGATGATCGCCGCCATCGAGCAGCGCGCCGGCGCCGAGGAGGGCCTGGTCGCCACCGTCGGGCGGATCGCCGCCGCGCCGGGTGCCATCAACGTGATTCCCGGCCAGGTGACCTTCACCCTGGACATCCGCGCGCCGCAGAACGACCAGCGCCAGGCTGCCGTCGCCAGCGTCAAGGAGACGCTGGCCAGCATCGCCACGCGGCGCGGCCTGGGCCTCACTCTCGAACTGCTCTACGAGGAAGGCGCCGTCGCCTGCGACCCGGGCCTGATGGAGCGGCTCGACGCCGCCATCGAACGCCAGGACCTGCGGGCGCTGCGGCTGCCCAGCGGCGCCGGCCACGATGCCATGGCGCTGTCGGCGCTCTGCCCCATCGCCATGCTGTTCGTGCGCTGCGGTGGCGGCATCAGCCACAATCCGCTGGAGAGCATTACCGGCGAAGACGCCGAGGCGGCCGCCCGGGTGTTCCTCGACTTCCTCGAACACCTCGATCCGTCTTTCCACCCGTCTTCCCGTTGAGGCCAGATCCATGAGCGATTTCGAAGCCACCCTCCTCGACACCCTGGACAAGGCGCGCGACGCGCAGACCGGCTTCCTCGCCGAACTGGTGAAGGTGCCTTCCGACAACCCGCCGGGCGACTGCGCCGCCCACGCCGCACGCGCCGCCGACCTGCTGGAAGGCTTGGGGCTGACGGTCGAGCGTCATGCCGTACCGGCGGAAACGGTGAAGGCGGCGGGCATGATCTCCGCCACCAACCTGATCGTGCGCAAGCGTTTTGGTACCGGCGGCCCGGTCATCGCGCTGAATGCCCACGGCGACGTGGTGCCGCCGGGCGAAGGCTGGACCCGCGATCCCTACGGCGCCGAGATCGTCGACGGCTGGATGTACGGGCGCGGCGTCGCCGTGTCCAAATCCGACTTCGCCACCTATACCTACGCCCTGCTGGCGTTGGACGCGGCGGCCAAGGCCGGCGCCACGCTGAACGGCACCATCGAGTTGCACTTCACCTACGACGAGGAGGCCGGCGGCGAGATCGGCCCGCGCTGGCTGCTCGACCAGGGCCTTTCCAAGCCGGACCTCTCGCTGGGCGCCGGCTTCTCCTACAACGTGGTGACCGCCCACAACGGCTGCCTGCACCTGGAGGTAACCGTCACCGGAAAGTCGGCCCACGCCGCCATGCCCTTCACGGGACACGACGCGCTGGAGGCCGCCAACGCCATGCTGAGCGCGCTCTACGCCTGGCGCAAGGGCCTGACGGCGCAGGTCTCGAAGATCGAAGGCATCGGCAGCCCGCAGTGCACCGTCGGCCTGATTTCCGGCGGCATCAACACCAACGTGGTGCCCGACAAGGTGAGCTTCCGCCTGGACCGCCGCATGATCCCGGAGGAACAGCCCGAGGCAGTGGAACAGGAACTGCGCGATCTCATCGAGGCAGCGGCGAAGCCCTTCCCCGGCATCGCGGTGAAGATCCGCCGCATCCTGCTGGCCGCGCCGCTGATGCCGCTGGACGGCGGCCAGAAGCTGGTCGACCGCCTGTCCCTGCGCGCCACCGAAATCATGGGCGAGCGCATCGGCCCCAAGGGCGTGCCGCTCTACACCGACGCGCGCCACTACACCGCCGCCGGCATCCCCACCGTGCTGTACGGCGCCGGCCCCCACACCATCGAGGAAGCCAACGCCCACCGCGCCGACGAACGCCTGCCGTTGGATGATCTTTACAAGGCCACGCAGGTGGTGGCGCTGACGCTGTATGACCTGCTGAGCGCGTGACCGCCAAAAAAAGAGGGCGCCCCTGGATGGTCGGGGGGCGCCCTCGAAGTGGAGAACAGGGAGATTGAAGGGCTAATTCAACCGGCTACTTCGCGAGGCAGGAGTCGACGTTCTCCGGCGTGCACTCGTCGAGGCCGGTAAACAGCGGATCGCTGGTCGGCTCGCCCTTGATAAGCTCGATCATCACTGACGGCGCCTTATAGCCCATCTCGAAGGGCCGCTGGCCGATCTGAACGTGACTGCGCCCGGCCTTCAACGCCTCGATCTGCGGCGGCAGGGTGTCGCCGGCAATGATGACCAGTTCCTTGCTCTTCAGCTTGTCCATCACCTGATCGGTGACCTGAGCATAGGCCTGGGGTGCGAACTGCGCCCAGCCGCCGACCAGCACGAAGGCGTCGAGGTCCGGGTTGGCGGTGAAGGTGTCGGCCATCTGCTGGTTGGCGAGGTCGGCCTGGTCATTGGTATAGAGCGGGCAGCCGTCGATCTCCGTCCAGCCGTTCTGGCCGGTCAGGCGGTCGGTTCCCTTGGCCCCGGCGGCGGTGTCGCGGAAGCCGGCGGCGCGCGCGTTGATGTTGTCCGCCGCCACGTTGCCGAGCTGCAGGCAGACCGTGCCGCCCTCAGGCTTCAGCTTCGCGGCATACTCGGCCATCTTCACACCCATCAGGTAGTTGTCGGTGCCGAGATAGGTTTTGCGCAGGGCGGAGTCCGCCGCCATGAAATCGGCATCGATCGTCATGATCGGGATCGAAGGATCCCGCTGGCGGATCAGGTTTGCCATCGCCGGGGCATTGGACGGCGAAATGGCGATGGCATCGACGCCGCGCGTCAGCAGGTCATCGACGATTTGCACCTCGCCGGCCTCGTCGGTGCTGGACGCCGGGCCGGTGTAGAAGCACTCGTATTCGGAACCGGGGTTCTCGGTCAGCCACTTCTTGCAGCCCAGGTTGATCTGTTCGAAGAAGGGGTTGTCGAGGCCCTTCACCACAATGGCCAGGGTCTTCTTCTCCTGGGCCTCGGCGCCGGCAGCCAAGGTGGCCAGCAGCGCCGCCGCAAAGACGGCAAGCGATTTTCTCAACATCATCGGTCATTCCTCCCATTCATTGTGCGCGGCATTGGTGCCGTCGCTGTTATCGGCCCGGATACGCTCAGCCCGGATACCAGACCCTCCTGGGGTCGTTGTTCGGCCTTTCGTAGCTCCAGGCTTCCTCGATCAAACGGTGCAGGTCGTACTGCGGCTCCCACTCCAGCAAAGCGCGGGCCTTGGCGTTGTCCATCCAGTTGCTGTGATAGCGGCTATCGATCCGCACACTGGGCAGGCCGCGTGTTTCGGCCAGATAGCCGGCGACCTCGCCATAGTCGACCGGCCGGCTCATACAGATGTTGAAGAGTTGCCCGTGCGAACGCGGGTGGTCGAGCGCCGACAGGATGGCTTCGACCAAGTCGTTCACGTGCACGAAGTTGCGCTTCAGCGGGCGGCCGTCCGCATCGTGCAGGCAAGGTACGGCGCCCCGGCGCCGGTAGCCCTCCGCCGCCGCCTCGCCGACCAGTTCGTGCCACACGGGGCCGCCGAAGACGTCCTTGCCGAAAGACAGGCTGTAGCGGAAATCGTCCTTTTCCATGATCCAGGGCGCGCGCAGACAGCAGGCGTTGAGGCCGTACTGCAGGGTGAACTGCTGCACCATCACCTCTTCCAGCACCTTGGAGAGGGCATAGCAGCCGGGATAGGCCTGGTGCGGTACGGCCTCGGTCGCCGGCATCGGCAGGCGGTTGTGAAAGTGGCCGATGGCCGCGTCGCCGCCGATCAGCACGAACTGCCGGAAGGTGGCGCTTTCACGCGCCGCCTCCAGCAACCAGAAAAGCCCCTTCACGGTGACGTCCATGACGTCCTCCGGGATCTCCTTGCAGGTCGCCAGGTGGACGACGTGGGTCACCCCCTCCATCGCCCGGTTGACCACGGCGCGCTCAGCGATCGAACCGCGGACGACGGAGATCCGCTCATGGGGCTCGACATCGCGGTTATGGCAGAGCGCGCAGATCCGGGCGCTGTCCCACCGCGCGTCGGACAGCAAGCGGGGGATCAGGGCCTGCCCGACCTTGCCTGTGGCTCCGGTGATCAGAATCTGCATTGCATCTTCCTGGATAGCGCTACCATACTATTCTTGATAAGCTGGGCTAGTCAATTCGTTTGCTCACTTAAAAAGAGCATCCGAGGATAGAGGCAGGCAGCGCCGCCTCCGGGAGGGACGCGGGAAACCGGGAAGGGAGAGAGGTCCGCATAGCGTCCGGAGCTTTCACCGGCGCAAGGTAAACGCGAGAGACCCGTGCAGAAATGTGCCGCCACCGCAGCGCCAGGGCCGGATGGCGGCAAGAAGACCAAACGAAACGTCCTGGATGCCTTTCGGGAGGGGGCAACGACCGATGACCGTTCTCACGCTGTCCGCCGTGTCCAAACACTTCGGGGCCATTCAGGCGCTGAACGACGTCTCCCTCACCCTGCGCCCGGGTGAAGTGCTGGGCCTGATGGGCGACAACGGCGCGGGCAAGTCGACCCTGGTGCGCATCATCGCCGGCAACTTCCCGCCCAGCAGCGGCCAGGTCGCCATCGAAGGGCGCGGCGTCAGCTTCCATGGCCCCGCCGACGCGCGCGCCGCCGGCATCGAGATCGTCTATCAGGACCTCGCGCTCTGCGACAACCTGACCGCCGCCGCCAACGTCTACCTGGGCCGCGAACTGATGAAGACCGTCGGCCCCTTCCGTCTGCTGAACTACAAGGCGATGTACCAGCGCGCCGGCGAGCTGTTCGCCGAGCTGAAGTCGGAGACCCGGCCGCGCGACCTGGTGCGGCGCATGTCGGGCGGCCAGCGCCAGGCGGTGGCGATTGCCCGCACCCGCCTGTCGGACCCCAAGATCGTGCTGATGGACGAGCCGACGGCGGCGATCAGCGTGCGCCAGGTGGCCGAGGTCCTGAACCTCATCCGCCGGCTGCGCGACCACGGCATCGCGGTGGTGCTGATCAGCCACCGCATGCCCGATGTGTTCTCGGTCTGCGACCGCATCATGGTGCTGCGGCGCGGCCACAAGGTCGCCGATAAGCCGATCGCCGGCAGTTCACCGGAAGAAGTGACGGCGCTGATCACCGGCGCCCTCGAAACCGCTTGAAAACAACAGCGCAGACGCAGAGCACGGGCTGAAACCGGGGAGCACAGAAAGACGATGGCGGGTGAGGACATGAGTGCAACGGCAGGGCTGGAACAAGCCATCGGCAAGCAGATGCACGGCAATCCCCTGAACTGGCTGGTCAGCCGGCAGACCTTCTGGGTGTTCCTCGCCGCGGTCATCGCCTGCGTCGCGCTGTCGCTGATCACCGACACCTTCGCGACCGAGCGCAACCTTTTCAACGTGACACGCAACTTCGCCTTCGTCGGTATCATTGCGCTGGGCATGACCGCGGTCATCATCGTCGGCGGCATCGACCTCTCGGTCGGCTCCGTCGTCGTGCTCTCGGCCATGGTCACCGGCATGACCATGGCGGCCGGCCACCCCATCTATGTGGCGATTCCCCTGGCCCTCCTGGCGTCGCTGGGCGTCGGCCTGTTCAATGGCATCATGGTCGCCTACCTGAAGGTGCCGTCCTTCGTGGTGACGCTGGGCGTGCTGTCGGTGGCGCGCAGTCTTGCCATGGTGCTGTCCGACAACAAGATGGTCTACCAGTTCGGGCCTGACCACGAGGTTCTGCTGGCACTGGGCGGCGGCTCGACCTTCGGCATCCCGCACCCGCTCTACATCCTGATCGTGCTGGCACTGGCGACCGGCTATGCCTTCCGCTGGTCGCGCTGGGGCCGCCATGTCTTTGCCATCGGCGGCAACGAGCAGGCCGCGACGATGACCGGCATCCCGGTGCGCCATGTCAAGATCTCGGTCTACATGTTCGCTTCGCTGATGGCCGGCATCACCGGCGTGCTGGAGGTTGGCTGGCTGGGGGGCGTCACCACCAATCTGGGCCAGGGCATGGAGCTGACGGTCATTGCCGCCGCTGTGATCGGCGGCGCCAACCTGGCCGGCGGCATCGGCACCGCCTTCGGGGCTGTGGTCGGCGCGGCGCTTATCGAAGTGATCCGCAACAGCTTGATCTTGCTGGGCATCAGCACTTTCTGGCAGGGTACCTTCGTCGGCAGTTTCATCATCATCGCGGTGCTGTTCGACCGTTTGCGTGTGCGCCACGCCAACGACTGACCCGCGGCGCACCTGCCCAAAAGGCCGACAGCCCTTGCCCATCGAAGACCGCCTGTACGACGACCCTGAACTCGTCCAGTTCTACGACCTGGAGAACGGCTGGCGCGCCGATTTCGATTTCTGCGCCGGGCTGGCCGCCGAGGCGCGCTCGGTGCTGGACCTCGGCTGCGGCACCGGCGAACTGGCGGCGGGGCTGGCCACACGTCACGAGGGCTGTGCCGTTACCGGCGCCGACCCCGCTGGCTCCATGCTGGACGTGGCGCGGCACCGCCCCGGCGGCGGCAAGGTCGACTGGATCGAGGCCGACGCCCGCACCCTGGACCTGGGACGCCGCTTCGACCTGATCCTGCTGACCGGCCATGCCTTCCAGGTGTTCCTGACGCCTGAAGACCAACTCGCGGTGCTGCGCACCATCGCCCGGCACCTGAACCCGCGCGGGCGCTTCGTCTTCGACAGCCGCAATCCCGCCTTCGAGGCCTGGAAGACCTGGGGAGCGGAGGAGTCGCGGCACGAGGTGGTGCACCCGACCCTCGGCACCGTCGAAGCCTGGAACGACGCGGCCCACGATGCGGCGACCGGCGTCGTCACTTACGAGACCCATTACCGTGTCCTGGCGACCGGCAAGCACCTCAGCGCCACATCCCAGATCCGCTTCACCCCGAAGGACGAACTGGAAAGCCTCATCGCCGAGGCCGGCTTGCATGTGACGCGCTGGATGGGCGACTGGCAAGGCGGCCCCTGGGCGTCGGACGCCAAGGAGATCATCCCGCTCGGCGGGCTGGTGCAGATCGCCGCCGGCTGAGTTCCCAGCGCCCTGTCATGGCGAGGCCGTCGCGGATATTGAGGCCGATGAGGGTGATGTTCAGCGCGCCGGCAACGAGTTCGATGGCCTGCACGCCGTAGAACCAGACATCGAAGATTCCCGCCTCCGCGCGGGCTGCCAGGAAGAAGGCCGAGGGCATCAGCACCAGTAGGCCGTTGAAGGCGATGACCGGCATCCGCCGCATCTTGGCGCGCGCGGACGCATCCCGGCGCTTGCGACCCATCGCCATGCCGCTGGCTCCGGCCCCCGCCAGTGCGGGGACGAGGGCCAGCATGCCCCAGAGGATCGCGGCCTTCACCGCAGCGATGGATTGCGTGCTGCCGAAGAGTTCCGACAGCGCGGTCGCCGACCAGAAGACCGCAATGAGGAGAAAGCCGGCGACACCCGCCGCCGCATGAAGACGTCGCGCCATGGTCAGCCACCCTTTCCAGGTTCGTCGCCATCCGCCGAACGGCAGCGCGCGTCGAGGGTTTGCAGAATGTCGAGCGCCGCGGAGAGCGATTCGGCACTGAGACCCCTTGCGAGGCCGTTGGCCCAGGCAACCTGTCGGGCATCGGCCTCGGCATAGGTCTTCTCGCCTGCCGGAGTCAGCACCACCAGCCTGGCACGCTTGTGGTCCGGGTTGTCGGCCCAGCCAAGCAGCCCCTCGGCCTCCAGGTCGTTGGCGACCCGCTGCACCGCCTGCCGCGACAGGCCCATGCGCCGGGCGATCTGCGGCACTGTCAAAGGGCGGCCTTCCAGCGCCACGGCGCCCAGCACCTGCCAGCGCGCACTGGTCAGGCCAAGGTCACCGACCAGGGCATCGCCGGCAGCCAGCAGCGCGCCGTTGAGGCGGAAAATCTCCAGGATGAGGTCGGTCAGCTGCCGGCCTGCCGGGCTTTGTTTCTTAGGCATGCAATATAATGCTATATTGACAATATATTGTCAATATAGCGAAAAGTCTTCTCGGCTGACGACAGCGTCGCCGATCTGCGCTATATCGCCCAGACACTTCAGGAGCATCCCATGTCCGCCTGTTCCCGTGCCCAGGTCACCCGTAAGCCGGCGACTCAGTCGTCCCACGGTATCGTTGCCGCGCAGCACCGCCGCGCGGCGGAGATCGGCGCCGAGGTGTTGAAGGCGGGTGGCCACGCGGTGGATGCCGCCGTCGCCACGTCCTTTGCCATCGGCGTGGTGGAGCCCTGGATGAGCGGGCCGGCCGGCGGCGGCGCGGCGATGCTGTGGGATGTCGAAGCCGGCAAGGCCGAGGCGCTGTTCTACGGCATGCGTGCGCCGGGCGGGCTCGATCCGGCCGACTTTCCGCTGACCGGCGAAGAGTCCGCAGGCGATCTCTTCCCCTGGAAGGCGGTGGTCGAGGACCGCAACGTGCTGGGCGCGACAGCGGTCGCCGTTCCCGGCGTGGTCGACGGCCTGGGCAAGGCGCACGCGCGCTATGGCCGGATGCCGTGGAAGGACCTCGTGTTGCCGGCGGTCGCCCTGGCCAAGGAAGGCTTCCTGATCGACTGGTACGTGGCGCTGCTGATCGCCTCCGCGGCCCGCAACCTGGCCCGCGATCCGGACGCCGCCGCGCGCTTCCTCGACGACGATCAATGGCCGCGCATGGCCAACTGGACCGCGCTGGCCGACCAGCGCATCGACATGTCGTCCATGGCGCCCAGCCTGCAGGAGATTGCGGACAGCGGCCCGCGCGCGCTCTACGACGGCGACCTCGCCGCCGCGCTGGCCAAGGATGTGGAGGCCAAGGGCGGCTCCCTGCGCCTGGCCGACCTGAACGCCTACCAGGCGGTTTGGCAAAATGCGCTGAGCTTCGGCTACCGCGATGCGCAGATCCACGTCACGCCACACCTCACCGCCGGGCCGACCATCGCCGATGTCTTCCAGCGGCTGGAAAGCGGCTTCACGCCCGATACGGCACCGGACGGAACCGGCTATGCCGCCGTCGCCGCCGCCCTGCAGGCCGCCTATGCCAAGCGGCTGGCGAATGATGGCGACAACGAGGACCCGCGCGCGCCGGCCTGCACCACCCACTTCTCCGTGGTCGACAAGGACGGCAACATGATCGCGGTGACCCAGACCCTGCTGTCGGCCTTCGGGTCGCGCGTCGTCTCGCCGTCCACCGGCCTGCTGCTGAACAACGGGATCATGTGGTTCGACCCGGAGCCCGGCAAACCCAACTCCCTGGCGCCGGGCAAGCGCTGCCTGATGAACGTCTGTCCCTTGATCGGCGAGGCGGACAACCGGCGCTTCGCCCTCGGCGCCTCCGGCGGGCGCAAGATCATGCCGGCGGTGGCGCAACTGGCCTCCTTCCTGGCCGATTTCGGCATGAGCCTGGAGGATGCCTTCCACCACCCGAGGATCGATGTCTCCGGCGGCGACACGGTGGTCGCCGACGACGCCCTCGCCTCCGAGACCCTGGAGGCCCTGGGACGCGACAACCGGGTGGTCACCACCCGGCGCGCGCCCTATCCCTACGCCTTCGCCTGCCCCGCCGGGGTGCTGCGGGAGGGCGACAGGAACTGGGGCGCCACCGAGATTATGTCGCCCTGGGGCGAGGCAGTGGCCGGCGGCTGAGCGCCGCCGATTGATCCAGCGCAAGGCACGGGCCGAAGAAAAGCGGAAAATGGTCAAGGCCTTACAGGGAGACTGCCATGACCAAATTTCTTTCCCGCCTCGACGAACACAGCAAATTCATGGGCCAGATGATGGAGCGCTGCGGCGTCGATCCGGTGCATCTGGCGCAGGACCGCTGCGGCGTGACAATGATGCAGGCGGTGCGCGCCTGCATGGCCTGCGGCCGCACCGAAAGCTGCCGCACCTGGCTGCATGCCACCGAAGACGGCGTGGCGCAGGAGCCGCCGTCGTTCTGCCCCAATGCCCGGCGCTTCCGCCAGGCCCAGCAGGCCGGCTGACGGCCCCTGAACTTCAGTCGTTTAAATCTCGGTGGCGAGGTAGCCGGCCGAGGCGATGAGGTCGCCGGCATCGGGCGTGGCGGCGACCTTGGAGTAGGTGTGCTTGGTGCCGGCCTCCCCCGCGTTTCCGTCCGGCCAGAGATAGTCGGTCCAGACACCTCGCGGGTGCGCGGCGCAGGCGGCGAGGATATTGCGGATGAAGAAGGCGCCGGCAAGGTCGCGGGCGCCTGAGACGTCGCGCCCCTCCATCTGCCCTTCCGGATGCAGCAGCAGGCGGCCGGCGCGGTTCATCAGAAAAACATAGAGCCCGCTGTCCAGCCGCGACCAGGTATCCGGCGCCGCGCGCCCGATGCCGCGCGGGAATCCGTGCTCGGTGAGCGCGGCACAGGCCGCCTCCACCATCGCCACCACCGCAGCGCGCGGATCGGTGGCGTCCTCTCCGCCGCGAACCGGCAACGGCAGCAGCGGGAGGACAAGCCCGGCACCGATCAGCGGCAGCAAGGCCCGGCGGCGGAGGGTACGCAGCGTCACATCGACCTCCCCTATTGCGTGGGGTGCGCCTTCAACTGGGCATCCACCACGCTGGCATAAAAGACCGGGGTTTCCTGCATCGGATAGTGCCCCGCGTTGGGCGAGACCACGACCGTCAAGTCAGCATACCATTTTCCGAAAGTACCGGCGATGTAGTCCGGCTGGAAGAACGGCAGGTCGTTTTGGCCGAGGATCACCGTCACCGGCATCTTGAGGCCCTGGACATCGGCATGGAAGTCCGACTTGTCGAACATTTCCAGATAGCCGAGACGCGCCGCCTCGGTCGAGCGTGCCAGCGCCCGCTGGACCTTGAAGTCGGCCCACAGCGCCGACAGCCGTTTGCCGGTCAGCGCCTGGATCGCCTGCGCCATAACCTCCGGATCCTTGGCCGCACCCTCCAAGAAGCCGTAGGTGTCGGCGTCGGTCTGCATGCCGGCGGCGGAAACCGGGGTCGTGGCGATCACCGAGACGACGCGCAGCGGCGCATTGGCGGCCACGCGCTGAACCACCATGCCGGTCATCGAATGGCCGATGATATGGAAGCGGTCCCAGCCCAGTTCGTTGGCCAGGTGGATCACGTCGCCGGCAGCCTCGTTCTCGTTGAAGGCACCGGGAATGTCCATAGAGTCGCCATAGCCGCGCAGGTCGACGAAGGCGAAGGTGAAGGCTGCGGTATCCAGGTAGGGCCGGGCCGGGTCGTAATTGTGGCGGTCGCCCAGCCAGTCGTGCAGCACGATCACCTTTTCCGGCCCGCTGCCGTACAGTTCGTAGGCGAGCATCGGCGGTTCGCCCTGCATCTGGGCGCAGCCCGTCCCCAGCGCCAGCAGCGCCCCCGCCAGAAATACGCGCCAGCGCGCGAGAACCCGCGTCATTCACCGTCTCCCATCAAGGTCTTGGATTGACAGGAAGATTGGGCCGCACCCCGCATGATTTACAAATGCATAAAGAATATGAATATCATTCAGATATGAATGTCGAGAAACTCGATCTCAATCTCTTCAAGGCGCTGGTGGCGATCTACGAGGAGCGCCAGGTAACCGCCGCGGCACAGCGCCTGGGCGTTACGCAGCCGGGCCTCAGCCATGCTCTCGCCCGCCTGCGCGACCTGACCGGCGACGAACTCTTCATCCGCCGCCCAGACGGCATGGTGCCGACGGCCGCCGCCAAGGATCTCTATGCCCGGGTGCGGCCCGGCCTGCAGCTTATCCAGGACAGTCTGGCACCGCCGGAGTCTTTCGAGCCGGCACGGCTGGAGCGCAGCTTCGTGCTGGGCATGAACGACTACGGCGCCAGCGTGCTGTTGCCGCGCCTGATCAGGCATGTGACGGCGATCGCGCCCCAGGTACGGTTGCGGACCCGCCACTTCGCCCACGGCAGCCAGCACGAGGCCCTGCGCGGCGGCGACATCGACCTTTCCATCACCGTCGGCGACAATCAGCCCGGCTGGACGAACCAGGCGCTGCTGTTCGAGGAAACCGCCCTGGTGGTGGCCGCCGCCGGCAATCCGCACCTTGGGCCGCGAAAGGGCAAGGGCAAGCGCATGACGCTGGCCGCCTACACCGCCTGCCCGCATGTCATCATGGCGCCGGACGGCGACGCGCGGAACTGGATCGACGACCTGCTGGCCGATCTCGGAAAATCGCGGACGATCCAGCACACCGTCCCTCACTTCCTGGCCATCCCCGCGATCCTGAAGGACAGCACGATGATCAGCACCCTGCCGCGCCGCCTGGCGCTGCGCCTGGCCAGCGAGGACGGGTTGGAGACCTATGAGCCGCCCTTCGCGGCGCCGCCGCACCGCATCGTGCAGGTCTGGCCGAAGCGGCTGGACCGCGACCCGCTGCACCGCTGGCTGCGCGGCGCGGTGCGCGAGGCCGCCGCCACCATCGACTGACCCTCACACCAGTTCGTCGAAGGCCGAGCTCATCAGTTGGGCGGCGTCGATGTCCGGGCGGCGCACCTCGATGTCGTCGATGTTGAAGTCGAAGCCCTCGCGCTCGCTCCAGCGCACCGGCACGGTGATGCCGAATTCCATGTCCGGGCCAAACTCGCCGAGGGTGCGCCGCCACGGCCCCCAGGTGTGCGAGATGCTGCCGACCAGCACATCGACGCCGGCCTCGACCGAGGCATTGGCGCCGATGCGGAACTTGGGCCGGGCCGTCGCCTCAACGTCGGCCTCGACCGACAGGCCCTCGTTCTGACTCCAGTGCACCTGTACCCCGGCGGAGGCATCCGCCTCGATGCCCAGGCGCCCATCGAGACCGACGCGCCCCTGCACATAGGCAACGGCCAGGCGGGCACGCAGGCCACCGCCGAGGTCCAGGGTCAGCCCGGCGCCAGCCGGCACGAAGAAACGCGCCGAGCCGTCGATGGTGGCGTTCTGCGGCTCGTCCAGGTTCATCGTCGCGGTCACCTGGGTTTCGCGCAGCTCGCCGGGGCCGATGAAGGCATCGAAACGCACATCGGCATCGACGAAGGCGAAGATACCGATGCCGATGCCGGCGACCGAAACGCCCCAGATGGGAAACTCCGGCGGTTCGATGTGCAACAGCTCGCGCTCGTAGGATTGGCGCGGGAAGACCTCGAAGTTGGGCGGCAGGCCGATGGTGCCGGTCAGGATGATGGCGCCCTGCGGCGTCAGTTCGATCTCCGCCGAGCCCTGCAGCACGCGCCCGAAAGTGATCTCCACCCGGCCGCGCCCCCAGGCGGTGAAGTCGGCGGCCGGCTCGCCCCCTTCGACCGGATTACCGTCCTCGTCGACCGGGCGGTTGGTCACCGTCACCTGGATCGACCCGCTGGCCGGCCCGCGCTCCACCTCGCCGCGCCCGCTGATGGTGATGGCGGTGCCGGCGACGGCGATATCCAACCGCCCGGTGGCGCCGGCCACCGCGAGGTCGGCGCCGCCAGCACCGGAGACCGCCCAGGCGCCGGTTTCCGCGTTGCGGGTCGCCGAAATCGACACCGTGGCGTTGCTGACGCCGGGCAGGCGGTCGACCGGCAGCGGCACGTTCTCGGCGGCCAGGGTCAGGCCGCCCTCCGGCGTGTAGGCGACGGTGATCTCGGCACCCTCCAGCGGCGGCGCGAGCTGCAGCGCGCCGCTGACCGCCACCGACTCGCGGGTGATGGTGACCGTCACCTCGCCGCCGGTAACGCCCGGCAGCGCGCCCTCGCCGACCCCGGCGGTCAGGCTGACGGTGAAGGTATCGGCGCCGAGGTCGTAGGTCGCCTCGGCCCGCGCGGTCTCCAGGAAGTCGAGATCCACATCGAACGCGCCGCTGAGGATGGTATTGCCCTCTTCCACCCGCGCGCTCACCATGCCGCTGCCGACCTGGTCGACCTCGAAAGCGGCGGAGCCGTCCAGGAAGACGCCGCTCTCCCCCACACCGACCTGCAGTGCCGCCTCGGTCACGTGCACCGGGCCGAAGTTCAGCCGTTCGGTGGGAATCGGGAATTCGATGTAGATGTCGTTGCCGCGCAGGCGGATCGGAATCTCCAGGCCGGGAAACAGCGCCTTGGTCGCGCTGATGGTGCCGTCGGCAAAGAGCGCACCGTCGGGCCCGATACCGGCCTCGGTGAAGCTGACCGGGCTGGCGCCGGTGATCTGAGTGCTCAGGCCGCGGATCGCGGCGCGCATCGCCTCCTGGTTCACGTGGCCGCCAAAACCGAAAGGCGCGGCGTGCATGATGTTCAGGGTGATCGGCTGCACCTGCATGATGCGGTTGGTGAAGATACGCCCTTCCAGCCTGCCCAGTTCCTCGGTGCTGTCGGCGCTGGCCGGTGGATGATAGGTGGCGCTGATCAGGTTGAAGCCGGTGTAGAAGTTCTCCATGCCGCGGCCGACCGGCACGGCGTTCTCCCCCTCGATGCGCATGCGGCGCCGGAATCCGCCGGCGGCCGAGGAGAACAGACTGACGAACTCCGGCGTCTCGCCGGGCCGGAACACCAGGCCTTCGCTCAACAGCTCCGACTCGTTCATCGCCTTCAGGTGGGTCAGGTGATCGCCGGCGATGATCTCGGCGCGCGACCAGTAGGCGTTCCGGTTGCTCCAGGAAATGCGCAGGCCGTCGAACCCGGCGAAGACCACCTTCCAGCCCGGCGCGCCCGCGCGCAGGCTGTCGGTGGCGGGCGCCTTGCCGGCATTGGGACCGCGCCAGAAATTGCCGTCGCGCGCCGCATCGAGCAGGCCGGAGATCTTGCCGCGCACCTCGTTGGCGATCAGCGAGCCTGAGGAACGGTTGGCCGACTGGTCGAGCAGCCAGAAGTTATCCCAGCCGTCGAGGCCGCCGAGCTGCAGTTCCTGCGCGTGATCGACGTCGTAGAAGGCCAGGCCGCCGCGGCGGTCCCAGGTCGGCAGGCGGAATACCTCGTGCTGGGCCAGTTCGGCCGGTGTGCCGGGGATCAGCAGGCTGCTGGTCGAGGCCCGCGCCCCGGCGAGGCGCACGTAACGCCGCCGCACGTTGTCCGGCCCCAGCAGCTCGAAGCCGCCGGCCCAGTTCTGGACCTTGGTGGGGATCGCGGTTTCCAGACCCGGGGTCACATTGGTGGTGGCATCGCGCAGCCAGCGCTGGCGCGCGGTGGTCGAGCCGCGCTCGCTGCCGCCGGTGAACTCGAAGGCGGTGCCCGGCACGATGGCGGCCTTGCCCTGGCCCGGCATGCCGGGGCCATAGGAATGGGCCTGCGCGCCCTTCTTGGCGCCCTGGATGGTCGGCAGCTTCAGCTTGGGAATGCGCAGGGTGCCGCCGCTGCCGGTCTCGGCCAGTTCGATCTGTCCGACCCTCGCCGGGCGCGCCTGGAAGGTGCGCCCGGGGTCGTCCTCCAGATCCCCGACCTGGCCTTCGCCATCGCGCTGCAGGCGCTGGGCGCGGACCGATCCGCCCGACTGCTGCAGGGTATGCACCGCCTCGTGGGCGATAAGGCGGCGCCCGCTGGTGCTTTCGGGCCGGTAGCGCCCGGCGCCGAAGAAGATGTCGTTGCCCAGGGTGAAGGCCCGGGCCTTCACCGCCTTGGCCGCATTCGCCGCCGCCACGCCGTCGTGCACCCGCACGCCCGAGAGGTCGTGGCCAAGGCCGGGTTCGATGGCCGAGCGCGCCGCGGGATGCAGCGGCCTGCCACCACCGGCACGCATCGAGGCGATGGAGGATTCCACACCGGCGGGCACGCCGGATGCCGCGCCGCCGCCGCCGCTTGTGGCGTCGCGCTGGGAGCGCTCGACCTCCTCTTCCGGCACCTCGAAGGTCTCGACCCTGGTATCCGGCTTGTCGGCCTCGCGCTGCAGTTCTTCTTCCTGCTCGTCGGTCTCCGCCTGGCGCTGGACCACCAGGGGCGACACCGTGGGGGGCGGCACCGACGCGGCCTCGGGCGCCGGGCTGCGCATCACCCGGTCGGCGATACGGTCGGCCTCCTGCTCGTAGCGGTCGCGCGCCGGCCCGACTTCCAGCTTGGGCTGCAGCGCCGGCGCGGCCACGTTGGAGGCGGGCCCGGCCCGTACCGGCGTTCGCCGTGCGGCGCCGGGGCCCGTCTTCGGTTGCGGCGGGGCGAGCGCGGCCAAGGCGGCCTCAGGCCATGCCGGCCATCACGGCACGCAGCGCCGCGCGCAGGCGCTTGGCCTTGGCCGCGGTGTCGACACCGAAGACCTCGCGCACCTGCGCGTCGCTGGCGGTCGCCGCCGTCAGACGATCGAGCGAATTGACGTTCTTCGCCTTCAGCGTCCGCAGCAGGTCGTCGGACTTGAGGCCCAGCTTTTCGACCGCCGGGTCCTGTGCCGCCAGCAGGACGACCGACCGGATGTCGCGTTCGTCTTTGCCGCTGGCAACCGTGAGGGCGATCTTGCTGTCTACCGTCACCGCCTTGCCGGCGGCCGGACTCTGCTTGATCACCTGGCCCGCTTTCTCGGGATCTTTGACGAAGGTCGTCTCCGATGCCTTCAGCTTCATCTCGGCCAGAACCTTCAACGCGGCGTCGAGCGGTTCACCGACCAGGTTGGGCATCTTGCGGGCATCGCCCGGCGCCTCCGGCTTACGCCCGATGAAGAGGGCCACCGTGCTGCCGGGATCGACGCTGGCGCCGGGCAGCGGCGTGTGACGCACCACCAGCCCCTCCCGCTCCGCGTCGTCGACGAAGCCGACCTCACCGGCCTTGAGCCCCAGTTCCTTCAGGCGCTTTTCCGCCTCCGCCTGTTTCAGACCGCGCAGATCCGGCAGGGTGAGCTTCGGCTTGGAGCCGACCAGGAGGGTCACCGTATCGCCCGACTTGACCTTCGTCCCGGCGACCGGCGTGTGCTGGATGACACGGCCTTCGAAATCGGCCGAGGGGGCGAAGGCCGGGTCGGCCGCCTGCAGGCCCAGATCCTTGATCTTGGCCAGGGCCTCGTCGAGCGGCACGCCGGTCAGATCGGGCATGGTGAGGCCGGACTCGACACCGACGACGATGTCGACCCCCGATCCGCGTTCAACCTCGCTGCCCGCCTTGGGCGTCTGCTTGACGATGCGGCCGACGTTGTCGGGATCCTCCTCCTCGCTGCGCTTGCCGCGCACCAGACCGGCGGCCAGCAGCAGGCGCTGCGCCTCCGCCTCACCGCGGCCGACAAGCTCCGGCACCTTGGCCGTCTCCGGCTGCTCGCCCGTATCGTCATCCGGCATCGGGCACTCCGGGCCGGCGGCGCCGAGGTCGATCTCGCGGCGGATGCGCGCGCCATCGTCAATGTCGAAGGGATCGCGGTCGCGCCACAGGGTCGCCCCGGGTTTGTCGGTGACGCGCAGGCGCAGTCCCTCGCCCTTGGGCACTTTCATTTCGAAGGCACCCTTGAGGCCGGTGCAGCCGAAGCCCACCACTTTGCCGTCGGCATTCACCGCCGATACCACCAGGTCGGCACGGCCGAAGCCCTTCTCGCTCACCCGGCCGAAGATCACACCGCCTTCTTCCGGCTCGGCCGGCGTATCGACAGTGTGGAGTTCCGCCACCGCCGCCACCCGATCGATGCGCGCCGCGGCCAGCGCAATCGCGGTGTCAAGGGCCGCCACCCGCGGATCCTCCTTGCCGTGCCGCGTCCTGATCCGCAGCTGCTCGCGCTCCAGCTGGGCGCGCCGGGCAACCAGCACCGGCTGCGACAACGCCAAGGCCGCCAGCTGTCCGCGGTCGGTGATTTCGCCCAACAGGCTGGCGCATTCCGCTGCCTCATCCGGATCGAAGGTGGTCTTGCGTGTCATCGCGTAGGCTCCTTTTATCCTCGGAATGACTGCTGGCCGGCGCCGATGAAGCTGCCCGACAGCGCCAACCGCCCGGCGGCTTTGCCGGCAGCGCCGCAGACCGCCGGGAACGCCGCCGCCAGCAGGCTCTGGTTCACATCGATCCGCAGCGCCGGGGGCCCGGCGACGAAGAAGCAATGGGTACCCTGGTTGGCAAGGGTCGTATTCATGCCGGCACCCGCCGTGAAAGCGGAGACATAGCCGTGGAAGTTCTGCGGGCTGGTGCTCACCCGTTCCTGGAAACGGTTATTGGCGACGCGCACCGTCAGCCCGGTGATGAGGCCGTTGATAAAGACGAACTGCAGGTCGTTTTCGCATTCGAACTGATTACCGCAGGCCGACACATCGTCGGCGCTGGATAGCAGCACGGCGGACAGCGACGTCGCGCTGCCCGGCGCGTGGGCGGCGTGGGAGACCTGGTTGTCGTTGAACAGGATCTCGCCACCCCCCAGCAGGCCTTCCGGAAAGACGATGTTGTCGCCGTTGTCCAGCAGTTCGGTCAGTTCCTCTGCCGGGGCCACGTCGATCAGCGACACCACGTCGCCGCCGATGATTTCCAGGTAGATCTCCAGAATCGCCAGCCCGGCGCCAAAGAGATTGAGGCGGGCGCCGAGTGCCAGCACGACGAGGCCGAGAAAGCCGGCCTGGAAGATCGGCGGCCCGACGGTCGCTGCCAGGATGACGCCGATCAACGGACCGTATTGGCCAAGGACAGAGCGACCGCGCCCGTTCAGGCGGTTGCCGGTGACACTGACCGGGCCAAGCGCAATGGCCTTCAGGGCACGGGCATTGGGGCTGTCGACGACGTTGTCGTGCAGCCGCAGCGCCTGGCGCCGCCGCCCCAGCCCGGAACCGGTCGAGAAGGTCGCCGCCGCGCCGTCGAGCACCAGACCCAGTACCACGCCGCCGCGCCGGCCGAGCGGTGCGAGGTCGCCGCGGGCGGCGCGCCCGCCGTTGTCGGTGATGAGGTTACGCTCGATGGTGATGGCGGCGGCGAAGAGAATGAAGATCCCGGAGATCTGCACCAGGCTGGCGCGCCCGTTGTCGACGATTTCATTGTCGCGGAAGGTACCGTCGCCGACCTGCGCCAGGGCAATACCGCCATAGCCGGCCGCCAGGGTCATGGTGTCGGTGAAGGCGACCAGGTCGCCGCGCAGGCAGCCGTTGATTCGATTGCGCGACACATCGAGGCGCTCGACGCCGATGAGATCGGGATTTTCCACCAGGTCGAAGAAGAACGGCACCGAAATGCCGGACAGCCCCATGTTGAGAATATCGTTGTCGTGGATGCGCAGGTCGTAGAGCACGCCCTCGGAGGCCGGCACCAGCGGGTTGCCCGCCTCGTCGTCCGGCGGGTTGGGCAGCGGATCGAAGGTGATGCAGCCCTTCTCGTCGATGGAAATCTGAATGCCGATCGCCGCGTAGGAGCCGTTGAAGGACCCGGCGCCGTGATACGGCAGGTCCGCCGTGTAGCTGTCCTGACCCAGCCCGCCGGGGCCACGCGGATCGGCGGGCACGTAACGGATCGACCCCAGGATGATGCCGTGTCCGTTGCCGCCGTCGATGATGTTGCGCCGCAGGATCACCCGTTCCGAACCCCCGCCGATCTGAATGCCGCCCAGCGGCTGCGATGCAGCATTCTGCGTGAGATCGGCCAGGATGCGGCAGCGCTCGACGCGCAGCTCCTCGCCGCTGAGATAGATCGCCGGTTCGCGGCCGACCGCCGGGTCCTCCTCCAGGGTCGCCGAGGTCGCGGCCAGGAAAATCTCGCAGCGCTCCACCGCGATATCGCTGCCGTCGAAGCCGGCGATTCCAGCGCGGTCCGCCGCGACGATGCTGAGTTCCGACAGCAGGATCGTGTCCAGCAGGCCTTCCGCGCTGGCGCGTTCCATCACGATGGCGCTGACCTCGGTTCCCACCATGGCGAGACGGCGCACGGTGACGTTGGCGGCGTCGCTGATGGTGAGCAGCGGCGTGTCATTGCCCGGCTCGGCCAGCCACAGCGAGCGCGTGCCGCAGCCGCTGAAGATCACGTCGCTGCGGTCCAGCACCACGTGCTCGCGGTATTCGCCGGGCAGAATGCAGACCTCGCCGCCCTCCTCGGGCAGCCGCGCGATGGCCGCCGCAATGCTGTCGACGTCGCCGAAGCTCATCTCGCCGTCGCCGACAGTGACCGTGCAGCAGGTGCCGACCCGGCACAGCGGGCGGAATCGGTGTCGGCAGTCCTCGACGTCGGGTGCCAGCCCGCCGCCGGCATCGGCACGCCAGCGGATCAGCGCCAGCGGCGCGACGCGCAGGCCCGGACCGTTGGGCGGCGCCCCCTCCAGCAACCGCCAGGGCTGCACCTCCAGCGGCGTGTTGGGCCGCGCCGAGATGATCCAGTAGTCGCCGGGCCGGCCCTCGTCGGAGAATTCCACCGTCAGGCCGGTGTCGCCCAGTTCGACCGCTTCGGCGATGTTGAAGCTATGATCCGGGTCGGCCGCGTCGCCCGTGGCGCCGCTCCACAGGCGCAGGTAGAGGTAGCGCTGCACGGAAGGATCGTCGCGGCCGCTCAGCGCCGCGGCCCCTTCGGCGTCGAACCAGTCCCACCATTCGTCCGGCACCGCCGCCGAGACGACGATGGAATCGTCGGCGGGATCGTATCCGCGTTCGACTGTCAGAAGCAGGCCCTCGGCCTCCGCCTGTTTCTCGCCGTTGGGCAGCAGGGCGCCCCAGCGGTGCAGCTCTACCGCCTGGCCGGCCAGCGGCTGGGCGAACTGATCACGCGGCGGGGTGATAAACTCGATGCGGCGCAGGCCGGTGGAGACGCCATCGACCTCGTGGTCGACCGCGCGCACACGATAGACCGGGCTGGCATTGTCGCGGCCCCAGATGAAACGGCCTGGATCGGTAATGCGGACACGGTAGGTCTCGTTGCGCGCGCCGAGATACCCGCCGCGCACCGTCGGCGTGCACAGGTTCTCCGGATCGCCGTCGACGAAGTCCACCGTCAGTTCTGTATCGGAATTCAACGCGCCCGTGGCGGTATCCAGCGTCGCGCCAGGATAGGCCTCGTCGATGATATCCTCGAAGGCCAGGCGGCAGTCATCGGTCACGCCGGTCTCGACGCGGACCCGCCAGGTGCGGCGCACGCGCCCGGTGGTGTCGACGCCCAACGCCGGCTCGATCAGCTCGGCGTCCTCGGTCGGCGAGATCGGCTGTTCCCAGGCCTCCAGCCAGACCAGGTCGTTACGCTCGGCCTCCGGCACGGCCGGCACGTCGGCGGCGTCCAGCACCCGCTGCAGCCAGTCGGTCTGGCCCGTGTAGGTCATATCTTCCGCGGCCTGCTCGTAACGCTGGCCACCCAGGTAGAAGGAGCCCTGGCCAATCGAGAAATCGTAGAAGCCGCTTTCCGCATCGGCTTCGACATCGTCGATGCGGAAACCGTCGTTGGGCGAGCCGGCGCTGCAGATCGTCTCGGCCAAGGCGCGGCCCAGCTCCTCGGCGCCCAGCGCCTCGGCGTCGTTGGCATCGGAATCCAGCGGCACACGGCCCTGTTGGAATCCGACGCGGACATAGCGCTTTTGCGGCTGCAGGATGTTGCGCGAAATGTCGAGGCTGGGCATCGGACTTCCCCTCTCAGGTCTCGATCACCAACTGGGTGATCGCATTGATGGCGGTGTACTCGTCCAGCTTGGCCGCCAGGTCGGCACGCCGGATCGGGTCGAGCGCACGGTTGAAGGCGCCCATCTCGGACTGGTTCTCGGCACCGCGGCGGATTTCCGCCGGGGCGATCTCGGCAAGCTGGGCGAAGCCCGGCTGGCCGAAGCTCTGGGAAACGAAAAGCCAGGGCGGCAGGCCGCCGGGATAGAAGTGGCACTCGTAGGCGCGGATACCGGCCGGGCCACCGATGGCGCTGAAGCGCACGCAGGAGCCCTGACGGTCGTCGATGCGCAATTCGCCGTCGAACAGACTGTCCGTCGCCTCCAGGCGCGCACCCTCCACATCGCCGAAGACGGTGCAGCGCTCGATCTCCAGGGAGGCCACCGGGGTGCGAATCGCCGGCCGGCCATCGACCGACACGATTATGGAATCGCAGATCCGCACCAGCGCCGCCGAGCAGGGATCGACGCCGCCGGCGATTTCCACGATCGGCCCGACCACGCAACGGTCGATCAGCAGCTCGTCGACCGCGCCGGCAAGTTCCAGCTGCACGAAGGGAATGGCGAAACCCTGCGCCGGGTCGACGCGGGCGCGTTCGCCGCCGGGATCGAGGGTCATGCGGCGCAGCACCACCCGCGCGAAGGTGCCATCGAGGACGAGGCGCGTTTCCACCGGCGGGGGCGCGGCGGCCGGCGCGAGGCCGCTCGGCACGATGCCGAGCCACAGGCCATCGATCACCAGGGTGGTGTCGTCGCCCGGCGACGTGACGGTCAGGGTGGTGCCACCGGCATCGGGCACCATGCGGACATAGGGCCGCGTGCCATCGGCGGCCTGCAGCACAAGGTCGCCGGTCAACGCCAGGATGTTGCCGGCCGGCGCCGTCGGTTCGTAGGTCTTGCTGTCGAGGAATTCGTGCACGCCGTCGGCCGGCAGGGCGAAGCCGGTGACCGGCCCGGGCGAGAGATCCTCGCCGGCGGGCCCGAGCGGCCCACGCGGCAGCGGCACCACGCCTTCCCGCGCCAGGCCGTCGCGCCGCTCGTAAGTGCCCGCGCCGACCGGATGGAAGCTGCCGTAGTAGATCCGCTGGCAATAGAGCGCGCGGTCGGCAGCGGCCGCACCGCCGGTGAGTTCCACCCGCCCACGCATCGGGTCAACGACCACATCGCCCCAGCGCGGTCCCGGTGGCGGCCCGAGCCATTCCAACAGGTTGCCGCCGCGCAGAGTGCCGGGACCGAAGGGCTCGGCCAGGCTCGACGTGCCGACAGCCAGGGAGACCGCGCCGGGGACCAGATTGGCTTTCGGCGAGTCCGGCGCGATGGCCCGGCCCAGCATTTCCTCAATCTGCGCGGCGGTCAGCACCGGCAGGTCGAGGCCCTCCGGCGGCGGCGCGGTCAGCAGCGCATCGGCCGTCTCGATCAGCCGCGCGGCGCCGGCAAAGACCTCGCCGTACAGACGGGACAGTTCGTCCTCCAGGCCGGTGGGGGCGGTCTCACGCACCAGACGGTAGGTCGCCGCATTCAGCAGGTCGCAGTCGATCGGCCCGCGCACCCGCCATTCCACCGCCGGGGTGCAGGCACCGCGGTCGCGCCGCTTGGGCCGGAACAGCGGCACGTCGCGCCCGCTGGGGTCGAGGGTATAGCGCCCCTCGCCCAGGTCGACGGGTGTCGGCCCGCTCAGCGGCAATGCCTCCTGGCGGAACAGGTGCAGGTTCACCTTGGGAATGTTGTAGCGCCCGTGGTGGCCGCGCAGGCGGCGGAACTCGGGGAAGTGCGCCAGGTCGTCGAAGGGCCCATCGACGACCTCGTCGATGCGCGGACTGCGCAGGTCGGCAAAGCCGCCCGGCGGCGTGCCGGTGATCGGCCCCGGATGCCAGCTGGGCCGCGGCGGCGCCGGGTCGAGGCCATGGCGGAAACGGTAGAGCCGCTTGAAGGCCTCGGAAGCGACGGCGTCCCAATTGGCGAGATCGTCGGCCAGGTCCTCCAGCAGGCGCACGGTGCCGATGCGCCGGCGATAGCCGATGGTGCGCGCCACGTCGACGCGGCGGCCGGCGGCGTTCAGCGCGTTGGCGAGCCGCGTGCCGACCAGCGCACCGATATAGGGCACCGCCCAGTCGTCGGCCTCCTCGATGCGGGCATCGGCCCACAGGCGGTCGACGCTGCGCCTTGCGACGGCGGCCTGCCCGGCCATCACCTCGACGATGGCGCGCAGGACGCCGGGGTTGTCGCCCTGCCCGTCCTCGTGGCGGTAGGTTTCCGGAATCAGCGCCCAGATCTTCTCGGCGTAATGCGCCTCGAAGCCATCTTCGGCGGCGCGGATGTCGAGGGTTTCCAGGTCGGCCATCGCCCCTACTCCACGATCGCGCCGGTGAAGTCGAAATAGGCGCCCTCGCCCGGCGACACCGCCCAGTCCATCGCCGCGCCGTCGACGCGCAGCGCACGCACGCCCACGACGCCGGGCACCGCGTGCCGCCGCGCGACGATGACGCTGCGGAACAGCGTGCCGCCGATGGTCACGTTGCGCGGCGCCAGCAGGCCGGTTTCGGCGTCGAACAGCGCCGCCTCGGCAGCCAGCCGGGTTTCTTCCGCCGGATAGGTTCCATCGATGTCGATATCGGCGGTGAAGGATCGCGGCAGCGCCACCGCCGGAACCACCACCACCGTGGTGCCCGGCACGGCCTGGGCCAACAGGGTGGCGGCGAGATCGTCGGCGGGATCGCCCTGGTCGGCGACGATCCACAGCTTCACCACCGCACGCTGGCGCCGGCCGTCCCAGGCCCAACTCACGGTGGCGTTCAAGACCCCGGCGAAGTCGCGCGCCACCGCCTCGAAGTCCTGCGGCGACACCACGCGCCCGAGGGTCAGCGCGCTGCGCGGCGCGGCGGTGCGGATCTCCGCCGGCGTCGCGGCATCGGCGCCGCCTTCGAAGGGAACCGGACTGGCCGCGCGCGCCAGGCCCTTCACCGGGCGGGATGGCTGACGCACTGCACCCGGCGGCGGCTTGGCGGCACCGGCACCGAAGCGGTAGTCGGCCCGCACATTGCCGACGCCCGAAGGCGGCCGGGCGCCGCGTTCGCCGTCACCGAAGACGACGCGCGCCTTGCCATCAGCGTCGGTGCGCAGAACGTAGACGCGGTCGTCGGGCCCCGCGGTGTAGAAGGTCTCGACGCGGCTCCACAGGATACCGTCGACGCGCACCTCCAGCAGCGGGCGGCGGCCGTTGACGGCACTGGCGTCGTCGATCCAGGTCAGTGGGCTTTTCTTCAGGGTGAAGCTCTGGAAGGCCTGCGCCGCCGAGGCGGAGCCGAGCACTTCCTGGTACACCGACTCGCCGCGCACCACGTCGATGACGTTGCCGTGGAGCGTCAGTGGCGTGCGCAACACACTGGGGAACGACGCGTCGCTGTCGCTGGGCGAGAAGCTGCCACCGCCCTCCCCATCTTCGCTGATGCTGCCGGCGACCAGGGCACCGCGTTCCCGCGCGCCCCGCGCTACGACCCGCGCCGGTGTCCCGGCGTCGTCCAGGTCGACAGGCGCCAGCAACGGCGCCGAAGGCCGCAGGTCGTCGAGCGTCAGGGCGGTCAAAGCCGTCGCCGTCGGGCGGCCGAGGCGGATGGCGTTGAAATGCAGCCGCGAGAAGGTGGCGCTGGCGATCGAGAGGTTGCGGTCCAGGGTCACCTTGGTCTGGGGCACGGTCAGGGTGGTGGCCGAGGTGCCGCTGCCGACGGTGTAGGCGACATCCGCGCGGGCCGCTGCGCTGACCACGGCGACGCTCAGCGTGCCGCCGGCCTCCACCGCCACCGGCATGCCGGCCTGCAGTTGCGGATAGAGGCCGTCCAGGTTGAAGCTGCTGGCGGAACCGACATTGCTGATGTCCGCACCGAAGGGCGACAGCGCGGCGCTCAATCCCAGCAGGCGCGCCTCGACTTGGTCCAGCGGGTCGCCGACCAGGCCGCCGGGGTCCGGATCGAGGGTGACCCGCAGATAGCGCGCGTCATCGGGGCCGCGCCAGGTCTGGATGTCGGTAACCCGCCCGGCATGCTGCGGCGCGCCGTTGACCAACAGCGCCAGCACGTTGCCGCGGGTCGGCGCGCCATCGCCGGGACGCAGTAGCAGGCGGCCGTCGAAGGCGCCGCCACGGATCGGCGCCACCTTCCAGCTGTTGTGCTGCGGATGGATGGTGAAGGGCGCCAGGGTCTCGAAGATCTGCGGCGGCTCGTCGCCGAAGGCATCGGAGCGGAAGGCGGTGCCAACCGGCAGGTTGACCGGTTCGCTGCCGGTCGCCTGCAGTGCCAGCACGCCGCGTGCCGCCAGGGCCGGGCGTGGCTGATAGCCGATCAGCGCGGCCAGGCGGCGGGCGGCGGCCAGTTCGTCCACCGTCGGCAGGTAACTGGCATCGGCGATCTGCGCGTCATAGAAGGCGGTGACGTCCAGCACGTAGGCCCACATCTCCAGCAGCATGACGCCCAGGTCGTCGGCGCTGCCGGGCCGCCAGCCGCCGAGCGCGGTATGGTCGCGCACCGCCGACAGCAGGGCGCGGCGGTACTCGGGGAAGCCGACGAGCTGGCGCGGCAGGTCGCTGAGCCCCGCCGCGATGTCGGGCTTGGGCGGATGGATCAGTACGTCGCAGGGACAGCAGGCGGTCATGACGCGGCTCCCCCCTCGACGATGACGGTGAGCGAGCCGCGTTCAGGAAAATTCGGATCGTTGGCGCAGCGCAGGATCTGGCCCGGCGCGACGGTCAGTTCCGGCACGGTGAAGTCCTGCCAGCCGCGGAAGTGGCGCACCCGGTAGCGCAGGCGCTCGACCGCGCGGGCACCGGGCACCGCCTGGATCACCGCTTCCAGGGCCGAGCGCACCAGCGGCTCGCCGAAGGTAAAATTGTCGGGATCGAAGAAGGCCGGCGCCCTGCCCGGCAGACGATGGCCGACCAAGGCTTCGATGACCCGCTCCTTCACCGCGCCGGGATAAGCCGAGGGCGCGACGCAGCCCGTCGCTTCGACGTCGAGCGACAGGAACTGCGGCGCCTCGACCTGGGCAGCGCGGCCGGCCTGGCGCACGCAGTCCACCGTCGCCTCCAGCTCGGCCAGGTGGGGCGCGCTGAGCGTGAAGCTGCCGCGCTCGTCGGCGGTCACGAAGTCTGTCGACCAGGAGCCGGTCCACTGGGTGACCGCGTTGGCCTGCTGGACCCAGTCGAGGCGCTCGACGATCTCGCGGTAATCCTCCGGCCGCACCGCCCGCAGCGGCAAGGCGCGGAAGGCCTCGGGCGCCGCGATGCGGATCTCTTCGGCCGTCTCCGGCGCGGCGCCGCTGTCGATGGTCAGCGGATTGGTAACCCAGACGGCGAAGGCCAGCGGCTGTTCCGGCGGCGCCGAGCCGGGGCGCACCAGTTCCGTCACGCTGTCCGGCGCCAGGTTGGCGCGCAACGCGGGCCCGGTGCGGTAGGCGGCCTCGAACAGCGTGCCGTCGGCGGGGGTGCGCCCGAAGGCCCCGGCGCCGAAACGCAGGGAGAAACCATCATTGCTGGCGTAGTCGCTGAACACCACGTCGCCTTGCGGCGTCCGATGCACCACCACCTCGCGCCAGACGCCCTCGTCGAGCGCGAAAACCGTCTCCTCGTCGTCGGCCTGCAGGGGGTCGGGCGTGTATGCCCAGTCCAGCCCGGCCGGGTCCGGCATGTAGCCGCCGATGCCGTCGGGCACCACCTCGCTGAGAGCCACTTCCGGCGCCTCCGGCGCGGTCCAGCCGAGATCGCGGGTTTCGCTGCCGCGCAGGCCATAGCGCAGCAGCACCGACCGGGTTCCACTCGCGCTGTCGCAGGGGCCCTCGCGCTCCACCGCCCGCGGCAGGGCCAGCAGATTGGCCAGCTCGACGGGATCGAGGGCACCGCCATAACGCGCGGTGAAGGCCTCGTCCGGCCCGATGCGGAAAATCTCGCGCAGCGTCTCGCCGGCGATGGCGGGCACGATGTTCAACAGCGCCACGGTCTCACCCTGGCAAAGCTGGAACGGCAGCGCCTGCTCGGGCGCCCAGGCGATGCGGGTCACCGGGATTGCGCCGCCTTCGGCCAAAGGATCGGTGAGAAACTCCACCGCGGTGATGGTGACCGTCCAGGCCCGTGACGGCACCGAGGGATCGACCGGGCGCGAGCGCAGGATCGCCGTGCGGCCGATCCAGGCCTGCTCCCGCGGGATCGGATCGGCGCCGGGCGGTAATGGCTGCACCTCCGCATCCAATGGCGAGGCGGTGGCAAGGAAGGCCTCAGTGGCGCCGATCTCCAGGCAGGGCGCCGCTTCGTCGGGTGTGTGCAGCGGAATGGCGTTCCACGCCGCATGAACCCAGCGGTCCTCCAGCAGCGCAAAGGGGATCGGCACCTCGCCGGCTGGCGTCGCCCAGACCGGTGTGTCTGCTAACGCCAGGTGGCCGCCGGCGCCGACGCCGATGGCGAGCTCGGTGACCGCCGAGCGGCCGGGGTCGGGCGTGTAGTCGACCAGCCGCGCCAGCGCCGACAGCGAGCGGCGCTGCGTCGCGGTATCGAGGTAGGCCTCGCGCGCGTAGCGGTCCTGGATGTAGGCGAACTCGTCGCCCAGCGCGGCCATGATCTCCAGCAGCATGACGCCGCCGTCGGCTTCCAGGGTCAGCTGCCATTCGGGATAGCGCTGGGCCGCGAAATCGAGCAGCGCGTTGCGGAAGGAGGTGAAGTCGCGCGCCAGGTAGTCGACCGGGAAATCGACCGGCGTCTCCGGCGGACAGAAGGGTTCGACCTCGCAGTCCAGGTCGCTGGGGCAGCCCTGCGTGAAGCTGAAAGTGACATCGTTGAAGAAGCGGGCGATGCGCGCGTCGTCGATGGTCAGCGTGTAGAGCGAAAAGTCGCCGGGCTGCAGGGTGGTGATTTCCAGCACCGTGCGGTCGCCGGCCGGCGCCGCCACGCGCACCCAGTTCACGGTATCGACCTCCACCACCGCGACGGACTCGCCGCCGGAGGGACTGACGATGGAAACCAGCGCCGGATCCTCGGCCACCGGCCCGGCGGTCACCGCCGCCAGGTCGACCAGCGGCACATCCAGCGCCGTCGGGTCGACGATGAAGTAGACCTGCAGCGTGGTCTGCACCGCCGGATCGACGACACGGACGAAGTCGATCCCGGTGAGCGCGGTCTGCCCGCAGAGGACGGTCTTGCGGTCCGGCATCAGGCGGCGACCTCCACGTTGAGGTAGCGCCGCTCGCCGTTGGCGACGACGATGTACTCCACCAGGATGTCGAGGCGTTCCTCGACCGCCACCGCCTTCACCTTCTCCACCTTGATGACGCTGGACAGCCAGGTGGTCAGCGCCTGATAGACGAAGGTCTCGGCCAGCGAGGCGGTGCCCTGGGAATTGGGCGCGAAGACCATGCGCCGCACCCCGGCCCCGAAGTCCGGCCGGTTGATCCGCTCGCCCTGGGCGGTCAGCAGCACTTGGCGGATGAGCTGGCGCACGTAAGCGTCGTAGTCCGGCTCCTCGGCGAGGCGGCCGGCGCCGGCATCGACGGCGAAGGGATAGCGCAGGCGGCGGACGGGATCGGCCATGGCCAGCTCACAAAGCCTTCACGCGCTGGTCGGGCTGCACCACGGTCAGCGGGCCGGAGGGAAACGGCGGCGGCCCCGGCGCGATGGCGACGCCCACCGAGGCGGCGTTGATGACGGGAAGGCCCTGCACCCGCACCCGGGTCGCCGGCACGATCCAGTTGCCCATGACGTTGGGGCCGGGAAACTGCAGCACGTCGGTGGCAATGCCGAGCGGCCCGGTGGTCGCGGAAACGCGGGTATTGGCACTGATCTTGGCGGTGGCGCGCACGCCGACCGGGTCCTGAATGCCGGCAGCCAGGGCTTCGACGGGATTGGTCATCGCTGCATCTCCTTTCCTACATCACCGAGAAGGCGCCGTTGTTCACGTCGAAGCCGGCGGCATCCAGCTTCGTCACCATGCCGTTGGCGGTCTGCTTCACCTCGGCCCCTTCGATCTCGACGCCGGTCGGGCCGACGGTGATCTTGGCGCCGCCGGCGGTTTCGATGACCAGGGAACCGTCGCTGTCGTCGATGCGCAGGGTCACCTGGTCGGTCTTCCAGAACTTCACGTCGGGCACCGCGTCGCCATTGGGGATCTGGCCATCGCCCCAGAAGCAGCCGACCCAGATCGGGTAGGTCGGATCGCCGCCCTCGAACTCGACCCAGACCGAGGTACCGTTAGGCGGCAGCGCGAAGAAACCCACCTGGTCGCCGGCATAGGGCGCGCAGGGCAAGGCCCAGAGGCGCTCGTCGCCCATCACCGTCGGCACCGTCACCTGCAGGCGCCCGCGGTTGGTCGGATCCGCGTTGGAGGTCACTTGGCCGCGGTACTTGCCGAAGAAGGTGCGGCCCATCGCCTCGAACATCGCTTCCGAGTCGTCGCGCGGCATGGTCACACCTCCCCGACGCGGTTGCTGCGCAGCTTCACGTCCATAAAATGGTCGGAGGCGTTCACCACGTGGGTCACCTCCTTCACCTGATAGGCACCGGAGAGCTGCGCCCCGGCCCCGGTCACCGCAACGACCTCGTGCGGCGCCAGCACGCCGTTGAGCATGTGCGCGGTGGTCGAGGCCGTCGCCTCGACGAACCACGACGCCTCGGTGAGCGCGGCCTGCTGGCGGCGGCGCTGTTCTTCGGAATCGCCGGGACTGGCGACGCAGATGGTGCGCTCGACGCCGTCGATCTGCACCAGCCCGGCGCCGTCGTCGATCGGCGGCTGCACGCTTTCGCCGCCGGCATCGTCGACCTGGCCATCGCGCGCGTTCACCGTCGCCCCGCGCGCGGCATTGGGCCGTTCGCTATCGACCTCCGCATTGAAGCTGGTGACGTTGGGGCAGTCGTCGCCACTGACGTTCACGCGGATCGTCGGCGTGCCGGAGGGCACCAGAACCGGCGGCAGCGGCGGCCCGGGATTGGCGCCCGGCGAGGGCGAGGTCTGCAGCTTCGCCGTCTCGGCCACGCTCACCGCCGTGCTGAGCGGCGTGTCGCCGCCGGAGACCTCGTAGGCGACCCAAAGTTCCATCGAGTTCTCGCTGGCGATCTTTTCCAGGAAGCCCAGGTCGGTATCGCGCTGCGACAGGGTGTTGCCGTCTTCCGCATAGACCGTGGTGGTCTGCTCCACCTCGGGGGTGAAGCCGTAGGCGGCAAGGATCTGGCTGGCGGCGTCGGAAGCCCGCCCGGTCCAGGCCGCCTGGACGCAGACCCGGTCCATCTCGACCCGGCGGTCCTCGCCGTGAATTTCCAGCCACGAACCCTGGCCGCCGAAGCGGGTCGAGCACTTCACCTGGGTGATGCGCCCGCGTACCAGGCAGTAACGCTGGTTGCCGGCGGGGGCGATGATGGCGATCACCGTGTTGGGGCGCAGCTCCGGCGCGCCGGCAACCGCCGGCTGGTCGCCGCAGATATCGTCCTCAAAGCGCACGGCAAAGCGCGTCGGCTTGCTGAGCTCCTGCTCGACGCGCGCCTCGACCAGCCACTGCGCCAGTTCGGGGCGCAGGGGGGCGTTGGCATCGCCGGTGGTGATGGTCGCGCCGAATCCCATCCGCTACCTCCGCGTCGGAATCTTGACGGTGCGTGCCTGGGCGAGAGCGTCGGGGCTCATGGCATCGTTCAGCTCGGCGAGGCGCCAATAGCCTTCCGGATCGTCCAGGTAGCGCGCGGAAAGGTGATCCAGCCGCTGGCCCTCGCGCCGCAAGTGCTCGCCCAGCATGCGCTCGGCCGGCGGGATCACCGGGGTGAGCGCCACCACACTGCGCCCGCGCCGGTCGGTGGCGGTGACCAGCGTGGCGCTGCGGTAGCGGCTCTTAGGTCCGAAGACGGCCATCTCATTACTCCTAGAAAGGCCCTAGAACGGCAAAATGCCGCGCAGGGCGGACACGGCGTTGGCGATGTTGGCGATCGCCAGCGCGTCCTCCTGCAGGCGGGTCAGGTTGTAGGCGGCAATGGCCAGGTCGGTGGTCACGGCATGACGGCACTTGAAGACGTCCGGCGTCAGCACCCGCATGCCCAACTGCACCTCGGCGTGCAGCGGATAGAGCAGCGGCGTGAATTCCTTGATCTCCACCGACATCTCGGTGACGCGCACCGGCAGGATGATGCCGGGCCCCAGCACCAGCAGGGTGATCGGTACCGTCGCGCGCACCTCCTGGTCCGCGGCGCCACCGGCCAGCGCCTGGGCGGTGTTGATGAGATCGCCGATGAGGCCCTGCGTCGGCTCGGTCAGCTTGCGCAGGGCCGCAAGGCGCGCGGCGACCCCCGTCGCGGTGACAAGGGGATCGCCGTCCTCCAGCCCGTCGGCGGCATGCAGGTCCAGGGTGAAGGTGAATTTCTCTTCCGGATCGTAGGGCTGCACCGTCGGGGCCTGGGCGCCGCGGTTGGTCTGATCAACTTCGAAGGGATTCCAGGGCTCTACCGTGCGGGTGATGCTCTCCGGGTTGTACTGGAAGGGATTGATGTTCGGCTCCACACCGACGACGCCCTCGACGAGCTGCACCAGCGCGCCGCGCATCACCTTGGGCGAGAGGGAGTAACCGGTTTCAGCCACGGCGGCGCCTCCCCTTCCCGTCAGTCGATTGTGCCGAATTGCCGCGGCCTTCCTTGGCCAGCTCGCGGCGGGCCCCGGCGGCGAGGTCGGCCTCGTTCATGGCGCGCCCGGCAGCGAGCGCGGCGTAGCGCGCGCTGAGCACCGCCGACTTGATCTGTGCCGGCGACAGGCTGTGCGCCGCCGCAAGACGCGCACAGGCGGGTTTCAGGTCGGACGAGGCCGCCGCCCCCGCCAGCACCGCGGTCAGGCGCTGCCACAGCTCCTTCTGCTGCGCTTCCGCTGCGCGCGGGAATTCGATCACATGGCGCATGCGGCGCAGAAAGGCGGGATCGAGGTTGGCCCGTTTGTTGGACGCCAGGATCACCACGCCGCCGTAAGACTCCAGCAGTTGCAGCAGGTGGTTGGTGTCGGCATTGGCGTAGCGGTCGTGGCTGTCGCGCACGTCGGTGCGCTTGGCGAATAGCGCGTCGGCTTCGTCGAAGAACAGCACCGCGCCGGCCGCCTCGGCCTGGGCGAAGATGCGCGTCAGGGTCTTGGCGGTCTCACCGATGAACTTGCTGACCGTGGCGCCGAGATCAACGATGAGAAGGTTCACCCCCAGTTCGCCGGCCACCGCCTGGGCCGCCATGGTCTTGCCGACGCCGGCCGGGCCGCTGAACAGCGCGCTCAAGGTCGCGTCACGGCCGAACAGGCGGCAGGCTTCGGGATCGGCCAGCAGCCGGGCGCGGGCCCGCGCCTCGAAGGCGAAGGCCTGCAGTTCCGCCGTCGTCGCCGCCGGCAGGATGATGTCGTCCCCGCCCCACCCCGGCTCGCTGGCCCGCCCCGCCCCGCCGCGGCGCGCGCGGGCACGGGCACGCAGGTCCAGGGCGGCATCGGCGATGGATGCCGGCGCCGCCCGCGCCGTCGCCGCCAGATCGCCGATGGTCAGCCCCGGCGTCTCGGCCAGGGCCTTCAGCGCCGCAGCATCCTTTTCCGTGCTCTGCGGGTTGAGCCGGCGCCACAGGGCCAGCCGGGTCTCGGCGCCCGGCTCCGGCAGGGCGACGCGGATGTCGGCGACGTCTCGTCGGGCCGGCGGCGCCTCGCCCACGTCCACCGCCACCATCTGTACCGGCGACAACGGCACCGTGTCGGGCCAGGCGGGACCGCCGGCACGCCACAGCAGCGCCGCCTCGGCAAAGAGCCCGAAACGCTGGGCCCGCAGAAAACCCTCGGTAAAGTGCTCGGCGGGGATCGCCGCCGGATCGATGATCACGGCCTTCAGGCCCAGCGCGCGGGCGACGGCGGCAGCGAAGCCGATGCGGCCGCTGTGGCGGCGTGACTCGACCACCAGCCGCACGGGGCCGCCGCGCTCCAGCACCCGCGCGAGGCGCCGTGCGGTTTCGTTCACCGGCCATTCCGGCAGCGGCGCGTGGTCTTCCGGCGGTACCGCGATGCCGGCCAGTCCGGCATCCAGGCTGGCGGTGTTGAAGCACCAGTCGACCAGCACCGGGTCGGCCTCGAAGGACGGCGCGACGCCGGGCGCTGCCCAATGCGCGCTCAACAGGTGCCAGGCCGCCAGCGGCGAGACTGCACGCCAGATCGGCCGTGGGCCGTGACCGAAGAGGCGCCGGGCCAGCGCCTCGGTCGGCGCGTGGCGGCGCGGCTCGCCCTGGGCGGCGGCGATGTCGGGGCCCAGCGCCGGATCGGCAGCAACGGCAAGCGCGAGACACAGCAGGTCGGCCTCCGCCGCGTTCAGCGCAAAGAGCCCGGTGAGGCGGCGCCAGGTGGCGCCCTCCGGTCCGGCCAGACGCCGCGCCGCGGCGTCTTGGCCGTGATCGTCGCGACCGGCGGCCCAGGCACGTTCCGCCGCCGCATCGTCGGTTGCGCCCGTTGCCAGCCAGTCGAGGCGGCGACTCAGCGCGCCGCGGGCACGTGCCACCAGCAGCGCGGCGGCAGGGGCGAGATCGACGGTGTTGCTCTTGTTTTCTTTGCCGGGTGCCGCGATCGCCATACTCAGACCTCCAGCCAGAAGGGTTGCGATTCGGCGCCGTCGACGATGAGCTGCACCGGATGCAGCCCCGGCGTGGCGATGTCGAACAGGGGTTGGATGGTCACCCGGCCGATGGCGACGGTGAACAGCCCCGCGTCGTCGGCCGGCACGCCGGAGAACGCATTGGTCCGCACGTAAGCCTCGCCACCGACGACGACCTCGACGCGCAGGTCCGGGTCGGCAAGGTTGAAGGCCGCCACGATGTGGATGGCGATGCGGCCGTTGCCGTCGGGCGGATCGGCGACGTCGAGACGAGGCCCCAGGGCAAAGGCCGTGGCCGCCGTCTCGCTTTCCGAGCGCAGGGTCTGGCCGCCGACGACCCGCTGACGCAGCAGCGTGCGGATACTGGCGCCGTAGATGCCGGGAAAGACGTCGAGAGTCACCACGCCGCCGCCGGGATCGGCGATGTCCAGGGTCCGTTGCATGACGAAGCGCAGACTGCCGGTATCGAAGCTCACAGCCCAGGCCGGGTTCAGCGCCGGATCGACGGCAGCCTCGGTCACCGGCGGCGCCAATCCGCGCCAGTGCTCGTTGCGCAGTACCAGAGTTTGGGTGAGTCCGGCGGTGAGGTTGGAGCCGACCAGGGTGACGGTGCTGTCGGCCTCGGGCGCCGGCGGCACCACCGCGGGATTGAAGGTGGCGCGCGCCGGGGCGGTGCGGATCGCCTGCGGCCCGGCGCCGGTGGCCGGCGGCGGTGTGAAGCGCAAGGTGGCGCGCGAGCCGGTCAGCCGCGGCGCCAGCGCCGAGACGGCATAGACGCCGAGGTCGGTGACGGTGCCGGCGTACTGGGCCGGCGGCTCCGGCTCCAGGAACACCACCCGGGTCTCGTAGTAGGCCGAAAGCCGCGCGGTCGCCTGGTCCTCCGCCGACCAGAAGGCAATGGCGTCTTCCGGCGGAATGGGCCGCAGGGTCGTCTCGATGCGGTTGGTGCCGCCGACGAGACCGTCGACCATCACCCGCACCGGCCCTTCGACGGGGTTGGGCTCGATCTCCAGATCGTCGTCGATGATCGGAAAATCGTGCAGCGTCTTCAGCGCGAAGCCCATCAGGCGCTGCTGGGTTTCGGCGTCGAATTCCGCCGCCACCTCATGGTGCGGCGTCAGGATGTAGTAGAGCATCAGCGGCATCGGCTGGCGCGAGACCGGAATGCCACCGCGTCCCGGCGACACCGCGTTCTTGTAAAACGGATCCTCTGCCACGTGGTAGAGGTGCAGGTTCAGCGTCTGCGAGGGGTCCTCCAGCAATTCCGGCGGCATGGTCGTCACGTTGAGCTGCTCCGGCGGCACGCCACCCATCAGCCGGCGCACGTTCAACGACAGCAGCTGGCGCAGGCTGGCGGTCACGAGATAGAGATCGGCGACGGGCATGGCGCGCTACCTCCGCCGCAGACCGAACAGCGTGGTTGTGCGCCGCCGGCGGGCCAGCGGGCCGATCAGCGAGGCCGCAGCGGCGGTGACCGGCGGGCGCGGCACCGCACGTGTCTCCTGCGGCACCTCGTTACGGCGCTCTTCGGTCGTCGCGCCGCGTGCGGCGCGGCGTTTTTCCGGGTGCGGCGCCGGCGTCGGCGTTGCGGCGGCCGGCGCGGGCGGCAACAGCGGGGCTGGCGGCGGCAGCGGCGGTGGCTGTATCTCGATCACCGGAGCCGGCGGGACGGGCGTGGGTGCCTCGGCCACATCGCGCGGCGCCGGTTCCGGCAGGATGACCGGCGGCAATGCCGGCGCG
>ERZ1740062.79-NODE-79-length-76806-cov-5.094292_pt1 | contig 76806 bp, 63 predicted proteins | sample MGYA00581741_ERZ1740062 | MGnify/ENA primary metagenome ERZ1740062 (study PRJEB43018, sample SAMN04849747) | marine metagenome | isolation source: floating plastic debris | place: Pacific Ocean | collected 2008-09-01 | study: EMG produced TPA metagenomics assembly...
CATAAAATTCCGGCCATGGGAGGTGATTCATGTAGAAGTGTTCTCGTCCAAAAGTGAAGCCTTGAAAAGAGAAAAATTCTTAAAGTCTGGACAGGGAAGAAAATGGGTCGCCGAAAACATCATCCTAGAATGGTGATACCGGGCTCTTATCCGCCAAAGGCGGACGCTGGTTCGAGTCCAGTCCCCGCTACAAGGAAAAGCCTCTTTTTTAAGGGGCTTTTTTTATTTTGGAATTTCTCATCTACATTCTCTTCTCCGAAACGCACCAAAAAAGGTATTGTGGCATGACCTCCAATCTCATCGCCCGTTTCAAAAGCCATAATGAACTTGGCACCAAGGGATGGACGATAAAATTCCGGCCATGGGAGGTGATTCATGTAGAAGTGTTCTCGTCCAAAAGTATTTTAGATAACTTTAAGGTTTTGCGATGGTTGAGATTTAGAATAATCCATATCTTTCAAAGGTTAGTATATCCCTTAATCCAACCTTATGAGAAAAGTAATTACCCTTCTCTTTGTTGCCCTTTGTTTTCAGGCATTTTCACAGAAAAAAAAGAAATCAGATAAAGACTCTGACGACAAAACCATTCTTGCCAAAGCAAACCTCAGCGGTTTGAAATTTCGCAGTTTGGGCCCGGCGTTAACCTCAGGTCGTATTTCTGATATCGCAGTAAACCCTTCAAATTTCAACGAGTATTATGTAGCTGCCTCAGCAGGTGGGGTTTGGAAGACCATTAATGCTGGAAATACGTTTCAACCCATTTTTGATGGACAGGGAAGTTATTCCATTGGCTGCGTAACACTGGACCCGAATAACCCTAATGTGGTTTGGGTAGGAACTGGTGAAAATAACAACCAACGTAGTGTTTCCTACGGCGATGGGGTATACCGGTCAGAAGATGGCGGGAATAGCTGGGAAAACGTGGGTTTAAAAACCTCAGAGCACATTGGAAAAATCATTGTGCATCCTGAAAATTCCAATGTAGTTTACGTTGCGGCCATTGGACCTTTATGGAGCGCTGGGGGTGACCGCGGTTTATACAAAACGGAAGATGGCGGAAAGACTTGGAACGCAGTACTAACCATTGACGAGCACACTGGGATCAACGATGTGGTGATGGACCCACGGAATCCTGATGTTTTGTACGCTTCTGCATTTCAAAGAAGACGTCATGTATTCACCTATGTAGGTGGGGGACCAGGCTCAGGAATCCACAAGTCTGAAGACGGTGGGAAGACTTGGAAAAAAATCAATAGCGGACTGCCTTCAACTATGTTAGGTAGAATTGGACTAGCGATTTCCCAACCCAATCCAGAATATATTTATGCCATTGTTGAAGCTTCCCAGGGTAAAGGAGGATTTTACCGTTCCACGAATAGAGGGGCCTCTTGGGAAAAAAGGGGAGACTACTCTACTAGCGGAAATTATTATCAAGAAATTTTTACAGACCCTATCAATCCTGAGCGAGTGTACGCTATGAACAACTGGATGCGGGTAACCAATGATGGCGGAAAGACTTTTGATTATGTAGGCGAGGATTTCAAACATATTGATAACCACGTCATCTGGATAAACCCCAACAACAATTCCCACCTCCTTTCTGGAAATGATGGTGGTATTTATGAGTCTTGGGATGCAGGAAAACATTGGACCTTTAAACCTAACCTTCCGGTCACCCAATTTTACAAGGTAGCTGTAGACAATGCCAAACCTTTTTATAATATCTACGGAGGCACCCAGGACAACTTCAGTTTGGGAGGACCTTCACGCACCGTTAGTGGAAACGGCCCCAACAATTTTGATTGGTTCATCACCCATGGCGGTGATGGTTTTGAATCCCAAATTGACCCAGAAAATCCAAACATTGTCTACGCACAATCGCAATACGGTAACTTGGTGCGTTACGACAAACTGAGCGGTGAGGAAAAGGGAATTCAACCTAAAGAACGTAAAGGTGAAAACAGTTATCGCTGGAATTGGGATGCACCCTTAGCGGTTAGCCGACACCAATCAGGTCGAGTATACTTTGCAGCAAACAAGTTGTTCAAAAGTGATGACCGCGGAAACAGCTGGCAAGTAATCAGTGATGACCTTACCCAAAATATTGACCGAAACAAACTTAAGGTCATGGGGCGAGTCCAAGGTATTGATGCTGTTGCGAAAAATGGGTCTACATCACCCTACGGTACTATAGTTGCATTTTCAGAGTCTCCAATGAATCAGGATTTGCTTTATGTGGGCACGGATGACGGCTTGATACAAATCACCGAAGATGGTGGGAACAACTGGCGGAAGGTTTCAAGCTTTCCTGGAGTACCAAGCAGGACTTACGTAAACGCTGTTTTTGCTTCAAAGCATAACGAAAATGTGGTGTACGCTTGTTTCAACAACCATAAAAACGGTGATTTTAAACCGTATGTTTTGATGAGCAGGGATAAAGGAAAATCTTGGACGGCAATAACTAATAACCTGCCCGAGCGAGGATCCACTTATGCCTTCGAAGAAGATCATACTGACAAAAACTTATTATTTGCAGGAACCGAATTTGGTGTATTCTTTTCAGATAACCAAGGTGGGGAATGGAAGCAACTCAAAGGAGGCCTACCTCCTATCGCGGTGCGCGACATTGCCATTCAAGAGGACCATAATGATTTGATATTGGGTACTTTCGGAAGAGGTTTTTATGTTTTGGATGACTATTCCAGCCTTCGGAATTTGCAACCGAAACTGGAGAACGAAGCTACTCTGTTTGCGGTTCGCAATGCATTGCAATTTGAGTCATCTTATCCGCTAGGATTGCCTGATAAAGCATTTATGGGGGACAATTTCTTCATCGGTGATAATTTAGGCGCCGAAGCGGTTTTTACGTGGTACCTCAAGGACGATATCAAAACCTTACAGGATAAGCGTAAAGAAAGCACCAAAGATTTTGCGAAAGATGGTAAAGACAATCCCTATCCCACTTATGAAACCTTAAGCGATGAAGCCGCAGAAATGGACCCGCAATTGGTATTGACCGTAACTGACAATACCGGAGCTATTGTTCGAAAGCTATTTACAAGTCCTAAAGCTGGCCTAAAACGAATGCATTGGGATTTGCGCTATGCGTCGCAAGAGCCCATTAGTTTTTATAATCCTCCTTTTTATAATCCATTTGGCGGGGAAGATACAGGAGGTTTGGTACCGCCAGGAACGTATAGCGTTGCGCTTTCGAAAATCGTAGGTGAAGTAGAAACGCCACTTTCCCAAGCGGTTTCTTTCAAGGTGGTTCCCTTGAAAAACACGGTACTCCCAGCAGATGATAGGGAAGCTTTGGCTCAATTCCAACAAGAAGTAAACGATTTATCAGGGAAAGTCGGTAGTGTGCAAAATTCACTTTCAGAATTGTCAGATGAGTTGCGTTACATGAAAGAAGCCATCAAGCGTACCCCAACCCAGCACATTGAATTGATGAAGGAATGGAAAGCCTTGGATACGGAAATTTCAGAGCTACAGAAAAAAATCAATTGGGATGGGATTGCCTCACGTTTGGATATCGACAAACCCCCTACTATTGGCAATCGCGTTGGTTATTTGATTTATGAGCAAGGCCACTCTACAGGAGCACCAACAGCAACACACAAAAGTACATTCGCTATCGCCAAGGAAGAATTCGCTCCCGTCTATGTCCAATCAAAAGATTTAGTAAACAATAAATTCGATGCGTTCCGGAAAAAACTAAAGGAGTTTGGCGCCCCATACACTCCCGGAAATGTTCACTTTTTGGATTAAGAAGCATTATATAAAGTAAACCGAAGGAGCAGTTGTTTTACTGCTCCTTTTCCTTTTTAAGTCTTAAAACTTACCTGGTTCAATACGTAAAGTACTGATAATCGGCATGGTCTTAGCTTACCGGATTCTGCTCAACCATTCTGCAGATACCCCCATAAATTCCGCAATATACTTTGCCGGTATTTTTTGTACTATTTCCGTGTGGTTTACCGCTAAATAGTGATACATCGCTTTTGTATTCAACGTAATGAGTTTGGTGTGGAATTCATTGATAGCCAAGAGTGCATATATCGTTTCCTCAACGTAGGCTTTCCGCAACGCCGCGTCATTTTCCAACTGCTTTAGAATAGCCCTTTTTTGCACGGATAGCACCTTGGACCTAGCAATGGCTTTTAGCTGACAGTCTGAAATAGCTTCACTATAAAAACTGTGAATTACCGTCATAATCGGGTGAAACGTTTTTAAATGAAAGTTGATGGTTTTTAATCTATCTGCCTCGGCATTGTAATTCTGACAAACAAACCCCCCGTCAAGTATAAAGAAGGCCCTATCACAACGCTCGCCAATATTGACAAGACACTCTGAAGGTTTCACCATTTGCTCTTTCCCATGAGCCTTGAAAAACTGGATGAGTTTGTTTTCAGCGTGATATCTGGACTGGTCCATCATGAGGTGGCGGTTTTTGAAGTGGTTTTACCAAAGAAAGCAAGGGGGAATAGTATAAAAAAAACCGTAGAAAAATCTTTAACAAAGTCAATTTTTTTGAGTTTTCAATCTTCTACATTTATCCAAAACCTTCGATTTAAACCATATCGTACGGAGTCAACCAGAAAATCAAAGCAAATGAGTCAAGCACAAAAATTTAATGTTCCCAGGGCACGGGATTTCGGTTGGGAACTGAAACCCATGTCATCCATTTATTATAAAGTACTTCGGAACAAGTCCAATCAAATTTGTGTGGTCTTGGAGCATTCCTTGCTAAGGGGCGTAACCACTGAGATGATTTATTGGTGGTTCAAACATTTTCCCAAGCTAAGTGTAAAGCTTCTGGACATTTCAGGCTACGAAGGGCAAAAAGTACCAGGGTATCTGTTGTGGCATCCTTCCGACCATGTGAGCGCCCAACTCAAAGGCAAGCTTGGCCCAAAAGGGACCTCCAGAGCGGGAGCAAAAATCCATATCAAAGAGGTCATGCAATATGAAAAGTACGAACAGAAGTATCCTGTAGACCAAGAATTGACCATTTACTATTGTGAAAAGGACGGTTGGTGTATGGGAAAAAGTATTCCCCTCATAGGTCCCATGATGTCGCTTCGAATCAGCTTCAAAGATGTCTACCAAGAAAATAAAATCATTGGAGTGCATTATCATTATGAAGTTGTGGCGGGTTCACACTAACAAAATTTTATTGCACTATAATTCACGTAAAAGTTGGTCGTGATCTTTTTAACATTATTCTGGGACGCCTGGTTGACCCACAATACCATAGAAGTAGGCGTATTCGAAAACTTCCTGCCTGCCTTGTTCGAACAGCGCTACGACATGGACAATTTAACGTACAGCCGAACTATGAATCCTATTATGGAGAGTCCTTCGGAACTTAAAGGATTTGACAAAGAGCTATTTGAGGAAAGGGTCAATGGATACGAACAAAGTACAAATGCTTTTGAGTATCAAGCTGGAGCCCAAAAGAGCTTTTTATAGCACAAAGTCAATTGCAAAAAACCATCGGTTTGTTTCTTAATCTAGATTAAGACAAACTAATGGTCAATAGCGGATATTTGTTTCACAGATTCCGAACTACAGCGAAATGAAGGGAAGCGCAATTTGCCCAAAAATTGAATCCTTATGAAGGCATTGAAATATGTGTTTAAGGGTGTAGGTCTGATTTCTTCCATTAGTTTGTTCATTCTTGGGTTGGCCGTTATTGTCTATGCCTTTGTAGAAGGTGCCCATGTTATCCGACACATCTTGGACCTGTCGACTAGCGAGGCCAATGTCATTTCTGAAGCTATGGGCATTTTGGATTTGATATTGTTGAGCTTCAGCATATTTATTACCTCAATTGGAATATTTGAACTATTCGTCTTTTCCATTCCAGACCTCCCGAATTGGTTACAAATAACAGACTTCGATAATCTCAAAGGAATGCTGGTCAAAGTCATTGTGGTAGTTATGGGTATCTCTTTTATGGGGCGAGCTGTTACGTGGAATGGTCAAGAAGAATTATTGGGCTACGGTATTGCAAATGGTGTCATCATTTTGGCGTTATCCTATTTTTTGAACAGCAAAAAGCACCCTAAAACCAATGAGCATAGCTAAACCATGGCCATGAAAAAACTAGCGTATTCAGTCATCGGAATTGGAGGGGTTCTAACCATCCTTATTTTGGCCAAAAGCACTCTCATCCCATTTGTTTACGGAATCATCCTTTGGTTTTTGGGGCGATACTTTAAAAAGGTATTACACAAAATCCCATTTTTCAAAAAACGTATTCCGAACTGGCTTATCAATACTTTTATTTTCGTAATCATCGTTTTTGGAATAAGCGCTATCTCCAGATTGATTACCAACAATATAGCTGACCTATTGGCCAACAGTGAAGCCTATAAGTCCAATCTGGATAGCGTTTTGAACCAAATAAATTCCACATTTCAAATAGATTTAAGCCAAGAAATCACAAAGTCCTTAGAGGGATTTGATTATACGTCCATCTTAGGCAACATTGCGGACACCCTATCAGGTGCATTAGGGGATTTGGTCATGATTGTTCTATATGCCGTGTTTCTGTTTTCCGAGGAAGCCAGCCTATCCGAGAAAATCAAGAAACTATTTGATAGTGCTGAAAAATATGAGAAAGTAACTGCTATGCTATCCAGAATAAACGATACGTTAAGAGATTACATACGCCGAAATACATTTCTACGCCTGCTAACGTGTTCTGCCGGATATGTTTTTTTGAGCATCATGGGAGTTGATGCTGCCTTTTTCTGGGCCTTTTTGATGTTTGCCTTGAATTACATTCCTACCGTAGGTTCCTTAATAGCCACACTATTTCCCGCGTTTTTTAGTCTAATACAGTTTGGAGATGTAAAGCCCTTTGTCATCATTTTGGTCGGGTTGGGGGTTGTGGAATGGTTTATCGGCAATGTACTGGAGCCTAAACTCATGGGAAAGTCCTTAAACTTGAGTCCGTTGGTGACCATTCTCGCTTTAGTGGGGTGGGGTCAAATCTGGGGCTTCACGGGAATGCTTCTAAGCACGCCGATTACCGTTGTCATGCTTATCGTATTTTCCCAATTCCAAAACACCAGAGGCGTCGCGATACTGTTATCTGAAAATGGGGATGTTGATGCTGTGTTTTAGCGATAAGATTTTTGAATGCTTACAAAAGAATGAATTCTTAGTACTTAAGAATACGCTTTCTTCATAAAAAAAGCCGCTTTCAAAAAGCGGCTTTTGCAATGAAGTGTCTGATTGATTAGTATACCAAGTCAATAGTACGCCAATCGTTGGCACCACTGGCCGTACCTACTTCGCCGGCTTGCGCAGGACCACCAAAGGTATAGATGGCATCGCGGGTGATTTCCAGCTCCGACGCCGGAACGGGATACATGGTTGGGGTTCCTGCTTGAAGCATATCGTGCCTTCTCATAAAGGCCCATGGTACCCCCATTCCTGATTGTAAATCCAATTCAATGGAAACCTCATACAACAGCGCGTTTAAAATATTCGGTGCTGCTGGTGTGGTAGCTTGATTTCCCACCGTCATTCTTGGAGACGCATCCAAGGCGGCTACGGCAGCACCAAGATTCCCCAATCGGTAGTGGCACTCCGCTTTGATATAATCAATTTCAGCCTTGGAAAAAATCCCCATGGGCAAACCCGTTTCGTTTTGATCATTTTGATTGAAGAACTTAATCGTCCTATAACTTGAGAATAATTGACGTCCTCTCGATTCGCGAAGGAAACCAAAATTCTCTCCTACGTATTCATAGTACAGTCCTAACCTAGCATCCGTTGAAGAAATGGATGGAAGAATCGTATTGTCTGTGGGATAATCCGCAGGATAGGTTGGTTCAAACAAACGGGTTATTTTTTGGTCTGTTGGCATATACCCAGATCCATCACCCAAAGTAGTCAAAGACCAGTCTTGCAATACATTATAAATGACGTTCTCCAAAGCAGGTGGAAAATAGTCCTCAACAATTCCATTGTTCGCGTAAGTCAAAATTTGATTGTAATCAATGCCTTGCGCTTCAGCATTTGTCCTTGGATTGGCTATCGACAATCGCGCCATATAGCTATTGGCCAATTGCACAAAGGTGCTCCTGTCTATACTTGGACCTGCCGTATATAAAATGTATTCAAAACTGTCCGCGCTATTTGCCAATTGTATGGCGGTGGTTATATTTTCTATAGCAGCGCCAAGCATTTCTTGATATGTGGAAAATTCCAATGCACTAGGGTCGGTATCCGGGTCAACGATATAAGCCTTGTCATAAATCATGGCAAGATAGCCTTGGGCAACGCCCTTATCAAAGTATGCCGAGGCTAGCTCTTGTTGTGTTACATCCAAACCACTAACGATAACCTCTCCAGCATCATTCTCGATATTGTTTATCACAATATTTGCATTATTAATAGCGCTATTGAAACTATTCCAAGGTCCAGCAGCTTGAACACCGATATCATCATTTGCAGTGGTGTTTTCAATTTGTCTTCGGGGTTGATCGCAAAAAAACCAAAATCCTCGAAATGCATTGGTTGTGGTAAACTGGTCCGCCATACCCCTAAAGAAGATTCCGTTAAAACTAATTTGACTAAAGAAGGTATTGGTATGGTTGGAAATATTGAAATTTTGAAAATCTGCTGCATTGGCCAACACCCGGGCAGCATCTGCCTGATTAGGGTTTCCAATATTAAATTCTTCTTGTGTGCATGACATTACTCCCAATGCCATCATAAAATAAACTACTTTTTTCATTGCATCTTTTTTAATATTAAAATAATCGTTTTCATTGCTTTCTTTTAAAAAGTTACCTGAACAGAAGCGGCGAAGGTTCTGAAATTGGGGAAGGAAAACTCATCCAGCTTAAAAATGGGGCTACCACTTAAAGCGACTTCAGGGTCAAATCCGGTATAGTTCGTAAAGGTGTAAAGGTTTCTACCCGAAATGGTGAATCGTATATTCTCTATAGGAACTTTGGGCCCAAAAACATCTTCATCCAAGGTATAGGTCAAGGACACCTCTCGTATTTTGGCGAAGCTGGCATCCTCAATAAAGTAATCGATGGAAGCATTCCCATTGTAGATAACCGAACTGGCATTCGCATAGGATGAAGGTTGACCTGCTGCACCAAATACGTCCAAATCGCCATGTCTATCATTGAAGTACAGCAACTGTTTGGTATAGTTATACACATCTCCTCCAATCTGCATGTCAATCAACGTATATAGGCTCAGGTTTTTGTAGGTAAAGGTGTTTCGGAAACCCATAATAAAATCCGGATTCGTATCTCCAATGGTACCCACCAAGGCTTGACCTGTGTCGCCATCCCATTTGCGGATAGCTTGTTCTCCTCCTGTTCCGACCAAGCCCGTTTGACCTTCATTGGCGGTAACGATAACGTGTCCAAACTCATTCACACTGAAATCTGAAAGAGGCAAGTTGAGTCCTTCATTAATGACCAAACCATCCTGTACCGTAAGGTCATCCAATGACTTGGCTAGAGAATTTCCAAACATGGCCCCAAAAGGCTGACCCGCCTCAACACGGAAGATGCTCAATTCAGGGTCTGAATCCACTAGTGCAGTGACTTGCGATCCAAAACCAACTAATTCACGGTTAAAGGGAGCAACTTCGCCTAAATCTGTGATTTGATTATCTACTGCGGCGAAGGTTACCCCAACATCCCAAGTAAAATTATCATTTTGGATAGGGGTCCCGGTCAAGGCCGCCTCCCAAGCCTCATATTCAGTTGAGGCCACATTTTGACGTTGGATGGCACCGGGAACAGCACCAGAAAGTGGTACGGTGATGATAGCATCCTCCGTTTCGGAGCTTGCATAGGTTACCGATAAGAGCATCTTGTCCAAAAACCCAAAATCAATCCCTACTTCTAACTCTTTTATGGTTGGTGATTTTAGGTTGGGGTTTCCAATCTGAAAGGGAGACACATTCCCTTGCGTTACGTTGAAGGTTTCGAAGATATCGCCAAAATTGGGTCGCAAACCGGCGGTACCAAAAGAGGCTCTAAACTTTAATTCATCCATCCAATCGGCTGAAATATCTTCCCCTGCTCTATAGGCAAACGACCCTCTGTAAAAGAACTGATCTCTATTTTCCTCACCAAAAAGCGAACTCCGGTCTGTTCTCGCAAACACTCCCAAGATTACCTTATCCTTCCAGTCTAAATCCAATGAGAAGAATACATTTTGAGTTTTCTCTTGGGTTTCTCCAGAAGCAATTTGTGTATTCTCTGTAGCTTGTTGTAATGTCTTTACACCTTCCGTTAAAAAGTTAGACCCTTGTGCTTGAGAAAATTCGGTTCGTACGTCTTCATGCAAATAGCGTAAGGAGGACCGGAGGTTGAAATCTCCAAAAGTATTGTTGTAGTTAAGCTGTGCAGCAGCGTTGACGCGAGCCCTAGACGCTTTAAGATTGAAAATGAATCCATTATCCGTGGTTGCGCTAAACTGCGATCCTGATACATATCCTTTCGGAAAGAAATTCAAGAAATTTTGACTTCCTCTATCGGTTGAAAGTTGGGTGTCCAAGGTCAGATTATCCGTAATTCTGTACTTCAGATTTATGGCGGAGGTCAATCGGTTTACTACAACATCCTGCTCCTGAAAACGCGACACGTATAAAGGATTTTGATATTCATTTAAAAAACCGTTCCCCGCAAAAAAGGGAAACAACTCTCCATTCTCATCCCTTTGGGATAGACTTACCGTAGGATCAGAAACCAAAAGATTGAAAAACAAGTTGTCACCCTGTCCAGACTGTTCTACTTCTTGCCCTCTTCTTCGCACCACATAGTTGGTCATATCCAGCTGCCAGCGGTCACTCAGATTTACCTTGAAGTTCAGTCTAGCATTCGTCCGGATTAATGGGTCTACCCCATCAATAATACCTGCAACTTCAGTTCTTTCAAGCGACGTATAATACCGTATGTTGCCTTTCCGTTGAGAAACACTAGCAGTAATCTGGCTATACGGTTGTGAGGTGATAACATCGGAAACATTATCCAAAAGTTGACCGGGCCAGGGATTGTCGTGAATCCCATCGGGGTCTGGTACAATAGCACCAGAACTTATATCGAAATTGCCGGTAGCGTCTAAAAGACGGTCGTGGTTTCTCGCCAAAGGATAGGCCCTTTGAATGTCTGAGAAACCATTTTCAAAACGCAGGGTGACTCGAGGTTTTTCGGTTTCACCTTGTTTGGTGATAATCTGTACAACCCCGTTTCCAGCCAAGGAACCATAAAGTGATGAGGCTGCAGCACCCTTGACCACCTCGATGGATTGGATATCCTGGGTACTGAATTCGTTCAAAAACCCTTCTGTGATGATACCATCCACAATAATCAGAGGTGCGGTACTCCCTTCAATTGAACTAGCCCCCCTCAAAATCACTGCGGAGTTCCGCAAGGGGTTACCCCCTCCTTGTACGATTTGAGCACCTGCTACTTTACCGATAAGCGCGGAAGCTACGTCCGGCGTCGGAACGGTTTGTACACCTGTAACCGGGACTGTCTCCACTTTAAAAGCGAGTTTCTCTTTGGAAGTTCCTTGTGCAACACCTGTGACTACCACTTCACCCAAAGCTTGGGCATCTTGTTGCATTTGTACATTAATCGTGTTGGACGCCCCAACGGTTCTTTGTTCATCCTGTTGTCCGATATAGGTGAAAACCAATATCTGTCCTGGTTGGGCGGCGATGGAATAATTCCCATCAAAATCGGTTTGGGTACCGTTGCTGGTTCCTCGAAGTATGATATTCACACCCGGTAAGGGAAGACCATCTTGGTCGGTGACCACACCGGTTATGGTTTTTTCCTGTGCTTGAGCCGAAGCAAAACACATCAGCATCAAGCCTAGAGTTCCCAATAGTTTCTTTACATTCATAGAGTTAGAATTTTATTGATGTAATAAATCGAGTTAGACAATTGAGAAAGGCGGGCGGAGGAAACGGATAAATAGCTAATTCAAATAATACCTCTGGTTCAATGAGAACAAAACTTAGTAGTTGTTCTTTATGGAAGAAGTAAGGCTTCTCACCGCCTCACCTTTACAATTGCAGCGTAAAAAAAGCCAAAACATCAGGGCATCCTGTACACTCCGACCTGCGCTAACAATAAACCCGATTTAGGTTTACGTTGCCACATCAGGTTGCTCGGCGTCTTTGGAAGAACATTATCGTTGCAACACATTTGCGCAAAACGCGGTGAACCCAAACAAATTCAAACTATTGCAGGTTTTTGGAAGAGAAGTTTCCTAAACATAACTGTTACGGTTGGTGGTTGGAGGTGAGAATGAAGTAACAAACAAAAGTTTTTGCAAAAGGGAGTGTGATATTATTGTAAACCAACATCGGCTCCGGTTTAGATTCACCTATGGGCCAAAGAAAGGGTATATCTTTCCTTTAAGTCTAAATATCATTTTTAATAGTGTGCGTAGTACAATAGTCTTCTTGTTTTGCTTTATAGCTCATTTGGGATATGCACAAGTCCCGGTGAGTAAAGAAGTTTTATTAACCAATAATGTGTTTGACGATAGGTATCCCAGCTATTCGAAAGATGGAAAAACCATCGTTTTCGAGTCCAACCGGGATGGAAACTGGGAAATCTACCTCATGGACAGTAACGGTGAAAACCAAACCAGATTAACCTTTAATAATGCTAATGACCGTAGACCCTGCTGGCACCCGGATGGGAACCGCATTTTGTTCGAGTCAGATAGAGCAGGTAGAAATCATCTCTACGTATACCATTTAAAATCCAAAGAGATTGAAAAAATACCTACACCGAAGGACGGTGAACCCGTATTCGCCTCATACTCCCCAGATGGCCAAACCATTGCTTTCTCCTTAAAAGTTTCTGCAGAAACCAGTGATTTGATACTATTGGATATGAATTCTAGGTCAACTCCCTCGAAAAAATTGATTGCCAACGGTTTTCGAAACTTCTATCCCAAATGGTCTCCAGATAGCAAGACTATTGTCTTTTTTTCTCGAATGGATACTGAAAATCAAATCGATGAAGTTTACACGATAAACATCAGTACTGGACAAACCGCACGGGTAACCCAATCAGACAAGCACAGCTTTTGTCCTTCCTTTTCTCAAGATGGTAAACGTCTTGCCTTTGTCAATGGAATGGAAAAAATCCGACCCGAACTTTTTGTAATTGATGTCAACGGTGGAAATCTTAAGCAACTTACCTATAATTTGGACGGTGATACGTTACCCTGTTGGTCGATGGATGATAAAAAAATACTATTTACCGGATTTCGGAAGGGTAGTTTCCAAATATGTGAGATTCAACTGAACCCCTAGCCTTAACGCGAAGAATATTTAGGCGTAGTCCTGAATTTCTTAATGTTTCCCTAATATCCTTATAAAAGTTTTAATTCCGATTCAGATTTACAACCTTTAATTGGTTCGTTGCTACTTTGAAATAAACCTTAACACCAATGAATATCATCCAAGGATTCTTTTTTGCTTTTACCGTACAAGCAATAATTCTTGCCGTTATCCTTTTTTTGAAGAAAAGCACCCAGCGTTACCAAAATCGGATTTGGGCAATTTTTTTGATGCTTTTTGCTTTGAACCTACTGTATAACGTAACGTATTGGATTAATCCAAGTTCACGCCCCACTATTGTCTTTTCTTGGAGCTGGTTTTTATTACTTGCTCTTTATGGTCCGTTGTTTTATTTCTATGTCAGAAGCTTAGTAATAGGTAAGCGAATTTCTTTAAGAAAGGACTTTTTTCACTTTTTGCCATTCGTATTCGTCCTTCTGAATTTTGGGCGATTATATATACAACCCTACGAAATAAAGGGAAGAGTTTATGCTACCGGAGCCTTAACGGAGTATGTTTTGGTATCAGACTATATCATTTACCTCATATTATCATTGGGTTTGGTGGTGTATGCCTGGATTTGCTATCGAATGGGCCGCACTAAATATTCGGACGACCCTGAAATGAAAGCCTGGTTGAACGCTGTGGTGTTTTCTTTCTTTCTGTTTGGATTGAGTTGGTTGGTATTTTACGCTATTGGCGCTTTAAACATGTATACTATCGAAGCCGACTACGTCATCGGAGTTGCCATGGTGATTATGATTGCATTGACTTCGTATTTTGGGTACATCCACTCCGACGTTTTCAACGGGAAGCCATTAAAGAATGTCTTTCCCTTTGTAAAATATAAGAATTCAGGATTGTCGAAGCAGCTGTTGGTGGACTTGAAAGAAAAACTAGCAAACACGGTTCAGCAAGAAGGTCTCTATCTTGATTGTGAACTAAAGTTAACGGACTTAGCGTCTAAGCTAAATATTTCAAGACATCACACATCCCAAGTGATTAACGAATCTTTTGGGGTCAGTTTTTATGAATACATCAACCGTTTAAGAATCCAAGAGGCTGAAAAATTGCTTGCTGACGAAAAGTCAAAACACTTGAACATCACGGATATCGCCTACAAATCTGGCTTCAACAACCGGGTATCCTTTTACAACTCCTTTAAGAAACACTTCGGGATTACCCCTTCTGAGTTTAGAAGCAAAAAAATGATGGCCGCTTCTTAAACAGTACTAGAAGTTTAAAACTATAATTTCCGTGTATAGTTGACCCGCCACAAAAGGCTCCAGGTTTTTCCGTCGTCCAGGGAACTTTCCCAATCCCAGGTAAAAGCATCTTCTTCTATATCCTTGATCACCATTCGGGCCATCACCTTTTGCCCCTTGCTGTTTACGGTCTGGGTTTTAAAACCTCTTGTATTGTCATTTACGAATCCCTCAAAGTCCAGATAGCTACCTTGACTATCCGCCCAAGCCTGTTTCCATGTAGCACTCTGAATGCTAAGTACCGAAATACTAGTCCCTTTGAATCCTTTGGAGGCACCTTCCAAAATCTCGAAATTCTCCAAAATCACTTTCTTGTCCATAATCTTCTGGATTGAGTTGGTACCCTTACCGACGACCCCTTCTCCTTCGTCCCAAGTCTCATCCCAGGTACCCACCCAAAAATCAAATTCGTCTCCATTGAGCCCTGAATCATTTCTATTTTGGGCAGAAAGAATTTGAAACAATGAAAAAAACAGAAAAAAAGATAAAACGTGTAACTTCATGATACTTAGCTATTTTGATTATGGAACCAAAGTGCTAAAAAAATCCTCATGAGTTGTAAAGCTGCTTCGGGGAAAAGCTTTTGCTTCTATTTTCCAAGAAGGAATCACGGTTCTTTGACTTTTAGAGTAAAGTCAAAAACCAAAAGCGTGCATCATTTTATGTTATTGAAAATCGGGGTGCCCCGTCTTCCAAAGAGCAAAAGATAACATGTTTGCCAATTCAATACTTTCTTTTTGAACACTGGCATCTAGCCCATGCCCACCTTCGGAGTCTACCATTAAAAGCGTTGGTTCGCCTGAGACATTATATTCTTGCATACGAGCGGTAAATTTTCCTGCCTCCCATGCATTGACCCTTGCGTCATTCAAACCGGCTGTAAGCAGCATTGCGGGATAAAACGTGCCCTTTTCAATACTGTGATACGAATCCATTTTGAGCAATCCTTTGAACTCAACCGAATCTTTTACGGTTCCGTACTCCTTAACATTATTTGGACCGTTGGGCCCTGTCTCGGTCCGAAGGGTATTCATAACGCCAACACGAATCATGGCACAATTGAATAATTCGGGGCGTGTAGTTACCGCTTTGCCAATCAGAATACCACCCGCACTACCACTAAAAACCGCTAGTTTTTCAGGAGTAGTATAGTTTTCATCAATTAGGTATTCTGCACAAGAAATAAAATCCTTCCAGGTATTCGCTTTGGTGGACTTAAAACCTCCTTTGTACCAGCTATCGCCCTTCTCCCCGCCGCCACGAACGTGTGCTACTGCATAAACTCCTCCATACTTCAACCAATAGGGTAGATATTTTTCAATTTTAGGCCTATCAATAATACCATAAGCTCCATAACCACTTAATAAAACCCTTTGTTTTCCATCTTTAGGGGTGTTTTTATGGAAAATTAACGAAAGGGGGATTTTTTCTCCGTCATGAGCAGTTACTTCTATTTCCTGAACTACCACATCGGTAATGGCATCATGTGACGATGTATAACCGAAGGTTTCCTTTTGAAATCGCCCTGATCCCAAGTCGTATTTATATCTAGACTTTTTTGTGGTCCACCCTTCTAACACCACCCAGAAGTCTGAACTACTTTTACTTTTGTGTTGGATTTCTAAATGCCCTGCCGGAGCGGGCAACTCAATTGGTGTTACCTTGTCTTTTTGAAACTCGAACAAAAAGGTTTCTACACCATTTCTCTTCTTTGCAAATAACAATGACCGGTCGGTTATGGCGAAGTCAGTAATGACCAAATCTTTATCCTCTGGGATTAGGATTTCTGGATTTTCAAAATCTGGGTTTTCCAATGAAGTTTTACAAATTTTGAAATTGGGCGCTTGATAAGCCGTCAAAAAAATAATGTCGTTTCCCGCAAGGTAAAAGGTAACTACCTTATGCTGCTTACCAAATAGCCTCTTCCATTGGATATTTGGGTTGTGAATTTGTTCTTTAGGGGCGTAGTAGTAGTCAGCATAGGGGCCAGGGCCCCATAAGCCTCCAAAAACATAGCTGTCTTTTGGATTTTGTAAATCCACTTCAGGAAAGTCTTCCTCACTAAAGGGAATTTCAGGATTATTATTTTTTGAAAAAAGTACCCTTACCGATTCGGCAGGAGAACCAATCTCGTACAATACCGTTTCCGTATTCAATAAATATCCTTCTTTGGACTTATCAATTTCGGGGATATGTTCGTAGGTAAAACTCCTACCATCTTCCATCCAATGAACTCCCCCAAGACCTGCTGGCCAACAATGGTCCAAAGTATTGGGCATTATACTCCTATTTCCTATTTCGAGAATACGAATAATCGATATTTCCTCATCATTTTTGGTAAGTCCTACCACCACGTAAGAACCATCCCAATTAGGGCTAAAATAATTTATCGAGTAAGCTTCCCCTTGAATTTTAGGATTGAATAGCAAAATTTCCTCGCCTTGGTAACCTTCTCTATAAAAAAGTAGATTGTTTTGGGTTTCCGAGTCTCTTTTCAAATAAAAATAATAATCGTTTTCCGTAACCATTGTGGAAGAAACTTCCCCCGATTTGCTTGAAGCGTTTTCTGAAATCTCCTTAAACAACTTATCACGACCTGATATTCCATTCAATAGTTTCTTTGCCTCTTCGGTTTGGTGTTGGTACCACTTTAGAGTTGCCGAATCTCCAGGTGTCTCCATGTATCGGTATGGGTCATGAACGGACATCCCAAAATAGTTGTCTATCACATTTTCTTTAAGGAGTTTATTCTGGTTGCTTGGTGTTTTTTGTTTACAAGAAATCATAAACAAAATCAGACCAACTATGATTTTCGCGTTGTTCATATGAAAAAAGCCTGCGAGTTTTTCGCAGGCTATATTTTTTAAAAAATGATTTTAAGGACGCCCCTTACTGGTTTCTCCTGTTCTCCCACGAGTACATCTACCGCCCAAAATCATTTCAGGATTATCGATTCGGGCTATGCGGATTTTTGACAGTTTTAAGCGCGGTTGTGTTTTCGAATTTTTTTTCATGAGTGACTGATTAATGTTTGTTTACCTCTTCAAGCTACTGAAAAAAGCTTGCTTTCAATAGTCCTATTTCCTGAAATTTATAAATTTCAGTCACTCTTATCGCTTCTTATCCAATTGTTTGGCAAAGTATGAGGGATATAACCCAGTATGTTTTACGAAAGCGGAGGTAAAGGATTGGGCGTTGTTGAAACCACTTTCTTTAGCGATGGCTTCAATGGTATATTTCCGAAAAGTAAGATCACTTTTCATCTTGTTCATCGCGTATGAAACCCTAAGGTTATTTAGATAGTTTGAAAAGTTGACCCCTTTGAAGTGATTTATTATTTTAGAAAGGTATGCGCTGTTTGTTTTGAAATCTTTTGCTAAGGAGTTCAAAGTTTGTTTCGAAGCGGTAAAGGCACCTGATGTTTCAAACTCATCTAATTTTAATAATACTTCCTGAATGATTTGTTCGGATATACCAATAGACTTTTCCATGGCACTATTGGATTCTTCCTTTGTTGTATCCGATTCTGGATTCAAAGAGTTTAAGACCGTTTCGAATTTTTTCTTGAGCTTGATGTTTTTATTTATTTCGTAAACCGCGAAAAGAATTAATAGCAAAACCATAATAACGAGCGCCTTCGAAACCGTTCCCGAAACCTGTTTGTCTCGGTTCAACTTATTGATTAAGGCTTCCTTTTGATTCATCAAAAGAGGAATTTCATACTCCTTTTTAATTTTTTGCTCCACTTGCCCCGTATAAGAGTCCAGAATGCTGTCGTATTTGATAATCGCATCAATCGTCTTTAACAGTTGCTTATCATTATTAGTTTTTCCATAGTAGTCTTTTAGCAGGAAGAAGGTTTCCATGGATTCTAAGAGAATCTCGTTGGATCCGATGATGAGAGAACCTGCCTTTTCCAAATTAGAAATGCACTTACTCTCATTTCCTAAAGCGCTGTTTATTTTGGCAAGATAAAGGTGATAAAGCGACCGGACGGTGGCGTCGGGATCTAGCTGTATCTCATCCTTGATACTTTCAGCTTGATTCAAAGCCTTTGGATACTCGGTGTTCTTGAAATAAGCAATGGCCCGGTTCATCCGAAAACGATTAACAAAAATGGAATCCCCTTCGTCTAAAGCCTTTCTTTCGCCCAACATAGAGTAATGAAAGGCAGAATCAATCTTGTTGGAGAATAGAAACGCATCTGATTTAGCATAGAGCAATCGTGTCTCATAAAATCCTTTGTTCTCCAGTGGAAATGTATTTAGGTAATTAGCATATTTGTCGAAATACTCAAAAGATTCCAAGCGGTTACCTACAAGATTTTTTATTAAACCAATGTTGAAATTGGTTACGGCCTCCAATGGAGGATTCTCTCCATTGCTTGCCTTTAGTGTGGCGAAATAATAATCCAAGGCGACTGCATATTTACCGGTACGATAAAACATTCTGCCTTTCTGTAAATTCCCCTGAGCTAAAAATAGGTTGTGAATTTTATTTCCATGGGCCATCAAAATCAAACTGTCAGCATATTGAAAAGCTTTCTCTATTGGGGTTATGTTAGACATGATGTGGTAACCCTCCATAATTCTAACAGAATCCTTCTGTTGTTTTGCAAGAAGTATATAGGCCGCTGTCTTGGAAAGAGCACTAGCAGAGTCGATAGGAAATGTTCGAAAGTTCACTTTCAGCTGCTCATAATCCCTCTCAGTATCCTTGTTAGGTTTTGACTGTGAAAAACCAAGCGTGATAGTGCAAACAATAGTTAAACTGTAGCAAATGATTCTGGATGCCCTGCTCATGTTTCAACCTTTTTACCAGCTGGTTTCATGTTGTCATTCACCCCAATTAGGGCTAGACAACGAATGAACTTACCGTCCTACCGACGAAACCATTGTGCATATCATTCCTAAATCGGATAAGAAAACCAAATGTACACTTGAAAGGTTTTGGTGAACCATTTCGCAAAAAACAATGACGAATGGAAGCACATCCAAAAAAGAGAAAGGGGACTTTGGATATCATGGTGGGTTAGTGTGCTGAGAAAATCTGTTACTGTAAGATAGAAAAAAATTAAGACTTCCCAAGATTTATAAATCCCAAGACTGTATTTATAAATCAAAGGAAACACCATTTGTGATATAGATAAGTTCTTATGAATTTCATAGTAACTGAATGCAAAATCAATACTAAAGTCACGCTTTGATATCCATAAAGAACTTGGAACGCTTGCAAAAATTGCACCGGTTGATCGTCAATGAAACCACCGGTACACCCAAGGAACTCGCTACGAGACTCCGGGTAAGCGAGCGTCTGATTTTTTGCTTGCTTGATGAGCTGAAAGACTACGAAGCCAACATAGCGTATGACCGTAAAAGGAAAACCTACTTCTATAGCGATGACTTCGAATTGGATATCAATATTTCCGTTTGCACCATAAGGGCAGGTGTAATTACTTCAAGTTTTCAGCTTTAATAGGTTTCCCATTCTTATAACATACCCCTGAAATTCATTTCAATACGCGAACAGGCTTTCAGCAGATTAGTAACCTCCCAAAACACCATTTATCGCTTAACATTTGGACTGCAAGTTTTATGCAGTGTGCGCATTTAGATTTGAAAAACTAGATAAAAAATATGTTTAACCGCTAACTCTTTCCATTGCCTATGACAAAAATCGAAAACAACAACAACAAACACTAATCCCAAAAAACAATCAATGAAAACACTACGATTATCCAGTTTGATACTGATTTTGATATTATCAAGCTGCACATCAGAAGAAAACAATCCTGTTTACCAAGAATCCGACACTGATGCTATAAGCTCGGAATCATCGTTCGAAGTAAGTGTGGACCAAAACATGCTCGTATTCCCAACCCGAGCAGATTACGATGGGGCCATTGCTGAATTAGGTGCCATGGATTCGGACCAATTTGCGCAATGGGAGTCAAAACTAGGCTTCGCATCTATGCGAAGTATGACTAGCACGGAACAGCGGGTATCCATAGGTATTGAGGATGACTTATTGGCCACTTTGTTAAACCAAGATGGTATCATCAAGATTGGAAGTCACATTTACAAAGTGGACATTCCGAATGAGGAAGTTCTTGTACTAGGGTCATCGGCCTTTTCTACCAAAAACTCTTTCACTAAAGGGAAACAACGAAGTTTGAGTATTCACGAAAACGTACTTGATGTTGTAGAAGGATTGGAACAACCCATGAGCCTGTCAGAACGGTCTAGGTACTGCAGCAAACGCAAGCTTTCGTGGAATACCGCTGCCAATCTTTTGTCTGCAAAAATCGTGTATCAAAAGGCTGGTATCCTGAACTCATTACAGAGTAAAATCCAACAGGATAAGGTTAACATCTTTAACCTTGGGCTAAAGACCAATGGCACAAATAATTTTTGGCGAAACAAAAAGAAATCGGGTACTATCGGCCCTTACGAAACCACCTTTTTTGTTGCCGAAACCAAGAGCTATCGACCCTACTATTCGAGCCGAAGACTTCGTGCATATCGCTTTTCTGTAGAATTCAGAGCGCAAGACAAAAATTTCGCTGGCACCACCAACGGAATGATTACCAAAGTATTAACTATTAACTGCAATTAAACACCCTTAACATGAAAACGAACAAATATTTATTTTTTCTAATGACCCTAGGTCTATTGTTGACCCATTCTTGTACCAAAGAAGAGCCTATCGTATCCCAAGACAACACTAATGTAGCAACCGTACCGGAGACCATTACTTTGGAAGAAAACATCCTATCGTTTGACTCCAAAGAAACCCTTACCGCTCTCTTGGAAAATGATGATGAAGGTATTTTGGATCAGACCATGCAATCCTTATCCGATAAGGGTTTTACGGCCCTCCGTCCAATATTTACTGATTTGGATGGTCCAGAGGTGGAATCGTTTCTCGCGCATAAAGCATCGCTGATTCAGAGCAAAGGAATTCTGTATTCTACCAGAGGTAACGACGCAGAGTTGGACTTGGATGACGAAGTCATTTCCGATGGAAAATTTGCAAAAGTGTTGAACGAAAACAGAGAGCTTATCGTTGGGAACAACTACTATGTATACACCACAAACGGATTGTATTTCTGTGAAAAGAGCAAAAAAGAGACTTTGCAAAACTACCTGGTCAGTTTATCCACCGACAAGAATTTCAAACCTTACGAAAGACGTAGTTGCGGTGATGAAAATATGCTTCGCTCTTCCGGTGATGTCCTTCAGTTGGCGCCAATAGAAGGAGAAGTTAAACAAGTTACTTCTGAAATCAACCAATTTGTTTCTTCCTGTAGCGGTGGCGGTGGTGGAGGAACCGGTGGTGGAACTGGCGGTTCCAGTGGCGGCAGTTCATCCTCATCCACACCCCCTATCTTGATTCCGCAAAGTTTCGGTCAATGCACCTATAGTGAGGATAGTATCTTCCAAAAGATTTTTGGAAATACGGTCAAGTGTAACGATTACCATGATAGTACACACAGAATCCAAACCAAGGTTTGGAACGAGAACTACTTTTTATGGTCTTCCGTTGGGGTTTCTGCAAAATATCAAAAGAAACGTTTCATTGGGTGGTCAGAGTCCAGCACTTCTGATGGAGTAAGACTCGGTTTAAATCATGCCATCTATACCTATAAATCCCCAATGAGTCCTTATAACGCCCACGACCCAAAACGGGTAATATTTAAATACAAAGGGGTAAACTACAACCAAAATGGACAGGTAGTCACCAGCTACCCTATCAATTCGTCAGTATGGCCTTTTCCACAAAATGAAACTTTGGGTGCTATTGAAATTTACATCTTTGGGGACGACAGGTACTGGCCTTTGACCGGAAAAGACGCAAACAAAACCATCAACCAATTATTGAGTCAGGCTAGAGGTGCAATTCGAGGATTGTCGAATGACATGAACAATGATAAAGTGGGGATTCAAGTTGTGAAGTTCCTACCTACTTCTTTCCGGATTACCCAAGCAGATGTTTTATTGAAACACCGTTCTCAAGCCAAAAGAACCTTGGATTTCAATTTTCTTTTAAAGTTTAAAAGCGGGAACTCCGATATATTCCAAAATGTGGTGAATCAGCTAAATGCTGAAAAGTATGACAAAATAGAGATTGACATGTACGGTGCCGCTTTGCGAAATGGAAAATGGAAAGGCAAAAGAATCATTGGAAAAGTTGATTAATTTTAAATATGATGTTCCGAAATTCGATGTTACCTCTATTACTTTTAGCATTATTATGTGCTAATCTTAACGCGCAAGAAAATCAAGCTGAGCCGGTTGAAAACATGCTCCGGATAAATTTTGTGAATCCAGCATTGGAATATGAGCATAAAACCTCAAAAAGTTCCGTGATGAGTGGCGCAGCTGGAATAGGGTATGGCGGTAGCTATCGAGAATTGGAAGTGTCAAATGCAAACGGGCTAGTATATGTTATTAGTCCGTTTGTTGACCTTCAGCACAAATGGTATTACAACCGAAACAAACGCCTTTCCAAGGGTAAAAGTAATGAAGGCAATGCAGGAAACTACTTCTCCTTACGGGGAATAACCCGATTTGCTGCCATCAGTGAAAATATTACCCGAACGGATGATTTTGATTTTGCTGTTGGCCCTACCTGGGGACTCCAAAGGAGCTATGGAAAAATACATTTCCTCCTTGATTTTGGTCCGCAATTCTACTTTGACTCTATTGGTAATTCTGGTTTCTTTCCCATAATGGTGCAAATCAACATTGGTTTGAACTTTAAAAAGAAATGAGCGGGCCAACAAAAGGATATCATCATTTTCATCATGCAGGAAAGGTTAAACTCCCGTAAAGCATCTTATAAGAAAACCAATATGCCCAGATTCCTCGTAAATCTATAACCATGTTTCATTTGTACAAAAGTCAATGATTCTCATGAATCGAAAAATTTGGATCTTACTCTTTGTCTCCTCTCTATCCTCCTGTGTTGGAGGTAAGTTCAGCTATTCATTCGATACAGGAAGACAGCTGGACTTCAGCAAAGGGAAATGGATTTTCAACAAAACAGAATCAAATTCCACAATCTTTGATAGTGAACTTAACGTATTGGCGTACAATGAATTTCGAAAGCTTCTAGGTGATTCCTTAACGGATTTGAATGCCTTGCGCGCCAAAAAAATGGTTCCACCAAAAATTGAATTCGAACTCTCAAAAGAAGCCTTGCAGCAACTCGGCAAGGATACGGGCTGTCAATATCTTATCAACACCCGTGGATACATTGTCAGCAATGGCGCAGGCAGTATTTCGTTTGATACCGGAAACGGGTACTACAGTGCCAGTAACCAATCTTCTGTTTCAATAGCCATTTACAACCTTGAATCTGGAACACTAGTGTCGGCATCTCAAGCTGTCGGAAAGGCAACTGCGGAGAATTCGCACTTTGACGATAATAAGGGTGTACCTTCTATAAATTCAAGCGCAGAAACGCTGATGCTAAAGGCGGCTAAAAACCTTATCAGAAAATACGATAAGTACAGATTGGACCAATAATCTGCAATTCCCTCCTACCCTATTTTAAAGGTTAAAAGAACTTTTTTGTAACAAATCAACTTTGGTTTTCTCTTTTTACAAACAACCAGAAAACCATGAAACTATACTTAAAGGCATCTATCTTCCTACTTACTATTACTGTAGTCGGCCAAACCTCACTCCAAGAACTATACTCAACCCCCGGTTCCTATGCTGTCGGGTTCCAGCATTATGGAGCCGTGGATAGTTCAAGAACGTATTCGCGTTTGTCTGATTGGACCAATGAAAAACTCCCAAGACCCCTACCGGTAAGTGTGTGGTATCCAGCAGCAAAAAACAGCGCAATCAATACGCTTAAGATTTTGGATTACATGCGAATCTTAAAGAACGAGGAAGAATGGGAACACTTACCTGACGAACAAATCCTGAATTGGTTTTACTACGCGAACACACCAGAAAACCAAGAACATTTGACTCGAAATACGCGAAGTTTTTTGGACGTTACACCTGCTTCAGGAAAGTACCCCGTAGTGATTTATGCGCCCAGCTATCAAGCTTCCTCTATCGAAAACTTTGCTTTGTGTGAACTCTTGGCCAGTCACGGATATGTGGTCTTTTCCAGCCCTAGTCGTGGACACGATTACCGTTACTTTCAAGGAGGTACGGCAAAAGATGCAGAAGCCCAAGCTAGGGATGTTGAGTTTCTTATGATTCAAGCAAAAAAACACCCCTCGGTAGATTTTGATAAAATGGGGGCTATGGGTTTCAGTTTTGGTGGTATGTCAACCATGAACGCCAAAATGCGAAATACCAATATCAAAGCGTTGGTGAGCCTCGACGGAACGGAACGATACGTCTATGAGACCTTGGAAAAATCGCCTTACTTCAATTTGGGTAATATCAATGTTCCATACATTCATTTGTCCCAAAAAAAAATCCCGAAACAGGTTTTGGAAGAAGACAATATTGACCCAGAACTGAATACCAAATTTGACCTGTACGATAGCATCACGAAAAGTAAAGTCTATCGCTTAAAAATGCACCACCTTTCACATTCATACTTCAGCACGCTGGGAGTTTTATTTCAAACACGAGATACGCGAAAAGATAAGTCGGATGCTGAAATTATGAAGTCCTATCAATGGCTATCCCAATATGCTTTACAGTTTTTCAATGCGTATTTAAAGCAGGATGAAACTGCACTAAAATTCTTGGAAAATACACCCGAAGCCAACGGCGTAGCGGAAGGAATCATTGGAAAAATGCAAAAAGAGCCTGTGCCCAAAGCACTATCCTTTCAAGATTTTAATGAAATGGCGGCGAAACAAGAGTATGAAGATTTGATTCCATTGTTCCAAAACCTGCAAAAGGAAAATCCGTCACTATCCTTTAGAGAAATCCGTTTGAACAATCTTGGATTACAACTTATGTTTCACCCCGGAAAAACGGAACAGAGTATCAAAGTGTTTTTGCTCGCCACCTACTTGTATCCGGAATCAGCAAACTTATTCGATAGTCTTGCAGAAGCTTATTTGTATGCCAACAAACCGAAAGAGGCTATTGTAGCTTTCGAAAAATCCTTAGCATTGAACCCTGAAAATATGAACGCTGTAAATCGTTTAAAAGAGCTAAAAAAATAATACCTCAACGCGGTGGTCGGTCATGAGGCGGGGGTCCGTGAGGAGGTCCCTTGGGGTGCAAAGCACCTGCAACCAACTGTTTCAATTTTTCTTTTTGTTCAGGGGTGCAAATTCGCTCAATATCAGAAAAATGCCCAAACAATTCCAACTCTCGTTCTTGGCTCAATTGCCCTATTAACTGAGTTAGGGAATCAACCACCTTTCCATCAGCACGTTCACCCAAGTTTCGAAACAAATCCCCTTTTAAGCGTTTAAAGCGGTCATCTAAGGCTCGTATTTTTCGATGATGGTCTTTTTCCAAGACTTCGTACTGCTCTAACTGCTGAGCATCCAGCGCCAATTCTTTGGCAAGAAATGTTCTGGGATGTCTTCTTGGACGCTCGGGTTTCTGCACCACCAGATAGAGCAAAATTCCATTCATGACAATCAAAAAGATTAGCGCAACAAGGACTATGGTATTCTTACGCATCGCCTAAAGATTTAATCCATTTTCATCCCATGTCTCCGTGAAGCCATAGCTTTCGGCAAACGTTTCCAAACTTGCCTCTTCTTGGTTACTCAAATACGAATAGAGAATTCCAGCGTTGACTAGAATCAACACCAACAAAGCAGCTGCATAAGCCTTTGGCAAACTCCAAACCGGCACTTTTTGCGATACTTCTGGCGAGGCTTGGGTCAATTGCCGCATCACTTTATCCGCAAAAAATGGAGGTGGGGAAACCGGTTCCATATGAGCAAGCGAATCCATTAGGGCTTCTGCTTTTTTCTGTGCTTGGTTTTCTTTTTTCATGGTTTTGTTATTGCATATTAGATGCTAAAATTTTCTAAAACTTGTGCTACCATCCTTCTTTTTTAAAAAAGATGGTCAATTGTTCTTTCACACGCTTTCGGGCACGAAACAAAAGAGACTCCACCGAGGATTTACTCCTTTCGGTAATTTCTTCAATTTCCGAATAGGGTAAACCGTCAATATGATGCAGTGTAAACACAATCCGTTGCGCTTCTGGCAATGTATTTATGGCTTTAAAAATCAACGCCTTTTGTTCTTTTTGTTCCAATAGCACGCCAGGATGGTCAAATTCTGTGAAATACGATGTTTTGTCCAAAGGCATTCCACCAGGAGATAAAGACAGTTTGAACCCAAAGCGTTTTTTGGCATTCTTCTTTCGAATAAATTCCAAACTCTTATTTACCGCAATCCGGTATAACCAAGTGGAAAGTTTTGAACCCCCTTTGAATTTGGATATGGAACGGTACACCTCGACAAAAACATCCTGAGCAACATCTTCGGCATCTTGAACATTGGGCACAAAGGACAAACAGGTATTGAATACCAAGCCCTGATATTCGTCCAATAATCGTTTGAAAGCATCATGCTTTTGCGCTTTCAAATCGTTCAAAAACTGTTTATCGTCCAAAAAAAGTGGCTTGAGTACCGTACAAAGAAAGGCGAAATGAAAAAAAGTCACTTTCCCCGCAAGTTTTTTTTTCAAAACTCATCTAAACCTCAAAACAAAAACATAATCATGAAAATAAACAAGCAATGGATTGTAATAGGTGTAGCCACCCTATTCTTCACCTCAAACGAACTAAGTGCCCAGCAAGATGAGAACCGGCGACCTGATGGTCCACCATCTATAGAACAATTGATGGAAGACTTGGACGCTGATGGCGATGAACGATTATCAAAAAAAGAAGTAAAGGGACCCCTCAAAAGGGATTTTGCCAAACTGGACCTCGACGAAGATGGATATCTGACCAAAGAAGAATTGGAAAAGGCTCCAAAACCCAAAAGAAGGGGGCAACGCGACCGAAACAACTAATCCAATTCGCTAAACATGAAACATAGCGATCCAATTTTATCTTTTTTACTGATAGGTCTAGTTGTTTTTATGGCTTGCAGTTCTGATTCGGAGGATGGTTTACCCACTGATGATGTCGAGGATGACGTTATCGCAACCTTGAGTCCAGCATTCGCTGAATTTGATACCGGTGAAACGGATATTTATCTAGAAGGAAATAATGTGGTGATTGAGACTACCGGTTTCCCTAATCACGAAACAGTGTATTGGGGCCCCGGTAGCGATAGGTATCGTGAAGAACCCGATGTCGCCTTAACCCCTAGTATAATTCCCAATTTTGATGGTTTTGCAACACTTACAGTGCCTGCTTCACCAGAATTGGCGACTAGTAGCACCTCGACAAATTTAGGGGCTATTGGTATTGCGGTGAGTGGGGCAGCCATTTTCAATGACCAAGAGGGCAATGGGCCCTTGAGCGATGCGGCCGTAAGTTTGGATTGGACCGGTGGACATATTGGACCGGCAGAGTACCACTATCATTTGGAACCCAAAGCGTGGTCTGATGATGACGATGCGTTGATTGGTATTTTGGCCGACGGATTCTTTATCTACGGCAGAAAGTGTTTTGCGACCGGAGATTATCCTACGGATTTGGATGAATCAGGTGGACATTTCTCTATCACGCAACATTCTGATGAGCCTGTGTACCATTACCATATCGAAAACGAGTTGTACTTAAACCAGTATTATGTCATCTTTCCTGGAGACTATCAAGGCACACCGAATTCCATTAACTAGTGCGCTGATTTTTATAATCTTGGCTTACTACTTCATTCAGCAAAATGATGAAGAAACCACGGTATCATTTGATAGCGAATCAGGAATTGAAGTCGTCAAATCTGATTTGGAATTGCGCCCCACGGAGGGAGAATGGTTCTATAACGGCAAGCCTTTTCAAGGATTTGCCGTTCAGTTCCATGAAAACGGAAATTTGAAAGAAAAAGTAGCCTACGCACAAGGTAAAAAACAGGGCAAGGCGTTTAGGTGGTATGCAGACGGTACCCTTGCCAGTGAGAAAAACTATGTTGCCAACCGTTTGAATGGCAAGTCCACCATGTGGTGGCCGAATGGTAGCAAAAGCAGTGAATCTTTCTACCTGAACCGCCAACGGCATGGAGTGCAGACAAAATGGTATCCGGATAGTACCAAAGCTAGGGTGATGCGATTTAAAAATGGAAGGGAAGAAGGTTTGCAACAAGCCTGGTTACCTACTGGCAAAATGTATGTCAACTATGAAGCCAAAAACGGTCGTTTTTTTGGTTTGAAGCGATCTAATCTATGTTATCAATTGAAGGATGAAGTGGTACAACAATAGTTTAGCGATAATAAGTCTGGGATTGGCTTTCGCCTGTAACTCATCCCCCAAGCAAAAGGAAATGGGCAGTAGAGTGAGCGCTTTACCGTACTATCAAGAGGCCACTTTCACACCTGTTTGGTTCAGCCCTAAAAGTGATTCAGTAAAACAACTCCACAAAATTCCTGCGTTCCAACTGGTGAATCAACTTGGGGATACCATCACGGAGCGTACGTTTGAAAACAAGATTTATGTAACGGATTTCTTCTTTACTTCATGCTTTGGGATTTGTCCCAAAATGACTTCCAATATGTCCAAAGTTCAAGAGGCATTTCTAGAAGACGATGACGTTTTGCTCCTATCCCATTCCGTTACACCAAAGTACGATTCCATACCCGTGTTGGCTCGCTACGCTGAAAACAACAACGTTGTTGCCGATAAGTGGCATTTGGTAACTGGAGTGAGAGAAACCATTTATGATTTAGGGCGCAACGCTTATTTTGTCGAAGAAGACTTGGGCGTAGCCAAAAGCACGGATGACTTTCTACATACCGAAAACTTTGTGCTTGTAGACAAAAACAGAAACATTCGAGGAATCTATAACGGATTGAACAAAACCGCCATAGCTCAGCTGATTGCAGATATCAAGACGCTGAAAAAGGAAAACTAGAAAGTGTATGGGCAAAGTTGGCGGCCCTAAAAAGAGTTTCTTATCTTAAGAGAAACCTTTGCCATGAAAAAACTACTCCTTTTTTTCGGTTTGCTTTGTATACTGAATCTAAAAGCCCAAGGACTGCGGGCGCTTTACAATGAAAGCAAAACAGCTTACGAAACTCAGGATTGGGACAGCTTTAAAAACTTAAATTTAAAAATGTTGGGTATTCACCCATCGCACCCTACGATTCTTTACAATGCCGGTATCGCCTATGGTAAAAAAGGACAACAGGACAGTTTAATGCATTACATCAACAAGGTGCTCAGTTGGAATGCAGAACTTGACTTAGCAGATGCTGATTTAAAAGCCATTGATACCGATAGCACTTTGACACCCCAACTTTCTGCATTGAAGGAGAAATACAATATGAAAATCGAGCATGGTCAAGACCTCATAAAAGTAAAAGGCGGATATCATTTTGAAGACTTGGTTCGTATTGGGGATGACTTTTACTTAACTGATGTATTGAACAAAGCAGTAATTAAAGCAAATACGAATTCATCGGATACCGCATTGGTGAAAAGTTTTTCACTCTCTCCTTTAAGTTTGGTAGCAGACGATGACCAAAAAACAGTATGGATATCGCTAGCGGCTGTATTGCATTCCAGTCAGTATGCAATGGACCATCAATACAAAAGCTATCTGGTCAACCTAGATATAAAAACGGGCCAAGCATTATCTCAAATTACTTTACCCGATTCTTCCATCGTAGGGAGTTTACAACTTGTCAATAACAAAATCTATGCGACCAGTTCAAAAAATCCTGAGGTTTATGTAGTGGACATTAAAAAAGGAGTGTTGGAGCAAACCCATCAAATCGAGGAAGGTTTCAACCTACAAGGCATTGCGTATGACCCTGAAACCGAACGTGTTTTCGTAGCGGACTATATTAAAGGGATTTTTTACGCCCCAATTTCCAATTTAGAGGACCGTACATGGGTCAACACACCAAATTATTTATTAAAAGGATTGGATGGCCTTCAGGTAATCGACTCCAAAACCTTGGTGGCTTCCCAAAACAACTCTCGGCCAAAACGGATTCTTCGAATTCATTTGGATGCCAAGGGTGATAATGCAACAGTTGAATTACTGGAAAACAATATAGAATCCTCTGGTGAACCTACGAACCTGCACATTGATGCTGTAGGAGATGTCTTTTATATTCCAAATAGTGCTTGGACTATGTATTCCGAGGATTTAAAACCAGAAAAGCCGCATCCAGGAGACCAAACGGTCAGACGGATTCGGCTTTCCGACGTCAAAAAATAAGCTGAACTTCGCTGAAATCAGTGTCGTTCAAAACGCTCCTTCCGCTTCTGAAGTTGGCGGTCCAATTCTTCAATGGTATCCACCATCGCCTTTTCAAAATTGTCCATATTGGACTTGGCAAACAAGCGGGGCCCTGGTGCACTAAGTTCAATCTCGCAAATCTTGTTTTCCCCATTCTTTTGATTGGAAAGTTTGAACATCACTTGGGCTCGAATTAGCCATTGATACCGTTTTGCCAATTTGAGCAATCGTTTTTTGAGAAGGGTATTCAACGATTCGCTTTCCGGCATTTTTTGATATTGAATCTCAACAGTCATAACAGAAGAATTAAGTTCCTTAAAGGTATAAACCCATCCTTCCAATAAACATGATTTTTGTCAGCCGTGGTGTCTAATGACTTTTCTCTAGTGAAGCTAGTTTTGGTCCTTTTAAAAGAAAGGAACCCATTAATACAAAAATGATGATAAACAAAAGTCCCGCTAAAAGAAATACGCCAGTAGAAATCTGTTCGAAAAGCAATCCACCTAAAATCAACCCGAACATGCTGGCCATGCTTCCCATACTGTTGCCATAACCTTGTATGGCCCCTTGACTTTTGGCATCACCAGCACGTGCCAGCAAAGCCATGAAACTCGGCCACATAATACCATTTCCAAAAGACAAGAGCGTATTGGCCAAATACATTAATCCAATAGAATCGCGAGATAATAAAACAAAGGCCAAGGCTAGGGTAATGGCACCCAGGGCTATCAATCGTTCATTGGGAACAAACTTTTGCAATCGGCCCAAAATCGGGCCTTGCACAATGACCATAATCAAACTGGAATACGCCAAAAAAATTCCCAGTTCCTTAGCAGACCAACCCAACTCGGTATTCGCATAAATGGGTAGTCCCGCATAAAAAAGACTGAACGCCAAAAAAGTCAAAAAGTAGATTCCATAAAGCAACGGGATGCGGGGTACATGGAGAATGTTTCGAAAGCTATTTTTAAGCCCTTGATTGTCAGCCTCCCCTTCTTGAAAGCAATTCTTATGCTCAACCTGAAAAAACCGCCTCAAAGACCTCAATCGGATCGTACCAACATTTACAACACAGGGTACGGTTTCTTCCAATCGGATTTGAATGATAAAAATGGCAACCAAAGAAATCAAAGCTGCCAGAATCAGGGGTAGTAACTCTCCCATTATGGTAGAAGCCAAAACGCCTGCAAACGCAGGACCTAACACAAAACCCAAACTCGTTGAAGCTCCCATTTTACCAAAATTGGCATTACGGTCTTCATCGGTGGAGATATCCGATAAGTAAGCATTGGCTACGGAAATATTTCCTCCCGTAAAACCATCTACCATACGCGCGAAGAAAATGGTCAACAGCGGTAGCGTCATCACATATGGACTGGTACTGTCCACATTCGAGGACCACAGCTCGGTCTCTGGAAGCACGAAGGCTAGAATAAAAAGCATCCAAGCCAAAAAGGTTCCCAGTTGACTAATGACCAATACCTTTTTACGGCCAATTCGGTCGGAAAGTTTCCCTAAAATCGGGGCACCCAAAAATTGAAAGAAAGGGTAGGTAGCCCCCAAAATACCGTAAATGAATCCGTTACCGCCAAAATCAGTAACAATAAAAATCAAAATGGGAACAACGATACTGTAGCCCAGAATACCAATGAAGTTCACTAGCAAAATGGGAAATATTTTTAGCGGAATCAAGTTCCTGAGTTGCATTATGGAAAGGTATCTCTTCTAAAGATACGGTTTTATTGTCCGAGCTCGAACGCTTCAAATTGCACTAACTCTTCCCCTTGAAAAGTCGCTGTAACTTCAATGGGATTGCAACATACTTCGCAGTCCTCCACATAGGTTTGTTGCGGTATGGAATTATCCAACAAAAAAGAAATTTGCTCCCAACAATAAGGACATTGAAAAAAGTGTTCGTACATCAGCTTTGCACTTTGATAATTCCGGGATTAGAAATCTGTATTCAGCAATTGCCCACTTACTTGCAACATCTGAAGTTCGGCAAGTTTCGCACTGTATTTTGCTTGGCTCTGTGCCAATTCAGCGTTTAAAAGGTTAAGCTGCGCTTGACGAAATTCAATAGAAGTAACCTGGCCCAATTTATAGCGTTCATTGGTTCGGTCGAAGTTGTTTTGATTGGTCTGTAAGTTTTTATCCTGTACATTCAACACAAACAATGCATTGGTATAACTGTCCCAAGCGTTTCGAATATCACGTTCTACTTCCAAAGTGATTTGCTTTTGTAAAAGCTCTTGGTTGGCATATCCGATTTTCACGTTTTTGATGCTGGTTATTGAACGACCACCATCAAATAAATTCCAGGTAAGGTTAACCGAACCGGAAACTCCTGTTGATGTGTTTTGAATCAAGAATGCCAGCGGACTGTTATTGTTCAATTCGTTCCAGCCATATGAACCTGTTAATCCCACTGTGGGCAAGAGCGAGCCTTTCGCTGCCTTGATATCAAATTGGTTGATATTCATTTGACGCTCTACAATTTTTAATCGGACATTATTCAATTTGGCTTCATTGCGCATATTCTCCATTTCCAGACCAGTCACAAAAGTGACTGCTGTATCGGCTGCAAAGGCAGTTTCCAAATCCCGGTTGAGAATGAGATTCAAATCGCGCATGGTGTTGCGCAGTTGTTGTTCTGCGTTTAAGAGGTTGATGCTATCTTGATTGATGTCCACCTCAGCGTTCAACACGTCCAAACCGGTGTTTTGACCATATTCGAATTGATATTGTGCTCTGTCCAATCGGTTTCGGGAAATCTCCAAAGCGGCTTCCAGGTTCTTGGCGTTTTCTGTGAGGCGTGCTGCTTCGTAATACACCGTAAACAATTGGAGTATCGTCGTCTCAATAGTTTGTCGCACCTCCAATTCGGATTGTTGGGTGCGTTCTTTGAAGCTTTTATAGTTATAGTATCGCCCTAATCCATCAAAAAGGGTGTAATCAACATTTACGGAAGCATTATATCGTCGAGTCTCAGCACCATCCGCAGTTCGCGTATCACCACTCGCCAATTGTCCTTCGGTATTTTCTCGATTGATACTCCCCCCCGCTAAGGCTGAAACGGATGGCAAATAGCCTGAGTTCAAAATACTCGCATTGTTCTCATCAATCTTCAAGGTATTTTCTGCCACCTTAATGCCTAGATTGTTTTCCAGAACCAATGCTATGGCATCTTGCTTTGACAATACATTTTGCGCACTAAGAACGGCTGCTGTAAAACACAGGCCAATCAAGAGTAAGGTCTTTCGCATTACACCGTTTCTTCTAAAACTTTTGATTTGGTTGGAGGGTCGGTCAATGAAACTTTTTTCTCGGGCGGACCATAGGTTTCTTCCAACATATGGGTTTCTTCTTTTTGTTCTTTAATGGCGCGCTCTACTTCTTCTCTAGAAACTTTATTCCCCGTCCAAATGCGTTTAGCAGATACTTTCAAAAAGTTTCCAAAGGATAAAAACAAAGGAAGCATGACTAGCGTAAGAACGGTTGCAAAACCAATACCGTAAGCAATTGAAATAGCCATGGGCTTTAAGAACTGGGCCTGTCTACTTTTTTCGAGAAGAAGCGGTGCCAAACCTGCTATCGTGGTCACCGAGGTTAAGAAAATAGCTCTAAACCGGGACCGTCCTGCTTCGTAAATCGCTTCATTAAAGTTCAAGCCATTTCGCAGATTACTGTTGAACTTTCCTATCAATACCAAACCATCATTGACCATAATCCCTATTAAAGCGATGATACCCAACATGGACAATATATTGATAGGGAAACCGTGGATAAAATGACCCCAAGCCACCGCAGTTAAACTGAAAGGCACTAACAGAATCAATAATAAAGGTTGGCTGAAACTTCTAAAGGTAAAGGCAATAGTGACAAAAATGAGGAACAACACGGTAAACCCTACTAATTTCAGAGACCTCAGCAATTTACCTGCTTCCCGATTCTGACCTTCATAAGAAGGCGTTATAGAAGGATACTTGGATTGGATGTCAGGCATTACCTCAGTTCGAACCCATTGCATCGCTTCGGTACCCGTAGTTTCTTTAGGGTTTTTAAGGTCTGCGGATACGCGAATTTCACGCTGGCCATCCAAGTGGTTGATGGCGACCTCCCCGCGTTTAATCGAATACTCAGCGATTTCCTTTAATGGAATGCGTGAACCATTCGGTGCTAAAATCCGCATATCGTCCAAATCGGCGATGGAAGACCGATTGGGACGGTCGTACCGAACCCAAACCCGAATTTCATCAGGGCCTCTTTGAAAACGTTGCGCCTGGGCTCCGAAAAAGGCCGCTCGAACTTGATTCATGACGGTTCTCAAGTCCAATCCCAACAAATAAGCGTTTTCTTTAAGTTCTAACTGTATTTCCTTGATTCCAGCAGGATCATTATCTGAAACATCCTTCAACAGCGTATTGTTCAACATGGCCGTTTTAAGCTCTTCTTTGGCCGCTTTGAGTTCTTGTATATTATTTCCCAAAAGAGACACTGAAACCGGGTCTCCTCCAAAATTTCCACCAGAACCATAAATCAAGCTTTCAACCCCAATCACTGGGCCTACCAATTCACGTAAACGTCCTGTAACCAAATCGGACGCCACTTCATCAGGCCGTTCTTCTCCGGGCAAAAGGTTAATCTCCAAAGTTGCCGACGCAGAACCCGGACCCACTCTTTTCAACATATTTACAAAGAGTTCTTTGTCGTTGTTACCTAAATATTTTTCCGTCAACTCTTGGTTTACGATTTTCGCCTTGTCTTGGATAAGACTAATAATGGAGTCCGTTACCCGTTCATTGGTTCCGTTAGGCATTTCAAGCTCTACAGCGACCCTATCACTGGCAATTCTTGGAAAAAACGCGGTTCGAATAATTCCCCCACCGATGGACCCAAAGGTCAAAATTAGGGCGAATAAAAAGATGGAAAACGTTAGAAACTTATAGTTTAGAGAGAATCTCAGGATTGGGCTGTACAGCTTATCCCGCATCCAAGCCATGGATTGGTCCCCAAGCTTGTTGATTTTTCGCAACTCTGAAAACACTTTGGCAACTCCTGTTTTAGTTTCCTTTTTTTGCGGTTTCAAGGCTTTGGAATGCGCCAAGTGAGCTGGTAAAATAATCAACGCCTCCACTAGTGAAACAACCAAAGTCAAAATCACAATTATGGATACTTCACTGAAGAAATTCCCGATTCGTCCATCTAGAAACAGAAAGATAGAAAATGCCAGAATAGTGGTAATAATGGCCGATAAGATGGGTGGAATCACTTCCATGGTACCATCTATTGCCGCACGGATAGGTGTTTTTCCTTTTTCAAAGTGCTGGTAAATGTTCTCTGCGATAACGATACCATCATCGACCAGAATACCAATTACGATAATCATTCCAAAAAGGGAAAGCACGTTAATCGTCACATTGAACAAGGGTGCAAAGATGAACATCCCCAAAAAGGCCACAGGTAATCCAAAAGCTACCCAGAACGCTAATCTTGTATTTAAGAAAAGGGATAAAAATATCAATACCAAAATCATCCCTACAATGGCATTTTCTTGAAGTAACTCGGTTCGTTGCACCAAGGTTTTGGAACGATCATCAATGATATCCAAGCGAACATTCGTGTATTGAGTGTTGAAGTCTGCGATGTAAGCCTTGACCTTGTCTGACGAACTGATCAAGTCTTCGGTATTGGTGCTGGTCACCGTAATGTCTACGGACAATTCGCCGTTGTAATACAGCATGTTTGGTGTTTCCGAAAACCTGTCCCGTACTACTGCAACATCTTTGAGTCGGACCGTTTTACCTTGGGCATCGGTTCGCACTACGATATTCGAAAGCTCCTTTCCAAAATAAGAGCGATTGTTCGCACGAATCAGATACTCTTCGGTATCCGTTTTGATGTTTCCACCCGTGACTAAAAGATTCGCATTGTTCACTGCTTGTGACACTTCAGCAAATGAAAGGTTATAAGCCAGCAAGCTATTTTCGTTAACCGCTATTTCGATTTCTTCTTCAGGATATCCGGCAATAGTAATTTGGGATATCCCGGAGATAGCTCTTAGGTCGTTCTCTACCTTTCTTGAAATTTCCTTAAGCGTAGTCAAGGGTACATTGCTCCCACTGATGGCAAAGCTGATTGTTGGTCGAACCGCTTCCAATTTGGATACAATTAAGGGTTCCATCTCCGCTGGAAAAGTAGGTACACGGTCTACCGCATTTTTGACCTCCAACAGCATGAAATCAATGTCTTGCCCTTTTTCAATCTCTACATTGATGCTACCCGTATTTTCTCTTGAAGTGGAAGTAACCCGCTCCACTCCTTGCAATCCTTTGAGATTGTCTTCGATTTTAAGTACGATTCCTTCCTCAATCTCCTGCGGCGAAGCACCCGGATACGCAATGGTAATCAATACATTTTCAGAATCCGTTAGTGGAAAAAAGGAGGACTTTAAGGAAAACGCTCCGAGAATCCCAAAGATGAAAAATGCGATAATAATAACATTGACCGCAACATGATACTTTATGAAGTAAGAAATGACTTTTTTCACGGTCTAGTCTTTTGTTTTGCGCTGGGGTCATAAACTTTCACCATCATCCCCACATAAGCTCCCACCAAAGCTTTGCTTACTATGACTTCGTCGTTAGGCACATCCTTAACCACTACGGTTTTCTCAGAAAAATAAATGGGTCGCACTTCAATGGCATCCAACACAGAATCGCGGACCACAAAAAGCCGATTGCCATCCATAAGGAGGGACCTATTGATTTCGATGGCATTCTCCTCGTTTTTGGCTTCCAAGTTGGCTTCCAGGTATTGTCCTTCTTTTAAAGTGTCATCTTTTACTTCGATAAACACGGTTACCGTTTGCGAGCTAGCATCTACCCGTCCATTTACCCGTGTCACCTTCCCTTCATAGGTTTGGGTTTTTTCAAGATTTGAGAGTGTTACGCTTTTGCCTACAGCTAAAAAGTCTCCATAGGTTTTGCTAACCGAAACTTCAAGTTCATATACTCCTGTATTGATGAACTCCCCCAACTTTTGACCACCTCGTACTAAAGTACCTTCGGTTACCATCGCCTCTGCTAAGATTCCAGAGAAAGGTGCCCGAATGACATATTTTGAAAGGCGTTGTTCTAGATTTTTGACATTGTAAAAGTTGGTGATGATTCCCCTACCGGTAATAAAGAAGCGTTCTTTGTCTGAGTCGATGTTCGGTAACTCAGGCGTGCTTTTGGTTAAGTCAAAACCATCGAGATACGTTTGCCATTTGGGATAGATTTCAGGATAATCCAATCGTAAATCCGGCATAATGGCCGTAATCAGATTGTACAAATTGCTCTTCGCAGATTGTACGCTAGCGTAATATTCGTCAGAATCGATTCGGATAAGCAATTCCCCCTGGCGGTACTCTTGACCGGTACGAAATAATTTACCCACTGGGCGAAACACACCCTGCACTTCAGAGAACAATTCTACCCGCTGTTTGGCCTTTAAATTTCCGTTAGCGGGAATCTTTATGGGTACCAAACCATTCTGAACCGTATCCACAAATACGGTTTTAACCATTTTTCCGGGTCGGGGCCTCCTACTCTTTTTGCTACCGGCAATTACCTTGGCGAAATATACCCCAAGCACTATCAAAACAACTCCAACAATGGAGGAAACGATGACCTTACGCATTTCTGGGTGAATTAGTCTCTACAAAGCTATTCGGAACATTACATCCTCAGGTTAAATATTTCATAAATGTTTAACGGAAATTCTAAAAGGTGGAACAAAAAAATGGGGATACACGCCTGTATCCCCAAACCAAACAAACTAAAGTATAACTAACTACTCATTATCGTCATCGTCTTCGAATTTCGTATCGGCCATTCTCGTGCGCTGCAACTGAATGTCGTTGAAGCGTGGTTGAGAGCTGGCGTCGTCACTATCAAATACCAAGAATTGCTGTGAATTCATGGCGCGAAGACCTTCAAAAGAATCAAAGCGATTGTTTTGAAGTTGTAATATTTTTAGGCTGGCTAGTTGAGAGAACTCCAAAGGTATTTCTCCTCCCAACTGGTTGTTGGCCAGCACCAATTCTTTCAATTTATCAAGCTTTCCAATTTCAGCAGGAATATTTCCTTCCAACCCATTTTCAAAAAGGCCTAATGCTTCCAATTTGGCCAGATTTCCAATAGCACTAGGAATACGTCCTCTTAAATTGTTACTTGACAAGTTCAATTCTTTCAAATTCGTCAACTCTCCAAAACCTTCTGGAATATTTCCTGACAAGAAGTTATTGAACATCGAGAATACCTTAAGGTTACTCAGCTGTCCAATCTCCTGAGGAAGATTTCCTTTAATTCGATTCATCTCCAACCTCAAAATTTGAAGGTTTTTGAGATTTGTAAATGAAGTTGGTAATTCACCAGTGATTTTATTGAATGCAAGATTCAAGTGGGTCAGATGCTGCAACTTTCCGATATCTTGAGGCAAAGTACCTTCTAAGTTGTTGCGGAACAGGTTGATTTGCGTTACGTGATCATTTTCTACAGTAATTCCTTTCCAAGTAGAAACCGGGGCCTTAAGGTCCCAAGCAATGAGCCATTGTGAACCTTTTGTGCTATTGTACAATTCTACGAGTACCTTTTTTTCCTTTTGAGGTACTTCGGCATGCCCCAAAAAGGGTAACATCGCAGCAAGCATCAAGAGTGAAATTCGTTGGAGTTTCGCAGTCATGGTTTTGTTGGTTTATAAGAATTACCCTACAAATCAAAGAATAAAGAAAAAACCTACAAAATTAAAAAGGCTAACTAGGCTGTATTTGTTGTGAACTAAGACAAATCTGTTGTGTGTCCGACGAACGGTTGGCTTTATCCGTTCAATTCATCGATAGTTTCGGATAAGGTTTCCCACTCGGCCATGCATTCCTCAAGGGTTTTCTTTTTACCGTGATAGGCATCGAAAAAACCTTGCTTAGCAATTGTGGTATCGTAATCCATCATCATTTCATGGTCCATGACACCTATTTCCTTTTCGAGCTCCGTGATTTTCTTTTCCAAACTACCCAACTTGTTTTTCAAGGACTTCAACTTCTTTTGGGTAGCGTAATCCGTAGTAGTCTCAGTTTTGGACGAAGGGGCTTGCTTATCCTGCTTGGTCTTTTGTTCTATGCTCCTAAAATCTGCTGCCGCCCTTTGCTCAAGGTAAAAGTCGATATCCCCGAGGTACTCTTTTAGGCTTCCATCTTTAAATTCGAGGACCTTATCTGTTAGCCCCTGAAGAAAATCACGGTCGTGTGATACCAAAATCAAGGTCCCTTCAAAATTCCGCAATGCTTCTTTCAAAACATTTTTGGATTGAATGTCTAGGTGGTTCGTGGGCTCATCCATCACCAAAACATTGAACGGTTGCAATAACATCTTGGCTAAGGCTAAGCGGTTGCGCTCGCCTCCAGAAAGTACTTTCACATATTTGTCTACCTCATCTCCTCGAAAAAGGAATGAACCCAGGATATCGCGTACCTTACTTCGGTTGGATTCATTCGCGGCATCCACCATGGTATCCAAAATGGTTTTGGAACCATCGAGATATTCCGCTTGGTTTTGCGCGAAATAACCAATTTGCACATTATGGCCTATGGTCAATTGCCCTGTATGGTCTAGTTCGCCTACCAGGATTTTGGCCAAGGTGGTCTTGCCTTGACCGTTTTGGCCCACAAAAGCGGTTTTGCTATTGCGTTCCAACAACATGTCCACCCGTTTCAGTACCGTTTTCGACCCATAGGACTTCCCCAAGTCTTCCATCGTCGCGATAACCTTACCTGGATTTACGGATAACGGAAAGCGTACCGACATTACCGCAGTATCTTCTTCCTCGACCTCAATCCGGTCAATACGGTCCAACTTTTTGATAAGGGATTGGGCCATGGAGGCCTTACTGGCCTTCGCACGAAACTTTTCTATCAAGCGCTCGGTTTGCTGTATCTGTTTGTCTTGGTTCTTCTGTGCACTGAGTTGCTGCTGCCGAATTTCACTTTTATACGCCAGATAGGCGGTATAAGGCTTCTTCACATCATAAATACGACCCAATGATATTTCAATGGTTCGATTGGTGACATTATCCAAGAACATTTTATCGTGGGAAACAATGACCACAGCGCCACTGTAAGACCGTAAAAACTGCTCAAGCCATAAAATAGACTCAATATCCAAGTGATTGGTCGGCTCATCCAACAACAGAATATGATGGTTTTGTAAAAGAAGTTTTGCCAACTCAATACGCATACGCCATCCTCCAGAAAACGTATCGGTAAGTTTATCGAACTCTTCCCGTTTAAAACCTAGGCCTTGTAGTACTTTCTCGGTTTCCCCTTGGTACGCATACCCTCCAATGAGCTCATACCGTTGGGTTACTTCCGTTAAGTCTATCATGAGCTGGTTGTACCCCTCACTTTCATAATCGGTACGTTCCGCCAACTGATGATTTATATGTTCGAGTTGGGCTTCCAGCTGCTTAATTTCATGAAAGGCTTGATAGGCTTCATCCAAGACCGTTCGCCCTTGTTCAAAATCAATGTCCTGCTTTAGAAACCCGATGCTGACCTCTTTCTCCAGTGCCAAACTTCCTTCATCGGGCTCCTGCTCTTTTGATAAAATCCGAAGCAAAGTGGACTTCCCCGCACCGTTCTTTCCGATAAGACCTACACGATCACCTGCATTTAGACGAAAGGCGATTGCTTCAAAAAGATATTCTCCTCCAAAAGCGACTGAAAGGTTGTGGATATTAAGCATACTCCAAATAAGAAATCATTATCACAAAATCAGCTTTTGGTATAATTCTCGGCAGTAGCAATCGCTACTATTTTTACCTTTGACAAAAGCACTGCAAATGTTAAAAAAAGGAACTAAACTCTACAGTATTTTAACAGGAACTTGTCCCAGATGCCATGAGGAAAGTATGTATGTAAACAAGAATCCTTATGTTTTAGGAGATTTATTTAAAATGCATGAGCGTTGTTCGCATTGTGGATTGAAATATAAGATTGAGCCTTCTTTTTTCTATGGTTCAATGTACGTAAGCTATGGGGTTGGTGTCGCCTTTGCAGTAGCGGCTTTTGTTATCTCGTTTTTATTTCTTGGATTGAGTTTAGTGAATACTTTCATTGCGATTGTGGTAACCTTAATTGCATTTATGCCCATCATTATTCGCCTTTCGCGAAATATTTGGATTAATTTCTTTATTAAATACGAACCGGATGCAGCACATCAAGGTGCTTCCTCGTAGTGTTTTTGAAAACGGGCAATATCCATTTCTTGATTTAATTCAGCACCTTTCTCTATTCTATCGAAAAGTTGTTGTGCTGCGTAGGGAGCGTTGATTACTTCTCTTGTACCGAAACCGTTCAAACAAAATAGGTTTTTATACTGCGGATGTGTTCCTACCAAGGGGCGTCTGTCTGTAACTGTGGGCCGAATACCTGCTACATGTTTTTTAACCTCAAAATCCGCCTTTAGAAACACCTTCAACTTGGTCAACAATTCGTTTTTGGACGCTTCGGTTGGGACATTGGTCTTGTCTTTCCATTTATAGGTGGCGCCTACGCGATACAAGTCCTCTCCTAAAGGAATAATAAACACAGAGGATTTGATCACGGAAGTCTCTTTCAAATCCGGCGCATGAATGGTCAACAACTCCCCTTTGGTACCATTCAGAGGATTGTTTGCGAAGAATGGATTCTGTTTTAACCCAAAGCCATCTGCATAGACGACCTTTTTTGCTTGTAAAGCTTTATAAGCTACTCCTTCTTCAGAAATATCAAATGCATCATAATCCACAGTTTCACGAAGTAAAGCTCCTGCATCTTCCAAAAAACCCTGATACTTTTCCAATAGGATTTTGGTATCCACCCGTCCGGTATTCAAAACTTGGCCAAGACCAAAGGGCGCATCAATTTGGGGATTCGTATTGGGAAGGATTTCAGGAGATAGAAAATCGGATAAAAAAGGCTTGTCACAGGCTTCAAACCACAAGTTTTGTTCTTCAATAGAAGCGAACCGTCGTAGTACCGGAATTTTATAATCCAACTTTGCGGATAGCAGCTGTTCCATTTCTTCATAAAACGGAAGGGCCTTCTGCAGTTGCTCGGGCGTATTCCACGCTAGTGTATACCGCTTTAGAATTACGGGATTGTACATCCCGCCAGCGACCAAAGAAGCTTGTTGCGAAGTGTCAGTAATCATTTTGAACGAACACCCTTGCTTTCGAAGTACTTCACAAAAGGAGATTCCGGCGAGTCCGCCACCGATGACTAAATAGTCTAGCATTTGGCAAAAATAGGGATCTCTGGTAGATGTTTAAGGTAACCAGTGTTTGTATTGGGGGTGGACACGAATTGCACTAATTATCACGGATGTTGGATGAGGGTTCAGGGGAAAAAGTGGAGGAAAGACGGCAATTTTCCGTTGCTTCATTTTTTTGCCAAAAAAAGAAGCTATTTAGAAAGGGTCGCACTTATCGGATTTGGCTGACTTAGTAAAAATGTATTAAACTTTGGATTTAGCACTAACCCCGTATTAATTATAGCCAGTGTTAGCATTAGTATTTGTGCTCAATTAATTTGTCATTTGGCAAATCGTATTCATATAATCTACCAGTGTCGTTATTATAATATAACCATTGTATAGTTGATGTTTTGTGTTCAAATGAATGACCTATTCCTAAAACTAAATAATCTAAATCATTTCTCTTTCTATCTTCTATTGAGAATTCTAATTGTTTTTTTTCTTTAATCAAATTTTTTATCAATTCATTTTTAGAATTAACAATATAATTCTCAACAATTAAATAAATATCATTTAGAAAAGATTGAGCATAATTCTTGGTATAATAATATTTAATTTCTTTGTTATAGTTCTTTCGGAAATCAGAAACTTTTCCATCTTTAATTTTTTTTGTTGAAATAATCCAGTCGTCTATTTCTTTAGTATCTCCATCACCAGCAATATAAATCAAGTCTTCTTTCCATTCAATCTCGATACTATCTCCTCTTAAGTAACTTCTGTCATCATTGTTGTCATTAATGAAACTATATAATGTATCTCCCTTTTTTGTATTTAACAAAGAATAGTCAAAATTGTCATCATAATTAATGAACTCAAATATGTCTTTTTGTTTCGGTTTGGTTAAAAAACCACTAAAAACATAACCTGTTATTATTTTATTGCTTTCAGATTTACCTTTTACTTTATACCACTCTCCTTTTATAATTTTTCCATTGTCAGTTATATTCAGAAACTTGTTGGTTTTTTTTAATACTTCTACTTTTTCAGCATAAATAAACTTTCCTATTTTATCAGATTGTAAATCAGAATTAATCCTAACATTTAATCCGCTCTTAGCTAAAACCAATAATTCAGTTTGAGCATAAATTGAAGTAACTTGAATAAAAAGTAAAAAGAGTATTTTTTTCATGTTAATGCTAACTTTTAAGATATGGCCCTGTTTTAATGAGCTATATCGAACGATACTAAATCAAGTTCAGCACAGGTAAGTGAAACTCGAGAATTTCAGTTAAAAATACCTACGCGAATTGATGGGTATGGCGTATGGGTTGACCATAGATACGGTACAGTAGTAGCTCAATCGTTTGAACTTCTATAGACAAACAATCAATCAGGAGTCTTCTCGCCGAGTCTTCGACTGCGCTCAGACTGACTTCTCGACTCTACCTACGTCAAAGGCTTTGGCAGAAAATATGCGCTCGAAGTGACATATTAATAATAAAAAACGCCACACTTTCGTGCGGCGTTCTATATTTTGAATTGGAATTCAATCTGGACTAATAGGCCCACATATCTTGCTCCCTATCGCGAATCACTTCTTTGATGCGTTTCGCTTCTAGTAACTGGAACAAGGCATTGTCGAAAACGTAATCGTCTATTTCCCTATCGCCATGTACGTTGTCTTCTTTGTAGATGACTCCGTTGAAGCGGCGAGCATTCAACAATGCGTCAAATGTAATTGGACGGGCCGAATTTCTCTGATTGTAAACCTTGGCTTCATGGAGAATTTGGCGGGCCGCTGGGTACCATACCCAAAACAACTCTACTTTATTCTCACCTGGGTCTACTGATTCATCGTCAATAAAGTTAACGTCTGGAGCTACCGGGGCAATACCCAATAGTCTGTACTTTAACTCTCCTTGTCGCTTGTCGAAATACCAAATACCTTTGATGCGGTATTCTTCAATATCGGCAGCAGACAAATCCCTCTGGTTAATATACTCTGCTGAAATTTGTTCCCCAGCATTAAGTTGATCATAACCATAATCAGTGGTATCGACTTTGCTCAAGGTCGCGGTAAAATCATCAAGAGTTCTTTTTTCCGTGAAATAAGAATCCGTGTAGACTTCGGTCAATTTACCGTTGGCGATGTTTTTCATCAACACGTGGTACAATGATCTTCGGTCAAGACCGATACCAATAGTATCTGTCGGATAGTACAGCGGAAAATTAACCCGTTCATCAAGATCGACAGTCTCCCATACGGTTTTGGACCAAAGGATATCCCTATCATCCACGTAACCATATTCTAGAGGCGCATCGTTGTCTTGGTCGATTTGCTCTTGGGTCTTTTTACCTATATCCTCGGGTAATTTTGCATTGAGGATGTTTGCTTGGGCCATAAGTCCCAGGGGCAAAAAGCTCAGAGCTCCGATTAAAAATGCATTTTTCCAATTCATGATCTATCTATATACTTTATTAGTTTGTAAGCTCAACTACAACAGGAGATACCTTTTTCAACTTGTAGGTACGGTTGTTGGAGATAAAAGCTTTGATATCGAAAATCTGTACGGCGTCACCTCGCTTGGCACGCTTTAATGCAGACTTAGCTCTTCCATCCAATTTGCTACCGTTAACGGTAATCGTAGGTTGACCAGGAACTTTGAATTTGAATCCGCTTACCGCAAGGTTCAAGTCAAAATCGAAGTCTTCCAACATCGCGCTGATGGTAGAAATTTCAAGGTTACGACGAGGCATTTTAATGCTACCTGCTTCACCACGAACGGTTCCACTAGGTCTTGGAATATCCTTGATACGGAACGTAGCAGGTGTGCTGATACGCGTACCGTCAGGCAATACTCCAGATGCATTGATAGTAACTTCACGTCCTGTTCCAGGATTCATAACATACTTGCTACCGCTTCTTTTGCTCAAACCAGGAGCAGAAGCTGTAACCTTGTTGTCAGGAATACCAGGAATGGAAATCGTAATCGGGTTGGAAACTCCACGGTATACCACGTTCATTTTGTCAGCTGCAATTACAGCAGAATTTGGCTTGTTGATTGTAGAGAAGATGTTGTTCACATCTACTGGAATCTCGTTACCATCCTGCATGTACGTCAATTGACCTTTAAGTTCGTGGTCTCCAGCAGCACCTGCACTGATCAAAAGCTTCACTCCACCAGCAACCAATTGATAATCGGTACCTTCGGTCAACTTTCTTCCGTCAAGTGTAATTTCTGCTTTTTCTGGCTTGGCCGTCTTGTCTGTTTTACCAAGTACCAATCCTCCTTGAAACTTTTCGCCAGCATAATAAACAGTTTTATCGCTGTCTAGAATAGTCTCAAAGTTTTTCAAAGAAACGGCGCTCTTAAGGTTACCTTCCAAAAGTCCTTTAAGAACATCTTGCTCAGTAGCCTTAACATCAGCTTGCAACTGGGTCAACTTCGTCAATGAAGCTACCATAGGGAAACCTTCATAGTTGTAGTTCATCCAATCTACTTTTACACCATCTCTTTTACGAGTAACCTTACCGCTTTCGTCACCGGTCTCGAAACGGGTTTGAATCGCAGCTTTTACGTCTTCAAAACCTTCTGCTCCAAGGGCAGCAGTAACTTTTTCACGGTAATCTTCAATATTATCAAGGAATTTCTTCCCTTCAGGCTTCAACCCTTCACCTTGAAAGAACAAATTGTCCAAAAAGTCCGATTTGTCCATTACGACATAGTTCTCAGGGTCTTCTTGATCTTTAAGCATGTCTGCTTTGATACCCCCTAGATAGTCGTAATACTCTTGTGAAAGTTGTTTTACTACTTTGGCTTTCTCATAAAGAGGACCATACTTCAAGTTGTCCTCACCAGCTTTGGTTTCCAAACCTTCAAAGAAAGCTAAGTTGTTTTCGTCTGCTTTTGTATTGGAAGTTTCAAGCTTCGCATTCATTAAGCCGAATGCTGCAAGTACTTCCTTGCTCATATTTAAGGCCAACATCGCGATGAAGATCAGGTACATAAGGTTGATCATCTTCTGACGTGGCGTTGCTTTTCCTGATGCCATGTTTTATCTTCTAATTAGAATTAATAATTAATCTGATTTGGGTTTTGTATGGTACAATTACCACTCCAATTAGTTGCGACTCATCGCAGACAACATGTTACCGTAAACTCCATTCAAAGAAGAAAGGTTGGTAGCCAAAGACTCCATTTGCTCTTTAAGAGCACCGGCGTTTAGTTCAACTTCTTCGTTGATGGAAGCCTGACGGCTAGCACTTTCCAACTGAACTTTGTACAAACTGTTCAAAGACTCCATTTGGGCAGCGGCATGGGAAAGCTCCTCAGAATACTTTTTAGTGTGTTGGATAGCGTCTGTAGTAGGGGCCATGCTTTTAGCAGCTCCTTCAAAGTTACGAATGCTATCACCTAAACTGTTCATCAATTGAGAATCAATGTTGGCTTCCTTAAGCAACTCATCTAATTTCTTGCTTAGGATACCTTCTGCTTCTTTAGCTTCAGCAGCATCGTTCTTCTTTTTCTTTCCTTTGACTTCAGCATTGGCCAACTCTGGGTATACCAAAGACCAATCATATTCGTCATCTACCGGATCGAATGCACTGATCGCGAAGATCAAAGCTTCTGAAATAAGTCCGATAGCTAGAAGCAGACCACCTGTAAGTGGACCAAACTCCCAGTGAAGAATTTTGAACAATGCTCCAATGATTACCACCGAAGCTCCTAGCCCGTAGGCCATGTTGAACAGCTTTTTTGTTGATTTTGACTGTGCCATAATTCTAGTTTTAATTAAGTTATATAAATAAGTATTTGGTTACGGGTAAATACTATAGTGTTCGTTCTCATTTTTAATTGGGCAAAGTGTTTCCTCGTTCGGAATCTTCTTCTCCCATGTAATCCTGCACGGTTCTAAAGCCGATATAGCTTCTTGCAGAATCTCTGTATTCATAATCTCTAGTGCTCACTTGCAAAAAGTAGGCTACATCTTTCCAAGATCCTCCACGGATAACCTTTCTCTGATTCTTGCCAGAACCGATATTCGGGTTCATGGTAGAAAGGTATTCGTAAGCACCTTGATCAAAACTGGAACTGGTCCATTCTGATACGTTCCCTGCCATATTGTACAGGTTGTAGTCGTTTGGTTCGTAAGATTTGGCTTCTACGGTATACAGGGCGGCATCTGCGGCATAATCACCACGTTGTGGCTTGAAGTTGGCCATAAAGCAGCCTGTATCACTAATAACGTAAGGACCTCCCCAAGGGTAAGTACCCCCTTCGATGCCTCCACGTGCTGCATATTCCCACTCAGCTTCCGTTGGCAGTCTAAACTGGTTCACAAATTGTCTACCTCTGCTTTTTTGGTCGTCATTTTTGAACTTGGTTCTCCAATTACAAAAAGCTTTGGCTTGCATCCAATTTACACCAACAACAGGATATTCGCTGTACGCATCATGCCAAAAATAATCATTGTGCATGGGCTCGTTGTAAGAATATTCGAAATCTCGAATCCAAACGGTCGTATCAGGATAAATTTCAAGTTGTTCCTGCTTGATAAAGTCTTTTCTTCTACCTTTTTTGGCACGGGCCGCAGCTTCGATGTCCATCCAGGTATACTTATATTTTAATTTGGTGACGTTTACGGTACGCTGTCCATTATAGCTCTCTTCTTCTGGAACGTAAAGAGAATCCATAACCTCAGCGTAGTATTCGTCGGGATATTCAGAAGTATCCCATACCAAATCCACATCTTTATTTAATGCTCGACCTTCGTAACCTGTTTCACCAAGTCCGGCATAGTTGTCAAGCATGTAACGGTCATAAACTGACATTTTAGTAGTATCCGCATCTTGAAATGCATACTCACCGATACCTTCGTCTTCAGGTCCAATACCCAACTCATCGGCCAGAATAGCCAATTTGGTTCGCGTGATGGAATCTTTGACCCACTCTACGAATTGACGGTACTCACTATTGGTGATTTCCGTATCATCCATATAAAATGAACGAACGGTAACGGTACGGGTTGGCGCGTTCAAGACTTTGGCTTGGTCTTCTTCCGCTTTACCCATCACAAAAGATCCCCTAGGAATCAATTCCATCCCATAAGGTTTCTCGGGATACCATTTTTTCCCTTTTACCCCGACGAGCTCACCCTTTGACCTTGATTTGGAACCGCAGCTAGAGAGTAAAAAAACAAGGGCCAGAGATGAAAAGATTAGCTTTTTCATACTTTAGGTTAAATTTTCGATTTAAGATTTTATAAACTGCGCTACACAATTATGTTACTCCAAAAACTGCTTTTCGCGCAAATTATTGTGTAAAACCTGTTTAAAGTCAAATAAAAATTTTCTAGTTAAAACCCTTTCTGTAGGCTTTAAACCACCGCTCTGGAATTTTTTGGTTACATGCTTCCAAATAGTCCTCTTCGGTGCATGGTAATAACGCTGGCGAGTTTGTTTTAGTATGTTCTGGTAAAATAGAGGGCACTTCTACCCACCACCTTTCGGTAATGTGACTTTTAAAGAATATGAGTTCCTCTGTATCGGTTGGTACTGTAAACTTGGTAAAGTCCTCACTTTTTGATGTAGGCACCTCTTGAATGCGGAAACTTATCCCTTCCAGAAAGTACCAAATAATCTGAGCTACCAATTGAAAACCATGGTTGGTATTGTCGCCTTCATATATTCCAAATAGGGCAACAGTATCGCTCAATCCTGCATAGCGAGCAATGGCACAGATTTCCCTTCCCGTGAACCCATTGGGCGAAAAGCGTTTGCCCATACCCATTTCGCTGGCACGGATTGCCCTTAAGTCAAGACTTACGATATGTGCATTTCGCAAAACGGGTTCAGCCAAAGATATATTTGCGGCAATATCCCCCAAACGATAGGCATCAAAAAACAAGCGATCCATTAAATCGATATCCTCCTGAGCGTTAAAATAGCTTTGATACCCTAGGTTGGAAAAGTTGAAAAGATTGTTCGGCTTGTCCGTAATGATTTTACTCATGTAAGATTGGGAGGAAATAAGCTCGTCATTCTCACCGAAGTCAAAACGACTATCTACACTTACCAAGTTGACCATATTGGTAATCTGGTCAAATGCTCTATAGGTTGGAAAAGTAACATCTTGAGTGGAGCCCAATACCAAAGGAATGATTTTCTCTTCTAAAAGACCGGCCACAATTTCCTTAACCACAAAGTAAGTATCCTCTACAGTTTCTCCCGGATGCACATCGCCCAAGTCAAGAATGGTCAAACCCCAATTCCCGCTCATCAGCCGGTAGAGTTCGATACGGACTTCATCTACATCGAAGGGTTGTGGTCTTTTTTCGTAAGCGTTTCGGGTTTCAAGAACCCCAAACAAAGCGACTGTAGCGTTGGCAAAAACAGGCAGCCCCTTTTTTTCGGTGTGCTTGTGAATGTTTTTTCCTAAAGCTTGCGGTGATAGCAATTCGGTCATTGCTAAAACCTTGTCCTTGACCGGGACCAAAAAATCAAATGCCATATTATTTCTTCGCTTTGGACTTGGCTTTTTTCTTTGGTGTTTTTTTATCAATTAACGCTTGGGCTTCTTCCAATGTGATTTTTGTAGCATCTACATCTTTGGAAAGCTCAACTTTGATTCTTCCTTTTATAATATTGTGTCGGCCCCACCTTGCTTTCTCGATTCGAATTTTCGCTTCAGGCCATTCTTGAACCAATTTTTCAGCTTCCTTCTTCTTCTTCGCTTCAATCAACTCCACAATATCCGTTTGGGAAAGGTTATCAAAATCGTATTTCTTGTTTACGTTAATGAACAGTCCATCCCATTTAATGAAAGGACCAAAACGTCCTTTCCCTTTGGTCACCTCTTTGTCCTCATAGGTTGCTATAGGTGCATCGGCCTTTTCTTTCTCGATGATAAGCTCAACCGCCCTATCCATATCCACTTCAAAGGCACTTTCGCCCTGGGCAAGGGAAATGAATTTCTTGCCAAAACGAACATAAGGACCATAACGGCCTACATTAGCTTCTACTTCTTCTCCTTTGTAAACCCCCAACTTTCTTGGAAGTTCAAAAAGCGCCATGGCTTCTTCAAAGGTTATGGTAGTAATGGATTGCTCGGGAAGCAAACTTGCAAATTGTGGCTTTTCCTCTTCTTCCACGGTTCCAATTTGGACCATAGGTCCAAACCTTCCCAATCTTGCAGATACTTGACGTCCAGATTTGGGGTCGGTACCCAAAACGCGTTCGCCGCTGGCCCTTTCCGCATTTTCTTCTACATCAAGGACATTAGGGTGGAAATCACGATAGAACTCATCCATCATTTTTTTCCAATCCTCGCTCCCTTCAGCAATCTCATCAAAGTTTTCCTCAACGCGGGCGGTAAAATTATAGTCCAATATATTGGTGAAGTGGCTGACCAAGAAATCGTTCACAATCATTCCAATATCAGTCGGAACCATTTTTCCCTTATCGGAGCCTACCATTTCGGATAATTGCTTGTCTTGTATTTTTCCGTCCGCCAAGGTGAGTTGGGCATATTTTCGCTCTGTTCCGTCCACGGTTCCTTTTTCAACATACCCTCTATTTTGAATGGTAGAAATGGTCGGGGCGTAGGTAGACGGTCTTCCAATACCAAGTTCTTCCAATTTTTTCACCAAGGATGCTTCGGTATATCGATACGGTGGTCGAGAGAAACGTTCTGTCGCGGTAATGAATTGGTTGAAAACTTCATCTCCAACTTTCATGGCTGGTAGAATGCCTTCTTGTTCATCTGCGATATCTTCGTCGTCAGTACCTTCTAAGTATACTTTGAGGAACCCGTCGAATTTGACCATTTCACCATTGGCCAAGAAAGATTCTCCATGACTTTCGGTTTGTATGCGAACATTGGTTTTCTCCAATTGCGCATCACTCATTTGCGAAGCTAGGGTACGTTTCCAAATAAGCTCGTACAATCTAGACTGGTCTCTTTCCAAGGAAGGAGACTGCAATTTCATATCGGTAGGGCGTATCGCTTCGTGTGCTTCTTGGGCCCCTTTGGATTTACCGGTATAATTTCGGGTTTGGCTATAGCTTTCCCCATAGTTTTGTACAATCGCATCTTTTGCTGCCTGCAATGCCTCGTTAGACAGGTTGACGCTATCGGTACGCATATAGGTAATCAAACCTGCTTCGTACAAACGTTGTGCGACCTGCATGGTACGGCTCACCGAAAAGTATAGTTTTCGAGACGCCTCTTGTTGCAGGGTAGATGTGGTAAAAGGTGCCGCAGGAGATTTTTTAGCAGGTTTTTTATCCAGACTCCCAACCGTGAACTTGGCGCCAAGATTTTGTTTCAGGAAAGCTTCAGCCGCTGCTTTGTCCGAAAACGTTTTCCCGAGCTTAGAAGTAAATACGTTTCCGTTATCTGTTTTGAATTCGGCTTTGATGCGAAAAGAAGGCTTTGGTGTAAAGGCTTCAATTTCCCGTTCACGTTCAACAATCAAACGCACCGCAACGGATTGCACACGACCCGCAGATAATCCAGGTTTTATTTTTTTCCAAAGTACTGGCGATAGTTCATACCCTACCAAACGGTCTAACACCCTGCGGGCTTGCTGCGCATTGACCAAATCGTAATTAATTTCGCGGGGATTGCTTATCGCTTTTTGAATCGCTGATTTGGTAATCGAATTAAAAACAATTCGTTTGGTTTTGGATTTATCCAACTTGAGCTCTTCGGCCAAATGCCAAGAGATAGCTTCTCCTTCTCGGTCTTCATCACTGGCCAACCAAATTACATCTGCTTTTTGGGCGAGGTCTCTTAGTTTTTTGACCAAAGCCGTTTTCTCTTTGTCAACAATGTATTTTGGGGTAAATCCATTCTCTACGTCAACGCCCAATTCTTTGGACGGGAGGTCGGCAATATGTCCAAAACTAGATTCTACTTGGAAATCCTTCCCCAGAAAACGCTCGATGGTTTTGGCCTTTGCAGGGGACTCAACAATCACTAAATTCTTTGGCATTCCTTTGGCTTTGAGCACACAAAAGTATGGCAATTTTTCGATTTTGATATTTGGTAATCGCAGGGGTAGCAAAAAAAATCCCGCAAAAAGCGGGATTCAATTTATTTTGTTTAACCTCTTAATTCAGTCCTATTTGACTCAATAAGCGGATACCATCTTCAACATATTCGTATTGATAGAGCACCTCATCTCCAACCATAATCAGATGAGATTCCAGTGGGATCACGTCAAACGTAACAATATCTTTAAAATGATTTAATGGGGTTAATTCATTGATATTGGTTTTGTCATACACCTTAAGCCCTGAAGCACCATCGCAGATAAAAAGTTGGTTGTCACGGATGCCCAAACCGTAGGGTTCATCCATAGGGTAGGTAATCGCAAGCTCTGGAGCTTCAATGGTTGAAATGTCAACAATGTAGAGCCCACTTTCAGTCGCCCCGCAATTGTTGCCTCCTCTAAGCGTCACATATGCATAATCGCCATCGACCACAACAGGGTCACAAGCCGTACCGTGTTGAAACTCGGATACCAAAGTAGGTAATGCCGGATTCGTAATGTCATAAATGTACATTCCGCGCATACTGCCCAAGAACAAATGGTTCCCTCGATTGAAAATCGTTTCGATATCAAAGCCTGCAAACACATCATCCAAATCTTGTGGGTTGGCCAAATCTGAGATTCCGAAAACATTGATATTATGACTGTCCACAGCGTACAAATACTCTCCCACAATTTTAAAACGGGCTAGAGAGCCTCCTTCTCCCGTGCCGGAGTCGCTCGCGGTTTCCGCTAACGCAAAATCATCGATGAAACGCTGTTGTTCTACTTCCTCAATCAAACGTCGTTCGGTCTGGATCTCCCATCCAACCAAAACCTCGTTTTCATAATCGTATGATTCATACTCAATAATATCCACTTCAAAAGGATAGACAATGCCTTCGGGAAGTACGTCAACCATTCGATTTACTTGTTGAATGTTATTGATGTCGGAAATATCAAGTACTACCAAATCAGAGAGACTGTCCGCATAGAGATAGTTGTTCTTGACGGATATGTCCACATTACCAGGAATCTCGATAAAAGCAATACGAATGGGTTGGGCAGGATTTGCATTGTCGATAACGTGCACCCCTTTGCTTTTGTCATTAATAAATATGTAATCGTCGTAGGCATATACTTTGCCCGACTCATCAATGGGTTGGGGCGGAACCACCTCGACACTTGCCGCAAAATCGGCCTTGCTCATGATAATAGGCCGAGCCACTTGGTATTCTGCATAGTCGCTGTCGTCTTCGTTGTTGTCGCAAGCCACAAAAGCCAATGCAGTGATGGAAAGTAGAACGCGAATTTTCTTTTTCATGTTTATCTTTTTTGGGTGAATTGTATTGTTTAGATAGAAAAGATTAAACAAAGTTGCGTTCGAAACTCTTAAAAGTGGATGTTAAAAATGTAAAGTTATAGGTCATTTGGATTGAATACAATTTTGTATTTTTCAGCACTCTTCTAAACAACAACTACTATCGTTTCTATTAAAAACACCCTGAACAGCGCTTCTGGGTACAGAATTTATTGAACAAATATTAAAGCGAACACTATTGAGTCTTATTAAAACCCTTCGGAAACGATACAAAAAAATCATTTGGAAAAGTCTGCGATTCTTTAAAAAAGAAGTTACGGTTTCCACCCTTCAAGGCGTTTTCACATTGCCGGCAGGGTCCAAAGACCCGATATCAAAATCACTTTACGTCAACAAAAACTATGAGTTTGGCTTCTTTCAGAAAGTAACCGCCTTTTTGCAAGAGGCAGGGTATTTCAAAAAAGGTGAGGGTGTTATGGTGGATGTTGGCGCGAATAACGGAGTGATTTCGATTGGCGCACTAAACGCTGGTGAGGTAGAAAGTGCTGTTGCGATAGAACCGGATATCAACAACTTTGCTGCGCTCGAGCGGAACATCAAGCAGAATCAACTTGAAGATGCTTTCCAAACCTTGAACTACGCCGTGTCGGATAGCGAATCCGTTTTACAGTTGGAAATCAGCACCTCGAATTTGGGAGACCATCGAATCCATAAAAAAACATCGGTCAAAGACTTATTCAAGGAATCCAAAAGAGCGGTAGTGGATATCAAGAGCAACACTTTGGACAATCTTCTTAACGAAGTTGACCCTATATCCATTTCGTTTATTTGGATTGATGTGCAAGGACACGAAGGCTACGTTTTTCAAGGAGCGCCTAAAATCTTATCTGAGGGTATTCCTGTTATCTCAGAAGTTTGGCCATATGGTTTGAAACGGTCGGGAATGACCAATCAACAATTTTGCGAGATTGTCGAAAAGTACTGGTCCCATTACTGGGTACTTCGCAAAAACGATTTTGTACAGTATCCTATCGAGCAGTTCAATGGCTTCCTGGATGAGCTCGGTGAAAAGGGAGATTTCGACAACGTGATTTTCACAGCGTAGCACAAGACTACCATATTGTCTTTATGTGAGTTTAGGGATATCAAATTAAACCTAACTTTCACTGCCAAAATGTCACATTTCTAGATTATGCACTATCTTTGCCCTTGCTTAAGACAAGATGGTGAACGATAACGAAAACGTTGAAAAAGTTATAGACGAAGGTCGTCAAGGTTCTGCACTGACTTTGGAGGATGTGCAAGACAATACCCGCAAACTTTATATTGAAAGTTATGGATGCCAAATGAACTTCTCTGACAGTGAGATTGTGGCGTCTATTCTTTCCAAGGAAGGTTTCAATACTACCCAACAAATGGAAGAGGCCGATTTGGTATTGGTCAACACTTGCTCCATTCGTGAAAAAGCGGAAACGACAGTCCGCAAACGCTTGGAAAAGTTCAATGCAGTCAAAAAGATAAACCCGAATATGAAGGTGGGCGTTTTGGGCTGTATGGCGGAGCGGTTGAAAAGTAAATTTCTAGAAGAAGAAAAAATCGTGGACATGGTTGTTGGACCAGATGCCTACAAGGATTTACCTAATCTCATTCAAGAAATTGACGAGGGCCGTAGCGCCGTAAACGTAATCCTTTCCAAAGATGAAACCTATGGAGATGTAGCGCCTGTGCGATTGAATTCCAATGGTGTAACTGCTTTTGTATCCATCACAAGAGGATGCGACAACATGTGTACCTTTTGCGTGGTGCCGTTTACCCGTGGTCGGGAACGTAGTCGCGACCCACAGTCTATTATTGAAGAAGTCAATGACTTATGGAGCAGAGGCTTTCGGGAAATCACCTTATTGGGTCAAAATGTAGACAGTTATTTATGGTATGGCGGGGGTCTGAAAAAAGACTTCGACAAAGCTTCGGAAATGCAAAAGGCAACTTCGGTGAATTTCGCCCGTCTCCTACATCTAGTGGCTTTGGCCCAACCGAAAATGCGGATTCGTTTCTCTACCTCCAATCCGCAAGACATGACATTGGATGTGATTGAGACCATGGCGCAGCACGAAAACATCTGTAAATACATTCACTTACCGGTTCAGAGTGGTAGCGACCGTATTTTGAAAGCGATGAATCGCTTGCATACAAGGCAAGAGTATTTTGAGCTGATTGATAACATCAAACAAATTATTCCCGAATGCGCCATCAGTCAAGATATGATAACAGGTTTCCCCACTGAAACTGAAGAGGACCATCAAGACACCCTCAGTCTTATGGAGTATGTGAAATATGATTTCGGATTCATGTTCGCCTACTCCGAACGGCCCGGTACTATGGCCGCTAGAAAACTGGAAGATGATGTGCCTGCTGAAGTAAAAAAACGAAGATTGAGAGAAATCATCGACCTACAACAAAAGCACGGTCTGTACCGTACCCAACAGCATCTTGGAAAAGTAGAAGAGGTTTTGATTGAAGGACTTTCTAAAAAATCCGATGCCCACTGGATGGGGCGTAATTCGCAAAACACAGTAGTCGTCTTTCCAAAAGAACAGTATCAGAAAGGTGACTTCGTTAATGTAAAAATCAATGATTGCACCTCCGCCACACTTATCGGCGAAGCGGTCGGATTTTCAAAGAACAACTAGTACATGGAAAGTGTTCAATCCATAAAGCAGCGTTTTGAACTTATTGGAAACGATGTCAAACTGAATCGCGCCCTTGAAAAAGCCATTCAGGTAGCCCCAACGGACATTTCCGTATTGGTTACTGGTGAAAGTGGGGTCGGTAAGGAATCGATTCCCAAAATCATTCATGCGCTGTCGCATCGCAAGCATGCAAAATATATCGCTGTAAACTGTGGGGCCATCCCAGAAGGCACTATTGACAGTGAACTTTTCGGGCACGAAAAAGGGGCTTTTACCGGAGCAACCCAAACCCGAAGCGGCTACTTTGAAGTAGCGGATGGCGGCACCATCTTTTTGGATGAAGTGGGTGAACTCCCACTGACCACTCAAGTGCGTCTCCTTCGTGTTTTGGAAAATGGGGAATTCCTAAAAGTAGGAAGCTCGCAAGTTCAGAAAACCAATGTTCGTATTGTGGCGGCCACCAATGTGAACATGTTTGAAGCCATCGAAAAAGAGAAATTTCGTGAAGACCTCTACTATCGTTTGAGCACGGTTGAAATCAACATCCCTCCCCTACGCGACAGGCAACAGGATATTCATTTGCTGTTTCGCAAATTCGCTTCAGACTTCGGTCAGAAGTACAAAATGCCGACGATTCGCTTGGAAGATTCTGCCATTGCCTTGCTACTGAAATACCGGTGGCCGGGTAACATTCGTCAATTGCGAAACATTGCGGAACAGGTATCCGTACTTGAAGAAAACCGGAGTATTTCAGGCGCTACGTTGGCGAGTTATTTGCCCAATATGCAGAACACCAACCTTCCTGCAGTAATTGGCAACACCAAAAAAGAAGGGGACTTTAGCTCGGAACGTGAAATTCTATACAAGGTATTGTTCGATATGAAAGGGGACTTGAACGACCTAAAAAAACTGACTTTGGAATTGCTCAATAATAATGATACTTCCAAAGTACAAGAGGAGAATCAAAACCTCATTCAAAAAATATACGGAGCCGAAGAAACCGCTCCTTCCCATGAAGAAGAAATCTCAGCAGAAGTATTACACCTGCCACAACCTATTGTTGAAACGGCTCCAACCGCTATTCCAATAAATAAAGAAGACCGCTATCACTTCGCAGAAGAAATCCAAGAAGAAGAGACCCTTTCCCTGCAAGAAAAAGAGATTGAACTCATCAAAAAATCCTTGGAACGCAATCGCGGGAAACGCAAAGCGGCCGCCAGTGAATTGGGAATCTCCGAACGCACCCTTTACAGAAAAATAAAACAGTACGATTTATAAGTCTCAAGAATTCTTAAATTGCAAAGATGGGCAGAAAGCAAGTGATTTTAGGGTTTGTGATGGTAGTATTGTCGAGCTGCGGAGCATATAACTTTTCAGGTGCGGATATCGGTACCGCGGAAAGCTTTCAGGTTAACTTTTTTCAAAACTATGCGGACCAAAATCCTGGTTCAACCATTGTCCCAGGACTGGACCGTGACTTTACTTTGGCCCTCCAAGATTTGATAAACAATTTAACCAGTCTATCCCTAACCGGAAGCAATGGCGACTTAGTTTACGAAGGCGAAATTGTGGAATATCGGGTTACGCCCATGACGGCTACTTCCGACCAACTAACAGCCCAAAACCGATTGACCATGAGCGTCAATGTGCGCTTTTTCAATACAACCAAAGAAGAGGTAGACTTCGAAAAACGGTTTTCATTCTTTTTTGATTTCGATGCCACAGCTTCCTTGACTACGGTGCAACCACAAGCACATGAGGAAATTTTTGAAAGAATAACCCAAGACATCTTCAACGCTTCGTTGGGTAACTGGTAGCAATAATGAACGTAGCGGATTTTCTGAACATATTGCAATAGTCGAACACGATTCTTTCACCCCAGCAAACACGGGAGTTGGAAGACATTGTGAATGAATACCCCTATTTTCAAGCCTCAAGGGCCCTTTATTTGAAGGGATTAAAAAACTTAGACAGTTACAAATACAATGATGTACTAAAAGTAACCGCAGCCTATACTTCGGACCGCGAAGTACTGTTCGATTACATCACTTCCCAACAATTTGTTCAAAACCAGATTGCCGACACCCTTAGTGGACGGTCTCAAAAACTGGAAGAACAGGATATTATTTCTGAGGCTGTCGAGCCCAATCCGGAAACCGAAGTCATGCTCGGAGAACCGGAAGAAGCACCCTACCCGCAAAACATTGACCATGCGGAACAAATCCTTGACCCCCAGCTATTTGCCTCAAAGGAACCTAAACCACTTAAGGAAAATACCCAGGAAGAGGAGCCAGGAAACGAACATGAAGCAAAGGACGATGAGCCTCTCCCCAAAACCAGTAGGTTCGAGAAACACTCCTTTTCTGAATGGTTAGCCCTGACCAATACCACGAAAACAGCGGAAATCACTCCTGAAAAACAAGAACTGGTCAAAAAAAGGAAGTTCGAGCTTTTGGACAAGTTCATTGAGGAAAACCCTAAAATTGTCCCAAAAGCCAAAACCGAAACTAAAATCGACATCAAGGAGTCGGTAAAAATGGATAAAAGTGAACTTATGACCGAAACTTTGGCCAAAGTTTACCTCGAACAAAAGAAGTACAAAAAAGCCATTCAAGCCTTTAAGATATTGAGTTTGAAATATCCAGAAAAAAGTAGTTTCTTTGCGGACCAAATTCAAGCAGTGAAAAAACTGCAAAAAGCTAAGGACAAGTAATAACTTATGGGAACGACGTTTACAATCTTTTTAATTCTCATCATTGTAGTTTGTTTACTGTTGATGTTGGTGATTATGGTGCAAAACCCTAAAGGAGGCGGATTGTCTTCTTCATTTGGAGGGGGAGGTAACCAAGTAGTAGGAGGTGTCAAAAAAACAGGTGACTTTTTGGATAAAAGTACTTGGACCTTGGCAACCTTGCTTATTGTATTGATACTGCTATCGAATGTAGCGTTAAAAGGTAATTTTGGTCAGGCTGATTCTAAATTGTTGAATGGAGATGATATCGAAAATACCGTTCCTGAAACCTTACCTGGTGAACCAGCGGAAGTACCTCCATCAGAAGGAACTTCTAATCCTGCGGACACCCTTCAGTAGTTACCGAAAATGACAAAAAAATAATGAAATGCCAGCTTGAGTGACAAGCTGGCATTTTTGTTTTAACAGTTTGGCAGTTTTTCATTAAATGGCATAATTTCTGTCCTCCCAATCACGAATTTTTAAAATAAATACCTAAAAATTAAAAATATGGCTAAAGTAAACATCAAACCCTTGGCGGATAGGGTACTTATCGAGCCTATGGCGGCCGAGACCAAAACCGCTTCCGGTATCATTATCCCTGATACGGCCAAAGAGAAACCTCAAAAAGGAAAAGTAGTGGCCGTGGGCCCTGGAACCAAAGATGAGGCGCTTACCGTTAAAGTAGGTGATAGCGTTCTTTACGGGAAATATGCCGGTACAGAGCTAAAATTGGAAGGTACCGACTATTTGATGATGCGCGAGAGTGACATTTTAGCAATTGTATAATTAAAAAAATCAACTAAAAATGGCAAAAGACATACAGTTTGACATTGATGCACGCGATGGCCTAAAAAAAGGTGTGGATGCATTGGCAAACGCAGTAAAGGTAACTTTAGGACCTAAAGGTAGAAACGTAATCATCAGCAAATCCTTTGGCGCACCACAAGTAACCAAAGACGGGGTAACCGTTGCAAAAGAAATTGAATTGGAAAACGCCCTTGAAAACATGGGCGCACAAATGGTGAAAGAAGTTGCTTCCAAAACCAATGATTTGGCCGGAGATGGTACCACAACTGCAACTGTTTTGGCACAAGCTATCGTAAAAGAAGGTTTGAAAAACGTTGCTGCTGGGGCCAATCCTATGGATTTGAAAAGAGGTATTGACAAAGCAGTTGAAGCAATTGTAGCCAACTTGGCAAAGCAATCCAAAAAAGTCGGTGACTCTTCAGAAAAAATCAAGCAAGTTGCTGCAATTTCTGCCAACAATGATGGCACCATCGGTGACCTGATTGCTCAAGCCTTTGATAAGGTTGGAAAAGAAGGAGTAATCACCGTAGAGGAGGCCAAAGGAACTGATACTTACGTTGACGTTGTAGAAGGAATGCAGTTTGACCGTGGATACCTATCTCCATACTTTGTTACCGATTCAGAGAAAATGATTGCCGACTTGGACAATCCTTACATCTTGTTGTTCGACAAGAAAATCTCTGCTATGAAAGACTTGCTTCCTGTATTGGAGCCCGTAGCGCAATCAGGTAAACCCCTATTGATTATTGCTGAGGATGTTGACGGAGAAGCTTTGGCTACTTTAGTAGTAAACAAATTGAGAGGTTCTTTGAAAATCGCTGCTGTTAAGGCACCTGGTTTTGGTGACAGAAGAAAAGCCATGTTGGAAGACATCGCTATTTTGACCAATGGGACGGTAATTTCGGAAGAAAGAGGTTTCTCTTTAGAGACTGCCACCGTTGATATGTTGGGAACTTGCGAAAAAGTAACCATCGATAAAGACAACACTACTTTGGTTAACGGTTCTGGTGCTGCGAAAAACATCAAAACACGCGTGAACCAAATCAAATCGCAAATCGAAACGACTACTTCAGACTACGACAAAGAAAAACTACAAGAGCGCTTGGCTAAGTTGGCCGGTGGTGTTGCAGTACTTTATGTCGGTGCACCTTCTGAAGTAGAAATGAAAGAGAAAAAAGACCGTGTGGATGATGCCCTTCACGCTACTAGAGCAGCAGTTGAAGAAGGTATCGTAGCTGGTGGTGGGGTAGCTTTGGTTCGTGCAAAAGCGACACTATCCAAAGTCGAAACAGCCAATGCCGATGAAGACACCGGATTGCAAATCGTAGCCCGAGCAATTGAGTCTCCCTTGCGTACCATTGTTGAAAATGCTGGCGGGGAAGGTTCTGTTGTGGTTTCCAAAGTATTGGAAGGAAAAGGAGATTTCGGATACGATGCCAAGTCTGACAAGTATGTTGAAATGATGAAAGAAGGTATCATTGACCCCAAGAAAGTAACACGTGTTGCTTTGGAAAATGCTGCTTCCGTATCCGGTATGATTTTGACAACCGAATGCGCTTTGACCGATATCAAGGAAGATGCTCCGGCAATGCCTCCTATGGGTGGCGGCGGAATGCCAGGCATGATGTAATCAGTCATTACCATTTATATAATAAGAGAACGCCTGTGAAAAATTCACGGGCGTTTTTTATATCAGCATCTTTTAGCAACATCTTTCTTTCAAATTTGTAGTTTGGATGTTCCTTGATGCCCTCCGTCTAATAGTTTCTCGCAGCGAATTTTAATTGGCTAATTTTTGGTAAAATTCCTTTTCAATGAAGCTTTTAAGACGCGTTGCACCGATTATGGTCTTGCTTTTGGCCATGTTGTTCATCGCCAACTCGCCAAAAAAACAAAAGGAGCAACCCATTGTGGTCATGGCCTATTATGTGCCTGAAAAGGAGTATCGTCCTGACCTTCTACCACTGAACCAATTGACCCATATTATCTTTTCCTTTACACATGTGATTGATGGGGAGATGAAATTCCGGGATACGGAAAACAAGAAGAAGCTACACCAGTTAGTAGCCCAACGCAAAAACCATCCACATCTTAAAGTAATGATTGCTTGTGGGGGATGGGGCGCTGATGGTTTCTCCGATATGGCCTCTACTTCAGAAAATCGAAAAAAGTTCGTCGAGAGTGTCGTTGCTTTTAATAAAGAATTTAAGTTGGACGGGGTGGATATTGACTGGGAATACCCTGCCATCCCCGCCGCTGGCACGGGGGCACGACCTGAAGACAAACAGAACTTCACACTACTTATGCAGGAACTTCGCGCAGCGCTCAATACGCTGGACCGAAAGCAAATCCTCACTTTTGCCTCTGCCGGATGGAAACGCTACTACAAAAACGTTGAACTGGAAAGCGTAATGAAAGTGGTAGATTATATGAACATCATGACCTATGACCAAGTGGGTCCTTCCTCCCCATTTACCGGACATCATACCGCTTTAGGACACATAGCGGAAAAGGATATTGCAGATACCCCTGCGGCAGAATTCATCAACGCATATCGAAAATCCAAACAGGACAAAGACCGGGATTATGGTCCAAGGTCGGCTGAAAAAATTGTTCGGTTTTGCCTCGACCAAGGAATAAAAGCAGAACAACTTGTAATTGGTGCCGCATTCTATGGAAGGGCTTGGAAGGGCGTTCCACCAAACAACAATGGTCTCTACGAAAAAAACTCAGGAGCTCACATTGGGTGGAGCGCGTACTATCAAATCCGAAAAGAATTTGAATCGGATAAGACCTATAAGAGACATTGGGATTCCATAGCAAAAGCCCCTTATCTCTACAATGCGAAAGACAGTATTTTCATCAGTTATGATGATTCCGTTTCCGTTCGGTTAAAAACCAAATATACCATCAACAAAAAATTGGGAGGTATTATGTTCTGGCAATTGGGAAACGATACCAAAGACGAAAACAGTCTTTTACAGTCCATTTATAATGCTTCTATCAAAAATTGAAACAATCCCCTCAATAGCTAGAACAACATCCAAAATGCCATCACCAACATGACGGCATTTTCAATGAATGTGGCCTCGGTCATTGGCAAATTCAGCGCCGTACCCAGACAAGCGCAGCGAATAATTTTTTTATCCAATAAGGCTTTGGTCACCCCAACAGTTGTGATGCCTAAAACCAAAATAGTAATCCAAAGGGCAAGCGTTACTTGAAATCGCATCAAAAAGCAGAGTCCTAGTGCTAGCTCCAAAAATGGATATACCCATCCATATACGGGAACGACCTTAGCTAAAGGGTCGTACATTCTAAAACTCTCTGGAAAGCCTTTTAAATCCAAAAACTTGAAAAAACTGAACACCACATAAAACAGACCCATAAAGTCCATCATGGCGTTCTGGATATTCCAAGTCTTAAAATTTAATAAAAAAGCTGCGCCGAAGAGGTACGCAAAAATGAGGAACAAGGGTTTAAGCTGTCGCCATTTTGATGTTTCCTTGACATCCTTGGTCTCAGAAGTTATCGCATCATTTACCGCAATGGTATATTTGGATGGCAGAACCTCTGAGAGTAAATCCAAAGGAATATCATGCTGCATCTTCAGCCTACCTTCACCCTTATCCAGGTCGAAAGCAACGTTTTCCGCACCATTGACCTGTTCCAATTTTCCTTGAACAGAAGCTACACATCCGTTACAAGTCATTCCCGTAATGGTATAGGTACGTTCCATTAGTGCTTTCTATGATGTTCGTTGTTCGGGTCGCGGTATTTACAGCAAGGATCAATTTTATCATACGCCTCCTGCGGCGCCTTTAATTCCTTGGTATCATGACCCACACTTGCGACAGCAGACTTAATTTCCATTACATTGGTCTTGTTTTCATCAATAACAAGTGATAATTCATGGGTTGGTATATCCCAAGCGGCAAACTTCACTCCTTTTACTTTTAAGGCTGCTTTCTCAATTCGGTTTTTGCACATTGCGCATACCCCATCTACCTCAAAAGTTAATTTCTTGTTCTTCTTCTGAGCAGAAAGCCCAACGGAAAATAGCATCAAAGCCAAAATCAAAAAATACTGTTTCATGTTCGAAAATTAATAGGTTTTTATGTTTTAAATCGAAAACCCACATAGACCATTTGCCCTAAAATAGGGGCAAACACGATTGTGGTGTCAAAATTTGTTCCAAAGGGATCATTCGCTCCGAGTATCGGATTACTTTGGCGCGTACCTGTCAGGTTCTCGCCCCCAAGGTAAATTTCAAAAGCATTGGAAAACACTTTGGTTACTTGGGCATTCATCAAACTATAGCCTTCCGCGAAATCTCCGAGCTGCAGCTCCTCGGGATTGGCCACCGTGCTGGGCAAACGTTGCCTACCCAAAATGTTCAAGGTATAATCAAAACGCCATTGGGCGCCATTTTCTTTAGGCTGGGTATTGTAGCCCACGTTTGCAAAATAGCGATGTTGCGCTTGTAACGGTTTTTGCAATTGCCCTGTTTGATAGGTCGTTTGTACATCATAATACTTATATGCCATGCGCAATTCAACATTGGGAAGAACTTCATGGTTCACTTCTGCTTGAAAACTATTTGCAAAACTATCTCCCTCTAGATTTGAAAAACGGACTTCTCTCGCATTTTCCCAATCAACCACAACCTGATTCTCAAAATCTGTGCGATAAAAATCCAGTGACAAGGACCCGGGACGATTCCAAAGGGAAAACCTTTGCAAAAAGCCAAAACCAAAGTTCAGGGCCTTTTCAGCGTCAAATCCGTAAACATTCCCGCCATTTCCATTGAGCACTAAACTTCGGGAAGAGGCAAATAACCGTTGATTTTCGGCAAAAATATTTGCTGCACGCCTTCCCAATCCAAAAGAACCCCGCAGACTTGCTTTTTCCCATGGCGTATAGCGCACATGAAGCCTTGGGGTGAAAAATGTCCCCAAGCGATTATGAGCGTCCAAACGTGCGCCGGCAGTCAAGCTCAATTTTTCCAAATTGGTGTAGCTATATTCAAAGAAGGCTCCCGCCGAACGGTCCGTCCGATTGAACAATTCGGTATTTACCTGTTCATCATAGTTATCATACGCAAATGAAATTCCAGTTTTGAATTTGTGCTGGGTGCTCCCAATAATTGAACTAAAAAGCAAATTGGAATACACACTTTCATGGTCAATATTGTATTGATTCAACCCATAGTAGGACTCTTGGGAATGATTGCTATAAGACGCTTGGAAACCAAAGCTTTGAAAGGGTAGCTCAGGAAATACATAGCCCAATTTTACGGAGCCATCAAAACGCTGGGTATCAATTTCGCTGCCCCAAGCGTTGGTGGTAAACCTGTCTGTATTGGGATTAAACCCCGTTTCCCCCAACTGCTTCTCATCATTCAAGAATCGAACATTGATGAAACTTACCAAGCCTTTTTCAGGATTTTGGTATTGCCATCGATTGGAAATATTGATTTGATTGGCTAAAGGAATATCCAAAAATCCGTCATCATTATTGTCCACTTCGACCTTCCTTTGGTTTCCGTGTAGGTATAAACCAGTACTCCAGTGCGGTGATACTTTGGTATTAAAATGCGTGTTTAATTCCAAACGCCCATTCAAATTGCCATAGCCGTTAACAAACAAAGGGACATCCGTCATCGGTTTTTGTAGTTCCGTATTGATTTGTCCGGAGATGCTTTCAAATCCATTGACCACACTCCCAGCCCCTTTGGTGATTTGAATGCTTTCTACCCATGTGCCAGGGGTGTAGGTTAATCCGAAGGCCTGTGACGCACCTCGCACCATGGGAATATTCTCTTGGGTAATGAGCAAATACGGACTGGTCAATCCCAACATTTGTATTTGCCGTGTCCCTGTCAACGCATCGTTGAAATTGACATCAATGGCAGGATTGGTTTCAAAACTTTCGGAAAGATTACAACAAGCTGCCTTGAGCAATTCGGCACTGTTTATAGTGACCACATTTTGGGCCGAAAAAAGTGCTTTTTCAACAGCATCTTTCTTTTGCTCAACAACAACCTCATCGAGTTGATTAGTTGGTGACAACCAATGTCGAATGGGTCTTGGTGCATCAATAGTCAGCGTATCTGACCGAAAACCCACAAAACTGATGATTAACTTATTGTATTTGTCATCATAGGGTATTGAAAAGGACCCATCGGTGCTGGTGATGGTTCCTATGGCGGAATTGAGCCAATACACATTGGCCCCAGACAGCGGAACGTTGTTATTATTAGGGTTGGCTTCCATAACAGTCCCCTCAAGCTTTTGTTGAGCGGTTACAATAATAGGTAGCCAAAGAAGTATTATTAGAAGTTTTTTCATGTAAATTGAATCTTTAATAATGTACAAAACACTATGCCCGAGCTCTTTTGAGTCGGGTTTTCAAATAAGATTCAATACATCAAATCAAGAATACTTGGTGCAAGACCTGAAAATCCTTCGCAGGATTGGGGGGTGGATATTCAACATAAACAGGACGGGCTTCAGAAAGCGGCTTTAAACTATTTATGTAAGTGCTAGCGTATGTGAACAGAAACAGTTGCTGGCTTAAATCCAACTCAAACCACTTAACTGTCAAATCATCTTGGCCCTGTAACGTAAAAGATTCATCGTCGCAACAAGACATTTTGGACATCGCCCCTGAAGCAGCATCTTCGAACGTACCACAAGAATCAGCATGAGAAAACCAGGCCACATCCATAACCCGTCCCATACAAAGGTGTTTGTCCACCGTCCAAGAAATGGTAGAGGCTACCATTAGAGTGGAAAGAAGTACAATCATTATGTTACGAAACATCAGCTTCATAGTACAAAGGTAAAAATTTATCCTCTATCCCTTCCCATCATACTGATAATCACTATTTTGACTATACGCACAATGGTGCTGGAATTAACTTTTTTTAAACAGTAAAAGCGGAGCCCGGATTGTATCTTTTAGAAAAAATCATATGCTGCGAACTTTACTTTTCTCCACTCTCTTCATGAGTCAACTTGTTTTTTCACAAGACCTTCAAAACCATTTTCTGAAGAACATTTACGCTGACTATTTTGAGTTGTATCGCGAATCCATCTTCGTTCATACCAATAAAACCCAATACCTACCCGGAGAAACAGTTTGGTTTACAGCCCATTTTTATGATAGGCAAAATGACCTTCCTCTTCTAACAAATACAAACCTATATAGCTCTCTCTTCGATGCGAATGGACAAAAACTCACATCAGCGGTACTTTCTGTTGCTGATGGAATGGCTTCCGGAAATTTTGAGCTTCCTAAAGACTTGAAAGGCCAAAAAGTATTTCTGAAAAGTGAAACGACGTGGATGCAAAACTTTATCGAAGACGATTCTTCCGTAATCACCCTACAAATCGCACAAACGGAAGACACCGATATTGAAAACATTCAAAAAAATAGAAAAAAAGAGAGGATAACCCTTATGCCAGAGGGAGGGCACCTGGTCTCTGACACGCAAAATACGGTTGGTTTTGTCATTCAAGGCGATGCGTCTATATCGGACATCCGGCTTCTGGAAGAGCGCAAAAATGTTGTCCTCAGTCGAATTTCCGCAAGCGGTTCTGGAATTGGTAAGTTTGAGTTCGTTCCTGCATCGGACAAAAGCTACTCCGTTGAAGTCACTTTCAGCAACGGTACGGTGGTAAAGGCTACACTCCCCAAAGCCAAGCCAATTGGGGTAGTCTTGTCGACAAATAACCTTTTTCCAGATAAAGTAGTTCTAGACATTAAGACCAATACTTCCACGTTGGAACACATTGGCGGCCGCGATTATTTTGTTGCTATTCATAGAGACGGTGTTCTGGCGCTGAAAGTTCTTAAAATGAGTCAAAACCAACAATCCTTGGCCATTCCGAAAAACAAACTTCGGTTAGGAATGAACATCATCACCATTTTCGACCATGACTTAAATCCGATTCTTGAACGTCTTATTTTCAATCAGGCCCAACTTAAAATCGCCGAGACAACGGTAAAAAGGGAAAGGAAACAGACTACCAAAGATTCCATTCGGTTAAAAATTCAGCTGTACGCCAAAACCCATCCCCGAGCACGGATGAGTATATCTGCCTTGCCATTAGGTACTGAATCGATGAACCCAGAGCAATCAGTCTTAACCCAATTTTTGATTGCGCCTTACGTCAAGAATTCAAAGTCAGATTTCAAGAAGTATTTGGATAATTTGGAAGACCGAGTGATTCAATATCAGTTGGATAATGTACTGCTGACGCACGGATGGAGTCGGTACGATTGGTCCGACATTTTCATCAATACCCCAGAAGTTCTTTCTGAAGCGAACCATGGATTTTCGATATCGGGTGAAATTGAAACACCCATAACGCAAAAAAACCAAGAATTGGTGCTCTACCAAAAATCCAAACCTCATATCTATCAAACCACGATTGAAGATGCTCGATTCGTTTTCGACAATACGCTGGTCAATAAAGACGAATCGATTTATATCACTTTAATAAACGACCAAAACAAGACCCAAGAACCTCGTTTTTCGGCCAGTGTAGACCCTTTACAATTCACGTTTGATGAGTCGCTTTCTGAGAACTTTTGGAAGGAAGTTGAACTTTATTCAGAGGATTGGGATGACTATCGCATAGCATCTGAACCTATAAACACTGCTAGTTTCTTCCTCGACCCAAATACCATCACCTTGGAAGGTGTAACGGTTACGGAGCAAAGAATAGAACAAAAATTGGTGCATCGCCCCGCACAAGCCTCGACAGCGCTTTTTGATGCTGTAAAAGTTACTGAAGACATCATCAAAAAGACTCCAACAGTTCAGCAGTTGCTACAGAGTCTTTCCTATCGAACCCTAACCACAAGTGATGGCAGACCCATGATTTTACCACAAACCTCTAAACCAGGGGTTGGCCCACCAGTAATTGTGGTGGATAACATCACGGTATTCAATCCATCAAGGGGAATATCCAATATGCCGCCCAATTTGTTAAACTCATTGACCGCAGGAATTGACGAGATTTATTACACGCACCAGCCCATTGAAACGGGTTACCGCCCCGTGATTTATATATATCGAAAAGATGGCAGCTACACCAATGAAAAACCAGAAGAACGTTTTGCCAAGTTTATTGCCAACGAAGGCTTTCAGCGACCCAAGCAGTATGTCAATCCAGAGTATGTGTCCTACACTGATGACCGTTTTCAAGCCCACGGTATCATACATTGGGCCAATCAAGTTGTTACCAATACCGAAGGTGAAGCGTATGTGACCATCCCAACCTTACAACAAGAAGGCGCCTCGATTTATATAGAAGGTATTGCTGAAGACGGTAGTTTGATTTCTGAAGTGAAATCGGTAAGCTTTCAATAACTTTATCGACTTTTGAGATACATTTTTTAAAGAGTTCATGACAAATTTTGACAGTTTACGAAAGCAGGTTTCGCAAACCCTTGAAAATAATTCACTTAGCACGAATGAGCGTTTACAAGAAATATGTGAAACGCTCAAAACCAAAGTACCTTACTATGATTGGGTTGGGTTTTATTTCAAAAACGGTGAAAAGCAAGAGTTAAAGTTAGGACCTTATGCCGGCGCACCCACAGACCATACCATAATTCCTTTTGGGAAAGGCATTTGTGGACAAGTTGCGGTAAGCAATGAAAATTTTGTGGTTCCCGATGTGAGAGCACAGGACAATTATATTGCTTGTAGTATTTCGGTAAAGTCGGAGATTGTGGTGCCACTTTTTATCAATGGCGAAAATGTGGGGCAAATCGATATCGACTCTGAAACGCCAGACCCTTTCACGGACGCGGATGAGCGCTTTTTGGAATTCGTAAACAAAGGTGTTGCCCAAATTCTTTAAAACTCACAGGCTATTGTTGATAACACGACCTGCATTTTGCTAACAAAAAAATTACATTTGTGGGCTTAAGAAACTGATTTTAAGACTCAAATGAACAGCGTCAAAAAAGCTCAAAGTGCCCTGGTTTCCGTTTTCCATAAAGACGGTTTGGAACCCATCGTAAAAAAACTCCACGAACTCGATATCACCTTGTATTCCACCGGAGGAACTGAAAAGTTCATTCGCGATTTGGGTATTCCCGTGGTACCCGTAGAAGAAGTAACCAGTTACCCTTCCATTCTAGGAGGACGCGTAAAAACCTTACATCCCAAAATTTTTGGCGGAATCTTAAACCGTCAAGAAGACAGTGGCGATGTGGCTCAAATGACTGAATTTGAAATTCCACAATTGGATATTGTTATTGTGGATCTATATCCTTTCGAAAAAACCGTTGCCAGCGGAGCTTCTGAACAAGACATTATTGAAAAAATCGATATTGGTGGAATTTCCTTGATACGTGCTGCAGCCAAGAATTACAAAGACGTCATTTGCGTTTCCTCAATGGGAGATTATGGAGCTTTCTTGCAACTAATGACCGATGAAAAAGGTTCAACCAGTCTTGATGACCGAAAGAAATTTGCAGCTAAGGCTTTTAACATCTCCTCACACTATGATACCGCCATCTATAATTACTTCAATCAACACGAAGAGGCGGTTCTCAAAATCAGCGAGCAAAACGGAAAAGTATTACGTTATGGAGAAAACCCACATCAAAAAGGATTCTTCTTCGGAGATTTCGAAGCGATGTTCACCAAACTGCATGGTAAAGAACTTTCCTATAATAATTTACTAGATGTTGATGCCGCAGTAAACCTGATGGAAGAGTTCAAAACCGATTCTCCAACCTTTGCCATTTTAAAACATAATAATGCCTGTGGTCTTGCCACCCGAAATACCATCAAAGAAGCCTATGTTGACGCTTTGGCGGGAGACCCGGTTTCGGCTTTCGGTGGTATTTTGATTTCCAATACAGAAATTGATGCGCCTACCGCTGAAGAAATCCACAAACTCTTTTGTGAAGTAGTGATTGCCCCATCTTTCGCAGATGAAGCGCTTAATATTCTCAAGGGCAAAAAGAACCGTATTCTCCTTGTGCAAAATGAGGTCGAAATGCCAAAAACAACTATTCGAACTTGTTTGAATGGGGCTTTGGTGCAAGAAAAAGACCTGAAAACGGATACCGCAGAAGACCTGTCCAACGCTACAAAAAAACATCCGGCGGCAGACGAAGTAGCCGACTTACTTTTAGACTCCAAAATCTGTAAGCACACCAAAAGCAACACAATTGTTTTGGCTAAAAACCGACAGCTTTTGGCTAGTGGTACAGGACAGACCTCACGGGTGGATGCCTTGAACCAAGCGGTCCATAAAGCGAACTCTTTTGGATTCAAGCTAGAAGGGGCTGCAATGGCTAGTGACGCATTCTTCCCCTTTCCGGACTGCGTTGAAATTGCGCACAAGGCGGGTATCACAAGTGTTATCCAACCGGTAGGTTCCATCAAGGACCAATTGAGTATTGACTTTTGTGATGAAAACAACATGGCCATGGTAATGACTGGTACGCGGCATTTTAAGCATTAATTTTAGTACTTTAGCCGATAATTTTTAATCAACTTAAATAACTAACGGTTTTTATGGGATTCTTTGATTTCATGACCGAGGAGATTGCAATTGACCTCGGAACTGCAAATACCCTCATCATCCATTTGGACAAAGTTGTTGTAGACAGTCCTTCCATCGTAGCGCGAGACCGGGTCACTGGAAAAATCATCGCTGTGGGAAGGGAAGCCAATATGATGCAAGGAAAAACCCACGAAAACATCAAAACCATCCGACCGCTGAAAGATGGTGTTATCGCAGATTTCGATGCTTCGGAAAAGATGATAAACATGTTTATCAAGAACATTCCCGCATTGAAAAAGAAATGGTTCCCGCCCGCCTTGCGCATGGTTATCTGTATTCCCTCGGGTATCACCGAAGTAGAGATGCGTGCCGTTCGAGAATCCGCGGAGCGTGTAAATGGTAAAGAAGTTTACCTCATCCATGAACCTATGGCGGCGGCAATTGGTATTGGTCTAGACATCATGCAACCCAAAGGAAACATGATTGTCGACATTGGAGGGGGCACCACCGAAATCGCGGTTATCGCTTTAGGTGGAATCGTCTGCGACAAATCCGTGAAAATTGCAGGTGACGTGTTCACCAACGATATCATTTATTACATGCGTACCCAGCACAACCTTTATGTTGGGGAAAGTACCGCAGAAGCCATCAAAATCGAAATTGGTTCGGCTACTGAAGATTTAAAATCGCCTCCAGAAGACAAGAGCATCCAAGGAAGGGATTTGCTTACTGGAAAACCCAAACAAGTGCAAGTATCCTACCGGGAAATTGCCAAAGCCCTTGATAAAAGTATCCTTCGTGTGGAAGATGCTGTTATGGAAACCCTGTCACAAACGCCACCTGAACTTGCTGCGGATATCTACAACACCGGAATTTATCTTGCTGGTGGAGGTTCTATGCTGCGTGGTTTAGACCGAAGACTTTCGCAAAAAACGGACTTACCGGTTTATATCGCCGAGGACCCCTTAAGAGCTGTTGTACGGGGAACCGGTATCGCACTAAAAAACCTAGAACGCTACAAAAGTATCCTTATCAAGTAATCGATGGGCATGGGATAGCGTAGTGTCTGCCTAATCAAACTGCAGGATGCAAAGGATAATCAATTTTATCTTAAATAACCGAAACACGTTCTTGTATGCGTTGCTTTCGTTTATTGCGTTGCTACTGACCGTTCGTTCCCATTCCTATCATCAATCCAAATTTTTTAATTCTTCACGCTGGGTTTCGGGTAAAATCTATGGAACTGCCGCCAATATTTCAGGCTACTTTTCCTTGAAAGAAGAGAACCAGAAGTTGGCCGATGAGAACCAGCGACTCCGAAAATTGTTATTTAACGCCCAAACAGGAGAGGAACAAGTTTTAGATTCCAGTTTGCTTCCATTTCAAGTTGCTCAGGCCAAAGTCATTAAAAACAGTTTTAGCGCCCCGCGGAACTACCTCACCATAAACAAGGGAGATAATGATGGGGTGACACAGGATATGGGCGTCATTACGTCCAAAGGAATTTTGGGCATTGTGGAGAATATCTCGGGTCAATTTGCCACCGTGCAAAGTATTCTCAACACCAAATCGAGTATTAACGCCAAAATAAAAAACACGGATTACTTTGGTTCGTTGGAGTGGGATGCTTCAGACCATACCGTTGTGCAATTGGTAGACATTCCGAGATTGGTGCCCTTGGTGGTGGGAGATACTATTGTTACCGGGGCCATGTCCAGCATTTTCCCAGAGAACATTCCCATAGGAACCATCAAGCGTTATGATTTGAATGCCTCGAAAAGTTATTACAATATTGATGTGGCCTTGTTCAACGATATGGCTAATGTCCGATGGGTTTACCTCGTACAGAATCACAACAAAGCTGAAATTGACCAATTAGAAGCACAAACGGAAGATGAATAATCCAATTGTTTTAAATGCCTTTCGGTTCGTGCTTTTGCTTTTGGCGCAAGTGCTCATTTTTAATGGGCTTAATTTTATGGGGACCATCAACCCTATGGTTTATGTGATTTTTTTGTATTGGTATCCAATCAAAGAAAACAGAGCCGTTTTTTTGTTGGTTGCTTTCCTGTTGGGCCTGCTCATTGATATTTTTTCAGATTCACTAGCCCTGCATACTTTGGCAATCTTGACCGCCGCTTTTGCGCGTCCCTTTATCATGCGCTTTTGTTTTGGAGTGAATTACGAATTCCAGAATTTCACTTTTAAAAACACTACCAAAATCCAAAGAATCACCTATTTGGCTTTGTTAATTGTGCTGCATCACACGATTTTCTTTTGCTTTGAAATTTTAAGTTTCTCACATATCCTGTTAATTTTGAAGAAAATCCTATCAACGAGCCTACTTACAATATTTTTGTGCACCTTATTTAGCTCACTTTTCAGTCCCAAAAGCGAATAAATTCAAGGTTGATTACGTTAGATTATTAAAGAACTCATTTTAATTCCATAGATGAAAAAACTATTGCTATCCTCGGTTGTGGTGCTCATCGGTTTCACTTTTATAAGTAGACTTACCTATTTGCAGCTTTTCAGCTTTAGTCCAAACCAAATTTTGGAGGATCCAGCAATCAAAAAAGTGTACGACTATCCAGAGCGTGGCTACATCTATGACCGGAATGGAGAACTAATGGTCGGAAACCAGGCGGCCTATGATGTGATGGTGATTCCAAGGGAAGTTAAGCCGCTCGACACTTTGGAGTTTTGCAGCCTTTTGGGAATTGACAAGACGACTTTTGTTTCAAAAATGAAAAAAGCGCGGGTATATTCCCCGCGACTGCCCTCCGTATTGGTTCCACAACTTTCCAAGGCGGATTATGCGCGGTTACAGGAGAAAATGAGGCATTTTGAAGGATTTTATATTCAAAAGCGCTCGTTACGATATTATGCAACCCACAGCGCGGCCAACGTTTTGGGATACATCAGTGAGGTGAATGAACGGGATTTGACCAACAATCCCTATTATGTTGCCGGAGAGCTCAAGGGAAGAACTGGCATTGAAAAACAATATGAAGAAATCCTTAGAGGGCGAAAAGGAGTAAAACATATTCAAAAGGATCGCTTTAATCGAGATATTGGGCCGTACAAAAGCGGAAAACTGGACACCTTGCCACAACAAGGAAAGGAAATCCATATTACCATTGATAAAGCCCTCCAGGAATACGGAGAGCGACTGATGCACGGAAAGCGAGGTGGCATAGTAGCCATTGAACCAAAAAGCGGTGAAATCTTGACCATGATTTCGGGTCCAACGTACGACCCTGCACTTTTGGTAGGCCGGGAACGTTCCAGGAATTACACCAAGTTGCACTACGACTCTATCTCCAAACCGACTTGGGACCGATCCATTTTGGCTGAACCTTCTCCCGGTTCTCCTTTTAAAATCATGAATGCCTTGGTGGCCATGCAAGAAGGAGTTATTCAACCTAGCACTACTTTTCGGTGTTACAATGGGTTTTACGTAGGGAGCACCAAGAGAGGTTGCCACTGCGGTGGTGGCATTCGAGATATGAATTCAGGTATCTACAAATCATGTAATGCCTACTTCGCCGGAACCTTTCGAAAGATTTATAACAAGTTCCCTACATCCGATGAAGGCATGGATGTTTGGGAAAACCATATGAAAAGTTTCGGGCTGGGTTCTTATTTGGGTACGGATTTGCCTACCGGCCGACCCGGTCGTATTCCAGACAAAGCCTATTATGATAGAGCCTACGGAGACAATCGCTGGGCTTCTTCCTACATTATTTCCAACTCTATTGGGCAAGGTGAGGTAGCTGCAACGCCATTACAGCTTGCCAATATGACCGCCGCAGTTGCGAACAAGGGCCACTTTTTTACCCCCCATGTCATTAAAAACATAAGCGGCGGTATGGGCATTGATGCAAAATATACAGAGCCACGATACACCACCATAGATCGCGCACACTTCGAACCGGTAATCCAAGGGATGGCCAATGTGTACAAATATGGTACGGCCCGTTGGTTGCAAATACCAGGTATTGATATTGCTGGAAAAACGGGTACAGTAGAAAACTTTGTGCGAATTGATGGAAAGCGCATGCAATTGACAGACCATTCGGTGTTTGTAGCATTTGCTCCTGTAGAAAATCCGAAAATCGCTTTGGCCGTGTATATTGAAAATGGTTATTATGGCGCACGTTACGCTGGTCATATAGCATCCCTGCTTATCGAAAAATATATCAACGGTGAAATCACCCGAAAGGATTTGGAAAAACGAATGCTGGAGAAAACGTTGGAACATGAGTATGCCAAACCTTTTACCGGAGAACCTTTCAAGATAAACGAATATGTCTGGTAGAGGACTGGTCAAGCGAATTGACTGGCTTACAGTTACCCTTTTTCTTCTTTTAATTGTTGCAGGCTGGGTTAATATCTATTCTACCAGCATGACAGACACTGAAGCATCGCTGTTGGATTTTTCTACCCTGTATGGCAAGCAATTGGTCTTT
>ERZ1740062.80-NODE-80-length-76704-cov-7.033529_pt1 | contig 76704 bp, 85 predicted proteins | sample MGYA00581741_ERZ1740062 | MGnify/ENA primary metagenome ERZ1740062 (study PRJEB43018, sample SAMN04849747) | marine metagenome | isolation source: floating plastic debris | place: Pacific Ocean | collected 2008-09-01 | study: EMG produced TPA metagenomics assembly...
CCTTTTTTTTTTCATCCTTATTACGCCATCCGTCCCCGTTCCACGTTACTGTAGTCCAGACGTGTCCTCTCCCTACCTCCCGCCACCCGTGCGGCGATGCGCCACACGACCAGCGCGGCCAGCAGCAGCCCGAAGGAGATGTGCAGCCACCAGAGGGTGTCGCGGCCGGGATCGCCGCGCGGGTAGAACGCTTCGCCGTAGGTGATGCCGTACAGGCCGACGACCAGCAGGAAGATCAGCCAGTGCAGCGACTTCTGGGCCGTGCTGTAGGCGGCGGGACGGGGGGCGGGGATGGACATCGGAACCTCGTTGCGTGCTGGGTTTCAGCCTTGGTGCCGCCCCCGGCACCAAGGCTGAGGGGCGTTGGGGGAACTGCCGGCGGCGGCCTTGCTTGAGTCTACGTCGCCCGCGGGAACTTTATCCCCGCCGGGCTTGGGTGGATGCCGGGCAATGTTGTCGCGGGCCGGGCGAAATGAAACCGGGCCCTGGTGGGGCGCCACAGCGCCATGAATGGGTCCGCGGGACGTCACGGCAAAAGAACCAGGCTGCCGGTCGTGCGGCCGGCCTCGAGGGAAATTGCACAATTTGGCTGAGGTAGTATAAGCGGGCTTCGCCAGACTCTCGATGTCGAGCGGGCCTTAAAGCCTGTTCCCCTACGAAGCCTGCACAGTAAGTTTTTTTGCGACAGAGGTGTGACATGGCCGACGAGAACGATGAGTATGTCTACGACGAAGTGACAGGCGAATGGCGTCCGGCCGCGGAGATGGCCGCAGCCGCCGAGGCAGGTCAGGTCGTGGTGCGCGACGCTGCCGGGAATATCCTCGCCGATGGCGATTCGGTCAGCCTCATAAAGGACCTGAAGGTGAAAGGAGCCAATCAGACCCTGAAGCAGGGCACGGTCATCAAGTCGATCCGGCTCACCGACAATGACCAGGAGATCGACTGCCGCTACGAAGGAATAAAGGGCCTTGTCCTGCGCACGGAGTTCGTGCGCAAGCGCTGATACGCCTCGGGTGCACATCCCCCGGCGCAGGCCTGCGCCGGGTCAGTTGCCCCGCCCAGCAGTGCCGCCACGCCAGCGACCTCCTGGGCCGTAACCCGTAGGATCCGCAAGACACCAACAATATCAATGCGCCATAGAAAGCATTTGGCGGAGGGGGTGGGATTCGAACCCACGATGGGCTTCCACCCATGCCAGTTTTCAAGACTGGTGCCTTCAACCGCTCGGCCACCCCTCCGTCGGGCCGCCCCGGATGATCGGGGAGAGCCTCAGAGGGGCGGAGAGGTAGCAAAGCCGCGGGCGGCTGCAAACCCCGAAATGCGCCGCCCGGCGCCTGGGCGCGCGAGGGTGTTGCAGCGCAACAGGAGTCGCGCCAAACTCCCTGCCTGAAAAATCAGCCAAAAACAGGGGGTGCGGTGATGGTGAAGGTTTCTCGGCGCGGGGTCTTGGCGTCCGGCGCGGCGGCGGCTGGGCTGGCAGCGGGCGCAGCGGTGCTGCCCGGTCTGGCCAGCCGGGTGGTGGCGGCCGACCCGATCCGGGTCGGCGCGGTGCTGCCGTTCTCGGGCGGGCTGGAGCTGTTCGGCAACCAGGCCAAGCTCGGCCTCGACCTGGCGATGAAGGAAATCAACGACGCCGGCGGCATCCTGGGGCGCCCGCTGGAGATCCTCTACGAGGACAACAAGACCGATCCCAAGACCTCGGTGGAAAAGGCGCGCACCCTGATCGGGCGCGACGGCGCCATCGCGCTGACCGGGCCGATCCTGTCGTCGTCGCGCGATGCCATGGCGGCGACGGTGGAGCGGTCCAAAGTACCGCTGCTCTACGCCACCAACTACGAGGGCGGCGCCTGCAGCCGCTATATCTTCTCCTTCAATACTGTGCCGAACCAGGAACTGGCCAGGCTGCTGCCCTACCTGAACGAGCACGCCGGCTCCAGCGTCTACATGTTCGGCGCCGACTACGTCTGGCCCCAGAAGATGTTCGAGGCCGCCGAGGGCATCGTCGGCACGCTGGGCGGCTCTGTCGCCGGCAAGGAGTTCACCCCCTGGGGCGTGAAGGAGTTCGCGCCGGTGATCCGCCGTATCGCCGACAGCGGCGCCAAGGTGCTGCTGTTTGCGCTGCCCGGCGGCGACGGCATCACCTTCATCAAGCAGGCCGAGGCCTTCGGCCTGTTCGACAAGGTGACCGTCGGCTTCCTCGGCTTCGCCGAAACCTACCTCGGCGCCTTCGGGCCCGGCGGCGGCCAGAACATGTGGGTGACGGTGCCCTTCGTCGCCTCCGGCGAGCAGCCGGGTGTGACGGATTTCGTGGCGCGCATCCGCGCCCAGGCCGGCAACGACGTGCCGATCTCGCACTACGTGATGACCCACTACAACGCCATCAACGCCCTGCGCGACGCGCTGACCCGCCAGGACGCGGTCTCGGCGGAAGCCGTGGTCGACGGGCTGGAGGGCCTGACCGTGGCGACGCCGACCGGCCCGGTCAGCATCGGCGGGGTGGATCACCACGTGACCCTGCCGATGTTCCTGGCCAAGACCGAGGGCGCCGGCCTGGTGACCGTGCAGGATCTCGGCCGCATCGCGCCCGAGGCCGGCTGCAGCTGAACAGGAGGCCGCCATGCCCGACAGCTTCGATCTGCCCCAGTTGACCCGCCAGGTGGCGGCCGCTCTGCCGGTGGCCGCGCCAGCGCTGAAGCTCGGCGCCGGACGCGTCGGGCTGGTCATCGTCGACGAGGTGAATGGCTTTGCCACCGTGGGGGCCGGCAATCTGGCGCCGCCGGTGGACAATCCACAAGTCTCGACCATGGTATCCGAGACCGACCGGCTCGCCCGGGCGTTCAGCGCGAAGGGCTGGCCGGTGCTGGCCTTCCTCGACACCCATGTGCCGGGCAAGCCCGAGCCGCCCTATCCGCCGCACTGCGAGGCCGGGACCGGCGAGGAGAACCTGGTGCCGGAACTGGCGTGGCTGGAGCAGGATGCCAACGCTACCCTGGTGCGCAAGGACTGCATCAACGGCTTCGTCGGCGCGATCCGCCCTGACGGCAGCAACGCGGTGGTCGACTGGGTGAACGCTAACAGTCTCGACCATGTGCTGGTGGTCGGCATCTGCACCGACATCTGCGTGATGGACTTCGTCCTGACGCTGCTTTCGGCGCGCAACCACGACCTCATGCCCAGCCTGAAGGACATCTCGGTCTACGCCCGCGGCTGTGCCACCTACGACCTGCCCAAGGAGGTCGCGACCGGTCTCGGCCTGCCGGAGACGGCGGCGCATCCGCAGGATCTCACCCATCACATGGGGCTGTACTTCATGGCCTCGCGCGGCGCGCAGATCGTCGGCGAGGTCGTGCTCGCCGAGTGATGTTGAATTTATGACCGCCCTTTTGGAAGTCGCCGAGGTCGAGAAGGACTTCGGCGGCGTCCGTGCCGCCGCCGGCCTGTCGCTGAGCTTGGGCGCGGGCGAGATGCTCTGCCTCATCGGCCCCAACGGCTGCGGTAAGACCACGCTGTTCAACCTCATCACCGGCGCCCTCAAAGCCGACAGCGGCACCCTGCGCTTCGCCGGTCAGTCCTTGAGCGGCCGCGAACCCTACGAGATCGCGCGCCTCGGCATCCTACGCAAGTTTCAGGTGCCGGGCATCTACCCCGACCTCTCCGTGACGGAGAACCTGACGGTCGCCATGGTGGGCAGCGGGGCGGAAGACGATGCGCGGCTCGACGAGCTGCTCGCCCTGGCGCGCCTCGGCGACAGGCAGCGGCTGCCCGCCGGCAGCCTGGCCCATGGCGAGAAGCAGCGGCTGGAGATCGCCATGGTCCTGGCGCGCCGGCCGCGCCTGCTGCTGCTCGACGAACCGCCCAACGGCATGACGGCGGCGGAGACCGCCGCCACGGTCGCTTTGATCCGCGACCTGCACGCCCGCTTCGGCTGCGCGGTACTGGTCATCGAACACGACATGGGTTTCGTGCGCGACCTCGGCTGCCCGGTGGCGCTGATGGTGCGCGGGCGCATCGAACGCCAGGGCAGCTACGAGGACCTGCAGGCCGACCCCCTGGTGCGCGAGGTCTATCTCGGGGCCGTCGACCTGGAGAGCGCGGGATGATGCTGGAGATCGAGAACCTGGAGAGCGGCTACGGCGGCAGCCAGGTGCTGCGCGGTGTCACCCTGTCGGTCGCCGAAGGCGAGAGTGTCGCGCTGCTCGGCCGCAACGGCATGGGCAAGACGACCCTTTTGAAGACCCTCATGGGTCTGCTGCCGGTGAGCCGTGGCGAGATCCGCTTCGCCGGCCGGCGTATCGAGGGACGCCGCCCCGAACAGGTGGCCAAGGCCGGCATCGCCTTCGTGCCCCAGGGCCGCGAAATCTTCGCCGACCTGACCGTGGAAGAGAACCTGCTGCTGGGCGCCATGGGGCGCGGCGGCCTCGGCGCCCCGGTCCCCGAGGACATCTACGGGCGCTTCCCGATCCTGAAGGAGCGCCGCGGCCAGCGCGGCGGCACGCTGTCGGGCGGCCAGCAGCAGCAACTCGCCATCGGCAGGGCGCTGGCCGGCAATCCGCGCCTGCTGCTGCTCGACGAGCCCTCCGAGGGCCTGCAGCCCTCCATCGTCATCGAGGTGGCCGAGGCGCTGAAGCGCGAAGCGGTCGAACAGGGCCTCACCCTCATCACCGTGGAACAGAACGTCGACCTGGCGCTGCGTGTCGCCAGCCGCTGCCTGTTCATCGAGAACGGCAGCATCGTCGCCGAAGCGGCAAGCGCGGACCTGCGCCGCGATCCCGCCGTGCTGCACAAGCATCTGGCGATCTGAGAGGGAGCCGATCTCAAAATGAACGAGGGTCTCCTGCTGCTGCTCGACGCCACCAACTACGTTCTGGTCATCGTGCTGGTGGCCATGGGTCTGGTCATCATCTTCGGCCTCATGCGGGTCATCAACATGGCCCACGGCGAACTGTTCCTGCTCGGCGCCTACACCCTGGTGATGCTGCAGCAGGCCGGCGTCTCGTACTGGGTCGGCCTGGTCGCCGCACCGCTGCTGGTCGGCCTCATCGGCCTGCTGATGGAGGAACTGGTGATCCGCCATATCTATCACCGCTTCCTCGACACCATCCTCGCCACCTGGGGTCTCTCCATCATGATGAAGCAGGGCGTCGTCCTGCTGTTCGGCCCCGGTGCGCAGTCGACCGCGGCGCCATTTGCCACGCAGTTCGATCTTTTCGGTACGCCCTATCCGGCCTATCGCCTGTTCATCATGGCGGTCTCCCTTCTGGTCGTGGCGGGAACCTTCTATCTGTTCTTCCGCACCCGTTTCGGCCTTGCGGCGCGGGCGGTGATCGCCAGCCGGCATACGGCGGCCTGCCTTGGCCTGCCGACGCGCGCCTTCGATCGGGCCACCTTCGCCTACGGCGCGGCGCTGGCCGGGCTCGCCGGCGCGGTGATGGCGCCGATCATGAGCGTCGATCCGCAGATGGGCCTCGGCTTCCTCATCCCGGCGTTCCTCGCGATCCTGGTCGGCGGCGCCGGGCACCTGGGCGGGCCGGTGCTGGGTGCCGGCCTGATCGGCGCCACCGACAGCCTCACCGCCAGCCTGTGGTCGCCGGTCCTGGCCCAGGTGGTGGTCTTCACCATGGCCGTCGTCGCCATCCGGGTGTTTCCCGGCGGCCTGCTGGGCGGGCGTAAATGAGTGCGCTGACGAACCGGCTGCGCGACCGGCGCTTGGCAGTCGATCTCGTTGTCTGGGGCGGCCTCGCGGCCTTGCCGCTGGTCGTCGGTGCCTGGCAGGTCGGCCAGATCGCCCAGTATCTGACCTACGGCATCTTCGCCATGAGCCTCGCCCTCATTTGGGGGCAGTGCGGCCTGCTGTCCTTCGGTCATGCGGTGTTCTTCGGCCTCGGCGCCTACGCCATGAGCCTCACCACCTTGGGCATGCTGCCGGGCCTCGAAGGCTGGACCTCCAGTTATCTCGGCATGGTGCTGGCGCTGATCGTGCCCGCCGTTGGCGCCAATATCCTCGGGCGTTTCCTGTTCTACGGCCGCGGCCTGCAGGGCGCACAGCTTGCCATCGTCATGCTGGCGGTGGCGGTGATCGCCGAGCGCATCATGACGCGCTGGGGCTATGCCGGCGGCATGAACGGTCTGATGAGCGTGCCGCCCATAGAACTCGGCGCTTTCGGCTTGAGCTATGAACTCTACGATCCGCTGCCGCTGTTCTACGGCACGCTCGTTGCCGCGGTGATCGTCTACGTCCTGCTGGAAACCCTGGTGCGCTCGCGCCGCGGCGTGGTGCTGCGCGCGGTGGGCGCCGACGAGCCGCGCACCGCCTTCCTCGGCCACGATACGCGGGCGCTGAAACTGTCGGTGTTCACGCTGTCGGCGGCGGTCGCCGGTTTCGCCGGGGCGCTGTTTGCCAGTCAGTTCGGCTTCGTCTCGCCGCCGCTGATCGGCTTCACCCTCTCGACCGAGGTGTTGATCTGGGTGGCGCTGGGCGGGCGGCGATCGCTGCTGACCGCCTTCCTCGGCGCCATCGTGGTGCGGCTGGCGGAAAATGCCCTGGGCGATCTGCTGGGGCCGGCCTGGCTGCTCGGCCTCGGCCTCATCTTCGTACTGTGTATGATCTTCCTGCCGCGCGGCCTGCTCGGCGAGGCCTACTGGCGGTTCATTGCGGGACGCGGCGTCCGCTGAGGGCCTGTTCTTCGCAGCGGCTTCACCAGACGGGGGGCCGAAGGCGGCGGTTAATGCCGGCTTAAGCATGCCTCTTAACCGGAGACTAGCGGAATCGCGTTACGGTGGTGTCGGCTCAGGAAGAGCCATTTCTTACCGCCACCTGGTAGGTAACCTTGGGTAAGTGCTTAAAATATATCGGATTAGCCACCATTTGCGCGCTTTCGGGCAGTGCGGTGCTGAGCACCGCTGCTGGGGCGGCGGACCTGGTGACGACGCATCCCAGCCATTATGCGCGCCCGGGCGCCGGCGGCGCCGCCGGCGGGTCGCCGCTGTTCGACCGCACCAAGCAGGTAAGGGCTGGATCCAACGTCATCGTGCGCGATGACGGCGCTCTGCTGGAGAACTGGCTGCTCAACCCGGACCTCAGCAAGGCCTGCAACCGGCGCCTGTTTCGCCAGAAACGCGATCAATACCTGATCGGGGTCGTCGACGGGCGGACGTACGGGGCCGCGGTCGGTGGCCACAGCAGCCTCATCGATCGTGCTCAAGTGTCTGACGAACAAGTCGTTTATCTGTTCCGCGGGCAGGGGACCACCGACTGCCGGGTGTACCACCGCACCAAGTAGCAGGTTTTGCGAAAAATCAGCGGATCGTTAACCTTTTGTTTACCATGTCGGCACAATACTGGAATCACGGTTCATCGACCGTCTCCTGAATATTGATTGCATCGACCTCTCAAAAGCCCCGCCTTCCCCGGCGGGGCTTTTTCTTACTCCAGGTTGCCTGAGCTAGATTGGCTGAGAGGGTGGCCTTGTCGGGGCGGGACCTGGGGGGTAGATAGTCAGCACCGCGGCACGGGGTTTCCCGGCCGACCTCTTACGAACGGTTGAAGCGATGCGACGTGCCCGAAATTTTGCCGTTCTTCTCGGTCTGCTGATGCTGGCGGCCTGCTTTGCGCCCAGTAAGGCGGATCTCATCAAGAAAGCCGAGGGCGCCCACTCGCGTGCCGAACTTGAGGCCGCGCTGGGCGAGCCGAGCGAGGTGTCGAAGCTGGGCCCGATCGAGAAGTGGACCTATGTTGCCTCCGACGGCGCGGTGGTCTTCGTGCTGGCCGGCGACACCATCACCTTCGAAGCGACCGCGGACCGCTAGAGCCCTTACAGGACCGTCTTGTCAGGGGCCGAAGGGGGCGCGCCGCGCACCCTCTCGCGCAGCGAGATGTAGATGCCGCTGGCGATGATCACCGCGATGCCGGCCCAGGTCCAGGCGTTCGGAAAATCCCCGAAGAACACAAAACCCAACAGCGTGGTCATGATGATCTCGCTGTAGGTGAAGGGCGCCAGCAGCGAAGCCGGGGCGAAATCGAACGACTTGATGAGCAGAAAGTGGCCGCCGGCGGCGATCGCGCCCAGCATCACCATGCCCGCCAGATCGGTGGCGTCCGGCATCACCCAGACGGCCGGCACGGCAAAGCTCATCAGCAGGGCGCCGGCTGCCGCCGAGTAGGTCAGGGTGACCAGCGGCGGCGCGGAGCCGGCCAGCCGCCGCGTCGTCAGCAGGTAGAGCCCGAAGACCACGCCGGCGCCCAGCGCCAGCAGGGCCGGCCACTGAATGGCGTCGATACCGGGGCGAACGATCAGCAGCGCCCCGAGGAATCCGACCAGGACGGCGACCTTGCGGCGCAGCCCGACGGTTTCGCCCAGCACCCAGGGCGACAGGGCGGTGACGATCAGCGGCGAAACGAAGATCAGCGCCAGCGCATCGGCCAGCGGCATCTGCGCGATGGCGGCGAAGAACAGGATGGTCGAGGCCAGCAGCAGGGTGCCCCGCACAAGTTGCAGCAGCGGTTGCGGCGGGATCAGCCGGCGCGGGCCGTAGCGCAGCAGCACAACGGGGAAAATCAGGCAGAAATGAAAGAAATAGCGGGCCCAGACCAGTTGCAGCACCGGCAGATGGCCGCTCAACTGCTTGGCGATGACGTCCATGAAGGGCACCACCGACATGGCGCCCACAAGCAGCAGAATGCCGACCAGAGGCCGGTCGCCGGAGACGGTGGCGGCGCCGGTGGCAGAGGGCGGCGTGGAGGAAACCATGCGGAAGCTGCGTTTACTTATGGGGTAGGGCGGATTGCCAAGGTTAATGGGCTTATGGCACAAGTGCACAGCAAACGCATCCGCTTCCCGCCCGCATCGCCCGCCAGCCGTTCTGGGGACGCAATCGCGGGAAGCCGGTCCACAGCCTGCCGGTCCGCAGCTTGCCGGTCCGAAGCTTGGGAGAAAAGGCGAGTGAAGTTCTTGAACGGTGTCCTGCGGGCGATGGCCTGTCTTCTCGTCGGCGGCTTTCTGCTGCCGCTGGCCGCCTGTGCTCAATCGGACCAGGTGGCTGTGAGCCAGGCCACCGAGGCTGATTTCGACAGCTTCCTGGCCGGCCTGAAGCAGGATGCGATCGGCCGCGGTATCCGCGCCGAGACGGTAGAGCGGGCCTTCGCCGGGCTGAAACTGCTGCCCGAAGTGATCGAGCGGGACCGCAGCCAGCGCGAATTCACCCTGACCTTTACCCGTTACATGCGCTCCACCGTGACCGATGCCCGGGTCGCCCAGGCCCGCCGCCTGCTGGAGGAAAACCGCCCGCTGCTGGAGAAGGTGGCGGCGCAGTACGGCGTGCAGCCGCGATTCCTCGTCGCCTTCTGGGGACTGGAGAGCAACTTTGGCCAGCACACCGGCGGACACTCGGTGGTTGCCGCTCTGGCCACCCTGGCCCACGAAGGCCGGCGCCACGACTTTTTCCGCGCCCAGTTGCTGGACGCCCTGCAGATTCTCGACGAGGGCCACATCAGCGTGGCGGAGATGAGCGGCTCCTGGGCCGGTGCCATGGGACAGTTGCAGTTCATTCCGTCGACCTTCGTGAACTTCGCGGTCGACTACGACGGCGACGGCCACCGCGATATCTGGCACAGCAAGCCGGACATCTTCGCTTCCGCCGCCAACTACCTGTCGCAGGAAGGCTGGCGCGGCGATCGCACTTGGGGCCGCCAGGTCACCTTGCCGGCCGGGTTCGATTACAGCCTGGCCAGCCTCTCGATCCGAAAGCCGCTCAGCGAGTGGGCCTCGGCCTTCGCCCTGCGTTCGGCCGACGGCAGCCCGCTGCCCACGGTGGACGGACTCGAAGCCTCGCTGGTGCTGCCGGCCGGACAGCGCGGCCCGGCCTTTCTGGTCTACGAAAACTTCCGCACCATCCTGGTGTGGAACCGTTCAATCCTCTACGCGCTGTCGGTCGGGCACCTGGCCGACCGCATCGATGGCGAGCCGGCGTTGAGCCCGGCCTCGCTGCCCGACGAGGATCCGCTGAGCCTGAAGGCCATCGAGGAGATGCAGGCATTGCTGAACGCCCAGGGCTACGATGCCGGCGAGCCCGACGGGCTGGTTGGCCCGAAGACCCGCGATGCCTTGCGCGCCTATCAGAAGACCCTGGGCCTGCCGGCCGACGGCTACCCGACGATAGAGATCATCCAGCGCCTGCGGACCGCGGCCAGCCAGTAAGGCGGCCCGGTAACGCTTCCAGGGCCGGGTTGTTTCGCCCGGACAAGACTTTTAAACTACCAGATTGAGTAGGGAATTTCATGCGGAGCACAAGATGAAGGCTGGTGGCCTGAGAGTCGGCGCACTGCTGCTGGCCTTGCTCGGCGTCCTGGCAGGCTGCGCGGAAACCGAACTCGCGGTGCACAACGCCAAGCGGCTGCAGACGCCTGCCGGCGAGGCGCCGCCGACCGGCCCCTACAAGGTCGGCCGGCCGTACGAGATCGGCAATGTCTGGTACTATCCGCGCGAGGACTACAGCTACGACGAAACCGGCATCGCCTCGTGGTACGGACCGGGTTTTCACGGCAAGTACACCGCCAACGGCGAGCTCTACGATCAGGAAGCGATGACCGCGGCGCACCGCACCCTGCCGATGCCCTCGCTGGTGCAGGTCACCAACCTGGAGAACGGCCGCTCCATCCGGGTGCGGGTCAACGACCGCGGGCCCTTCGCCCACGGCCGGATCATCGATCTGTCGAAGCGGGCGGCGGAGCTGCTGGGGTTCGACAGGCAAGGGACCGCCAAGGTGCGGGTGCAGATCCTCGAAATCGAAAGCCGCCAGTTGGCCTTGGCCGCCGGTGCCGGGGCGCACGCCCTGGCCGCCACCACGGAACCGCCGGCAGTGCCGGTGGAGGACGTCGCCGTGCAGGAACTGCCGCCGGTCGGCAATGCGCCCACCCAGACTGCACGCACCCAGACCGCACGCACCCAGACTGCGCCCACCCGGACCGCAGCCGTGCAGCCGGCAACGCGCAGCGACGCGGTGCCCGCGCCGGCACCTTTGGGTGCGACGCAGGCGGCGCCGGAACCTGTGGTGACCCAGGTGCCGGTGCAGCGCAGTGACATTTACGTCCAGGCCGGGGCCTTCACCCAGGTCGCCAATGCCGTGCGGCTGCGCGCCCGTCTGGTGTCGCTCGGCAACGTGCAGATCGCCAAGGCGTTGGTCGGCGCCGACTCTTTCTATCGGGTGCGTCTCGGTCCCATGAGCAGCGTCGAACAGGCGGACAAGACCTTGGAACTGCTGCTCAGCAATGGATTCAACGATGCGCGGGTCGTGGTCGATTGATCCGCTGTCTTTTTTGCACGCCGTCTTTTTATTCACGAAGACGACACATTTACGGCTGAAACTCTTTTTTGGCGGCGCCGGACACCGCGCCGCCGCCGACAGGCATAGCGGAGTCATGTTACCGATGAAACGCCTCACACGCTTCTTCCTCGCCGCCGGCCTCGCCGTCGTCACCAGCCTGGCCGGCGCCGCGGCGCAGGCCGCCGGGACCATCGAGACCCAGGCCCAACAGGCCTTTCTGGTCGACTTCAATACCGGCGCGGTCCTGCTGGACAAGAACGCCGACGAATTGATGCCGCCATCGTCGATGAGCAAGCTGATGACCGCCTATGTGGTGTTCGAGCGCCTGAAGGACGGCCGCCTGTCGCTCGAAGACAAGCTGACGGTCAGCGAAAAAGCCTGGCGCATGGGCGGCTCCAAGATGTTCGTCGAGGTCGGCAACCAGGTGGGGGTCGAAGACCTGCTGCGCGGCGTTATCGTGCAGTCCGGCAACGACGCCTGCATCGTGCTCGCCGAAGGGATCGCCGGCAGCGAGGAAGCCTTCGCCGATATCTTGACCGAGACGGCCCGCACCATCGGCATGACCCAGAGCACCTTCCGCAATGCCACCGGCTGGCCCGATCCGAACCATCTGGTCACCGCCCGCGAGCTTTCGATCCTGGCCAAGCGCATCATCCTGGATCATCCGGAGTACTATCACTACTACGCCGAAAAGGAATTCACCTGGAACGAGATCCGCCAGGGCAACCGAAATCCACTGCTGTACAAGAACATCGGTGCCGACGGACTGAAGACCGGCCATACCGAAGATGCCGGCTATGGGCTGACGGCCTCGGCCGAGCAGGACGGGCGGCGTCTCGTGCTGGTCGTCAATGGGCTGCCGAGCGTCAAGGCCCGGGCCGATGAATCCGAGCGGCTGATGTCCTGGGGTTTCCGCGAGTTCGACAACTACGCGCTGTTCAAGGCCGGCGACACCGTCGATGCGGCGCCGGTCTGGCTGGGTGACGAGGAAAGCGTGCCCCTGGCGATCGCCGAGGATCTGACGGTGACCTTGCCGCGGAACGACCGCAACGGCATGCAGGTGGCGGTGGTCTACGATTCGCCGGTGCCGGCGCCGATTTCGGCGGGCCAGGAGATCGCCATGCTGCGCGTCACCTGGCCGGGTGGCGTGCCGATCGAGGTGCCGCTGCAGGCCGGCGCGGACGTCGAGCAGCTCGGTTCCTTCGGGCGTATCGCCGCCAGCGTGAAATTCCTGCTGCTTGGGGCGCCGTGAGGCGCCGAATGAACGGAGCAACGCCGGGCACCCTGACATGACGACGCGTGGCTGCTTCATTACGCTGGAAGGCGGCGAGGGGGCCGGCAAGTCGACCCAGCAACGCCGCCTTGCCGCATGGCTGCGCCAGGGCGGTCGCGAGGTTATCGAGCCCCGCGAGCCGGGTGGCAGCCCCGGCGCCGAGGAAATCCGCAGCCTGCTGGTGACCGGCGGTGCCGGTCGCTGGGACGCCATGACCGAGGCCCTGCTGCATTTCGCGGCGCGCCGCGACCATCTGCGCCAAACCGTGGAGCCGGCCCTGGCGCGCGGCTGCTGGGTGGTCTGCGACCGCTTTGCCGATTCCACCATGGCCTACCAGGGCTACGGCCACCAGCTCGGCCGCGCGGCGGTGGAGACGCTCTACGGGCTGGTCGTCGGCACCTTCCAGCCTGACCTGACCCTGGTGCTGGACCTGCCGATTGCCGATGGCCTCAAGCGGGCGCAGGCCCGCAACGGGGCCGCGGCCAACCAGGAAGACCGCTACGAGAAAATGGACCTGGCGTTCCACGAACGTCTGCGCGCGGGCTTTCATGACATCGTGGCGCGCGAGCCCCGCCGCTGCGTGCTGATCGACGCGGCGGGCGACGTGGACAGCGTGGCGGCACGCCTGCAAGCCGCTGTCGGCGACCGCCTGGGGGTGGCTGCGGTATGAGCAAGAAAGACGACAAGGCTGAAGAGGCCGCTTGGCCGCACCCGCGGCGCACCGCGGTCTTGCGCGGGCAGCAGACGGCGGAGGGCATTCTGTTGCGCGCCCATGCCTCCGGACGCCTGCCGCACGCCTGGCTGCTGTCCGGGCCGCGCGGCGTCGGCAAGGCGACCCTGGCCTACCGCTTCGCCCGCTTCCTGCTGGCGCCGGACTGCCAGGGCGGCGGCCTGTTCGGCGATGCGCCGGACAGCCTGGAGGTGCCGCAGGACCACGCGGTGTTCCGCCGGGTTGCCGCCAGCGGCCATGCCGATCTGATGACCCTGGAGCGCGGCGAGGATGACAAGGGCAAGCCGCGTTCCGTGATCCCCGTTGAGGATGTGCGCCGCCTGCTGGCCTTCTCGCGCATGACCGCCGGCGAGGGCGGCTGGCGGGTCGCCATCGTCGATGCGGTCGACGAGATGAACCGCAACGCCTCCAACGCCCTGCTGAAGATCCTGGAGGAGCCGCCGCCCCAGTGCATCCTGCTGCTGGTCAGCCATGCCCCGGGCAGCCTGCTGCCGACCATCCGGTCGCGCTGCTGCCAGCTGCCCCTGGCGCCGCTCGACGAGGCCGTGGTGGCCGAACTGCTGGCCGGGCATCATCCGGAACTGGCCGCCGAGGAGGTCGCCGCCCTGGCGCGTCTGGCCGACGGCAGCATCGGCCGGGCCCTGGCCCTGGCCGACCATGGCGGCCTGGACCTGTACCGCGAACTCATCGGCCTGCTGGGCACGCTGCCGCGCCTCGATGTCACCCGCCTGCACAAGCTGGCCGAGAAATGGGGCCAGGGGAAGGACCCCCAGGCCTTCCAAACCGGCATGGAACTGCTGATCTGGTGGCTCGGGCGCTTCATCCGGGCGGGCTCGACCGGACGGCCGGCGCCCGAGGTGGTGGCCGGCGAGGGGGCCCTGACCCAGCGGCTGCTGGAGGGCCGCCCCCTTGCGCAATGGCTTGGCCTGTGGGAGAAGATCAGCCGTCTTTTCGCCCGGACGGAGGCGGCCAACCTCGACCGGAAGCAGGCGGTGCTCAGCGCCTTTCTGGATCTGGAGAACGCGGCCTCTTAGTGCCGGGCCGTTTGCTTTCGTGCCCCCATCGCTATCGTGCTGGAGCCGCGCGGGAGCCGAGCCCTTTGGAGATCCGCGATGACGGCAGGCAAGCCGGCATACTACATCACGACCCCGATCTATTACGTGAACGACGACCCGCACATCGGGCACGCGTATACGACGCTGGCCTGCGACGTGCTGGCGCGCTTCAAGCGGCTGGACGGGTTCAACGTGCGCTTCCTGACCGGCACCGACGAGCACGGCCAGAAGGTCGAGAAGTCGGCGGCCAAGGCTGGCGTCGATCCGCAGAGCTTCACCGACCGGGTCTCGCAGAACTTCCGCGACCTGTCGGCGCTGCTGAACTTCTCCAACGACGATTTCATCCGCACGACCGAAGAGCGCCACAAGGTCGCCTGCCAGGCGCTGTGGAAGAAGCTGGTCGAAGCCGGCGATATCTACCTGGGCAGCTACGCCGGCTGGTATGCGGTGCGCGACGAGGCCTATTACACCGAGAGCGAACTGACCGACGGCCCCAACAAGACCAAGATCGCGCCGTCGGGTGCCGAGTGCGAATGGGTCGAGGAAGAGTCCTACTTCTTCAGGCTCTCCGCCTGGGGCGACCGGCTGCTGAAGTTCTACGACGAGAATCCCGATTTCATTCTGCCGGCGAGCCGCCGCAACGAGGTTGTCAGCTTCGTGAAGGGCGGCCTTAAGGATCTCTCGATCAGCCGCACCACCTTCAACTGGGGTGTTCCGGTGCCCGACGCGCCGGGCCACATCATGTACGTTTGGCTCGATGCGCTGACCAACTACATCACCGCGGTCGGCTATCCCGACGAGGACAGCGAGGCCTTCAAGACCTTCTGGCCGGCGGATGTGCACATGGTCGGCAAGGACATCCTGCGCTTCCATGCGGTCTACTGGCCGGCCTTCCTGATGGCCGCCGACGTGGCGCCGCCCAAGCGCGTCTTCGCTCACGGCTGGTGGACCGTCGAAGGCCAGAAAATGTCGAAATCGCTGGCCAATGCCATTGCCCCCAAGGAGCTGGTGTCGACCTACGGCCTCGATCAGGTGCGCTACTTCCTGCTGCGCGAAGTGCCCTTCGGCAGCGACGGCGACTTCTCGCGCAAGGCCATGGTCGGGCGGATGAACTACGACCTGGCCAACCAATTCGGCAATCTGGCCCAGCGCGTGCTGTCGATGATCGCCAAGAACTGCGAGGCCAAGGTGCCGCAGCCGGGCGAGCTGGATGCTGCCGACGAGGAACTGCTGGGGCAGGCGGTGGCGCTGCTGCAGGGCCTGCGCAGCGAGATGGACCGCCAGCAGTTCCACACCGCGCTGACCAAGATCTGGGAGGTGGTCGGCGCGGCCAACCGCTACATCGACCACGCCGCGCCCTGGACCCTGAAGAAGACCGATCCGGCGCGCATGGCGACGGTGCTCTATGTGCTGGCCGACACCATCCGGCGTCTGGCGATTCTCTGCCAGCCGGTGATGCCGGATGCCATGGCGACGATGTTGGACCAGTTGGCGGTGGACCCAGCGGCACGCAGTTTCGCGGCGCTGGACAGCAAGCTGGTACCGGGCACCGCGCTGGCGCCGCCGCAGCCGATCTTCCCGCGCTTTGTCGAAGAGGAAGAGGTCCCGGCGCCGGGGAAGGGGGCGTGAGCGCGGCGGCCGTACAGCCGATGGTGGCCGCGCGGCCGCTGGTCGATTCCCACTGCCATCTCGACTATCTGGAGCGTGACGGCGACATCGATCCGGTGGTGGCCCGCGCCCTGGAAGCCGGCGTCGGCACCCTGGTGACGATCTGCACCAAGCTCAGCGAGTTCGATCGCATCGAGGCGATCAGCCGGCGCTTCCCGCGGGTCTACTGTTCGGTCGGCGTGCACCCCCATGAGGCCGAGAAGGAAGGCCAGCGGACGCCGGATAAGCTGCTGGAACTGGCGGCCCACGACAAGGTGGTCGGCATCGGCGAGACCGGGCTCGACTACTACTACGAACACGCGCCGCGCGAGGCCCAGCAGGTGAGCTTCCGCTCCCATATCGCCGCGGCGCGGGAGACCGGCCTGCCGCTCATCGTGCATGCCCGCGACGCCGATGACGACACCGTCGCGGTGCTGCAGGACGAGTACGCCAAGGGCGCCTTTCCCGGCGTGATCCACTGTTTCACCGCGGGGCCGGCGCTGGCGCATGCGGCGCTGGAACTCGGCTTTTACATCTCGCTGGCCGGCATCGTCACCTTCAAGTCGGCCGAAGACCTGCGCGAGACGGTGCGCGACGTGCCGCTCGATCGGCTTCTGGTCGAAACGGATTCGCCCTACCTGGCGCCGGTGCCCAAGCGTGGCAAGACCAACGAGCCGGCCAATGTCGTCTATACCGCCGATGCCCTGGCGAAGCTCTGCGGGGTCGAGGCGGCGGAGTTCGCCGACATCACCACGGATAATTTCTTCCGCCTCTTCACCCGCGCCGCGCGGCCGTGAAGACCGGGCAGGGCGGGACGATGAAGCTCACGGTTCTCGGCTGCGGCGGCTCCGCCGGCGTTCCCCTGGCGGGGCGCGAGCCCGGCGGCTACTGGGGCAACGCCGATCCGGCCAACCCCAAGAACCGGCGTAGCCGCGTTTCCATACTGGTCGAGGTCCCGTCCGGAACGGGCGAGAAGCCCACCCGCATTCTCATCGATACCTCGCCGGACCTGCGCCAGCAGATTCTCGACAACGACATCCATGACGTCGATGCGGTGCTCTATACCCATGCCCACGCCGACCACTGCCATGGCCTCGACGAACTGCGCGGGCTGGTCTACGGCCGCGGAAAACCGATCGACGCCTACATGGACGCGCGTACCCACTCCCTGCTGACCGCGCGCTTCGACTACGCCTTCGTCTCCAGCCGGACGGCGAGCAATCTCTACCCGGCGCTGATGGCGGATCACGTTATCGACGGGACCTTCAGCCTGGGCGGCCATCCCGTGCAGTCGTTCGTCCAGCAGCACGGCCCGGATATCTCCCTGGGCTACCGCATCGGCGACATCGCCTATTCGACCGATGCGAGCGCACTGGACGAAAATGCCTTCGCCATCCTCCACGGCGTAAAGCTGTGGGTGGTCGATTGCTTGCGTGACGATCCGCACCCGACCCACTCCCACACCGCCCAGACCCTGGAGTGGATTGCCCGGGTGAAGCCCGAGCGGGCCATCCTCACCCACATGAACGAGAAGCTCGATTACGATGAGCTCCTCAGCCGCTGCCCGCCCGGGGTCGAGCCTGGCTATGACGGCCTGGTGGCCGAGATCTGATACCTGCAGACCCGGACGTCACAGGGTTCGGCGCCAGGGTTCGGCGCCCGGGTTCGGCGCCCGGGTTCGGCGCCAAGGTTCGGCGATAGAACGATTCCCGTCGCAAAGAGCGACGATTTCGGCGGATTGTTCGGCAAGAATGGGAACCAGGGGCGAGGTCCGTGCGGCGGCCAGCCCCTGCTCCTTCGCTTCATCCGCACCCGCCCGAGCGCCCTGCGATGTCGTCACCCCTGCTCTCCCTGTCATGCCGGATCCGCTCCACGCCCTATAGCCAGCGTGTCGAAGCCTGCGGCGTGAAGGCCTACACCGTCTACAACAGCATGCTGCTGCCCACACTCTTCCGCTCGCTGGAAGAGGACTACTGGCACCTGCGCGAGCATGTCCAGATCTGGGACGTCGCCTGTGAACGCCAGGTCGAACTGCGGGGGCCGGATGCGGCCCGGCTGATGCAAATGATGACGCCGCGCGACCTGGGCCGGATAACCGTCGGCCAGTGCGCCTACTGCCCGCTGGTCGACGAGGCCGGCGGCATGGTCAACGATCCTGTCGTCCTGAAGCTGGCCGAGGACCGCTTCTGGATGTCCATTGCGAGTTCGGACGTGCGGCTCTGGGCGAAAGGACTGGCCCTCGGTGTCGGCTTCGATGTGGCGGTGGAGGAGCCCGACGTCAGCCCGTTGGCGGTGCAGGGGCCCAAGTCGGAAGAGCTGATGGCGCGGGTCTTCGGCGAGGATGTGCGCGGCATCGGCTTCTTCCGCTTTCAGCGCCTGGCCTTCGAGGGGCATCCCCTCGTGGTCGCGCGTTCCGGCTGGAGCAGGCAGGGCGGTTTCGAGATCTATCTCGATGCCCCGGAGCGTGGCGGCGCGTTGTGGGACGCCCTGTGGCAGGCGGGCCAGGACCTGGATGTCGGCGCCGGCTGCCCCAACCTCATCGAACGGATCGAGGGTGGTTTGCTGTCCTACGGCACGGACATGACCATGGCGAACAATCCCTTTGAATGCGGGCTGGAGCGCTATTGCCGGCTCGACGGGCCCGATTTCCTCGGCAAGGCGGCTCTGCTCCGCCTGCAGCAGGCGGGGCCGGCCCGGCGCATCTGCGGCCTGCGCTTCGACGGCCCGCCCACGCCATCCTGCCGGGAGCCGTGGCCGCTGGAGGCTGGCGGAGAGTTCGCGGGCCAGGTGACCGCCGCCGTCTGGTCGCCGCGCCTGAAATCGAACATCGCCATCGCGATGGTCGAACGGGCCTATTGGCAGGCCGGTTCCGAATTGGCCGTCAGGCTTCCCGACAACGCCGTGCACGGCGCGACCGTCTGCGCGCTGCCCTTCGCCGATCCGCCGGGACCCGCGTGACGACGGCCAAGGTGCCGATGCGCTTCATGGTCGTCGAGCGCTTTCGCGATGCCGCCGCGGTCTACGAACGCTTCGCTGCGCGCGGCCGTATGCTCCCTGAGGGCGTGCGCTACATCGATAGCTGGGTCGCCGCCGACGGCAGCCGCTGCTACCAGTTGATGGAATGCGCCCAGGAGGCCGACCTGCGGCCCTGGCTCGACGCCTGGGGCGATCTCGTGGACTTCGAGGTGGTCGAAGTGACGGACAGCGCCACAGCCGCGGCGCGTTTCGGGAGTTAGCGCGCTCCGGCTACACATCAACCCGTCAAGTGCCGGACCCGCGCTCCTTACGGATGTCTTCCCTCATTTGCGCATCGAGCTGGCGGTACTGCGCCATGAGCGCGTCGCAGTCTGCCTTGGTCGCGCCGCAGCGTAAAGCCGTGCTAATGCGCCAATCCCCATTGGCATCCTGATAGGCCGTTCTCTTTGCCATGCTCGGATGCGCCGGATGACCTTTCGGCGTGAAGGACCAGATCTCCAAGCCACCCGCGCGTTCGAAAACCGTCCAGCCGTGCGGTGTGCTCTCCGTTGCTGTGGGATCGGCGCGCAGGGCCTCTAACGCTGCTGCAACGGTGGGATAGCCGATCGAGCTCCCGTTCTCAGCCCACGCTAGGGAGGACCCGCAAAACAGGCTGAAAACCGCTGCTGCCGTGATCGCCCTGATGTGCGCGAGGCAACACATCCGCTACTACGGCTATCTGTCGAACCAGAAGCGCTCGGGCCGGTACATGCCGAACTGCGCGCCGGGGTCCCAGTTGTAGATCCCCTTTTCCGGCACGTTGCGCAGGGCGTTGGCGACCACGATGGGCTGGGGCACCTCGGCGACGATGCCGATGGTGTAGATTTCCTCGGCGTGGCTCTCCAGGATCTCTTCCCAGGCCGCGACCTTCTCGGCGCGCGATTTCGCGGCGATCCACTGGTCGTAGAGTGCCAGCAGGCGCTTGGCGTTTTCCGTGTCGACCGGCTCGCCGGCGTTGCCGACAGTCTCGGCGTATTGGCCCCACATCGGCCAGTGATAGCTCTGCTGGTGGATCGGCACGAATTCTTCCGGGCTGCTGTACGGCGTGGGAATGCCGTTTTCGTAGCCGAACCACATGGCCATCACCGTCTCGCCGGAGAAGACGCGATTGCGCAGCACATCCCGCTGCGACGGCTTGGTGAACAGTTTCACGCCGATCTGGCGCCACGAGTCGCTGATCAGCTCCAGCACGTCGACTTCTTCGGTGTTCTCGCCGGCGGTCTCGACGATGATCTCCAGCGGCCGGCCGTCCGGCATCAGGCGGATGCCATCGGCGTCGCGCTCGGTCAGGCCGATGTCGTCCAGCAGGGCGTTGGCACGCTCGGGATCGAAGGCGGTGAAGGCCTCGCCGAACTTCTCCTCGTACAGCGGGCTGTCCGGCAGCACGAGATTGTTCGATTCCAGGCAGAGGCCGTAGTAGATCACCTGATTGATCTCACTGCGGTTGATGCCGAGGGACAGCGCCTGACGGAAGCGGGCGTCGCGGTTCAGCTCGCGCCATACCGGGTCGCTGGCGTTCATGTTGGGGTAGAGCGCCAGCTGCGAGCTGCGCACGGTCTTCCACAGGCGCACCCGATAGGCGCTGCGATCCTCGGCGGCTTTCAGGAAGGTGTAGTCGGAGAAGCTGAGGCCGCGCGACTGCAGATCGGACTCCCCCGAGGCGGTCTTGGCGGGCACCAGGGAACCGCCAACGACGTCCAGCACGAAGCGGTCGGCATAGGGCAGTTGCTGCCCGGCGGCATCGATGCGGTGGTAGTAGGGGTTGCGCTCGGCGACGAAGCGGGTCGCCGGCGGCGCCGTCCCGTTGTTCCACGGCTGCAGGGTCGGCAGATCCGGGTTGGTCGAGTTGTACATGTTGCCGATACGGTTATGCAGCTGGGCCCAGTTGCGCGCTCCGGCGGCCTCGACCGCGGCCTCGATCTTCTTGGGATCGCCGTATTTCGGGTGGAACTGCTTCAGGTAGTGCGCCGGCACGAAGAGGTCGAGCGGCCGTGCGCCGGCCAGGGCCGGGATGAGGAAGGGGTTCGGCGTCGACCAGGTGTAGCGGACCGTCGTGGCATCGATGATCTCCACCTGCGGCAGTTCTCCGTCGACCCGCAGGGTCACCTCGGGGCCGACCGGAAAGAGCTCTTCGTTATTGGCGACGTCTTCCCAGAAGTAGCGGAAGTCTTCGGTGGTGAAGGGCGCGCCGTCGGACCAGCGGTGCCCCTCGCGCAGCTTCAGGGTGAAGATGCGGCCGTCTTCGACCTCCAGCCATTCCAGGATGTCCGGCTCGATCTCCAGTTTCTCGTTGTAGCCGACCAGGCGCGCATAGCCATAGACGATCAGCATGCGCACGTCCTTGTCGCGGGTCACCAGCATGCGGATATCGCCGCCGTGCTTGCCGATCGACAGGTCCGGCCCGCTGACCGAGACGCGCGGGGTCACCGGCAGCCGCTCGGCGACCGGAGGGAGGGCCTTGGCCGCCACCTGGTCCTGGAGGGTAGGGGTTTCCTTCAGCGCTGCGATCCGCGGCGCTTCCGGCGCCTCGTAGCGTACCACCTCGGCCTCGGCGGGCCCCGCCGCCACGGCCAGCAACCCGGCAAGGGCCACGATCCAGCCCTTGGAGAAAAACCGCTCAGACATGAAGCTTGTCCCTGAACACTTTGTTATTACAGGGTTTTCCCCTGATTGATGCCGATTATAGAGCGCCGGCATTGAAAGTGCCATTTAAGAGTATGAGACAGCTATGCCCGGTTGCCGCTGCGGCGCAGGTTCGCCCGGAAGACGTCAGCGAGGGGCGGAAACGGGCGTCGACGGCACCTTGGCGGCCCCCGTCGCAGAGGAGCAGCAGGGGCGCGGGGCAGGGAGTGTGCGGATGCGAGAGGCGCCGTGCCGGGATCGGCACGACAGCGGTAGGTAGCCCCAGGAACCCTTAAGTTTTTGTTAAATCGCCATGACTTGCTCGCATTGCTGCGGTGCAACATATGCGCTCGTCGCATGGCTCGTTCGGGGGCATATAGGGGGCATCACAAGCACACGCCCCGCCCTCTCAGGAGCCGTCGTAAAGACGCCGCCATCCCTGAGGGTCTGATTTCCGGGCTGGCGGGTGCTGAACACGAGATTGCCGCCTCTGGCGGGTGGCCATATTAGGACGAAGACAATGGATATGAATCAGTTCAACAACATTCAGGACCCGATTGCCCGGGCCGAAGCCCTGCGCGCCCAGGCGATTGCCGAGATGGTCGTCGAAGCGACCGCGGGCCTGCGCCGTGCGATCAAGGCGGCCACCGCCAAGGTTTCCGCTTACCTCGAATACCGCCGTACCTTCGACGTGCTGGCCGGCATGACCGACCGCGAGCTGGACGACATCGGCATCAGCCGTGGCGACATCCCGGCGGTGGCGCGCGGCAGCGATCCGCGCCCGCAGCGGAACAGCGTCCCGGGCGATGCGCTGGCGCGCCGCCTGGCCCTGGCCGAGGCTTTCGAGCAGGGCAAGGAAGAGGCCCCGGTGGTCGCTTTCCGTGCCAACGACAACCGTCCGGCCGCTGCCGCCTAAGGCGCTCACGGCTTAAGGTTGCCGGCTTAAGGTTAGAAGTACCGTCTTCGTCTTTGGGGCTGCTGTCTCCGGGGCCATGAGCGCCGGAGACAGCCTCCCGAAAGACGCCGCAAAAGGGCCACGCTTTGCGTGGCCCTTTGTCGTTTGCGGCTTTCAGCGTGCCGCGTAGGCGGGGTGGCTTTGCGGGATCCGGCGCATGCACCATACCAGCCCGACCAGCGACAGCACCGTCGCCAGGGCGAAGAGGGCGCTATAGCCGATCCAGTCGGCCAGCACGCCGCTGGCGAAGGACCCCAGCATGTAGACCAGCAACTGGGCGCTGGTCAGCAGGGTGAAGTCGGTGGCCGGCTGTTCCGGCGAACTGGCCCCCATATAGAGGCTGCACAGGCCGACCACCTCCATGTAGCGGATCACCGTATTGAGGAAGGCGATCGCGATCAGCCACTCGACGCCGACCAGTTCGCTGGCCGCCACCACGGCGAAGCAGGCAAAGCAGGCGGTTCGGGCGAGGCCCAGGCCGTAGAGGCAGGGGAAAAGCCCCCATTTGCGGATCACCACAGCCGCGGCGACGGACCCGGCGAGCCCGACGGTTGCCGCCGAGGCGCCGCTGGTCAGGCCGACGAGGCTGAGCGACAGTCCTTTGTCGACCAGGAAGGGCTGTTCCATCGCTTTCACGAAACCCTCGCTGACGCGGTACATCAGGGCGAAGGACAATAGCTGCAGGGCGTCGCTGCGCCGCAGGAACGCCATCAGCGAGGCCCGGTTGACGACCCCGGTCTGCCCCGCGAAGGACCGACCCTCCGCGCGCTTGCCGTCACCGGCGTCGGCCGCAGCGGTTCCGGACCGCGCCGGCTCCCGCATCAGCAGGATCGGCAGGGCCGAGAGCGCCGCGATCGCGGCGATTCCAAGCATCATGCTCTGCCAGCCGAAACGGTCGTAGACGATGAGCGCAAAGCTGCTGCCGATCAGCACGCCGGCGGCGATGCTGCCGCCCTGAATGGCGTTGCCGACCCCCCGTTGCTTGGGCGTCAGCACTTCCACGGCGAAGCCGTCGGTCGCGATGTCCTGGGTCGAGGCAACGCAGGCAATGATCAGGGTGACGCCGAAGACCAGATAGAGATGCTCGCCCGGAGGCAGGAAGGACATCGCCACGATGAGCCCGACGTTGGTGATCAGCGCCGGCAGGATCCATGAGCGGCGGCGGCCGAGCCGGCGCGACAGGCTGTAGCGATCCACCAGTGGCGCCCAGAGGAACTTGAAGACCCAGGGGATCAGCAGCACCCCGAAGGCACCGATGAAGCTGCGCGAGACACCCAGTTCGCGCAGGATTGCCGGCAGCGCGGCGATGATGAGGTAGATCGGGATCGCCTGGGCGACGTAGAGGCCGATCAGGACGCTGTAAATCCTGAGGGGGGAATGGCTTCCTTCGGATTGTCCCGTCGCAGTCCCGGCGTCTCTCTCTGGCAGCGCCGTCATGATGTGGACTCCGCGTAGGCGGCGCGCCACTGGGACAGCAGCGGCGGCACGTCCTCCTCGCGCAGTAGCCGCCGGGTGGGGAAGGGCACGGCACGGACGAAGGCATCGTCGTTGCGTGCCGGATCGACGTTGGGCCGGACCCGCGCCATGCCCCAGCAGAGCCGGCCGAGCTGGTCTCGGTTGCGTTTGAACCACAGGTTCTGCTCCCTGCGGGTTGCATGGGTGACGACACCGCCGGAGATGTCGATGATCGACACCAGGGCGAAAGGGTCCTGTCGGGCGGCGACGCGCCCGAGCAGATCCAGGTAGAGCGCCTCGTCAGTCGGCGTCACGTCGTTCAACAACCGCATCCAGATGACGTCGTCGATCGTCTCGAAGGTGAACATCGCGTTCCGCCTAGAACACGCGGCTGTAGCGCAGCGCGACGACCCGGCCGAAGCCGCTGACCGGGATATTGCGCGTTGCGCTTGCCGTGGGGTTTTCGTAATCGGTATCCAGCAGGTTCTCGACGCCGAAGCTCATCTTGCCGCCAAGCAGGGGATACTCCGCCGCCAGATTGAAGGTGATGGTGTCGTCGATCCGCACCTTTTGGGTGCCGTCGTCGCGATTGCGCGCGCCGCTATAGACAGCTTCCATGCGGACGTCGAGGTCGAAGTCGAAGCTGTAGTTCGCGTAGCCGGTGAACCGCAGCGGAGGCCCGATACGATTGTTCGGCAGGTAGGCGTCGAGGTTGCCGTCGTCGTCGGTGTCGCGCCTGCCTTCGGTGTAGGAGAAAACGCCACCCAGGATCAGCGCTTCGGTCACGTCGGCCTCGGCGATGGCCTCGATGCCGAAGATGCGCTCCTTCTGCTGCGACACCTGATTGGTGGTCACGTCGAAGTTGGTGCCCAGTTCGGACTCGCTGATGAATCCGGTCAGGCTGCCGCGGAAGTCGTTCCAGGTGCCGCGAACGCCGATCTCGTAGTTGTCGACCTTGATGGCTTCCGGGCCGATGTCCGAATAGTCGATGGTGCCGCTCTGCCCCAGACCGGCCCGGCGGGTAAAGCCACCGACATCGGGCAGCGAATAGCCTTGGGAGAAGGCGCCGAAGACCTCCACTTCGTCGGTCAGAAACACCACGGCGCCGATGTTGAAAACCACCTCGTCGTAAGTGGTGTCGGCGCCGATCACGTTCACCGGCGGCAGGATGGTGGTTGCCATGGTGGCTGGGTTGACCAAGTAGACATAGGACGGGCGAGTGAAATCCTCAACCTCCAGATCGAAGCGCTCGTAGCGCAGGCCGCCGCGCAGCAGCAGCCAGTCGACCGGCGTCACCTCGGCCTGCACGAAGCCGGCGTAGCTGTTCTGGGTCATCGGCGCGATGGCATCGGCGCCGTCCATGAATTCCTGGCTGGTTTCGTCGTGGGTAAAATCGAAGCCCCAGGTGAGGGTGAGCCCCTCGTAGATCTGGTCCAGCTCGCTGTCTACGGTGGCGCGCAGGCCGACCTGCTCCACATCGAAGCGGGTCTGGCCGTCGTCAGAGATCGGGTCGCCCGGATTTCCCGAGTAGTAGACCGCAAAGTTCGCTGCCGAGAGCGGCACGTCGGAGAAGCGCTTCTCGATATCGTTGCGGAAGACCTTGATAGAGAGATCGCCAAGGGCGAATTCATCATCGGTAAACTGGATGGACTCGTAGTTCGAGTCCTCGTAGATGTTGCGCCCCGTATAGGGGTTGTCGTAGTCCACGCTCACCGGGTCGGTGGTGTAGTCGGTGAAGTAGTCCGGCTCCTGATCGAAGCGGGTAAGTTCGGCAGAAATTTCGATGCGGCGCGGTCCAAAACTGCGACCCAGCTTTGCAAAGGCGTTGTAGGATTCGCTGTTGCCGAAGGCGCCTTGGCCGATCAGCGGATCGTCGGGCACACGGGTGCCGCCGCCGTCGTAGAGTTCGTTGCTCAGATCGCCGGACAGGGACGCGAAGTAGTCGAGGAATCCGGCGTCACCGGACAGCGATATCGAGGCGTCCGGGGCCAGGGAGTCACCGATGTCGGCGGTGAAGGCCCGCAGGCCGGCGGAGACGGCGACGGTCGGCTTGCCGTCGGTTGCTTCCTTGGTGATGAAGTTCACGATGCCGCCGGTCGCGCCGTTGCCGTACATGCTGCTGGCCCCGCTGACAACCTCGATGCGGTCGATCTGATTGAGGTCGATCAGCGAAATAATGCGCGAGACGTCGCGCAGCGGTGTATTGCGCGAGGCGCCGTCGACCAGAACCTGAACGCTGCGCCCGCGAAAGGTTTCCGATGCGCCGGAGATGCCCTGGTTGCTGCCGGCGTATCCCGGTACGTACTTCGCGAGCAGGTCGGTAGGGTCTTTGGAAATCGCAAGCTGCTGTTCGATCTGCGCCCGGTCGATGACGATGACCGAACCCGGAATGGCAGCGGCCGGGCGCGGCGCGCGGGTTGCCGTGGTGACGACGATGGTGTCGAGTTTTACCGTTTCCGGATCGCCGCCGGCCGTCACGGCGACCAGCGTGACCGCGCCGCTCTCGGCGACCCGGTACGTCAGGCCGCTGCCGGAGAGCAGCAGAGCGAGGGCGTCGCCGGGGGCGTAGGTGCCGTTCAGGGCGGGGGCCTGCTTGCCTTCCGCAAGCCCGGCATCGAACACCAGTTCAACCCCGCTGGCCTCGGAGAACTGCAGCAGGGCAGTGGGCAACGGCTGGGCCGGAATGGCGAAGGTGGTGCTCTCCGTCGACAGTTGCGCTAACTGCGGCAGGCCATCCACCGCCAGCGTTGGAAAAGGCGCGCCGGCGACGGCGAGGCCAGCGAGCAGCGCCGGTACGGCGGCATGGCCGCCCCGGCCCCAGGTGATCCCCCAAAACATGTCAGTCCCCCAAAAAGAAGTGCGCCCTCCATGCGGCGCATCGCATCGTTCTGAATGGGAAGACGGGCGGCCAAGCCCCGACAATTACCTGGCGCAGGCAAAATATATTCTTGAGGGATGCTGGCGCAGGCTAGAGCGGATCGTGATCGGACGGAACCGCTTTGCGGTTTCGTCCGATCGCGTGAATCCGCTCTACCTCAAAGAGATAGATCAGCTTCACACGGTTGATGGATCGCCGTAGGCGATTCCATCCAACCGTGATCTCTAGTCGCGGTCCTGCGGGAAGATCAGCACGACATAATCGGTGAGGCGCAGCAGACGAACCGGGAAGGCGTCGGCGATGGCGTCCAGGGCTTTGTCGGCGGCCAGGCCGCTGCCATCATCCTGATTGAAAGAGCCGGTGACCTTGAGGTCGCGCAGCGCGGTATCCATCAGCGCGATGCGGCCGGGCCGCTGGCGTTCCAGGGCGTTGATCACCTCGGCGAGGGGGGTGTTGCGGAACACCAGCTTGCCGCTGCGCCAGGCGAGGGCCTGGCCGGCGTCGCGCGGTTCCACCGCTCCCAGGTGCTCGCGTCCCAGACGCAGCCCCTCACCGGCGTGCAGCACGGCCTGTTCGCCGTTAGCATGGGTGATGGCCACGCGGCTCTCTGTCACGGCCACCTCGACGTAGTCCGCGCCGGCCTGCACCGCAAAGGCGGTCCCCAGCACTTCGATCCGGCCGAGATCGGTGTGCACCACGAAAGGCCGCGCGGCATCCTTGGCGACCTGGAAGAAGGCTTCGCCGCTGTGCAGGGTCACGGCGCGGCGGTCCGGTTCGAAATCCACCGACAGCGAGGAGGCGCCGTTCAGATCGACGCCGGAACCGTCGGCCAGTTGCACGCTCTGGCGCGCGCCCGCGACCGTGTGATAGTCGGCCAGCAGGCCGCTGAGCGGCGCCGGTTGGCCAAAGGTGTAGGCACCCAGGGACAAGGCGATCGCGAGAACCGCTGCGACCTGCGCCAGCCGCCGCCAGCGCCGCCCTGAACCTGACCGGGTCGGCCCGGCCGCCCGGATCGGCAGCGGGACGACGGTTGCGTCGGGTTCGACCTGGTCGAGCGCGGCCCACAGCGCCTCCGCCTCGCGATAGGCGGCGGCATGGCGCGGATCGGCCTGCAGCCAGTCATCGAAGGCCCGGCGTTCCTGCGCCTCCAATTCGGCGTCGCGCAGCCGGACGAACCACTCCAGGGCAGCCTCCTGCAGCACCGCATCGGGCGTTTCCGGCCCTGGTATTTTGGGCCCTGATTTTTTTGGGCCTGATTTTTTTGGGGCGACGGCCTCGTTCAACTTCCGATCCCTGCGTTCCGATCCGTGCGTTCCGATCCCTGGCGCGTCCTTGGCGCGGACACCGCCTTATTTTATTAGACGCCTGGGTGCCATGGCAGCATTACTTGATACCAGCAAAAATTGTGGCGCGGCATTTCAGCCCGGTTCGGGGTGGTCGGCGTCAACGGCCCGGCGGCATTGGGCCAGCGCTCGGACCATGTGAACCATGACCGTGTTCTTGGCGATGCCGAGGCGATCGGCGATCTGCTGATAGCTGAGGCCGTGGTATTTGTGCAGGCGGAACACTTCGCGTTGGCGATCCGGCAGATCCTCGATCGCCTGCTGCAGGCGCATCAGCGCCTGGCGCGACAGCAGGCATTGTTCCTGGCCGGGCCGGGTGTCGGCGACCCGTTGCAGGTCTGCGTTGTCGGTCGGGATCGGCATGTGCTTGCGGCGCCTCAGGTGATCCAAGGCGAGATTGGCCGCAATGCGGAAGAGGTAGGCGCGGACATTCTCGATCTGCACGGTGGTCCCGACCCGCAACAGCCGGGCAAAGGTCTCCTGGGTCAGATCGGCGGCAGTCTCGGGACAGGACAGGCGGCGCACCAGGAAGCGTTCGATTTCCTTGCTGTGCAGCAAATAGATCGCCTGCGTATTGCCGTGCCCCACGTCCGCGATACCCCGAAAGATCTGCCCCTCTGGACGGCAAAGTAATGCAAATGAGAGGCGTTCGCAATAGAGAGGGCGTGGAGGCGGCTCGGTGCCTCGGGCCGCCTCAGGAGGCGGCTTTTGGAGGCGGGCCCCGACGAGGCCCTAATGGCCGGCGCCGTCGGCTGTGGCCGCGCCTGGACGGCGCAACAGCGGCGCGGCGACGATCAGCCCGACGAACAGGAAGGTGAGGGCGAGGAACACGTCGGAGAAGGCCATCACCTGGGCCTGGTCGCGCAGCATGCTGGAGAGTTCCTTGATCGCCGCGCTGTGCGCCAACGGGCCGAGGCTGGCAAAGCTGTCGGTCAGGGTCGAGAGCGCCAGCTCGGCCTGATCGCGGCCCCAGGTCACGCTTTCGCGCAGCCGGGAGAGGTGCAGGTCCATGCGGTCGTTCAGCACGGTGTTGATGATCGCCAGGCCGACGGCGCCGCCCAGGTTGCGCGACACGTTGAACAGGCCCGAGGCGTTCTTCACGGTCTCGTGGGGCAGGGTGCCGAGCGACAGGTTGGTGATCGGCACCATGCAGAGCATCAGCGAGACGCCGCGCAGCACCTGCGGCATGAACAGTTCCCAGAAGTCCCAGTCGACGGTGATCTTGGTGACCTGCCAGGTGCCGAGCCCGAAGCCGAAGAATCCGATGGCGATCATCAGGCGCGGATCGAGTTTCATCGAGAGGCGGCCGGCGAGGGGGGCTGTCAGGAACATGCAGACGCCGGTGACGAACATGGTCTCGCCGATCATCAGCGCGTTGTAGTCGCGCACCCGCGCCAGATAGACCGGGTAGAGATAGGTCAGGCCGTAGAGGCCGATGCCCATGACGAAGCTGAAGGCCGATCCGACGGCGAAATTGCGGTCGAGGTAGGCGCGCAGTTGGACCACGGGTTCGGCGGCGGTCAGCGCGCGCCAGAAGAAGCCCACGGCAGAGACCGCGGTGACCAGCGCGAAGATGGTGATCCAGCCGTCATCGAACCAGTCGTTGGTCGGACCTTCCTCCAGGACGAATTCCAGGCTGCCGAGGAAGCCGGCCATGAACAGCAGGCCAGTCCAGTCAAAGCGGTCGAGCAGGGAGAATTCCGGTTCGTCGAAGTCGACGAGAAGGTAGGTCGAGACGGTCACGACGATGCCGGGCAGCAGGTTGCAGAGGAACAGCCAGTGCCAGGAGAACAGCTCGGTCAGATAGCCGCCGATGGTCGGCCCGACCGTCGGCGCCAGGGTCGCCACCAGGCCGATGACCGGCGAGACGATGTGCTGTTTATCGCGCGGGAAGACGGTATAGGCGGCGGCGAAGACGGTGGGGATCATGCCGCCGCCGATGAAGCCCTGCAGCGCCCGGTAGACGATCATCTGGTCGATGTTGGTTGCCGTTGCGCAGAGCAGGCTCATGATGGTGAAGCCGGCGGCCGAGCCGACGAACAGCCAGCGCGTCGAGAGGGCGCGTGACAGGAAGCCGGACAGCGGGATCATCACCACTTCGGCGATGAGATAGGCGGTCTGCACCCACGAGATTTCGTCGGCGCTGGCCGACAGCCCGGCCTGGATTTCCGACAGCGAGGCCGAGACGATCTGGATGTCCAGGATCGCCATGAACATGCCGAACACCATGAAGATGAATGCCACCATGCGGCGTGGATCGATGCGGGTGGCCGCCCCGGCGGCAGCACCGGGGGCTGCCCCGGGGCCAGCGGAGGGGGAGGCGGCCCCGGTGCTTCCTGGGCGGGTGGTCGTCGTCATGACGGCGGTGCTCAGCGGCGGGTGGCGAGCTCGGCGGTGCCGGGCTTGGCCGCCCGGTCGTCCGCACCGGGCGGGGGCGGCAGCGTCGCCATGGCGACCGGCGTCGTGCGGGTATCCACGGTGACCACCACCGACATGCCGGGCCGCAGCACGTGGTCCTTGACGGCCTCGCGGGGCAGGCGGATGCGCACCGGCAGGCGTTGCACGATCTTGGTAAAATTGCCGGTGGCGTTTTCCGGCGGCAGCAGGCTGAACAGCGCGCCGGCGGCCGGGGCGATGCTGTCGACCCGGCCGACGAAGTCGCGCCCGGGATAGGCATCGACCTCGATGTGCACGCTCTGGCCGGGCTGCATGTCGGCCAGCTGGGTCTCCTTGAAGTTGGCGTCGATGTAGACGTCGTCCAGCGGCACGATGGCGGCGATGCGGGTGTCTTCCTGAACCAGTTGGCCGACCTCGACGGACTTGTTGCCGACCACACCATCGATGGGCGCGCGCACCACGGTGAAGGACAGGTCGCGCTCGGCCTGGGCCAGGTCGGTCCGCAGGCCCTGCAGCGCCCGCTCGGCCTCGACGCGCTGCGCCTGCAGCACGGCGACATTGGCCTTGCTGGCGGCGAGGCCGGCCTTGGCGGCGTTCACGTCGGCCACGGCCTTGTCGTGGCCGGTGCGGGCGTTGTCGAGCACCTGGCGGCTGGCGAAGTTGCTTTTTTCCAGTTTCGACTGGCGCTCCAGTTCCAGGCTCGTGCGTTCCAGGTCGGCCTCGGCGCTGGCCACCTGCGCCCGCGCTTCGGTGACGTCGGCCTCGGCCGCTTCGGCCTGCACCGCGATGCGGGCAACGGTGGCCTGCTGGGCCGCGATCTTGTCCTTGGCCGAGCGGACGGCGAGGCGGTAGTCGCCGTCGTCGATACGGGCGATCACATCGCCGGTCTTCACCGCCTGGTTCTCATCCACTTCGACGGAAACCACGTGGCCGGAAACCTTGGCGGCCAGCACCGAGATATCGGCGCCGAGGTAGGCATCGTCGGTGGAGACCTCGAAGCGGCCGTTGGCCCACCAGTCATAGCCCTCGTAGCCGCCGGCGCAGAGCGCCAGCAGCGCCAGGCCCAACAGGACGGCGCGTTTGCGGCCATTCTTGCCGGGCGGGCTATCAGGCTTGTCGTCGGTTTCATCTAAGCTCATGATTCTACCCGGAAATGACTGAACGGTTCGGTCAATATGATGCAACTTTATCATTGACCGAACCGTTCAGTCAATGCATGGTTCCGGGGTCGGGGGCAGCCCTGCTTCCCCTGCATGGGGGCTTAATCATGAGATATGAGCGATGAGCGATCTGGTACAAAAGCATCGAAAAGGCGGGCCGGTCCCCCAGGCCATTGCGGGGGCCAGCGCGGAAACACCGGACGGCCCCAAGAAGTGGGAGATCCTGGACGGCGCCCGCCGGGTGTTCCGGGCCGAGGGCTTCGACGGTGCCAGCATGGACAAGATCGCCCGGGCCGCCGGGGTCTCCAAAGGCACGCTCTATGTTTATTTCCGCAACAAGGAAGAGCTGTTCACGGAGATGGTCTCGGTCGACCGTCGCGAGGCGGCCGAGCAACTGTGCAACTTCGATGACGCGACCGGCGACGTTCGCGCGGTGTTGCAGCGCGTCGGCGAGAGTTTCGTCGGCATGATGATTCAGCCGGATCACATCGCGCTGATCCGCATGGTGATGGGGGCGGCGGAGAAATTCCCGGAGGCCGGGCAGCTGTTCTTCGAGATGGGACCCCGTTGTGGAATCAGCCGCTTGGCGGCCTATCTGCAAAAGCAGGTCGAGGCCGGCACGCTGCGCATCGACGAGGACATCGAACTGGCCGCGGCCCACTTTCTCAATCTCTGCCAGGGCAACCTGGTGAAGCCGCTGCTGTTCAACGCCGGCGAAGCGCCCAGCCGGGAAGCGATCCACAAGACCGTCGCCAGCGCCGTGCGCCTGTTCCTGAAGTCTTACGCGCCGGCCCAGAACGCCTGACGCAAGAGAGGATGCTTCCCAGGGGCTGCCCAAGGGGACTGGTGCGAAGCGCCGCGGCCCTCTAAAACCCTCCGCCAGGGGAAACTCGTTCGTGCGCGGAGGAATTCAAAGATCATGAGCGTGACCGGAGCCGTAAAGCCCGTGGGTCTGCCGGAGATCGCGGCGCGCAAGGGCGCGACACCGATCGTCTGTCTGACGGCCTATACCACGCCGGTTGCCCGGCTGGTCGATGCGCACTGCGACGTGGTGCTGGTCGGCGACAGCCTGGGCATGGTGCTGCACGGGTTGGACTCCACGCTGGGCGTCACCCTGGACATGATGATCCTGCACGGCCAGGCGGTGCGCCGCGGCACCGAACGGGCGCTGATGGTGGTCGACATGCCCTTCGGTTCCTACGAGGAAGGTCCGGAACAGGCGTTCCGCAACGCCGCCCGGGTGATGGCCGAGACCGGCTGCGCGGCGGTAAAGCTGGAGGGTGGCCGGACCATGGCCGAGACCATCCGTTTCCTGACCGACCGCGGCATCCCGGTGATGGCCCATGTCGGCCTGACGCCCCAGGCGGTGAACGCCCTGGGCGGCTATAAGGTCCAGGGCCGCGGCGACGACGCGGAACGGGTGCTGCGCGATGCGCTGGCCGTGGCCAATGCCGGCGCGTTCTCGGTGGTGCTGGAAAAGGTCACCGAGCCCTTGGCGCGGCAGATCACCGAGCAGGTATCGATCCCGACCATCGGCATCGGCGCCTCGGCGGCTTGCGACGGCCAGGTGCTGGTCATCGACGACATGCTGGGTATGTTCGCCGCGTTCCAGCCCAAGTTCGTGAAGCGCTACGCCGAACTGGGCCGCGATGCGGAGGCGGCCATCGCAGCCTTTGCCGACGATGTGCGCACCAGGCGCTTTCCGGGCCCGGAGCATGTGTTCGGCGACGCCTAGCACGCAAGCATCTATATTTTCCATAATATAAAGACGGTGGCGCTGTCGCTGGACAGGGTAGGGGCCGTTTTCGCTTGCGCATCAGACACGTAGAGGTGTCCAGCCAGCAGCGCGGCGGCGAGGGTCGCTGCGGTGCCTGCAATCTTGCGGGCTAGTTCCTCGTAGATCGCCCGGGCTTCGCCTTCGGTGCGCCAGGAATTGAGGTCTAGCAGCGCCTGGGTAGGGTCTTCGCCGGCCAGTTCCGCAATTCGCACCATGACGTCATCGCGCGGCCAGGTTCGCCGTGTGCGCCAGAAAGACGCAACCGAACTGCTAAGGCCAAGGTGTTTGCAGAGATCTCGGCCCGACTTAAGGCCGGTGCGCTCAATGGCGGCATCTAGGTAGTCGTCAAGGGTCATGGTGGCAGCCTCCGAGGTTCTTTTTCCAGTATGGATGGTGAAGTCAACCATTGACAAGCCCCTCAACATCTGGCCTGGATGGTGGCACCAATCACCATCCATAGGGGTTGCCCCTAGGTCTGGTGCTTTCAGGTCTTCAGGGGTCAATCGGTGGCACAAAATTCCCCCTTTCTGTCGAGCTTTGCCGCGTGGGGTGCTGGCAGCTACCCGCGCGGTTTTGAGGGGCGGGCCTCGGGGCCTGCCGGCCGGCGGCGCGCGAAGCGTCGCCGGCCAATCCCCCAATCTTGCCCCCGCCCCTGAAACAAAAGCTGCCCCGGCGCGGAGCGCGCCTATCCCAGCCCGAAAACCAGGAAAAGAGAGAGCCAATGCACTACGGAAAGATGGAAGAAAAGACCCATGAGACCCACGGCCAGTACTTCGCCGGGGAGGTCTCTTCGGAGGGCTACACGGGCCGGTTTTATGCGGTGCCGAATCTGCGCCGCGACAAGGACACGGCGCCGGATTTTCTGATCCGCCAGCCGCACCGGCCCGGTGAGCCGTTCCGGGAGTTGGGCGCGATCTGGGAGAAGGCTCAACGCGGCACGGGGGAGGTGTTCTATACGCTGACCTTCGACGGGCCGAACTACACCAAGCCTTGCAACCTCGCGGCGTTCAAGGACGAAAACGAGCCGCACTACAACCTGATTTTCAAACGCAAGCGCGGCGGCAAGTCTTCCCAGGCCACGGGGCAAGACTCCACGGGCGAAGGGGCAGACGTTCCCTTTGGTTGAGACGCGCGAGCGGTGGGCCTGGAATGCGGACGTTGGCTGTTGGGAGTGCCCCTCAGTCGGTCGCGCGTTCCGGGTTCAAGATGGGCGGAGGCTGTTCGCAGCCTCCGCCTTTCCTTTTCCGGCCCCCCCGGGGCTGCGGGCTCAATTCGAGGTGTTCACTCCGCAGGAGTTGCGGCGGCTGCTGCCAGCATGGTGGGCGGACCCTGTTCGCGTGCTGGTGCTGCACCTGCGCGAAGTGCCGCAAGGATCTGCGGTGGTGCCGAATTTGCGGGGAGTTCCGGTGCTGAAAAACTATCAGACGCGTGACGAGTGCGGCGGCATCAACTTGCCGATGCGCGCGCGCGTTGCGGGCTGCGGCGCCGGGACGATTACCCGGCTTTTCTACATCGAAGAGGCGAGCGGCGCCTTTGATTTCTGGCAACCCGGATCGGAGGTTCCGGGCCTCTAAAGCGCGGGGGGGCAATTTCTGTATCACGCCCCCCTGTAAAACCAACAACCTGAAAAATCAGGAGCTTCGCAGGCAATGCAATTCAAAGAGCTTTACTCAAATTTCGACGGACTAGATATGGCCTTTCACGGCACAATTCCGGCGGCAGTCTGTCGCCAATTGGAAGAGGCAAAGAGCGCGGCGCAAGCGGCCCGCGCCGATGTGCTGGCGACGGCGGGCGCGCTTGAATGTCACGTTGCCGAAACCGGCGGGCGCGGTGGCTTCGCCTATCGCCTGGATACCGGGCCGGATGGTGAAACGTGGTGGCTGAAGTCTGGCGACAAGCCGGGATGGAATGCGCGCGTTTCGGTGCACGCGGGGGCCTTCCTGCAACATGGCGGGCTCGATGCAATCGCGGAGCGTCTGCGCGCGCGTCTCGATGCGCTCGGCTTCAAGGAAGCGGCATCGCCGGAAGGCAATGCGGAGGCCGTTTCCCGGATTGACTTCGCAATGGATTTTCTCGCGCCAGGGCTGGCGCTCGATCCGCGCGACTTCGTCGCCAAGGCGGGTAAGCAAGCGCACCCCGGCGGCGATGATGAGGAAGCTTTCGCCGGATCGTTTTGGGCCGGGCAGCGGTGCACGGGGGTGACGGTCGGCAAGATGCCGGGGCGACAGATTGTCGTCTATGACAAGACGCGCGACAGTCGGGTTAAGCGCAAGGGGGAATGGTTCAAGGCGTGGGGCCTGGACCCTGCCGACAAAGAGGCGCGGGTGTGGCGTGTCGAGTTGCGCGCGGGCAAAAAGCATCTGCGGGAGCATTGGGGCTTACGTACGCTAAAGCAGGTGCAAGAGGCTGTCGGCGACATGTTCGCGGAGGCTCTATGTAAGGTTAGGTATTGCCTGCGCGATGATCCGCGCCCCGCGCGGCGGTCGAACCATCCTCTCTGGAATCAAGCCTTAGCCTGCGTGCAGCGCGGCCTCGCGGAGTGTTTTGTGGGCCTTGCGCCGGGCGTGGTGCGTGAGGTGACGCGCGATCATGCCTCCAATGCGATCCGGGCCTTGATGCGCGGTCTTGCGATGACCTATGCCGCGATTGTCGAGCCGGAAATCCGGGCCGACGCGAGGGCGCAGACGGCGCCCGGCAAAGAGCCGCCTCCGGTCTTGGAACTGGTGCCGGGCCGCATAGCGGCAGACCTGACACGCTGGGTTTTAACGTCTCCAGATGAAGGCGTTGAAAAGATCGACCGCGCGCGGCGGCGATATCGTTTTGTCTCCCCTGTCGAGTATCGAGAAAGGAAATTCTATGCAGGACTTGGAAGAGTTGCAGGAGTTGGTTGAGGATATCGAGCGGCTCCCGTTTATGCAGCGCGGGGAGGCGGCGCTAAGGGCGCTCAAGGGCGTCGTCGCGGCGCTGGAGCGGATCGAATCGCGCCTAGACTTCGGGGGCCTCTAATGCTGGTCGACCCTGGCACGATCATAGAGCGGCGCAACTGTTCGGGCTGTGGTCGTGGCGTGGTGGTGAAGGCCAATAAAAACGGCATCGCTTACTACTACTGCAACGGGCAGGGGAGCGACGATGGCGTTGGGTGTTCACATCATGAAAAATGGGGCCGCGCGGCCTCGCTGGAAAAAACGCGGGCTTACTATGCGGCCCAAAAGCAGGAGGTCAAAAACCATGGCGGTGATACCGGACAACAGGACCAAGAGCGCGCCCGCAAAGCCGGGGCCAAAGGCAAGCCCAAAAGCAAGCCCAAAGGCGAGCCCGAAGCCGAGCCAAAAGACGGCGGCAAAGTCGCCGCGAAAGCGCCCGGCAAAGCGCCCGCCGCAAGTCCTGCCGAACCTCGCGGACGTTTGGCCGGGCTCTTCGGCCCCGCCGGTTCAATCTTCGATTAAGGCCGATGTGAGCGGCGCGGCGTCGATGGCGTCGCCGGATCATCTGGCCGGGTTCACGGTCGAGCCTGTTCCGGGGGAACCGGGGCAGTTTTCAAACGGGCCTGCGGGCGCCGCTGGTGGCGATACGGGCGCCGGGGGCGCGGAGGATGCGCTGGGCTTGGGCCTGCGCACCAGCGGGCCGGATATGGGCGCCGGGTTCATATCCCGCGAGGTTTTCTATGATGGCTTTCGCGTTGCCTTCAATGTCGGGGCCAATGTCCCGCCCTACCTGGGGTCGCTGGCCATAGGTAAGGGCGAAGAGGACGCGGCCCGGCAAGCGGCGGGGGTGCTGTACGATATCTGCCTAGAAACCCCGGCGCTGCATTTCCTGGTGAAGCCCGGCGGAGTGTGGTTCCAGCGGGTCGCGGCAATCGGCGCCTTTGCAGTGCCGAAGGGGATGGCGGTTGCGGCGGAGCTAGGCGCCCGCAAGGCGGCAAAGCGTGACAGCCAGGTCAAGGCGTCGGCGGAGCCCCGGCGGGCGGCTGCGGGCGGCGCTGCGGAGGGCGTGGAGCGGCCTTCGGTCGTGCCGGCGTCGGCAGCGCCCGGCGCCTATGACTTCGCCCCCAGGGACGCGGCCTAATGGCGGTCGAGAGCAACGCGGGGCGCGTCGGGGTGTGGGGGCGTTCGGGCTCTGGCAAGTCAACCTATGTCAAGGGTCTTATCGCGGCACGCTCCCGCGTGGTCGTTTTCGATCCGCTGGACGAATACGGCAAGTTGCGGGGCTTCGTTACGCTGCGCTCGGTCGAGGCGCTGCGGATCGAGATGGCGAAGCGGTGGCGCGGCGGGTTCAAGTTGGCCTACGTCCCGCCGTCCATGCAGGAGGCGGCGGCGCTTGACCGGCTGTCGCTGCTATGCCTGCGGGCGCAAGTGCCGTTTCGTGACGGCAAGGACCGGCGGCAGCTAACGCTTGTTGTCGAGGAAATGAATCTCTGTTTCCCCGTCAACGGATTGCCGGGGGAGTTGCGAGGCTTCGGGGAGATATGCAGTCGCGGGCGCCACTACGGGATTGAGGTCGTCGGCGTGTCGCAGCGGATCGCAGAGGTCGCGACGCGCTTTAGGGGCAACTGCACGGCAACGGTGGTCTTTGCGCAGCAAGGGCCGCGCGACCTGAGGGCGGCGGCGGATGCTCTTGGTTTTGCAGATCCGGTAGAGGTGCGAGGGCTCGGAGATCACGAGTACCTAAGGGCCGAGAACGGCACCATAGAGCGGGGCAAAAATCGTCTGCGCGCTTGAATTTTCCTACGTAAGATAAGATACTCTTACCTAGATTTGCTGCCTGCAAATTTAAGCCTTATCCCTGGTCCGTACAAAGCGGGCCGGGGATTTTTTTTGCCTCCCGGCGGTATCTAGTCGGGGGTTTCCCATGAACGTTAAATCTGTGCTTGTCGGCGTGGTGGCCACGATTGCGGCCATGTACGTCTATGACAAGTTCGTCAAGCCGAACATGTAAGGGGGTCGAAAGACGCAATGCAAAAGCATCTTACCACGGTGGCGCTCGTCGCTGCTGGCGTGATGGTCGCGGGCTGGATCATGAACCAGTTCTATGACGTGGACATCGTCAAACAGGCGTCGGACGGCTTCGACAAGTAAGCCGGACTGACCGGGCCGCGCGCGGCCATTCAACAACGCTGAAAAGGGGTGACGCGGTGTCGCGACTTCTAAAGAAAATGCCGAACGGCTCGGGCATTGGCGCGGGGCAGACCGCGACTTTCAATCTCCCGCTCGGGCTTTCCTATCACCAGCTTCTGATTCGTATGTCGGCGGACCCGGCGGGCGCGGCGGCCTTCGTTGACACGCCCGCTGCGGGCTGGGGCAACGTGCTGGGGGAGGTGCGCCTGTTGGTGGATGGCTCCATCAAGCTGCGCGCCGACGCGGCGGACTTGGTGAACCTCTGGCAGTACTACGGCCAGACGGTATCGCCGGGCGTGCTGCCGCTGTTTCTGGGGCGCCCCTGGCAGCGCACCCCGGCCGGCGAAGATGCGCCCGCCTACGGTACGGCGGGGGTGCAGTCGATGACGCTGGAAATCGACATCGAACCGGGCATCACGATTCAGACGTTGCAGGTCTACGCCCAGCAGGGGCCGAACATGCCCCTGGGCGATCACTACGTCCTGCGGCAGTTCCCCTTCGGCGTCTCGAATACCGGCTGGCGCGAGTTGTCGGACCTGCCGCGCGGGCAGTTCGCGACCCTAGCCTTGCATGTGAATTCGGCGGACGTTTCCGAGTTCCAGCTTGAAGCCAACCAGCGGATTATCCGTGAGGCGGATCGGGCGCTTGCCTCCGCCGTCTCGGCCCAGACCGGGAAGGTCTTCCAGGCGGGGTGGTCGCACATTGACCTGACGGTCACGGATCGGCTGTCGGATATGCTGGTGATGACGCTGGAAGACTTCCGCGTGAAGCTGAACATGACGTCTGCGGGCAACGTGAAGCTCTACGCCGAACAGATCTACAGCCAGGGCGCCGCCGGCAACGCCTAGCGCCAGGTCGTGCCGGGGCGGCGCGGCGCGTCGCCCCGGTTCAAGCGGATCAACTTAGGGGCCAGCTATGGCGGACAACGGTAACGAAACTAATCCGGGGGGCATCTGGGGCGGGCTCGATGACTTCCTCGACTTCCTGACCACGGCGCGCGATGCCGCGTTTGAAAGCTGGGCCACCTACAATCTTTTCACTGGCGAGAACAACTATACCGGCGGCGTCAACTACGATGATGTAACCGGCTCCAACGGCGGCGGTGGTTCATGGTCGAACCCGAACGGGGTGGACGCAAATTCGCTGCTGCTTTACGGCGGGCTGGCGGTCGCGGGCGCGGCGGTTATCTACATGCTGGCGCGCAAGTAGCGGGGGGCGCGGGCTGTGTTCCAGGGCTTCATGCAAGGCTTTTCCAGTATGCTCGGCGGCGGCGGCGGCGGCATGGGTGGGGACAGCGGTAAGAGCAATTTCATGGGCGGCGACGTTACGCCCACGACAACCTCGTCGGCCCAAAGCGGCGATATCTACGCGGCCTGGAATGCGCCTTTTATCATGGGCGGCGGGAGCAAGTCGGCGGCCGATATAGTGGGCGACGTGGTGCCGTGGGTTGTCGCGGGGGTGGTCGCATGGGCCGTGCTGCGGAAGTAATCGCGGAGCCGCGCCCCTGGGACGCGGAGGCCGAAAGCTGGCTGGCCAAGCTGTGCGAGGATGAGCCCGGCGGGCTGGCGGAGTTGGCAAGCGAGGTGCGCGCGGGGCGCTGTGATCATTGGGCGATCTTTGAAGACGGCGCGCGCGTCGGGTCGTTCGTCACGCGCATTGACACGATGGCGGAGGGCGCGCGCGACTTCGTGATAACCCATGCTGCCGCGCGGGCTGCAACGCCGATTGTTGAAAGCCTGCTGCCGTCAATGGAGTTCGTCGCGTGGTCGCTGGGGTGTAGCAGGATGCGCCTTCACACGTCGCGCCCCGGCATGGCGGAGAAGCTGCGGCGCCAGGGCTACGGACTGCCTGAGACTGTTCACGTAAAGAGGCGCCCGGATGAGTTCTAAATCGAAGTCTTCGACATCGTCGCAGCAAACGGATAGCCGGGTTGCGGCGGACAATGGCGCGGTCGCTGTCGGCAGCGGTGCGACGGCCAATTTTACAACGCCCGAAGCCTGGGAGTTGGGCGCCAAGTCGCTTGATTTCGCGAATGAAAGCTTTGCCGACGTGGTGGACCTTACGGCCACGATAATCGGCGGTTCTTTCGATGTGGTGAAGTCGAGTGACGCCAAGGTAACGGAGGCCCTGGAATTTGCGCGGCAGTCGTCGCAGTCCGAAGCGGGGAACAACCTTGAAACGCTGATCAAGGTGGCGCTGCCGATTGCAGCCGGCGCCTATGTCGTGTCGCGGTTCGTGAAGTAGGAAGGGGAAGCAATGCAAGAAAACGCGCGACGCTACTCGACTTGGGGCGCCAGGGTAGCGGCGAACGGTCGTGAAGACATCACCATTTCGGGCAACTTCTTTCGCCTCCTGAGTGGCGATGAGGGCTTGCAGGTTCGCATTGACGATGAGCCGCCGGGGATATTCCCGGTAGGCGTTGGTATCTCCTGCCCGGAGCCCTTCAAGCGCCTGACGATCATCAACACCAGCGGCGCGGAAATTGAGGTTGAGGTCGCAATCGGGCGCGGGGCAATCGACGACAACCGGCTTACCGTGTCGGGCGTCATCGAAGTGCGCGACCCGAACGACAGTTCAAGCTTTAGTGACGTTCTCGCCGGCATCCTGGCGGAGTTGCGCGACGCGAACAGCAAGCGCGCGGCGCTGACGGACCTGACGGGCGCCACGGCGCAGAGTGTCACCAATGCATCGGCGGTCATTGTCGCGGGCGGGAGCAACATAAACGGCGTGGTCATCCGGCGTGCACTGGTCACGGCAGCCGGCGCGACGGCAACGGGATACCTGACGGTCGCGGGAGAACAGGTTCTCCGCGCGGCAACGGCTCACCCCTACGCGGCAGATTCGGCGGCCTTGGAAAATCTCTATGTCCCGCCGGGTGCGGAAATCTCCGGCGTGTCGGGAAACAGCAACGTCTTTCTCCAAGTTTGGTACGAGGTGCTGTGATGGCAAACCCGACATACAACGGCGAAATCTCGCAAGAAGAAGCCAGCGCGGCGGAGGCGGCCGGGCTGCCGATCATCGGCGGCCAGCAGGCGCTTGCGATGGCGACCAAGGGTAGCCCGGACGGCTCGTCGGTCTCTTGGTACATGCTGGCGGACGGCTCCGAAGTCGTGCAGGACGGTGACGGCGGCGCGGCGGTGTGGGACTAGGTTATGGCGCTGCGGTCGGATCACATTTTGCTTGTCGGTGCCGGCGGTGTCGCGCTCTGGGCCATGCTGCGGGCAACCGGCGCGCTCGGGTCGGTGTCGTCGAGCTTCGATCCGTCGAGGGCTTCGCAAGAGGTCGATATCGTCGCGCGGACGATCTGGGCGGAGGCGCGCGGCGATGGCGCGCGCGGAATGCAGGCGGTCGCAAACGTGATCATGAACCGCGCCAATCATCCGGGCTGGTGGGGCACCGATCCGATTTCGGTTTGCATGAAACCCTATCAATTCTCCGCCTGGAACAGCAACGATGTGAACAGCGGAAAGGCGGCCAGGGTGACAGTCGAAGACGCGGCGTTTCGCGTTGCCTTAGAGCTTGCCGGAAAGGCGGTAGCGGGCACCCTGCCGGATATCACCGGCAGCGCAACGCACTACCACAACCACACTGTGTCGCCGGGCTGGGCGGCAAGCTTGCGCAAGACGGCGGAGATCGGCGGGCATGTCTTTTACGCCTAAATGGTATCCCGGCGGCTGGGTCGAGTGGGCGCCCGACAAGTTCGCGGCCTGCGGCCTGCTGGATCAATCGGCGTGTCTTGCGATGGCGGAGGAAATAGCCGCTGACCCGTCGCTTGCGCCAGAGGATGACGGCGCCGGAGCGCTGCAGGTGGAAATCACCAAGGGTCATTTCATCTGGGGCAAATACGTCTTTCTGGCGGGCGTCTCCCTGGCGGCGCTGGCCATTGCAACAAGGGGGTAGCGATGCGGCTCGGAACAAAGCTGGCGATGATGCGCCAGCAGCAAGCGGTAACCACAAGCGCGGAGGATGAGGCGTTGGCAAAGGGTATCAAGAAAAATACCGGCAAGCTGAAGAAGGGCTTCAAGTATGCCAAGGGCGGGCGGGTCGTGAAGGCGGCGGCGAAGCGCACCAGTCGGCGCAAGCGGTAGGCGCGGCCATGCCGCTGTTGATTGCATTCGGCGTCGGCGCCCTGGTCGGCGGGGCGGGCGGTTTCGTCGCGGGTGACGGCGTCGAGGGCGTCTCGCGTCTCGGTCGCTGGGCTGTGATCGGTGGCGCGGTCTACCTCGGCGGCAAGGTCGCAAAGGTCTGGTGATGGACTTGTCGTTCGTCCGTGAACTGCTGTCGATCTTCGGCAGCGTTGCGACGGTTGGGGCGCTTCCGCTGTTGTGGATGCTCGACCGACGCCTAGTGAAAATCGAAACCACATTGGAGGGGAGTAAGCGACATGAATGATATTTTGGGCAAGTTCCTGGCGCGGCTCGCGGAGCCGTCGACCTATGCAGGCCTTGCGGCAATCGTGTCCGGCGCCGGCCTGGTCGGGAAGATCAACGAGGCCCCGCAGATCGTGGACGCGATGAGTGGTGCAGGGCAGATCGTCGCCAATGGCGGCGGCGCCTGGGGCGGCCTGTTGGCTGTCGGCCTCGGTGTGCTGTCGGTCTTCGTGCCGGAACGGGGGCGGCGCACCTAGCCGGGCTTCGCGTGGCTTCCGACGAAGTGTGAGCGCCGCCGGCGACCGAAATCGTCGGCGGCGCTCACGGGATGTTAGCTGCGGCTCAGGAGCCCGCCCAAGCCTGAGTTCACCCGCCAATGAAGGGGGCGGAGGTTTGATAGTTCATCAGATCCCCCTCGCGATTTTGGCAAGATGTGATCGATTTCCCATCCAAAGGGGGATTTTCTGTCGCCGTAATCGTCCCGGTGGATGATGTAGCCAAATTCGTCACGGCGCACCTTGGCTGGGTCTTGGCCCACGAGCTTGGTGCCCTTGTCCCAAACGTCGTCGCGAACAAAAATCAGATACAAAGCGTTGTTAAATGGGTTGGTCATTGTCAGGATCTTTCATGATGAAGGGCCCGCTCTTGACCAAAGATGTCACCACATGTTATCTCATAATGCATACTTGCATAACACAGATGCTATCTCTCCGCAGGCGGACTCGTTGTGCGGAGGAACTCAGGCGGGGGCTCCACCCCCCGTCCTGAGAGACTTGGTAAATGCATCTTAAGCAATTTCGCCGGCAGCCGCAAATGCCCCAAATTTATTTCTTGTGGGCAAATGCACGGAAAGCCGCGGTTATTCGGTGGTCCCACAATATTTCTCGCCTGATGTCGCCTCAATTGGCCTTACCCGTCCCGAATAATTTGCTGAATTCTGGATTTGGATAAGCGTAAGCGCCCGCCAATTTCCCGCACACTGAGACCTTCGGAGGCAAGGCGTCGAGCCTCAGCGTTTCGACGTGCTTCGGCGCGCTTGCGTGCCTGGGTCTGCTGGAAGCGCATTTGAGCCGAGACGGTCGATTCCTCGACCAAGAGGCGCCGGGCTGTGGTGGTGATCGCCAGGGTTTCGGGCATTCCGTTGGCGCAAAGGGCGCGGGCGAATTTGCCGGATCGCCAGACCTTAATTGTCTTGCGCCAGTCGAAAAGTTCGGCTGTTTCCAGCCCGCGCGCGTGGTCCCGGAGCGCGCGGGCCTGAGCCTCGAAATAGTCCGCCAGATCGCGGCAAGCGTCTGCGTCTCGCGGCAATATATTGTTTCGCAATTCCATCAGGGGTAGAGCCTAAGCGGCTGCGGTTAAGCGATCCTGACCCGGGCGAAACAGGCGGCGCAGCCATTGTAGTATTTTCCATAATATAAATTATGCGCAAAATGGGTTGGGGATAACGGGCGCCTTTGCTGCGTTCCCGGCACCCCTGGCGTTGCGCCCCTCTCACGCGCTGGGCTAGTCTTGCGGGAAGATATAAGTCTCGGGGTTGTGTAAGCAGGGAGCTTCCAATGCGCGTATTTTCTTTGATCCTTTCCTTTATCGCTTTCCTCACCGCCGGCGGCAGCGCCCAGGCCGGTATGCTGTCCGCGCCCGGTGCCAATCCGAACTGGACCGAAATGCAGCAGTTCGAATGGTATCTCGGCTACATGGCCCGTGCGGCGAACCTCTGCGGCACCTTCCAGGAGTCCGCCGTGTTGCACCGCCTCGCCCGCATGACGCCCTACGGCGATATCGGGCTCGGCGCGATCATGGGCGACGGTTTTTCCGGTCCGGTTTGTGGCGGCATCAACAACGAAGCCAAGGAGTTGGCGGCCGACGCCAAGAAGATCGAGGGCTATCTGGAGGCCACCTACGACTGCATCGGCGAAGGCTGCTACGGCCAGAGCCTCAGCGACTGGAAGTTCCATGACTGCGCCGACAAGCTGCGGGCGCATCTGGCTAAGCGCGAGGTGGCGGAAACCGAACTGCGCGAGGTGACCATCACCAACATCAGGCATTCCGGCGCTACTCTGGACTACCAGGCGCGGGTGCGGCTGAAAAACTGCCAGGGCTCGCTCTATGTCGATATCACGGACAGCTGTCGGATCGTGAAGGACTACACCCGCGGCGACTGCGCGGTGGCCGGGGTCGACTCGTACTGAGACCCCTCGCCGCTGAATCCCAGACGGCTATTTTCGATTAGTTTTCAGTCGTTCCAGAAAGCTTCCTGACCTCGAAATCGAAGTGCCGGGCCAGCCGGTCTTCGATGTAGACGTCGATCGAATGCGGCCCCGCCGGGTCGCCCTCGACAATGCACCAGGTGCTGGCGATCCAGCCGTCGGCATCCGGTGCGGCGAATTCCTCGGTGGTCACCAAGGTGCGGTCAGCCGAAAAGCGGTGCGGGCTGTATTCGTCGCCCTCGCCGCTCCAGAACGCCGGCGCCACCGGCAGCTTCAGGACTTCCCGGTATTTGACCAGCGCCGGTACGCCGGTGAGCCGCAGTCGCCAGCCGAAGCAGGCCCGGTCCGGCAGGTAGGGCACCAGATCGGAGAGGGTTTGGCGCTCGTTGCCCTCGCCGTCCGAGACAGAGACGACGAATTCGGCGTCTTTCAGGGTGAATGCCTGGCCCTGGCCCGGTGCAACCAGCCAGAGGGCCAACACCCCGCCGATCATGCTGCCGATCATGAGGGCCCGGCGCCGCCCCGCATCCCTGCAAAAGTCCATAGATCCAAGCTCCCTGAGCACCTCGCCCCCTGGCCCGCAGTATAGCCGCCGATCCTGCCGCCGGCCTATCCCCTTCGGGCTTCTGGCCGCTGCGGCGGCCTCTCCGGCCCATTGAACCCTTCGCCGCCCGGCTGCGACTACCTCCTGCATACACGCTCGGTTCGCCACGACCGCAAATTGTTTTGCCCCACATTGTTTGCATGGAGATTTTATAATGATTCCGATGAATCGCAGTGTCGCCGGCGTTGCCGCAGCGGCTGTTTTCGCCCTCTCTCTCGGCGCCCTGGGCGGCGCCTCGGCCCAGGCCGCCGGCGGCTTCTCGGCCGGCAAGCCCGACATCACCGTTTCCGTCGGCTACATCGGCGGCAAGAACTGGACCGCCGGTGGCATCGTGGTGCTGGATGACATGGGTCCGGTGATCGCCACGAAAACCGGTCCTAACAAGGATATGTGCCGCTTTGTTCAGATGGACTATCAGCCGGGGAATCAGGGCGCGACTGACGCCGGTGCCTCTGTTTCCAAGGTCTATCGCGGCGCCACCGTGGTGAACATCGACAACTTCGCCGCCGGCTATCTGGCGGCCGGTCAGTGGCGGCCGTTCGAGACCTGGCAGATGGACCTGAAGGAAGGCATGAACACCGTCCGCGTCGTCATGGATGCCAACAAGCAGGTGGCTGAGAGCAACGAAAACAACACCTTCGGCGGCAAGATCAATGTGAAGCTGGATTGCGACGGCGATGGTTTCATCGCCGGCAAGCCGGTCGGCGGCAGCCTGAAGCAGCCCACCGGCAAGCCCGATCCGGACCCGACCGCACCGCGCACCCTGAAGGTGAAGCCGCGCGGCTAAGTCTTTCCCCAAGGTCTTCAGAAAGCGCCCACAACCCGGAACCCGCCGGTGGCCCGTAAAGGGTCGCCGGCGGGTTTCTTTTCAGGGCCTGGGCACTGCTGTGGCGGCAAGGCGCGCCAGCACCTCCGGCAGGATGGCGAAGTCGCTGAACGGCGCGTGATGGGCGATCGCCTCCACCGGGGTCTTGCGGTAGCCCTCGGTGAACAGGACGAAAGGCACCTCCGCCGCCGCCGCGGTGGCCGCGTCGACCTCGCTGTCGCCGACATAGACCACAGCGTCGGGCGCCACCCCCAGCAGGGCCACCGTGTGATGCAGGGGTGCCGGATCGGGCTTGCGCTGCGCCAGGGTATCGCCGCCGGTCAGCGCCGCGAAGAACCCGGCGATGCCGAGATCCTTGACCATCCGGCGCGCCGGCGCCTCCGGCTTGTTGGTGCAGATGCCGAGGGCGAAACCGGCCTCGCCGAGCCGCGCCAGGGCGGTTGCGACGCCGGGATAGAGCCGCGACAGGGCCGCCGGCGCAGCGCCGTAGATCGCGTTGAAACGTGGCAGCGCGGCGGCGACGCTTTGCGGGTCGGCATCCTGCCCTGCGGCGCGCAGCACCCGTTCCAGCAGCATCGGCACGCCGTTGCCAACGAAGCCGGTGATGGTGGCGAGGTCGAGGGGCTGCAGGCCGCGCTCGATCAGGAAGGCGGCGGCGGCGGCATGAATGTCGGGAACGCTGTCGACCAGGGTGCCGTCCAGATCGAAGACGATTGCGCGCTGGGACGCGCGGAAACCGGAGGGGAGCATCGCTTACCACTTTTAGACACAGAACCAGTTGGGCGCTCGGCGCGACGGACAGATATCGCAAACCGCCTCGAGCCATATCGGAGATCGCAGCGGGGCGCAAACCCCACAGTTCAAATCTAGGAGGAACATCATGAGCAAGAGCCCCGTTACCCTCACCGCCCTGGCGGCTTTTGCCGCCGCCGCGGCGATCGGTGCCTTCATGCAGGATGGCGCTGCCCAGGACACGACGCAGTTACGCGCCCAGATACGCGCCCAGACAGTTCAGAGCACGCCGATCCTGATCCTGCCCGATGTCCAGCCGTTGAAGCCGGCGAAGCCGCAGCGTGACCCGCGGCGTCCGGCCAAGCATCCCACCCCGGCGGGCGCCGGCAAGATCGCCACGGGGACCCCCAACGGCGGCCCCAACACGCCAAGCCAGCTGGCCAACCTGGTGGTCATCCCCTTCTACAACAATCCCTACAGCCTGCCCGAGGGCTTCCCGACCCACAGCTATTGCCTGAAGAAGCCGACCGGCGGCACGCCGAACCAGATCCGCTTCTGGGTGCGCAACGCCGGCGGCACCGACAGCGGCAGCTTCCAGTGGACGCCGTCGTTCCCCAACGCGGGCGCCGCTCCGGCCACGATCATTCCCAACGTGCCGGCCGGCGGCCAGGTGCTGGTCACCCAGGGTATTCCCAACGGTTGCTATACGCCGGGCTTCAGCGGCGTCTGTCAGTTCTCGATCCACCTCGACGATCACAACGAGGTCCCCGAGTGGAGCGAGGCCAACACCTATTCCAGCTATTGCGTCAGCCCCGCGGGCTGACGGAGACGGACGTTCCGAAACGGCAAGGCGGCAGTCCGGTGACGGGCTGCCGCTTTTTGCCTGTCCGCCGCAGCGGACGTCAAAAAGACTTGCGGGGCAGCACGTCGTTTTCGATCTGGATGACCTGCTTGTTCTTCACCGTGCTGGCGGACCCCGGCCGGTCATCGTCCTCGATGCGTGACAGGCAGCCGACCACCAGGCGGCGCTCGCCGCTGTTCTTGCACAGTGGCAGGCGGACGATCTCGACGCGCAGATAGCTGCGGTCGCTGTAGGTCAGGCCCTCGATCGAGCGGACGCAGACCGCCTCGTCCAGCACCTGGTCGAATATGGCGGCGACCGTGGCCAGGTCCTCGCCGTGCAGCAGTTCGTCGAGGAAGTGATTGGTGTTCTCGGCCCCCATGATCTCGCGGATGCCGGTGCCGGACAGCCGGAAGAAGAAGCGCCCGGTGTCCTTGATCTTCTCGACGATGAAGAGATAGGGCAGCAGCCTGGTAATGGCGGCGGGGTCGAAGTCGTCTCTCAGCGGCACGCCGCCGCGTTGCTGCACCAGGCTTTGCCAATAGGCATAGAATTCGCGAGAGATGCGGCTGAGGAAGATCCCATCGGACTCTCCCCGCGCCAGAGATCGTGTTCCCAACATATGCCCAGGCTTATAGTAGGAATGTTTGTGGTTTGTTAATCGAAATCTTAAGACCGTGCGCTTTTGGCTGACCTCTGGCCGTTGGCCGCGGCATTGACTAGTCTGGGCGCCATGACCGACAGCCCGCCTTCTTCCCCGCCCTCCTCGCCCGGGTCCTTTTCCCGCAACATCGACCGCCTGCTCGCCGTCATGGCGCGGCTGCGCGACCCGGACGGCGGCTGCCCCTGGGACCTGGCGCAGAGCTTCGCGACCATCGCGCCCTACACCATCGAGGAGGCCTACGAGGTCGCCGACGCCATCGAGCAGAACGACATGGCGGCCCTGAAGGACGAACTGGGCGACCTGCTGCTGCAGGTCGCCTTCCACGCCCGCATGGCCGAAGAAGCCGGCCACTTCGCCTTCGATGACGTGGCCGCGGCCATCTGCGACAAGATGGTCAGCCGCCACCCCCACGTCTTCGGCGATCATGCCGCCGACACGCCGGACGCCGTGAAGGTGACCTGGGAAGCGCAGAAGGAGGCCGAGCGGACTGCCAAGGCCCGCGACAACGGCGCCGGCGGCGCGCCGCTCAGCGCCCTCCACGGCGTGACGGCCGCCCTGCCCGCCCTTCTGCGTGCCGAGAAGCTGCAAAAGCGCGCCGCCCGCGTCGGCTTCGACTGGCCGGAGGTCGGGCAGGTCTTCGACAAGCTCGACGAGGAAGTGGCCGAGATCCAGGAGGAGATCGCCAAAGGCGGCGAGCCCGAGCGGCTGGAAGACGAGGTCGGCGACCTGCTGTTCGTGGTGGCCAACCTGGCCCGCCACCTGAAGGTCGATCCGGAGACCGCGTTGCGCCGCGCCAACGCCAAGTTCGAACGGCGCTTCCGCGCCATCGAGGCCCGCCTCGCCGCCGCCGGCGAACGCGCCGAGGACCAGAGCCTGGAGGCCCTCGAAGAACACTGGCAGGCCACCAAGCGCGATGAGCGCGGCGGCTAGATCATTCGCCGAAAACGTTCCATCTGGCCTTGTGGGCGAGTCGTTCCAGCGCCAGGGTGCCAAGCAGCGAATTGCCATTGGTGTTGAGGCCCGGTGACCACACCGCGATGGCGGCTTCGCCCGGCACAATCGCCAGGATGCCGCCCGCGACCCCGCTTTTCCCTGGCAGCCCGACGCGAAACGCGAAGTCACCCGAACCGTCGTAATGTCCGCAGGTCAGCATCAAGGAGTTGATGCGGCGCGCCCTTCTGCTTGAAATTATTCTGCTGTTGGTCACCGGACTGATCCCGCCATTGGCCAGGTACAGGCCGGCCAAGGCAAGTTGCCGGCAGGACATTGCAATGGCGCACTGATGGAAATAAACGCCCAGGGTCAGCTCCGGAGGATGATCCAGATTGCCGAACCCGCGCACAAAGTTGGCCAGAGCGGCGTTGCGAAATCCGGTTTCGGTTTCCGATTTCGCCACGGCGGGATCAATCATCACCGACGGATCGTCGCAGAGACACCTCATGAACTGCAAAATCTCGGCGATCACTTCGCTCGGCTGGTGCCCCGCCAGAATGGTGTCGGTGACGACCATCGCCCCGGCATTGACGAAGGGATTGCGTGGTATCCCCTTCTCATACTCCAGCTGGACGATCGAATTGAACGCGCTGCCCGAGGGCTCGCGGCCGACCCGATGCCACAGGGCGTTGCCCAGCCGGCCCAGCGCCAGCGTCAGGGTGAAGACCTTCGAGATGCTTTGGATGGAGAAGGCTTCGGACTCGTCGCCGACGGCAAAGACCCGACCATCAACGGTGGCAACGGCTATGGCGAACTTGCGGGGATCGATCTTGGCCAATTCCGGAATGTAGGTCGCGACTTTGCCGCGGTCCTCCAGGTCATGGAGTTCACCGCGGATCTCTTCTAAGATCGCCTGCAGGCCGTCCATGTCAAACTCCTCGCTGCCGCCCATAAAAGCGAACCCAACCCGCGTACGCCCCGCCGTCGGACGGCCAGGTGTGGGCCGTCAAGCCGGCCGGTCCTCGCCTTACATCCCCGCCGCCAGCCAGACCCCGGCGAAGAGCGCGGCGCCGTAGAGCAGATGGGAGGTCAGGGCGTTCAGAGGCGGCACCCAAGGATTGGGCGCGAGGCGCCCCATCATGCCGATGCCCAGGCAGGGCTGCAGGATGAACCAGGGAATCGCTACCGAGGCGGCGCCGAAGACCAGGCCGTTCAGCAGTGTGGGCGCCCGGTCGAGCCCGAACACCATGAGGCCGAGGTAGGCAAAGCCGTAGGCCAGGCCGATGAGGTAGTGCATGACCCAGCCGAGGGCCGCCTCCCCCGTCACCGCCGGCGTGGCGGCGATCGGCCGATGTACCAAGCGGCCGCGCGGCAGATAGGCGAACCATCGCCCGATGAGGCCCCAGTTGGCCGGCGGAATCTTCGCTGTGGCGAACAGCAGCCGCTGCCAGAGGTCGAGGGCCAGCGTAGCGAAGAGTCCCGCCACACAGGCCTGCCATACGAAAGTCCCGAGGGTCATGACCCAGCGCTCCCCCGCGCGGTGCTATGGCGGCCCGGTCCTCAGTCCTTGGCCAGCAGGTTCATCAGGCTGGAGGTGTCCCAGCGGTTGCCGCCGCGGGCCTGGACCTGGGCGTAGAGTTGATCGACCAGGGCGGTGACCGGCAGGCGCGCGCCGTTGTTGTGGGCTTCGGCAAGGCAGATGCCGAGGTCCTTGCGCATCCAGTCGACGGCGAAGCCGAAGTCGAACTTGCCCTGGCACATGGTGGACGCGCGGTTGTCCATCTGCCAGGACTGCGCCGCGCCCTTGCCGATGACGTCGATCACCTTGTCCATGTCGAGGCCGGCCTTGAGGCCGAAGTTCATGCCCTCGGAAAGTCCCTGCAGCAGGCCGGCGATGCAGATCTGGTTGACCATCTTGGTGAGCTGGCCGGCACCGACGGGCCCCATCAGGGTCACCGCGCGGGCGAAGGCGTCGATCACCGGCTGGGCGCGGGCAAAGGCGGCCGCCTCGCCGCCGCACATCACCGTCAGGGCACCGTTCTCGGCGCCGGCTTGGCCGCCGGAGACCGGCGCATCGATGAAGGCGATGCCCCGCTCCTGCCCGATGGCCGCCAGTTCGCGTGCGACTTCCGCCGAGGCGGTGGTGTTGTCGATCAGGATGCTGCCGGAGGCCATGCCCGCGAAGGCGCCCTCCTCGCCGAGCACGACCCCGCGCAGGTCGTCGTCGTTGCCGACGCAGCTGAACACCATTTCGGCGCCTTCGGCGGCGGCGCGGGGCGTCCCGGCGGCCCGGCATCCCGACGACCCGCCGCCGTGCTTGGCGACCCAGGCCTCGGCCTTGGCAGCGGTGCGGTTGTAGACGGTCACGTCGTGGCCGGCGGCGGCCAGGTGTCCGGCCATGGGAAAGCCCATGACGCCGAGCCCGAGGAAAGCAACCTTGGTCATCTGCGCGATCTCACCTGTTATGCGGTTCTTGAAAGGGCGCCGGCGCGCGAAGGGCCGCAGCCCGTCCGGCAGTGTCGCGCGGAGCCTACTTGAGAGCGCCGAAAGGCTGCAAGCGGTACGGCCGAAAGACCGCCGCCGGCGCTTCGGCCGCCTTCTCGGGAGGACCCCGCGTGGCAAGTGGTATTACCAGTTATGCAGCGGTGGTATACCAGATCTGCAAAATTCATATTGCATTGCAGCATTTTTGGCTTGTTCTGGTATACCACCGATTATATATATCTTTCAGACAGTTCATTAAACGTACACCGCCATTTGCTGGTTGAAAGGGTCCCTCATGTTTGCGTCTGCAACAAACAGTTCCGGTTTTCACGTCATCGATGAGGTGGCTCAGGTTCTCTCGCGGATCGGTGCTGCCTTTAGCGGTGCCCAGGAAGCCAATCGCGTCTACAACCACCTGACCGGCCTGTCCGCAGAGCAGTTGGCCGCCCGCGGCCTCAGCCGCGAGGATATCGGGCGCATGGCGCTCCAGGCCCTGACCAGCGCCGCCGACCGCTAAGGATCCTTGGGGGCTGCTCTGCCCCCTCCCTTGGGCCCCCGGGTCGCTACCCGGGACGTCTGCAGGCATCTGAAGACTTCCAGAGACGACGATTGCAAAACGGCGCGGGCCTACCCGCGCCGTTTTGCGTTTACGGTCGGCTATGCAACCATGCGGCCGGTTGAATGGCAGTGGTTCAGGGGCTTTCGGGGCGGGGGAAATGGTCAGGCTGGCACAGGTGGCGGGCAAGGGGCGCGGGCTGCTGGCGAGCCGGGCGATTCCGGCGGGAACCTGCATCGAGCTTGCTCCGGGAGTCCGCCTGGGGGCCCAGGACCGTGAACTCGTCGACCGTACCGGCCTCTTCGCCTACAGCTTCGCCGATCCGGAGACCTTCGGTCGGGACGGGAGCGGCGGCCATGGCTGCCTTTTCGCCTTCGGCCAGCTCACATTCTGCAACCATTCGGCGCAACCCAATGCAGCGGTGATCTGGATCGAAGACGATGTCGGCCTCTGGGCGCGTCTGGAGGCACTGCAGCCGATCGCGGAAAATGAGGAGATTACTCTATTCTATACTAATATATCAGAGTATTCGGCCACGGATCTGTTCATTTGATCTGGAAAATTTGAAGTAAAGGCCGGGCAAAGGGTTACAGAGCCTTCCGCCGTTTTCACCCGCCGGTTGCTGTTCGATGATTTCCTTTTTAGAAAGGAAACTTAAACGCCCAAATGCTTGAATAGCCCGGTCTTTGAGACAGATATCGCCGCTGTAAAAAACGGCGCGTGGGAATCAACTTATGGTGTCATCGTCATCGCAGGCCCTGGCAGAATCCGATGCCAAGACGGCCCAGAATGCCGGAGATGGGCCCACCTCGCCTGCCACGTCATCGGGCATGGCGCCTGCCAAACCGGCGGCCAAGGGGGCGGGTTTCACCGGCACCTACCGGCTGTTGGTGAAGGGCAAGAACATCAACCAGAACACCCTTTTGGCGACGGATTATCTTAACCATTTCAATGAGATCATCATGTTGCTTGAGATGGTTCCCTCGATGCCGGAGTGCTACGACGACGCGGCCGAATGGCAGCCCAAGAGCTATGCCCAGCACTTCCGCGACAGCTGTTTTTCCGATGCCGAACTGGCCATCCTCGCCTACGAGAATGCCCCGGAAAACTATCGCCAGGCCTTCGATGCCACCATCGAGCAGATGGACCGCCTGGTGCTGGAGGCCATGCCGCGGATCAAGTCTCTGATCGAAACGGGTGACGAAGGCCCGTTGCAGCTCGGCGTCGAGGGGGTCACGCGCAAGCTGCAGAGCTTCGTCGACGTCGCCTCGTCGATCATCAACGGCAACATGGATACCCTGGACCAGAGGCAGATCGACCAGGTCATGAACGGCTGACGCCGTTCCCTCTTCCTGCCCCTCTTCCCTCGGCTAGTGCCCCAACTGCATCGATCGAGTCACCAGGCGGCCGAGGGCCTCCAGGCCCGGGCCGATGCGTTCCGGCTCGATCGAGGAAAAGCCCAGGCGCATGAAGTTGCGCGGTGGCTTGGGCGATAGGAAATGGGCCGAGCCGGGTTCGATGACGATACCCTCGCTGAGTGCCTCGCGCGCCAGGATGTCGGTGTCGAGGCTCTTGGGCCCTTCCAGCCAGACCGAGGTGCCGCCGCAGGACGGCCGCCGCTGGAACTGCGGCAGCAGCGGCTCCAGCGCCTCTCCCATGGTCTCCCAGCGGGTGCGGAAATCGCGCTGCAGGCGGTGTACCAGGGCATCGTAGTGGCCGCCGGCGATGAACAGCGCCATGGTGCGCTGATTGTTGGTGGCCGGGTGGCGCAGCATCAGGCGGCGCAGCAGGCGCGCCTCCAGGATGAACTCGGCCGAAGCGACCATGTAGCCCATGCGCAGGCCGGGCCCGAGATACTTCGAGAAGCTGCCGATGTAGATCACCCGCCCGCTGCGGTCCATCGCCTTCAGGGCGGTTGTGGGCGCGTGCAGAAAGTTGGACTCGGCCTCGTAGTCGTCCTCGATGATGACGAAGTCCGACCGCTGCGCGCGTTCGAGCAAGGCCATGCGGCGTTCCAGCGGCAGGGTCACCGTGGTCGGCGACTGGTGGCTGGGCGTCACGTAGGCGCAGGCGCAGCCGTCCAGGCGCTCGTCCACCACCATGCCGTCGCCGTCGACCGGGATCGGCCGCAGCTCGGTACCGTGCAGGCTGAAGATGTTGCGCACGTCGACGTAGCCGGGGTTCTCCACCGCCAGTACGCGGCCCGGGCCGGCGAGGAGCTGAGCGATGAGGAACAGCGCGTTCTGCGCGCCCAGGGTGACGAGAATTTCCTGCGGCTGCGCCTTGATGCCGCGCCGCGGCAGCACGCGGGTGCGGATCTCCTCGATCAGCCGTGGATCGTCGTCGTTGAAGTTGTCCTCGGTCCAGGTCTGGATCGCCTCGACGCCGAGCGCCTGGCGCGAGCACATGCGCCAGGTCGACACCGGAAACAGCTTGGGATCGGGCTGGCCGTAGATGAAGGGATAGGGGTAGCGCCGCCAATTGCGCGGCTTGGTCAGGTGCGCCTGCTCGGAAGGCCGTAGTTGCAGGCGGTTGAACCAGTCGACCGCCGGCGCGCCGTCGGCCTCCGGGAAGCTGGCCGGCCCGCCGCTCAGGCCTCCGCTCAGCCCAGGGCGCGCGCCGGCGCTCCGGTCGCCGCTCCGGTCGCCGTTCTCGCCGGGGCGCTGCTGGAACGCCATCTCGGTGTTCACGAAGTAGCCGATGCGCTCGCGCGAGATCAGCAGGCCCTCGTCGGCCAGTGCCTGATAGGCCAGCACGACGGTGTTGCGCGAGACACCCAGGGAATGGGCCAGCCGGCGGCAGGACGGCAGCGGATCGCTGCCCGACAGCCGCCCGTCCAGAATGGCATCGATCAGCTGCCGGCGTAGCTGTGCCTGCAGGCCGACATCGCCGTCATGACGTACCGGAAAGATAAAATCGCGCAAATGTAACCCGCCGCCCGGCGGCCTCCCCTGACAGCTCCTGCACGGCCTTCGCCGGCGAGACCCAAAATAGCAGGCGATAGCTTAGGAGGGCGCCACGGCGGCCTCAAGCCCCATGGGGATGGCGCATCAGGGTTGCTGTTGGTCCCGGGCAATCGCCTGAAAGTGGAGGGCGGCGCTGACCCCCTCGTCGGCGCACCAGGCGCGATTGCCGCCCAGGCCGCGGTTGCGCCATTCGCGCTCTGCGGCAATCCAGCCTTTTATCCTCTGCTGGCGGGCGGCTTCGGCGTCGATGCCGGCGCGTTCGGTTGCCGCGGCGAGCGCCTTGCGGAAGCCGGCCTCGACCTCGGCCGTGTGTGTCCCACAATAGGTTGTAACAGCAAATTCATACACGACGCGCGTCACGCTGTGGTCTGCTGCCGCCGCGATCGGAATACCGGAGAGCAACAAGCAGGTGGCGAGCACGCCGCCCAGTGGACCGCCCGACGGACCGACCAGCGAACCGGAGGGGGACCGGGTGAAGAAAAGGCTCAATGGTCCCTGTTTGTGCACCTCTGGCCCTATCTACTGTCTCGAGTTGGCCTTGACTTGCTTTGGAAGCCGCTGCCAGATTCACAAAGGTAGGCCGCAGAGCCGCCAGGACAATTCGAAATAACGGGAGGGGCGGCAATTGCCGACCCGACGCTTACACGTCAACGTTTTGGGGAGAACTAGCGTGAGAAAGCCAACAAACAGCGAGAAGACGCACCAGGCGGTGCGGGGCTTCACGCGCCGCAACCTGCTGAAGCAGGCCGCGGCCGGTGGCGCCATCGTTGCTGTCGCGCCCGCCATTATCAGCCGGGAGACGCTTGCCTCCTCGGGTGAACTGGTGGTCATGAACTGGTCGGACTACCTGCCGAAGTCCTTCCTGGAAGGCTTCGAGAAGAAGACCGGCATCGTCATCAAGCACACCCCCTACGGCTCGAATGAAGAGCTGCTGAACAAGATGCGCGCCACCAAGGGCCGCGGCTTCGATCTGGTCGGTCCGACCGTCGACCGCGCCGGCGAGTGGAAGCCGTTGGGCCTGCTGCAGCCCTTCGACATGAACCGCGTCGATACCGCCAAGATCGTGCCGGGCCTGCTGAAGGGTTCGACCGACGGCTGGACCTGGGACGGCGGCAACCACCACCTGCCCTACCACTGGGGCACCGAGGCTCTGGCCTGGCGCACCGACAAGTGGGAGAGCTCCTACGCCGACCTGTCCTATGGCGATCTCTGGACCCCGGAGATGAATGGCAAGATCCAGGGCCGGCCGCACTCCATGATGCTTGGTATCGGCCTGTACCTCGACGCTTCCGGCAAGCTGCCGTCCAACCGCATGCTCGACGCCTACAAGGACGAAGAAAGCATGCGGCGCATCTGGGACGAGATCACCAAGTTCGCCGTCGAGCACAAGCCCTGGGTGAAGCAGTTCTGGAACGACGCCGATGCCCAGATCAATGGCTTCATGCAGAACGACGTCGTCCTCGGCCAGACCTGGGACGGCCCGCCGCTGCGCCTGAAGAAGGAAGGCAAGCCGGTCACCTACATGGCGCCGCAGGAAGGCGCTCTGACCTGGCTGGACGGTCTTTCCATGCCGATCGGTGCCAAGAACATCGACGAGATCTACGAGTACATCAACTACGTCTACGACGCCGAGGTGAACGGTCTCATCGCCAACGAAACCGGTTACAACCCGGTTGCCGTCGGCGCCGAGAACTACCTCTCGCCGGAGAGCAAGAAGGCCTTCAGCGAGGCCTATCCGGGCGACGCGCTCGACCGCCTGTGGTGGTGGCCGCCGTCACAGCCCTGGTACACCGAGATCCGGGCCGAATACAGCGACAAGTTCGTCGCTGCCTGATCGCGGAACGGGAATTGGCTTAGGTGCTACGGGTCCCGGCCACGCGGCCGGGACCCGCTTCCCTTGAGGCGAAATCGGGGTTCCAGCGTCCACTTAAGAGACGCGTGACTGGGGTGGCTTCCCTGTGGCGGAGCAGTCGGCAATAAACGTATAGGCTTTACCCGGGGGGCGGGCAGGTATGAGCGCAGATGTTGAGCTCGATCACGTCACGATTCGCTTCGGCGAATTCACGGCGGTTGACGACGCAAATCTGAAAATCGAACAAGGCGAGTTCTTCAGCTTTCTGGGGCCCTCGGGCTGCGGCAAGACGACGATCCTGCGCGCCGTGTCCGGCTTCCTGGAGCCGACGCTGGGGGCGGTACGCATCGGCGGCAAGAACATGAAGGGCATCGGCCCGAACAAGCGGCCGACGGCACTGATCTTCCAGAACCTCGCCCTCTTCCCGCTGATGTCGGTCGCCGACAACATTGCCTTCGGGCTGGAAGTGCGCGGCGTCGGCAAGGCCGAGCGGCGCAAGCGGGCCGACGAACTGCTGGACCTTATCGCTCTGGGCGACCAGGGTGACAAGAAGGTCGGCGAACTGTCCGGCGGCCAGAAGCAGCGCGTGGCCATCGCCCGCGCCCTCGCCGTCGAACCGGAGGTGCTGCTGCTCGACGAACCGCTCTCGGCGCTGGACCTTAAGCTGCGCCAGCACATGCGCACCGAACTGCGCGCCATTCAACAGCGCGTCGGCATCACCTTCATCTACATCACCCACGACCAGGGCGAAGCGCTGACCATGTCGGACCGCATCGCCGTGATGAGTCAGGGCGTCATCCAGCAGGTCGGCACCGGCACCGAAGTCTACGAGAATTCGCAGACCGCCTTCGTCGCGTCTTTCGTTGGTGAGACCAACCCCTTCAGGGGCAAGGTCACCGGCGTCGAGGGCGGCTACGCGCTGGTCGACACCGCCTTCGGGCGGCTGCGGGGCCGCAATGTCCGCGGGATGCGGGTCGGCCAGCCGGCCATGCTCTTCGTGCGCCCGGAATCCCTTGGGCTCGCCAACGGCACCGGCACCGCCGACAACGTGATCGAGAGCGAGGTAAAGAACAGCGAGTTCGAGGGCTCCTTCTTCTCGATCTTCCTGCGCGGCGATGGCGCCAAGGACATCGTCATGTCGATGTCCAATTCCGGCGACCTGCCGGAATTCCGCCCGGGCCAGGCCGCCAGCGTCGGCTTCCAGGCGGACCGTGCCCTGGTGCTGCCGGTCGGGGAGATCGCCGATGAATAGCCGAACTGCTGAGGTAGCGTCGCGGAGATTCACACGGTGTCGTCCCGGGGCTTGTCCCCGGGACCCATTGGCATCGGCGCGTGGCGATACCGTGCCAAGTCTGGTTCGTCGTATCGAACTGCAAGATCCTTGGGTCCCGGCAACAAGTGCCGGGACGACAGCTCTGCGTGCTGCAAGGGCAGGCCTTTCCTATGCCGGTTGCGTAGCGGAGGCCGGCGCATGAGCGGTTTCTTTCAGCGCAACGGTTTCGTCATCTCGACCTACCTGCTGCTCGCGGTGGTCTTCTGGGTGGTCATCATGATCGTCCTGCCGCAGGCCTACATGCTGGATTTCTCGTTCAGGGATAATCTGCCGCCGGCCAAGATCGGGGGCCCGGAAGATGTCTATACCCTGTCGAACTACCGATACCTGCTGTTCGGCAGCCCGGGGTCGCCGGATGCCTTCAACTACCTCCACCTGGAGGTCTTCCTGCGCACGATCATCGCGTCGATCTTCGTCACGCTGCTCGATCTCGCGCTGTGCTATCCGATCGCCTACTACATCGCCCAGGTCGCCAAGGGCGGCTTCGCGCGCTCGATGATCTTGCTGCTGATCCTGCCGTTCTGGGTCAACGAGATCCTGCGTGCCTTTTCTTTCCGCATCCTCTTTGGCACTTCCGGCGTCATCAACGCCTTTCTGCAGACCCTGGGGATCGTCGACGAGCCGATCGATTTCCTGCGTGCCGACGTCGCTCTCTATGCGGGCCTGTCCTACGCCTACATCCTGCTGATGGTCTTTCCGCTTTATAACGCCATCGAGAGCCTGGACCATAACCAGGTCGAGGCGGCCCGCGACCTCGGCTCGCCGTGGTGGCGCATCCACTGGCGCGTGGTCATGCCCCACGCCAAGCCCGGTATCGCCTCGGGCTGCACCCTGGTGTTCATGCTGGCGGCCGGCGCCCTCGCCGCCCCGCAGATCCTCGGCGGCCCGTCCAGCCTGTGGTTCACCCAGATCATCTACAGATGGTTCAACACCGGCGGCAACTGGCCCCAGGGCGCGGCCTACGCCATTGTGCTGCTGCTCGCCTGTCTGGTGTTCGTGCTGACGGTGATGAAGGTCTTCAAGGTCAGCCTGGGGGAGATCGCGCGATGAAGGCGAGGTCGATCCAGAGCCTGCTGCTCTCCTTCTATATCCTGCTGTTCTTCCTCTATCTCTTCGCGCCCCTCATCATGATGAGCATGGCGGCCTTCAACGACGTCGACTTTCCGCAGGTGGTACCCTGGGAGGGCTTCACCCTGCGATGGTTCCCGGCCCTGTTCGGTGACGCCCTGATGATGGAAGGCATCGTCAATTCGATCTGGATCGGCATCGGCGTCATGGCGGTGTCGGTGCCCATCGGCCTGGCCGCCGCCATCATGATGACCCAGGTCCACAAGAGGCTGCAGACCGTCTACTACACCGTGGTCGTTTCGCCGGTGCTGATGCCCGGCGTCATCCTCGGCATCTCGACCCTGGTGTTCTGGGACCGCCTGGGGACCTTCTTCGATGCCGACTACGAGAGCTTCTATTACAGCGGCATGTTCCTGACCATCGTCGGCCAGTCGACCTTCATCTCGGCCTATACGATGCTGGTCTTCCTGGCCCGCCTGCAGCGCTTCGACCGCACCCAGGAGGAAGCGGCTCTGGACCTCGGCGCCACCCACGTGCAGGTGTTCTGGAAGGTGCTGATCCCCTTCCTGCGCCCGGCGATCTTCTCGGCCATGGGCCTGGCCTTCCTGACCTCGTTCGAGAACTACAACACCACGGTCTTCACCATCCAGGCCGAGAGTACCCTGACCACGGTGCTGGCCGGCAAGGTGCGCATGGGCACCCAGCCCGACCTCGCCGCCCTGGCGGTGCTGATCATCTGCGTGACCCTGGTCGGCGCCACCGCCGTCGAGATCGCCCAGCGTCGCGAACGACGCCGCGAACTGGCGGCCCAGGCCGCCGCGGCCCGGGCCGAGCGGGCGGCGGAGGCGGCGGCCTAAAGACGATACATCGGCCTTCCCAGGCCGGTTCAGGACCGCATTCAGGGCAGTTCCTTGCGCACGACAGATTCCCCGTCGGCGAGCGGGAGGAAGGCGCCCACAGCCCGCAACCGTGCGGCGACGTGGCGGGCGCCCTCCGGCGTCAGGTGGACGTAGTCGAAGAAGATGACCTGCCCCTCCCGGGTCAGGTAGTCGCAGCCCGCCTGCGCGCTGCACAGCGTGTCGTAGAGATCGATGAAGCCGTAGGGCCCCTGGTTCGCCTTCAGGAAGCTGTTCACGGCCACAATCGGCTCCGGCAGCCTGGCGAAGGCGAAGTGCCGGGATTCGTCTTTCTGGTGAAGGCACTCGCGCAGCACCAGGTCGGGACCGCTCATGCCCTGGCGTTTCGGACCCAGCACGACGACCTGCCTGATGCCGCGGTTCTTCAGGTTGCTCACCGCCTCGGGCACCAGCGCGCCGGACCAGGGACGCCAGTTGGCCGCCAGCACCACCGTGTCGGCGGCGGCGATGCGGGCGTCGGCGTTCAGGCGGTGGAGCTGCTCCAGGCAGGAGCCCCGCATCTTGCCGCCGATGTTGCCGACAAACAGCTTCGGCGGCACGCCGTACAGCGGCTGGCATTGGGCATCGATCATATGGACACGCAGATCGAAGGACTGATCGACGCCGGCCGCGTGGAGCAGGTTCACGAAGTCGTTCGCCTGGCTGTCGCCGACGACCAGCACGCGGCGCCGGCCGTCTTCGGCGAAGGGCGCGTCGAGCCGGACAGCCAGGGCCTTGTTGAACGCCTGAAAGGCTTTGGGGTCGGCGATCTTGTCGGCGATGGCGGGTGGAAAGCGCCAGCTCCAGCCTTCCCCCGCCCAGACGGCGACGGAGAGGCCGACGACGAGGGCCGCGGGCGCGCCGATCGCGGCGATGGCCCAGCGCGCCGGAACCCGTCGCCCGCCAATCCGACCGCTGCGCAGCGGCCGCTCGACGGCGTAGTGCAGCACCACGGCAAGGCCGAGGGACAGGACACAGACCGCCACTCGGTCGACGGCGCCGAAGTCGGCGAAGCTATAGGCGTGATAGAACACGATGACCGGCCAGTGGACGAGGTAGAGCGAGTAGCTGATGAGCCCGAGCCAGACCATCGGCCGGTTGCTGAGCAGACGGCTGCTGTAACGGGCGGTGCCGCCGTAGATCGCCAGCGCCGCGCCCAGGCAGGGCAGAAGGGCGTTGTAGGACGGAAACAGGGTGCTTTCCGAATAGGTGACGGCCGCGGTGCCGATCATCGCGAGCCCGAGGGGCAGCAGGGGCTCGAGCCAGAGCCCCTGCGTTGGGCGGTAGGGCAGCAGCCAGACCAGGATCGCCCCGATGCCGAACTCGAAGACGCGAAACGGCGCCAGGAAGAAGATGGTGGTCGGACCGTCGGCGAAGGTCGTCCCGAAGAAGCGGGTGAAGCCGTCGCCAAAGACATCGTTCAGCGCCAGGCTGGCGGCCATGCCCACGATCACGGCGGCGGGGGCCAGGCCCCTCACGCGCAGGCGCAACAGCATCACCAGCACCGCCGGCCAGACGAGGTAGAACTGCTCTTCGACGCTGAGCGACCAGGAGTGCAGCAGCGGCTTCATATGCGATGCGGAGTCGAAGTAGCCGCTCTGGTCCCAGAAATAGATGTTCGAGACGGAGAAGATCGCGAACACCAGGGAGTCCGCGAACTTCGCGAAATCCGGCGGCGAAAATATCAGGAAGGCAACGACGAAGCAGACGCAGAGCGTCGCCAGCAGCGCGGGAAACAGCCGGCGGACGCGCCGGATGTAAAAGTTGGCAAAGGTGAAGCGGCCTTCCGCCACCTGGTCGTGGATCAGGCGGGTAATCAGAAAACCGCTGATGACGAAGAAGACGTCGACGCCGACATAGCCGCCGCCGAAGGGGGCAACGCCCGCGTGGAACAGCAGGACCGCGAGCACCGCGACAGCGCGCAGGCCGTCTATGTCAGGGCGATAGCGCATCCAACCTGCGGAATCATATGTCTACGATAGTTGTGCGCCCGGGCGCGGTGCGGCGACTATATGGCTCCGTTTTGCGAACTTCTATGCCTCGCGCGCCTTTCGGGACGAAGACACATTCTTGCCTCACCGGCCCTCGCCTCACGCGCCCGTTCCGCGATTTGCGGTCGGGCGATCCGGCCACAGAAAAACGGCCCGCGCGGGTGCGCGGGCCGTTTTGCTTCGGTGCGGCGGGAAAACGCCGCGGCAGTCTGGATTGCTGCTTGGCCCCTACTGCTTAGCGAGCACGCCGCGGATCTTGGTGAATATCTCGTCGATATGCTGGTCCTCGCAGATGAACGGCGGGGAGATCAGCAGGCAGTCGCCGGTCAGTTTCACCATGCAGCCGGCGTCGTAGAGTTCCTGCATCACCTTCAGGCCGCGTCCGCCCGGCTTGGCCAGCGGGGCGATGTCGACGCCGCCGATCATGCCGTAGCCGCGGATGTCGGTAACGACCTCCAGGTCCTTCAGCGAGAAGAGCGCCTCCAGGAACTTCGGGGTCATTGCGGCCGCGCGTTCGACGAGCTGGTCCTGCTCGAAGATGTCGCGGGTGGCCAGGGCGGCCGCCGAGGCGACCGGGCAGCCCGAGTAGGTATAGCCGTGGAACAGCTCGATACCGGCTTCCGGCGCGGCATCCATCAGAGTCTGGTGGACCTTGTCGTTCACCGCGACGGCGCCCATCGGCACCACGCCGTTGGTCAACGCCTTGGCCATGGTGATGATGTCCGGCACCACGCCGAAGCTGTCGGCGCCGAACTGCTTGCCGGTGCGCCCGAAGCCGCAGATGACCTCGTCGAAGATCAGCAGGATGCCGTGCTCGTCGCAGATCTCGCGCAGGCGCTGCAGGTAGCCCTTCGGCGGGATCAGCGCGCCGGTCGACCCGGCGATCGGTTCGACGATGCAGCAGGCGATGGAGTCCGCGCCGTGCAACTCGACGAAGCGCTGCAGGTCGTTGGCCAGTTCCGCGCCGGTCTCCGGCTGTCCGACGACGAACTTGTGCTCCGGCAGTTGGGTGTGGCGCAGGTGCAGGGCGCCCGGCAGGCCCAGGCCGAAGGCCCGCTTGTTGTTGATCATGCCGGCGACGGTCAGGCCGCCGAAGTTCACGCCGTGATAGCCGCGCTCGCGCCCGACCAGGCGCATGCGCTGCCCCTCGCCCTTGGCCTTGTGATAGGCCAGGGCGATCTTCAGCGCCGTCTCCACGGCTTCGGAGCCGGAGTTGGAGAAGAAGATGTGGTCGAGGTCGGCCGGCGTCACCTGGGCGATGCGGCGCGCCACCTCGAAGGAGGCCGGGTGGCCGAACTGGAATGGCGGCACGTAGTCCATCACGGTGAGCGCTTCGTTCACCGCCTCGGCGATTTCGCGGCGGCCGTGGCCGGCGGCCACGCAGAACAGGCCGGCGGAGCCGTCGATCACCTGGTTGCCGTGATCGGTGGTGAAGTACATGCCCTTGGCGCCGGTCAGGATGCGCGGGTTCGCCTTGAAATGGCGGTTCGCCGTAAACGGCATCCAGTGCTGCTCGAGCGAGTTGGGGATCGGCGGGATGAAGTTCATCGGCCTGGCTTTCCTACGGTTTTGCGAGTTGAGACGAAACCTTAGCTTGCAGTCTAGCCCCCCTTTTCGAGGGGGGGCTAGACCCAATTCCCGGCGATTTGTGAGGCCAGCGGGCCAGCCTCAGAGGCGGAATTCCGGGGGTTTTCAGAGGTTCACTTACAGGCCGAGGGCTTCTTCGGCCGGCATGTAGGCCAGGCCGTGGGCGTCGGCGACGGCCTTGTAGGTCACCTTGCCGCCGGCCACGTTCAGGCCGTTCTTCAGGTGCGGGTTGTCGGCCAGGGCCTTGCGGTGGCCCTTGTCGGCCAGGGCCAGGGTGAACGGCAGGGTGGCGTTGTTCAGCGCGAAGGTCGAGGTGCGCGCAACGGCGCCCGGCATGTTGGTGACGCAGTAGTGCACGCAGCCCTCCTCAATGTAGGTCGGATCGGTATGGGTGGTGCCGCGTGAGGTTTCGAAGCAGCCGCCCTGGTCGATGGCGATGTCGACCAGCACCGAGCCCGGGCGCATCTGGCGGATCATCTCGCGGGTCACCAGCTTGGGGGCCGCGGCGCCCGGCACCAGCACGGCGCCGATCACCAGGTCGGCGCCCATGACATGGCTCTCGATGGCGTCGACCGTCGAGTAGATGGTGTTCAGCATCGGGCCGAACTGCAGGTCCAGTTCGTAGAGGCGCTCCAGCGAGCGGTCGATCACCGTGACGTGGGCTTCCATGCCCATCGCCATGCGCGCCGCGTTGGTGCCGGAGACACCGCCGCCGATGATCACCACCTTGGCGGCGGCAACGCCGGGCACGCCGCCCAGCAGCATGCCGGAGCCGCCCTGCTCCTTCTCCAGGCAGTGGGCGCCGACCTGCACCGACATGCGCCCGGCGACTTCACTCATCGGCGACAGCAGCGGCAGGCCGCCGCGCGCGTTGGTCACGGTCTCGTAGGCAATGGCGATGCTGCCGGACTTCACCAGGCCCTGGGTCTGTTCCAGGTCGGGGGCGAGGTGCAGGTAGGTGAACAGCACCTGGCCTTCGCGCAGGCGGGCGTATTCGGCGGGCTGCGGTTCCTTCACCTTCACGATCATCTCGGCCTTGGCGAAGACGCTTTCCGCGTCCGCCGCGATTTCGGCGCCGGCAGCCTGGTAGTCGGCATCGGTGAAGCCGATCCCCGCGCCCGCCTTGGTCTCGACCATCACTTTGTGTCCGTGGTGAACCAGCTCGCGGACCGATGACGGCACCAGGCCGACCCGGTATTCGTGGTTCTTCACTTCCTTTGGCACGCCGACCAGCATGATGTCCTGTCCTCTCGACTGTCTTGTCTTGGTATCCCACCGGGCGCAGGGAACGCGGTTGAGCGGCGCCAAATCAGTGCGCCGCAGCCCGTTATGCCCCGCACCCTAGGCGGTTCACTGGTCTACTTACAGTGCCAGTTTGTCCCAGCCAGTGAGGCCAGAGCGGGCGGCGGCTGCCCCCCCTCGGGCGGGACCGTCAGTCGTCCAGCAGGGTCTCGTGCAGGGCGTCCCAGCTTGCCTGATCCGGGGCCATGAGCAGGCCGAGGTCGCGGTAGCGCCCGGCGGTATAGGCGGTGCCGTCGAAACAGAGGGCGGTCCCGCCGGCCTCGGTGAACAGCAAGGCGCCGGGCACGTGGTCCCACGGCATCAGGCGGGTGAACAGGGAGAAATGAATTTCGCCGGCGGCCAGGCGCAGGTATTCCGCGCCGGCGCAGCGCAGCGATTTCACCGCTGCCACGCGGCTGCGGCGCTGCTCTATGCGGCGGGCCAGTTCCGGCGGGGCATAGCTGGAGGCGTGCAGGCTGCCGGTCATCCGCGCCGGTGTGTCCGCCGTGGCGGCCTTCAGGCGCTGGCCGCCCATCCACGCACCGCTGCCGCGTTCGGCGACGCCGAAGCGGCCGCTGACCGGCTCCAGGATCCAGGCCGCTTCGCTCTCGCCGCGATGAACCAGCGCCACCATGATCGCGAAGGTCGGGCGGCCGTGGGCGAAGTTGCGGGTACCGTCGATCGGATCGATGATCCACACCGGTGCGTCGGCGGTGACCTGTTCCATCAGGCTGGGATCGGCGTGGACACCCTCCTCCCCCACCACCAGGGAGCCCGGCAGCAGGTCCTGCAGGCGGACCGTCAGCAGTTTTTCCACCGCGATGTCGACCACCGTGACCAGTTCGCCGGCCACCTTCTCCTCGATCTCGTGGGCCGCCAGCGACTGAAAGCGCGGCAGCACATCCGCCGCGGCGATTTCCTGGATGGCGGCGGAGACTTTGGCAACGTCGATCAAAGGGAGAATCCTGACAGCGGTTCCGGGTCGGGGGTGAAGATAGCCGCCGGGCGGGCAAGGAAAAAGGGCCGCGGCGATGCCGCGGCCCTTAATCCGGTACTCTAGGCCAGGGGCCGTGAGCGAAACGGGCTTAGAAGCCCATGCCGCCCATGCCACCCATACCGCCCATGCCACCCATGTCCGGAGCAGCGGGAGCGCCGTCCTTCTTCTCGGGAGCATCGGCAACCATGGCCTCGGTCGTGATCAGCAGACCGGCAATCGACGCGGCGTCCTGCAGCGCGGTACGCACGACCTTGGTCGGGTCGATGATACCAGCCTTGAACATGTTCACGTACTTGCCGGTCTGGGCGTCGAAGCCGAGCGCGGCGTCCTTGGCGTCGTTGATCTTGCCAACGACGATAGAGCCTTCGTGACCGGCGTTCTCGGCGATCTGGCGGATCGGGGCCTGCAGGGCGCGGGCAACGATCTCAACGCCGACGCGCTGGTCGTCGTTGACGCCTTCCAGCTTGCTCAGCACCTTGGAGGCGTTCAGCAGAGCCGTACCGCCGCCAATGACGATGCCTTCCTCGACCGCGGCGCGGGTCGCGTTCATCGCGTCTTCGACGCGATCCTTACGCTCCTTCACCTCGACCTCGGTGGCGCCGCCGACACGCAGGACGGCAACACCGCCGGCCAGCTTGGCAAGACGCTCCTGCAGCTTCTCACGGTCGTAGTCCGAAGAGGTCTCCTCGGCCTGGGCGCGGATCTGCGCGCAACGGCCCTGGATTTCCTTCTTCTTGCCGGAACCGTCGATGACGGTGGTCTCTTCCTTGGTGATGACCACGCGCTTGGCGGAGCCCAGCATCTCGAGGGTCGTGGTCTCGAGCTTAATGCCGAGATCCTCGGAGATCACCTGGCCGCCGGTCAGGATAGCGATATCTTCCAGCATCGCCTTGCGGCGATCGCCAAAGCCCGGCGCCTTCACGGCGGCGACCTTCAGACCGCCACGCAGCTTGTTCACCACCAGGGTCGCCAGGGCTTCGCCCTCGACGTCCTCGGCAATGATCAGCAGCGGACGGCTGGACTGCACGATGGCTTCCAGCAGCGGCAGCATCGGCTGCAGGCCGGAGAGCTTCTTCTCGTGCAACAGGATGTACGGGTTCTCCATCTCGCAGACCATCTTCTCTGCGTTGGTGATGAAGTACGGCGACAGGTAGCCGCGGTCGAACTGCATGCCCTCGACCACGTCCAGCTCGGTCTCGAGAGACTTCGCCTCTTCCACCGTGATGACGCCTTCCTTGCCGACCCGCTCCATGGCTTCGGCGATCATCGAGCCGATTTCGGCCTCGCCGTTGGCGGAGATGGTGCCGACCTGGGCGACTTCACCGGTGGTCGAAATCTTCTTCGACTTCTTCTGAAGCTCGGCAACCACGGCCGCGACGGCCAGGTCGACGCCACGCTTCAGATCCATCGGGTTCATGCCGGCGGCAACGGCCTTGGCACCTTCGCGCACGATGGACTGGGCCAGCACGGTCGCGGTGGTGGTGCCGTCGCCGGCGATGTCGTTGGTCTTCGAGGCCACTTCGCGCACCATCTGGGCGCCCATGTTCTCGAACTTGTCGGAGAGTTCGATCTCCTTGGCCACCGTAACACCGTCCTTGGTGGTGCGCGGGGCACCGAAGGACTTGTCGATCACCACGTTACGGCCCTTGGGACCGAGGGTGACTTTCACGGCATCGGCCAGAATGTCGACGCCCCGCAGCATCCGCGTGCGGGCATCGGCGCCAAACTTAACGTCTTTCGCAGCCATATCTGGTTCTATTCCTTATTGCAAAACGCCCATGATGTCGGACTCGCGCATGATCAGCACGGTCTTGCCATCCAGCTTCACTTCGGTGCCCGACCACTTGCCGTAAAGCACCTTGTCGCCCTTCTTGACGTCCAAGGCGGTCAGCTTGCCGTCGTCGCCCCGGGAGCCCGGGCCAGCGGCAATCACTTTGCCTTGCATGGGCTTTTCTTTGGCCGTGTCGGGAATGATGATACCACCGGCGGTTTTCTCTTCTTCCTCCAGCGGCTCGACCACGACACGGTCATGCAGCGGCCTGAATTTCATGGATTCGTCCCTGTCAGGTTGTTCGGTTCGGATGAAAGCGCACCGGCGGCTCTTTCGAGCGCACCAGTCTGCCCCCGGCGTTAGCCGGCATTAGCACTCAGCGGTGCCGAGTGCTAGCGAGCATATAGAAGGCCGGGAAAGCGGAGTCAACCGCCCGAGGCGAGGTTTTCCGTCAGGGCCGGTGATTCGGCGGCCATTGTGGCCAGAATCTCAGCATTTTCAATACTCGACCCAAATTTCTTCAGAAAACGCTCCAGATCCATCTGGGACAGGCGGACGTCCACCTCGGTGGCCATCCCCTCGTCCCGGCGGGCCAGCACCTCGCCATGATCGTAGAGCCAGGCCAGCACCGCGCCCTCGTCCAGCTTGAAGGCTATGGTGACCTGGCGGCGGCGGGCGGCCAGGCGGCGGTCGATCAAGGCCAGCACGTCATCGCAGCCGGCCCCGGTCAGGGCCGAGCACAGCACGCTGTCCGGCTGTTCGGCGAGACGCTGGGCCAGGTGGCCGCGACCGGCCTCGTCCAGCAGGTCAGCCTTGTTGAGCACCTCCAGGACGTGGCTGGAGGCCTCGGAGATGCCGAGGTCGGCCAGCACCGCCTGGACGTCGGCCTGCTGGGCCAGGCTGTCCGGGTGGGCGGCGTCACGCACATGCAGGATGATGTCGGCCTCGGTGACCTCTTCCAGGGTGGCCCGGAAGGCCGCCACCAGGTCGGTGGGCAGCTCGGAGATGAAGCCCACGGTATCGGACAGGATGACCGTCTGGCCCGACGGCAGGCGGACCCGCCGCATGGTCGGGTCCAGGGTGGCGAACAGCTGGTCGCGGGCCAGCACCTTGGCCGCGGTCAGCCGGTTGAACAGGGTCGATTTGCCGGCGTTGGTGTAGCCGACCAGGGCGACCACCGGATAGGGCACCCGCTGGCGGGCGCCGCGGTGCAGGCCGCGGGTGCGCTGGACCTGGTCCAGTTCCTTCTTCAGCCTGACGATGCGGTCGGTGATCAGCCGGCGGTCGATTTCCAGCTGGCTTTCGCCCGGGCCGCCCATGAAGCCGGCGCCGCCGCGCTGGCGCTCCAGGTGGGTCCACGACCGCACCAGGCGGGAGCGCTGATAGGTGATCGCCGCCAGTTCGACCTGCAGCTTGCCTTCCTTGGTGCGGGCCCGCGCGCCGAAGATCTCCAGAATCAGGCCGGTGCGGTCGATCACCTTGCAGTCGAAGGCGCGCTCCAGGTTGCGCTGCTGTACCGGAGTCAGGGCGGCATCGACCACCACCACGCCGATTTCCAGCAGGCGGATCTCCTCGACCAGCCGTTCGACGGCGCCGCCGCCGATCAGCGTTGCCGGCCGCGGCTTTTTCACCGCGACGACTTCGCTGGCGACGACCTCCAGATCGATAGCGGCGGTCAGCCCGACAGCCTCTTCCAGACGCGCTTCGGGGGCGCGCAGGCCGGGCTGCAGCAGGTCAGGGTGCAGGACGAGTGCACGTTCGGTCATGGGCGAGCGGCGGCGCTCAAGCGCCGCCCCTTTCTGTCAGGCTTTGACGGCCTGGGGGAGCCAGAGTTGCCACGACCGTCGGCAGCGACCGTCGGCAGGATCAGCCCTCGGCGGATTCTTCTTCCTTGGTGGGATCGAAGAGCTGGATCGGGGTGGCCGGCATCACGGTCGAAATGGCGTGTTTGTACACCAACTGCGAGTGCGCGTCGCGACGCAGGAGAACGGAAAAATTGTCAAACCAAGTAACGATTCCCTGCAGCTTGACGCCGTTCACCAGGAAAACGGTCACGGGGACCTTGTTCTTCCTGATGTGATTGAGGAATACGTCCTGCACGCTTTGGTTTTTTTCAGCGGCCATTTTCGCACCTTGTTCTTGTTCTTAAACAGTGGTCGTCTGATCTTCAACGGACCTGGCCGCATTGCTGCGGTTGCCCTCTGCCCTTGCCTAAAAAAATCACTCCGCAAGGAGTGAGGCAACGCACAAGCGCTGGTCCCAGACAGCTCTTCCTAACACGCCTCGCGTGAAATGAAAAACCATCCTATTGGGGTAGCGGCAGGCCAGGATTCGCCTACGCGAAGTCCCCTATTTGCGGTTCAACCCTGCCGTTTTCAAGGGCCGTGAGGGCGAGTTTCGCAAAGGCGTCACAGTCGCCGACATGGCTGGCCAGGGGCAGCCCGTCGAACTCCCCCGCCGCGGGCGGTTCGGGGCGGACCAGCACCGCCGTGCAGCCGGCATTGCGGGCACAGAGGATGTCGATGTCGGTGTCGCCGACGAACCATACCGACGGGCCGGCGGCGATGCCGCTGTCGGCCAGGGCGAAATCGACCACGTCCGGGGCAGGCTTATCCAGCTCTGCGTCGTTGGCACCGACCAGGGGACCGAAATAGCGGTCCCAGCCCAGTTCGGCCGCCTCCAGGCGCAGCAGGTTGCCGCGCTTGTTGCTGACCACCCCGAGCAGCAGGCCGTCGGCCGCCGCCAGGGCCTTCAGCATCTCTTCGGCGCCGGGCAGCGGCCGTAGCTGCGCCAGGTGGTCCGCCTCATAGGTGCGGTAGAAAACCTCCGTCGCCTCGTCGGCGCGGTCGCCGAACAGCACGGGAAAGGCCTCGCGCGCCGACTGGCGCACGTTCTGGCGCGTCTCCTCCAGGGTCCAGGGCCGCTGACCCAGGGCCTCGAAGGTCGCCCGCATGGCGTGGTGGATGATCACCCAGCTGTCGACCAGGGTGTTGTCCCAGTCGAACAGGATGGCTCGGGGAGTCGGCATGGCTGGCAGGGTCATGCGGACTTCCGGAGGCCCTGCATGTAGTCCATGTAGTGCTGACGCAGCTTGCCGGTCAGGATGCCCGGGTGGCCGTTGCCGATCGGCTTGCCGTCCAGCTGGGTGATCGGCAGCACGTAGGAGGTGCTGGAGGTCAGGAAGGCCTCCTTGGCGTTCTTGGCCTCTTCCACCGAGAAGCAACGCTCTTCCAGCTCGTAGCCTTCCCGCTTGATCAGCTCCAGCAGGGTGATGCGGGTGATGCCGTTCAGGATCGAGTGGGTGGCGTCGCGGGTCACCACCTTGTTGTCCGCGGTGACGATCCAGGCATTGGTCGAGGTGCCCTCGGTGACCATGCCGTCCTGGTCGACCTGCCAGGCCTCGTAGGCCCCCGCCTCCACCGCCGCCTGCTTGCCCAGGATGTTCGGCAGCAGCGACACCGACTTGATGTCGCAGCGGTCCCAGCGCTGGTCGGGCACGGTGATCACCTTCAGGCCCTCGTCCAGCACCTGCTGGCTGTGCGGCTTCACCTGGCGGGTGGTCATCACCAGCGCCGGTTTGGCGCCCTTGGGGAACTTGTGATCGCGCGGCGCCACGCCGCGGGTGATCTGCATGTAGACGAATCCGTTGGTCAGCCCGTTGCGCCGCATCAGCTCGCGCGACACCATCTTCAGCGCCTGGCGCGACATCGGCTCGGCGATGCGCAGCTCGCGCAGCGACCGGTCGAGGCGGTCGAGGTGCAGGTCCTCGTCCACCAGGATGCCGTTGAACACCGGGACCACCTCATAGACGCCGTCGGCGAACTGGTAGCCGCGGTCCTCGATGTGGACGGCGGCCTCGCCGTGGGGGACGTAGCGGCCGTTGACGTAGGCTTGACGGGGCATCCGCGGCCTTTCCTTTCGATTCGGCTGGACTGAAAATTTCTGGCGCGATCCTAGAAAAACTCGAGCTTCACCGCAAAGAGCTTCTCGACCTTCTTCACCGCTTCGGAGCGCGCGAAGATCACCACCAGGTCGTTCGGCCGGGTGACGGTGTCGCCGCGCGGGATAATCACCTCGTCGCCGCGCACGATGGCGCCGACGATGACCCCATCCGGCAGCTTCGCCTCGCGGATCGGCACGCCGACCAGACTGGAGGTTTCCAGCGCCTCGGCCTCGATCACCTCGCCGAAGTCCTCGCTGAGGGAGTGCACCGAGCGGATACGCCCGCGGCGCACATGCTGCAGGATCTTGGAAACCGTGATGGCACGCGGGCTGACCACGGTATCGATTCCCAGGGTGCCCATCAGGGGGCCGTATGAGGTCTTGTTGATCAGGGTGACGGCGCGCTTGCAGCCGTAGCGCTTCGCCAGCAGCGAGGTCAGGATGTTCACCTCGTCGTCGTTGGAAACGGCGATCACCGTCTCGGCGATGGCGGCATTGGCCTCTTCCAGGATTTCGGTGTCCAGGGCGTCGCCGTGGATCACCACGGTGCGCTCCAGCGCCTGGGCCACGGTTTCGGCGCGGCGCTTGTCGACCTCGATGACCTTCAGATTTACCTGCGGGTGGTTCTTTTCCACCGCGGTGGCCAGGTTCAGGCCGATGTTGCCGCCGCCGACGATGATGACGCGCCGCGCTTCCTTTTCTTCATGGCCGAAGGCCGCCATGGTGCGCTGCAGGTGGGTGGTGTCGGCCACCAGGTAGACGTCGTCGCCGGCGCGCATGTCGTCGTCGGGCGTCGGCACGAAACCCTTGCCCTCGCGCGAGATGCCGATGACCACGATGTGCAGGTCGGGGAACAGCGCGGTCAACTGGCGCAGCGGCGTGTTGATGACCGGGGTATCTTCGCTGCAGTGCAGGCCGATCAGGCTGACCTTGCCGTCGGCCAGCGGCTGCACGTCGAAGGCGCCGGGCAGTTGCAGGCGCCGTTCGATGGCGCGGGCGACTTCGATCTCCGGCGAGATGATGACGTCGATCGGCATGTGCTCGCGGCTGAACAGGTCCGACCACATCGGCTCCAGATAGCTCTGGTGGCGGACGCGGGCGATCTTGGTCGGCACCTCGAAGATCGAGTGGCAGATCTGGCAGGCCACCATGTTGACTTCGTCGGCATAGGTCACCGCGATGACCATTTCGGCGTCGGAGGCTCCGGCGCTTTCCAGCACGTCCGGATGCGAGGCGAAGCCGACCAGTCCCTTCACGTCCAGTGAGTCGGTGATCTTTTCGATCAACTCGCGCGACTGGTCGATGACGGTGACGTCGGCGTTCTCGCTCGCCAGATAGCGCGCGATGTTGAAGCCGACCTGGCCGGCACCGCAGATAATGACCTTCATGATTTAGATGGCTCCGATGACTCTGCGGTCGCTCATGCTAGGCGCGCTCTACCGTGCCGACGCCGAGCGAGCGCAGCTTGCGGTGCAGGGCCGAGCGTTCCATGCCGACGAAAGTGGCGGTACGCGAGATATTGCCGCCGAAACGCATGACCTGCGCCTCCAGGTATTTGCGCTCGAAGACCTCGCGCGCCTCGCGCAACGGCAGCGACATGATTTCTTCGCCGGTTTCGCCGGGCAGCGAGGCCGGCGCCGACGCACCGATTTCCGGCGGCAGCATGTCCGGCCGCACCGCGTCCTGCGGCCGGCCCGGCGCCATGATCAGCACCCATTCGATGACGTTGCGCAGTTGGCGCACGTTGCCCGGCCACTCGTAGGCACGCAGCGCGGCCAGGGCGTCGTCGCTCAGCGCCCGCGGCGGCAGGCCGGCATTCTCGGCGGCGCGCTCCATGAAGTAGACGACCAGCTCGGGGATGTCCTCGCGCCGCTCGCGCAGCGCCGGCACCTCGATGGGCACGACGTTGAGGCGATAGAACAGATCCTCGCGGAAGCGGCCCTCGACGATCAGCGACGGCAGGTCACGGTTGGTCGCGGCGATCACCCGCACGTCGACGGCGATGCGCTTGTCGCCGCCGACCCGCTGGAAGGTCTGCTCCTGCAGCACGCGGACGATCTTGCCCTGGGTCTCCATCGGCATGTCGGCGACTTCGTCCAGGAACAGGGTGCCGCCGTGGGCCTTCTCGAAGGTGCCGGTCTTGCCGGCGCTCTCGCCGTCCAGCTGTCCGGGCTCGACGCCGAACAGCTCCGGCTCCAGGCGGTCCGGATTCATGGTCGCGCAGTTGAGCGCCACGAAGGGGGCCGTTGCCCTGTGCGAGCAGCTGTGCAGCTGGCGGGCAATGACTTCCTTGCCGGCACCGGCGGGCCCGGTGATCAGCACGCGGCTGCCGGTGGGCGCCACCTTGCGGATGGCCTGGCTGACCTGGTGGTACCAGTGGGAGGAGCCGATGAAGTCGGACGTCTGGCCGACGCGCAGGCGCAGTTCCTCGTTCTCGCTGCGCAGGCGCGCGGCCTCGATGGCCCGACGAACCACAAGCAGAAGTCGATCCGACTTGAAGGGCTTCTCGATGAAGTCGTAGGCGCCGAGCTTGATGGCGTTGACGGCAGTTTCGATGTTGCCGTGGCCGGAGATCATGACCACCGGGGTGGCGGGAAATTCCTGTTTGATCTCATCCAGCATTTCCATGCCGTCCAGCGTCGAATGCTCCAGCCAGATGTCGAGCACGACGAGGCTGGGCTGCCGCTGGCGCAGCAGCGCCAGGGCGCTGTCGCTGTCGCCGGCATCGCAGGTCTCGTAGCCTTCATCCTGCAGGACGCCGGTAATCAGCATCCGGATGTCCGCCTCGTCGTCGACGATGAGGATTTCGTTAGCCATTTCCCGCCGCTCTTTCCACAGCCGGGACATCGATTGCCGCGTTGCCAGGGTTGCTGCCGCTGTCCATCGCCTCTTCACGCAAGGGGAATACGAGACTGACCACGGCACCTCCCCCTTCCCGATCACGCAGGGTCAGGTCGCCGCCGTGATCCTCCATGATCTTCTTCACAATTGCGAGGCCAAGTCCAGTACCCCGCTCGCGCGTCGTGACATAGGGCTCGGTCAGGCGGTGACGGTTGGTGTCCGGCAGTCCCCTGCCGTTATCGGTGATCTCGATCACACAGTTGCCGCCCTTACTGCGCAGGGCGACCTGGATGGCGCCGTCCGGCGCCGCGGCGCCGTCGCGCTGGTGGCGCCCCTCGATCGATTCGATGGCGTTCTTGATGAGGTTGGTGAGCGCCTGGCCGACCTGGCGGCCGTCACAGGCCAGCACCAGCGGTTCCTTGGGCGGCTGATAGGTGAACTGCACGTTGGTCTGTGCGGTACGCTGCAGAAATATCGCCTGCTCGACCAGCTTGCCGACATCTTCCTTGCGCATCACCGGCGCCGGCATGCGGGCGAAGGCGGAAAACTCGTCGACCATGCGGCCGATATCGCCGACATGGCGCACGATGGTGTCGGTACAGACCTGGAAGGTCTCTGGGTCGTTGGTGATCTGGCCGACGTATTTGCGCTTCAGGCGCTCGGCGGCGAGCTGGATCGGGGTCAGCGGATTTTTGATTTCGTGCGCGATGCGCCGGGCGATGTCGGACCAGGCGGCCTTGCGTTGTGCCGCCAGCAGCTGGGTGATCTCGTCGAAGGTGACGACGAAGCCCATGATGGCGCCGTCTTCCAGTTCCGCCGAGATGCGCACCAGCAGGACCCTCTCGGCCCCGCTGGCGTCGGGGATGGACAGCTGCTGCTCGGCCAGCTTGCGGGGCCGTCGGCGGGCCCGGTCCAGCAACTCGTCGACTTCCGGCATGACCTCGGTCACCTGGCGGCTGCGCAGTGCCTTGGATTTTTCACCGAGGAAGTCGCAGGCCATACGGTTGGCGAGATCGATGTTGCCGTTCGCGTCCAGGCCGATGACCCCGGCCGAGACGCCGCCCAGCACCGCCTCGATGAAACGGTTGCGGTAGTCGAGCTGCTCGTTCGCTTCCAGCAGGGCATCCTGCTGGCGCTCCAACTGGCTGGTCATCTTGTTGAAGGCGCGCGACAGGTTGCCGATCTCGTCGCTCCGCGGAGACCCCAGCACGCGCGCCTTGCG
>ERZ1740062.81-NODE-81-length-75383-cov-6.583701_pt1 | contig 75383 bp, 69 predicted proteins | sample MGYA00581741_ERZ1740062 | MGnify/ENA primary metagenome ERZ1740062 (study PRJEB43018, sample SAMN04849747) | marine metagenome | isolation source: floating plastic debris | place: Pacific Ocean | collected 2008-09-01 | study: EMG produced TPA metagenomics assembly...
GTATGATGCCGTGATCCAGGCGCAGGCCGGAATGATGTCCGTCAACGGCGTGCCGGGTGGCGGTCCGACGCGGCTGGGGATCGCCATTGTCGATATTGCGACCGGTATGGCGGCCGCCATCGGGATCAACATGGCGCTCTATGAGCGATCCAATTCCGGAAAGGGCCAGTTCATCGAGACGTCGCTCTACGACACCGGTGTCTCGTTGCTGTTCCCGCATTATGCGAACTACTTCCTCAGCGGGAAGACACCGGTCATCACGGGCAACCGGCACACCAATCTCTCCCCCTACGATGCCTATCCGACAAAGACCTGCGATGTTTTTATCGCGGGTGGAAATGATGGCCAGTTCAAGCGCCTGTGTACGGTGCTGGGTGTGCCCGAAATGCCCGATGAAGCAAACTTCAAGGACAATGCCGGGCGCCTGACAAATCAGGAAGCGCTGCGCGCACGGTTCGAACCTCTGATGGCGGAGTGGGACGGCGAAAAGCTGGCGGAGACGCTGATGAAAGCAGGCGTGCCCGCGGGTCCCGTCCTCACCGTGCCGGAAGTGATGGAAGCAGCACATACCAAACATCGCGAGATGGCCATCGACATCGACGGGTTCCGAACGACCGGCAACCCAATCAAGATGAGCCGCACGCCCGCCGCACCAGCCAAGAAGAAACCACCCAGGTTTGGTGAGGAGACAAGGGTTATCCTTGCAGATATCGGGTACTCCGAGGCCGAGATCGATGCAATGATTGCCGCAGGTGCTGCACTGGAGAGTACGCGCTAACCCGGCCGCTGTGGATCGCTATCCGGTCTTGCAGCCGTGCAGATCGTAAGCCGCAGTCTCGGTCAACACAGTCATGCGGAATGCTGAGCGGTCCACCCACGGTCGATCTTTCGATTGGACGAAGTAGATATCGAGATCGAGTGACGAGTCGCCCATCCGTTGTTTGGTGCGCTTGATCCATGCCCCGTCATTGTGTTCGACCAACACAACCGGAGCTTCCGGCATGTCGCTGAACTGCAATACGGCCGACAGCATCTGATCGGACCCTGAACGGCCAAGATCGCAGGCGGCAACCGTTACCTCTGCGTTTTGGGGTACCTTGGGCACACGGCGCAAGGCCGACCGGATTTGCCGCTTCCCGATCTGTTGTGCGTCCGGTGCGATCTCCAGAACCTGCTCGACATGTTCGAGCACACAGATCTCACGGCAAACACCCAGTTCGGCGGAAAGTGCCAGACGCATCGGGCGATCGGGATCGACAGGCGTCAACTCGATCGGAAGGAGCACCACTTCGCCGTACTCTGCTGTTCGCATCCCATAGCTCTCAAACAATGCAGGCCGCGGCCAATGAACCTTGAGGGCTTCGATGTTCTCCGACGCAGACCAGTCGAAGCGCGGTGGAATTCCGGTCTCACCGGGCGTCCGCCAATATGTTTTCCAGCCCGGTTTCATCGACATGCGAAGCCCGGCGATCCGCGTGTTATCCGCTACTGAATACCCCGGAAGCAGTCGTGACGTGATGAACGACTCGCCCGTTGCAACGATGCTTTGCGCAACTGCCGATGTTACCTGCACGGCAGCGACCGCCACAGCAAGCGCTGTGGCCGCGGCGATCTTCCAGGAACGTGTGAACCCTCTCATGACACCTACATGACTGCGACGCGGCGCCCGGGCAAGACGTCTCGCAATTTCTTGATCCAGCCACAGTTGAGGGTCATTCTTTCATCATGGATCCGGAGCACGAGCAGACGGCGGCAGAGTTCCTCGACGGTCAGGTGCTGATCGCCATGCCTGGCATGGAGGATCCGCGGTTTGCGAAGTCCCTGGTGTTCATCTGTGCGCATTCCGATGACGGGGCGATGGGTCTGATCGTCAACAAGCTGGTTGGTGATCTGGTTTGGGAAGATCTGTTCAAGAAGATCGAGATTCCGATCGGCAGCGTGAACGCGCCGCGTCCGATCCAGTTCGGTGGCCCTGTCGAGACAGAGCGCGGATTCGTCCTGCATTCATCTGACTATCACGCCGAAGGCGCGACGCTGAAGGTCGATGAAGAAACCTCGATGACGGCAACGATCGAGATCCTGCAAGATATCGCGATGGCGCGTGGCCCTGATCAAGCTCTGCTGATGCTCGGATATGCTGGCTGGGCGCCGGGTCAGTTGGAGTCAGAGTTACAGATGAATGGCTGGCTGCTGTGCGAACCTGATGCCAGCTTGATTTTCGGCGACAATCAGGACGCCAAATGGGATCTGGCCATGTCCAAACTTGGAATCGATCCAGCACTCCTTGGTAGCGGAGGTCACGCCTGATCGGGTTTACTCCTCAACACGACCTCGTCGATCCGCCCTCAAACAGGCGTACAGGACATGATTGCGCCAGCGTCCGTTGATCTGAAGATAGGCCTGCGCGACGCCCTCATACTTAAAGTGGCAGCGCTCCAGCAGCTTGCGCGATGCCATGTTCTCCGGAAGGCAGGCCGCCTCGAGCCGCGACAGATCCAGTGAACCAAAGGCATGGTCGCGCACAGCGTGCAGGGCCTCGGACATGTAGCCCATCTGCGCAAACCGTTCACCGACCCAGTACCCCAGCGTCCCGGCCTGCGCGGGCTGGCGCCGCATGTTTGACAGCGTGACACCGCCGATGATCGCGCCATTGGCGCGTTCCACCAGCATCAACGGCAAGGCTTCGCCCTGGCGAATGGCCCGGTCCGCCCAAACCACCCGGTTCCGGAAGGCACGGCTTGTCAGGTGATCGCGCGACCAGGACGGCTCCCACGGAACCAGAAACGCGCGGCTGTCCCGGCGCAGGCTCGCCCAGTCTTCGAAATCGCGCGTTTGAGGCGGCCGGAGAACCAGTCGTTCGGTCCCGATCTCGACTGCCGATCTGTTGCGCCGTGCAAACATTCACACCTGCTCAGGCCGCAAGGCGGGCTGCCATCTCATCAAGGGTCGGCGCAGCGCTGACAGGGCCATAAAGCGCCCGGCTTGGCTGCGACATCAGGATCTTGGCCAAAGTCGCCCGCGCGGAGTCAACACTCACGGCATCGATTTTCGCAACTGTTTCCTCCAGCGGAATGATCTCGCCCCAAATCGACATCAGTGTCGCAAGCCTTTCCGCCCGCGACGCCGGGCTCTCCAATCCCATCACCAGCCCTGCTTTCGTCTGTGTCCTGGCCCGGGCGAGTTCGTGCTCGGTCAGGTCGCGTGCGGCCCGGCTGAGTTCGTCGGCCGTCAGGTCGACCAGATCGGCGATTTCGGTCCCGCCCGTCCCCGCATAGACCATCATCAATCCGGTCTCGGCCCAGGCAGCAGTCTGCGCGAAGATCGTGTAACACAGCCCCCGCTTTTCCCGGGCCTCCTGGAACAGCCGCGAGGCCATGCCGCCCCCGAGAACGATCGAGGCGATCTGAGCGGCGTGGTAATCGGGATCGCGATATCCGGGTGCCTCGAGCGCCAGGCAGAAATGCGCTTGCTCCAGGTCCTTGACCTCGCGCCGGTCGCCTCCGGCATAGTCGGCGGATTGAGCGTTCGGCTGCGTCACGCGCGCCATATCGCCAAACAGGCCTTCGGCCAGGCGGACGATCTCATCATGCTCGACATCGCCCGCAGCGGCCAGAATCATGCGCTCCGGCGCATAGTGGTTTCCGATGAAGCTCTGGAAGTCCGCACGCTGAAAAGCACGGACCCGCTCGGGCGGGCCCAGGATGGCTCGGCCCATCGGCTGGTCCGGGAATGCCGTCTCCTGCAACCAGTCGAAGATGATGTCATCCGGCGTATCGTGCGACTGGCCGATCTCTTGCAGAATCACACCGCGTTCGATTTCGATCTCTGCTGCATCCAGGATCGGGTCGCGCAGGATATCCGCGATCAAATCCAGCGCCAGCGGAACGTCGGCGGACAAGACACGGGCGTAATAAGCGGTCCGCTCGCGGCTGGTATACGCATTCAGATATCCGCCGACATCCTCGATCTCTTCCGCGATCTGCAATGCCGTGCGCCGCGAGGTTCCCTTGAACGCCATGTGCTCCAGAAAATGCGCGATCCCGTTCTCGGCAACCGTCTCGTGACGCGTTCCGGCATCCACCCAGACACCCAACGAGGCCGAGGCGAACCCCGGCATACGTTCGGTGACAACGCGGAAACCGTTTGAAAACTCTGCGGTTTGGATGGTCATATTGTGCGCTCCCGCCGGATGTGGTCTTCAAGAACGCTCAGGTCGTTCGGCAGGGTCGCCATGCGTTCGGGTCGATCGTAAAGGTCCGCCATACGCGGCGGCAATTTCGGACGCTCCCCACAAGCTTCTTCCACTGCATCGGGGAACTTGGCAGCGTGTGCGGTGCCGAGTACGATCATCGGGACTGCGGGATCAAGCGCGGCCTTGCGCGCTGCGACAACGCCGATCGCAGGGTGCGGGGCCAGGATCGTGCCACCGGCGTGTGAGACGCTCTTGATCATGGCGAGTGTTTCCGTCCGATCAGCCCGACCAGAAGCCCAGCCTTCGCGGAACCTGTGCCAGGCACCTTGTGACAACCGAAAGCTTCCGCATTGCTTCTGTTCCTGCATCAGTTGTACGACCGCAGCACCATCCTTGTCGTACAGATCGAAAATGAGCCGCTCAAAGTTCGAGCTGATCTGGATGTCCATGGAGGGCGCAATCGTTGGCTCCACGCCGATATTCTCGCTGAGGCCGGTCTGAAGGGTCCGGTGCAGGATGTCGTTCTCGTTCGTGGCGATCAACAGCGTCCCGATCGGCAAGCCCATCTGGCGCGCGATGTGGCCCGCGAAGATGTCGCCGAAGTTGCCTGTTGGAACAGAGAAGTTCACGGGCCGGTGCGGCGCGCCCAGCGCGACCGCCGCCGCAAAGTAGTAGACAACCTGTGCCAGCACACGTGCCCAGTTGATCGAGTTTGCAGCAGCCAGGCCAATCTCGTCGCGAAACGCGAAGTCGTTGAACATGTCCTTCACACGCGCTTGGCAATCGTCAAAATTGCCCTCCAGCGCGATGGCATGAAGGTTCGGTGCATCCGAAGTCGTCATCTGACGGCGTTGTACCTCGGATACCCGGCCTGCCGGATGCAGAAAAAACACGTCCACGGCGGACGAGCCGCGAAAGGCCTCCATCGCGGCCGAGCCGGTGTCGCCCGAAGTCGCCCCAACAATCGTGACCCGCTCACCGCGTCGCGCAAGCACCGTATCCAGCATCCGCCCCATCAGCTGCAGTGCAAAGTCCTTGAACGCCAGCGTTGGGCCGTGGTGCAACTCCAACACCCACTCATTGCTGCCAGTCTGGATCATCGGGCATCGCGCATCGTGCCCGAAGCCCGCATAGGCATGTTGGATGTTTGCCCGAAACGCATCATCGTCAAAACAATCCCCGATGAACGGGCGCATGACGTGAAAGGCCACCTCTTCGTAGCGCATCCCCGAAAAGCTGGCGATCGTATCTGGCGACAGAACGGGGACCTCTTCCGGCACGTACAAACCGCCGTCCCGAGCCAGCCCGGTCAGCATCGTCTCTTCGAATGACAGGGCGGGCGCCTGTCCGCGGGTCGAGATGTAGCGCATGTGAGATCCGTGATCCTTGGAGGAGAGGGCTTATCCCAACAAATTGCGGTCGAAAACCCCTAAGCCCTGAGCCGTTTCATCTCGCTGCGCAGCCAGAAAATCGACATCAGCGCCCAGACAATCGCCAGCCCGAACCACGTGACCGCGTATTCAAGGTGCCGGTTCGGCAGACCGACGCCGGGCGGCTGCGGCAACACGATGCTGTCATCTGGATGGCTTTCCGCCACGAGCAGCACCGGCTCGGTTCCCAAGGCATCGGCCATGCGCACGGCGTCGCGGGCAAACCAGATGTTGCGACCAAGATCCGGGTCGGGCGTGAAGCTGTCCAGCTCGTTGGACCATAGCAGCAGGCCGACGATTTCGTCGACGCGCTCGCTCTGTGTCCACCGAACCGATCCATCCCGCGGGGTCGCATCCTTCTTGGCCTCCGGAATGAATCCAAGATCGACAAGGATCTTCCGTTGTGCGCCCTCCTGGCCTTGCGCGAGGACGAAAGGCACAATGATCCGATAACCCCCGCCATATTGCTTGACGGAATGCAGCGCGTGGACTTCGTCCGTTCCCAATTCACCGCGGACCCGAACGCGCAATAGATTATCTGTGTTCGGGTCGGGCAGATCCGGAAGCGCCACGGGGTCGGCGGCGATCCTTGTCTCGATCTCGGCAATCAGGCCCTCTTTCCAGGCCAGACGTTGGATCTGCCATGTACCGAGCAACACAAGAATGAAAACACCAACCACACCGATCACGATCGGAGCGATCGACCGCTTTCGCGAGGTGCTCATGTCCCTGGCGTCCTCCAAATGCAAACCGCCGCCCGAAGGCGGCGGCAAAAATGGTCAGCTCCGCGCCTGATCAGAGCGAATATGCCCAGATGTAGACGGCTGCGAACAGGAACAACCAGACCACGTCGACAAAGTGCCAGTACCAGGCTGCGGCCTCGAAACCCAGGTGCTGCTTCGGCGTGAAATCACCCTGCCGCGCGCGCATCAGGCAGACGAACAGGAAGATCGTCCCGACGATCACGTGGAAGCCGTGGAATCCGGTCGCCATGAAAAAGACCGCGCCATAGACATCGCCCGAGAAAGAGAACGCCGCGTGGCTGTACTCATACGCCTGAAACACCGTGAAGATCGCGCCGAGCAGGCAGGTGAGCAGCAGGCCAAGGATCAGGTTCTGCCGCTTCTGGCCCTGGCCGCCTTCGATGAGTTCATGGTGGGCCCATGTCACCGTACAGCCGGACAGCAACAGGATCACGGTGTTGATCAGCGGCAAATCCCAAGGATTGAACATCTCCCCTTCGAGCGGGCCGAAAACGCCGTTCGGTCCGACCGAGGTCGCGATCTCGCCCCCTGCGCCTTCCAGACCGTACATCGGGAAGATCGCGAACTTAAAGAACGCCCAGAACCACGCCGCGAAGAACATGACCTCGGACATGATGATCATGATGAAGCCCATGCGCAGACCAATGCGCACCACCGGCGTGTGGTCGATGCCGTTGGCTTCCGTGATCACGTCGCGCCACCAGACATACATCGTGTAGAGCACGATCCCAAGACCGATCACCGCAATCCAAGGCGTCTGAAAATCGTTCTCCGCTGCGTATGGCGATACGGCGAAAACGATACCAATCAACAGCGTGATCGCGCCGACCGCCGCCAGCAGAGGCCACGGGCTCGGATCTATGATGTGGTAGTCATGGTTCTTTTCGTGGGCCATAGGGTCCTCCGTCTCAGCCGTCTTGCGCAGCGGTCGATTGCGGGGTGTTGAGCGCGGCGCTCTCGTCGAGCTCGGTTTCGAAGAATGTATAAGACAGCGTGATCGTGTGCGTATTTGCGACTTCCGGGTCGGTCACCATCTCGGGGTCGACATAGAAGGTCACCGGCATCATGACCCGCTCGCCGGGTTGCAAGACTTGCCGCGTGAAACAGAAGCAATCGATTTTGGCGAAGTACCCGCCCATGTCCAGCGGCGTCACATTGAAGCTGGCGGTGCCCGCGACCGGCTTGTCGGTCGGATTGTGCGCTTCGTAAAACGCCAGTGCCGTCTCACCGATCCGCACGGTCATCGTGTTCTTGACCGGCTTGAAATCCCACGGCATCGCCTTCGATGTCGAGGCATCGAAGCGGACGGTGACTGTGCGGTCCAGTATTTCGCTGGATGCGTCGGCGGCGATCTGGGTTGTGCCACCGTATCCAGTGACACGGCAGAACAGGTCATAAAGCGGCACCGCTGCCCAGGCCATTGCCGCCATGCCCACAACGACGCCGATCAACGGCACCAGGGTCCGTCTGTGGCTTTGACCGCTCATTCGCCTTGCATCCAGTTCATGAGGCTCTCTCCCCAGCTGACGCTCGCGCTTGGATTGGCCACATTCTCACCCAGCTTCACGATCGTCACTGCAAACAGCAGCATCGCGAAGCCCAGCAACAATGCGAGCACGGCAGTGTTGCGGCCCTTGCGCCGCTTGTGCAGGTCGTGTTCGTTGTCCAACGCCATCATCAGATCCACACCGGCCAGCCGAACGGACCGATCAAGGCGCGCAACAACGCGTCCGCGATCAACGCACCGAACACGGCAAAGAGATAGATGATCGATGTCCCGAACAGTCGCTTCTCTGGGCCGAAGGCATCATCCGGGCCCGAAACCCGATTGGACACCTGCCTTGCATCCGACAGGAATCGCAGGCTCGCCCAGGTTGCGACAACCAGGTAGATCGGCCCTCCAGCGCTCGTGAACGCAGGTGCCACGGCCACGGGCAAAAGGATCAGCGTGTAGATGAAGATCTGTTTGCGCGTCGCGGCCTCTCCAGCGACGACAGGCAACATCGGTACGCCGACGCGGGCATAATCCGCGTTGCGGAACAAGGCCAATGCCCAGAAATGCGGTGGGGTCCAAAGGAAGATCACCAGAAACAGCAGGACCGAGGTCGTGGTCACCTCTCCGGTCACAGCGGCCCAGCCAATCATTGGCGGGAAGGCACCAGCCGCGCCACCGATAACGATGTTCTGAGGCGTCGAGCGCTTCAGCCACATCGTGTAGATTACCGCGTAGAAGAAGATCGTGAACGCCAGCAGACCGGCCGCAAGCAGATTGGCGAACAGCGCCAGCATCGCAACAGACAGCACGGACAAACCGAGCCCGAGCGATAAAGCTTCGCCGCGATCAACGGTCCCGGCCGGGATTGGCCGGTCTTGCGTGCGCGACATGGCGGCATCGATGTCCGAGTCGAACCACATGTTCAGCGCGCCAGAGGCGCCCGCGCCGACGGCAATGCAAAGAAGCGACGCCAGGGCCACGACAGGGTGTGCGCCACCCGCCGCCACGATGCCCGCGAACGCCGTGAAGACGACGAGCGACATCACACGCGGCTTCAACAGACGGAAGTAATCGCCAAACTCGGCGTCGCCCGTTTTCCGGGCTGGTATCGATGTTGCCGAGATATCTGTCACGTTCTGTTGGATCCTGTTTCCTGATGACCGGTCAAGCGCACGGGCGCCGGGCCGGATGTCGAATGGTTACTCGGTCGCCGCCGCGAGCCGCGTTTTCGGCGCGTCGTCGCGTGACGCCATCTCGAGGATCCAAGTGTCGTAATCGTCCTGGCTCACGACCTCGACAACGATCGGCATGTAACTGTGGTCCTTGCCGCAAAGCTCAGAACACTGGCCGAAGTAGACCCCCGGCTCGTTCGCCTGGAACCACGTCTCGTTGATGCGGCCTGGCATGGCATCGATCTTCGAGCCGAAGGACGGGATCGTCCACGCGTGGATCACATCCGACGCCGTGACCAGAACGTGCACCGTGGCACCGACCGGGACAATCACGCGTTCATCCGTGGCAAGCAGAAACTCGTCTTCATTGTAACCGTACTCGGCAAGCTCGGTCTTGACCTCTTCCGTCAGCTTCGGTGCGCCCTGGCCGATCATGAAGGCTTCAAACTCGACATTCTCGTCCGGGTACTCATAGGACCAGTACCACTGGTGGCCCGTCGCCTTGATCGTCACGTCCGGTTCCGGGACTTCGAGCTGTTTGAACAGGAGCTGTACGGACGGGATCGCGATCACGATGAGGATCAGCACCGGGGCCGCCGTCCAGATCACCTCGATCGTCGTGTTATGCGTGAAGGTCGCGGGCTCTGGGTTTGACTCGCGGTTGTACTTGAAGATGCACACACCCAGCAGTGCCGTCACGAAAACGACGATCAGAAAGATGATCACGTGCAGGAAGTCGTCGAGCCAGACAATGTCCTCCATCACCGGCGTGACCGCCCGCTGGAAGTGGTGGCCCGCATCGACCGGTTTTCCGGCGACACCTTCCGCCATCGCCGTCGTTGCCGCCAGACCGCCCATGAATGCCGCCAATGCCAAAGCACCAAATCGCTTCATCACTCGCCTCTTTCGTTGTCCGCCATGGCGACCATACGCGCACGGCCATTGACACTCTCTGTCGTTACACGTCTATCAACACAGAGCCGTAAACGGTGCAACGTATGACTTTGCGGCATGTCGCCGCTTGTCCTCGCGATGCGCCACCCAAGATTGATAGAACAGTCCGTCACGATGCAGGGGAAAATTCCGATGAGCGAGAATAGTTTCCGCCCTTTCGAAACCGATCTCGACGAAGGCAGCGCGCTCGCGATCCTGCGTGATGCGACGGCAGGTGCGGACGATGGCGAGCTTTTTCTGGAAAGCACGCGGTCCGAGGTGCTGGCCTTCGACGACGGGCGCCTGCGCAATGCTTCGTATGACAGCACGCAAGGGTTCGGCCTTCGCACCGTTCTGGGCGGCACTGCCGGGTACGCGCACGCATCCGAACTCAGTGAAGCTGCCTTGCGCCGCGCATCGGAGACGGCTCGCATGGCGGCACGTGACGGCGGCGGCGTCATGGCGGCTGCCCCGGCCCGAACCAACCACGGGTTGTACCCTGTGCTCGACCCGGTCTCCGAGGAACCCGTGGCCGCGAAGATCGAACTGTTGAAGGAGATCGACGACTACCTGCGCAGCAAGGATGCCCGTGTCGTACAGGTCTCGGCATCTCTGACGGCAAATGTTCAGGAAGTCGAGATCCTTCGGCCCGAGGGTGGCCGGGTCGTGGATGTCCGCCCGCTCACCCGGATGAATGTCTCGGTCATCGTTGAAAAGGACGGGCGGCGTGAAAGCGGGTCCGCGGGCTCCGGCGGGCGGCACGGCTATGATATCCTGATCGCGCCAGATGCGTGGCGGACGCAGGCCGATGAAGCCTTGCGCGTCGCTCTGATCAATCTCGAGGCCGAGGATGCGCCCGCAGGTGTCATGGAGGTCGCCCTCGGCAATGGATGGCCCGGCATCCTGCTGCACGAGGCGATCGGACATGGACTGGAAGGTGACTTCAACCGCAAGGGCTCATCCGCTTTCACCGAACTGATGGGCAAGCGGATCGCGGCACCCGGCGTGACCGTCGTGGACGATGGGACGATCCCGAACCGGCGCGGCTCGCTGACCATCGATGATGAAGGGACACCCACGAACCGCACCGTCTTGATCGAGGACGGCATCCTTGTCGGCTACATGCAGGACCGTCAGAACGCCAGGCTGATGAACGTCGCACCAACCGGCAATGGTCGGCGTCAGAGCTTCGCCCACATCCCGATGCCGCGGATGACGAATACGATCATGGAGAGTGGCACAACCGACCCCGACAGTATCGTAGCCGAGGTGAAGGACGGGATCTATGCCACCAATTTCGGCGGCGGCCAGGTCGATATCGCCAATGGCAAGTTCGTGTTCTCGTGCACCGAAGCCTATCGTGTGAAAGACGGCAAGATCCTGCATCCCGTCAAGGGCGCGACCCTGATCGGCGACGGGCCCTCTGCCCTGAACCAGATCCGCGCTGTCGGCAATGACATGGCGATGGATCCCGGTATCGGCACGTGCGGCAAGAACGGTCAGGGCGTACCCGTTGGGGTCGGCCAGCCGACATTGCTGATCGACGGGCTGACGGTCGGGGGCGCAGGGTAACCGCGAACGCCCAAGACCCACGGAGGGCACCGTGTCAGAGACGGCGCTGGATCATCGCGCATTTCTTGCGTCCCTCGACGCAGATGAGCGGCGCCATTTGTGCAAACAATCAGACGGTCCCGGCCTGATCCGTATCGCGACGCATCTGGGGTCGATTGTCCTGATCGGCGCCTATATTGCGTCTGGCTTACCCCTGTGGTGGCTGGCGATGCTGCCGCAGGGCATCCTGATTGTGTTCCTGTTCACGGCGCTGCACGAGTGTATTCACCGCACGGCGTTTGAGACCGACTGGATCAACGACCGGTTCGCGGACCTCCTGGGCGGTCTTGTGCTGCTCGGCCCGCGTCATTTCCGGTACTTCCACATGGCGCACCACAGGTTCACGCATGATCCGGACCACGACCCGGAACTGGCGGCTGGTAAACCCCAGACACTCTATGCGCTGGTGAAGTACCTGTCCGGGGTCTCGGACTGGCTGTGGCGCATCCGCAAGCTCTGGTCGAATGCGACGATCGAGAACGCCGATCCATACGTCCCGCCCCGTGGACGCCGCCGCGTCATGCGCGAAGCAAGGGCAGTTCTCACAACCTATCTCGCATTGGCAGCGGCATCATGGATTGCCGGCACTGCCGTATTGCTTTGGGTCTGGCTCGTGCCCCTGCTCATCGGCGGGCCATTCCTGCGCGCCTACCTGCTGGCCGAGCATGCCCGCTGCCCGCACGTCGCTGACATGTTCGAGAACACGCGGACCACGTTCACAAGCCGCCTTGTGCGCTGGCTGGCCTGGAACATGCCCTATCACGCCGAACATCACGCCTACCCGGCTGTCCCCTTCCACAAGTTGCCGGACTTCCATGCGCTGTCGGCCCGACACCTGAAGGTCACCCAGAACGGATACACCGCCTTCACAGCCGATTACGTCGCGGACGCAGCACACACCCGTCTGTCAGAATGAAAAGCGGCCGCCTGGGTTACAGGCGGCCGAGTTGGCGTTCCAGAGAGGGACGTGGCGCAACAAGGCAAGCTGGGCATGCTTGGCCGTGGGCAGATGATCCGAGAGCAGAGGGACCACCTTGGGGGAGCGCCGGACCCTGGACCGCAGGCGACGGTGAGCGTCCGGCGGCAGGCCGAACACTCCAATTCGGTCAGAGTATCGCGGGAGCCAAAAACCCGGTGAAGATCAGCATCGCCACGGCGGCAAGCCCGATGGCATCGCCCAAGGCTTCCTTCGGTGCTGTCTTGATGATCTCGTTGGCACGTTCGAGGGTTCGCATCTTCTGATCTCCCGTATCGATGTTGCCTGATTGTTCTCAATTTTACGGGAATTAGTCAAGAACTTTATGAGAACATTTGCGAACTTTCAGGGTTTATCCACAGAACGAGTTGATAACTCATTGATACTAACCGGCTTTCAACAGGCGCACCGACTCGTCGCGTTCCATCAGATACAGCAAGGTTCGCAAGGCCTCCGAGCGCGCACCCTTAAGCTCGGGATCCTCGTGCAAAACCAACCGGGCTTCGTCCCGCGCCAGGTCCATCAGGTCTGCATCCCGTGCAATGTCGGCAACCCGGAACCTCGGCAATCCCGATTGCGCCGTCCCCAGCAGATCACCGGCCCCGCGAATCTTCAGATCCTCTTCGGCAATGCGAAAGCCGTCCTCGGTCTCACGCATGATCTGGAGCCGCGCACGCGCGGTCTCGCCAAGCGGCGGAGCATAGAGCAACAGGCAAGCCGATTTCTCGGCGCCTCGTCCGACCCGGCCGCGGAGCTGATGCAACTGAGCCAGGCCGAAATGCTCTGCATGCTCGACCACCATGATCGTCGCCTCCGGGACGTTGACGCCGACTTCAATCACCGTGGTCGCAACGAGAACCTGAGCTCGCCCGTCCTGGAAGTCTGCCATGGCGGCATCCTTCGCATCCGGCGGCATCTGGCCATGCACCAGCCGGACACGCTCGGGTCCCAGGGCCTTTTGCAGCGTTGCGAACCTCTGTTCCGCTGCCATCATGTCCGAGAGATCGCTTTCCTCGACCAGTGGACACACCCAATAGGCCCGCTGCCCCTGATCGATCGCCGCGCGCAAACGTCCGACGACCTGCTCGTAACGCTCCATCGACACGAGTGCGGTATCGATCGGCTTCCGGCCTGGCGGCTTCTCGTCCAGCACCGAGATATCGAGATCCCCATACCCCGCCAGCGCAAGCGTCCGGGGGATCGGCGTTGCCGTCATGATCAGGACATCGGCACCCCGCGGCGCCTTTTCCGTCAGTTCCATGCGCTGGCGCACACCGAACCGGTGCTGCTCATCCACGATCACAAGTCGCAGATCGCGGAAGCGCACATCGCCCTGGAACAACGCATGTGTCCCAATGACAAGCTGCGCAGTGCCATCGCCGATTTCCAGAATCTTCGCGGTCCGCATCGTGCCTTTATCGCGCCCGGTCAACAGGACAAGCCGAACGCCCGCCGCATCGGCCATCTCCTGCAAGCCCTGGGCGTGCTGACGCGCCAGGATCTCCGTCGGCGCCATCAGCACTGCCTGCCCTCCTGCCTCGACCGCTGTCAGCATCGCGGACATGGCGACCAGCGTCTTGCCCGAACCGACATCGCCCTGGAGCAAGCGCATCATCCGGGTCTGATCGCCCATATCCCCCGAGATTTCAGCGATCGACCGGGTTTGCGCCCCGGTCGGCGCAGAGCCGAACGCTGCGAGCGCTCGCGCCCAGAGGTGCCCGTCTCCCGTGTTCGAGCGCCCTGCCCGGCGCTTCATCCGCGCACGCACCAACTGCAACGCCAACTGATGCGACAGCAACTCATCGTAAGCCAGACGTTGCCGGGGCGGGTGGGCGGGCGACATCGCCTCGGGCCCGTCCGGGGCATGCGCGGTTCGCACCGCAGTCTGCCATCCCGGCCACGCCTTGTCGCGCAGAACAGACGGCGCGATCCACTCTGGCAGATCGGGCATGCCCTCCAACGCCGACCCAAGCGCACGCACGATGACACGCTGCGTCAAACCGTGGGTCAACGGATACACCGGCTCCCACGGGCGCAGTTTCTCCGCTTCGTCATCCGTGAGCACCAGATCCGGATGCGGCATCTGGATCCGGCCATCGTAGATCTCGACCCGACCGGAGAAGACCCGCGCGGTCCCGACCGGCAGGCTGTCTTCCAGCCAATCGCGCTTGGCCCGGAAATAGATCAGCTCGAACACCGTGCCGCCACCTTCGACCGCGATCCTGTAGGGCCTCGACGCTGTGCGCGGGGCATGGTGCTGCTGGACGGTTCCCCGAACCGTGACCACCTCACCGGCCTGGACGCCCGTCAGGCTGTCGCGCAGGCGCCGATCATCCACGCCCGACGGCAGCGCGAGCAGCAGATCCAGCTTGCGCGTGATCGAGAGCTTTTCGAGCAGCTTGACGGTCTTAGGACCGACACCCGGCAAACCGGACACGTCCTGGAACAAGGGAAAGAGAATTTCGGGCCGCCCCACTGACATGCCCTGTTCTTGCGTCAACTCGGGCTCCTGCGCCAGAGGGTTTCGAGCAGTCACCTAACGCCAGCAAGGCCCGTAATCAGCCAGGGACCGCCAGTCTTTGATCGCCCCCGGCCAAAGCCGGTCGGATTCCGCCAGCAACCGCCCAATGATCCGCCCGGCAGCACGCTGAGCTTCGGCGTCATCCCGGCCCGGTGCATCGGGAGCCAGCAGGAGTATCTCGGCCATGGCGGAATCGTTCAAAGCTCCAAACGCTTTCTGCAACAGCTTCACATACCGGTTGAACCCGGCCACACGTTCGGGGTCCAGCAGTGACTTGAAGGCGTCAACCAGATAGCGCAGCTTCTTCACGTCCTTGCGCATCTCGTGGCGCTCGTCGATCGTCAGCTCATCGATCCGCGCGCCCCAGGCCGCGACCGACTTCCACCGCTTGTCCAGCACTTTGCGGGCATACGGCATCAGCGGCTGTGCTAGACGCTCGGTCTGACCATGATCGGCCCCGTTCACCCATGCCCGGCTCGCGATGAAACCAGCCATATCGAGCGCGAACCCCGATAGATCCGAGGCCAGCAAGGTTTTGCGCACGTCTTCGCGCACTACGTCGCGCCGTGCGTGGATGGCGTCCGCCAACCGCTGAAAGCCCGTCTCGTCCGGATGGAGTTCGGCCTCACGGGCGACAATCTCGTCGGCCAGGACATCCAGATCGCGAATCCGCCCAGCCTCGCCGCCAAGGACCTGAGCCTTCTGCGCCATCGGCTCGAGCGCACCGCGCCCAAGTGCTGTCCGGAACGCCGACATCGCACTGCGCAGCCGCCGCAAGGCGACCCGCGTCTGGTGCGGCCCGTTGATGTCATCGCTGTCCAGCAGCAACGCGATGTTCGGCGCCGCATGGGCGACCCCTTCCGAGAAGACCGCAATCGCCGCCTGCTCCACGGACCTCAACGTCGAAAGATCGACCGGGCGCGCCTTGCGCAATGTGGCGGGCGCCACCGCGGGATCAGACAGCGCCAGAGCGCGCTGGCTCTTTGAATGCTCCGCAAATCGCACCGGCCCTTTCGGCAGGATCTTGCGCGCAAGCTGGTAAAGCGAGGACGGCGCGCCGTCGATCAACTCAAGTTCGGCTTCGATGAAGTCCGCCTGAGTTCCTCCCGACGCCAGGGTCCCTTTGTCGATTGCAAACTCGATGGCGGCTCCGCACGCCGGAAGCTTCAGGACCCGACTGGTGCGGCGGAACCGCGTTTCCGCAACTGGGCGCAGCCCACTGCGCGCCAAGCCCATGACGTGTTCGCGCAGATCGTGGTTGGGAATTCGCGTCAGATCGATCTGCTGGTTCTCGACCGGGTATTCGATCTCGTCCGGTTGCGAGAGACCGTTGACCATCGCACCGTGCGAAATCTTGAGGGTCTGAACCCAGGATCGCCCCTCGCGCCGCAATCTCAGGGCCATCCCTTCGTTGCGCAATGCATGGTCGTCCGTGTCGTAATAGACAGACCACAGGTTTCGCGTACTGGCCGCACCTTCGGACAATAACTTGACGTCCCGGGATGCCCGCAGGCGACGCTCCTGTGTCTTGTCGAGTGCGATTTTGAGCTCGATCTCCTTCATGTAACGGAATTAATGAATCTGAAGGACGACACAAGACGTCGATCTGAAGTTGGGCAGGTCATCCGTTGACCAATTCCAGCCAGGCGTCTTCCGTCAGCGTTTCAACGCCAAGATCCTGCGCCTTTTTCAGCTTCGAGCCCGCACCCGGACCCGCCACGACCAGATCTGTCTTGGCCGAAACCGATCCCGAAACCTTTGCGCCCAGGGATTCGGCGCGCGCCTTTGCCTCGGCTCGGCTCATCTGTTCCAGCGTCCCGGTGAAGACGACGGTCTTCCCGGCCACGGGACTGCCCTCGGTTGCAGGCGGTTCGGCATCTTCGGGGCTGACATGCGACAGCAACCGATCCAACGCGGCACGGTTTTGCGAATCGTCAAAGAACGCGATGACCGCATCCGCCATGACCTCGCCCACACCATCCATCGATATGACCTGTTCGCGCGCCTGCGGATCGCGCGTGGCGGCATCCATCGCCTCGGCAAAGGCCGACCAGCTCAGATAGTTCCGCGCGAACATCCGCGCCGTCGTCTCTCCCACATGGCGGATGCCAAGCGAAAAGATGAACCGCGCAAGCTCTGGCGCACGGCGCTCGTCAATCGCATCGAACAGATTGTCGACCGACTTCTGGTTCGTCGGGCGGTCCTTCGCGTCCCGTCGAAACAGATCGATCTCGCCATCGTTCTGACGCGCGCGCAGCGTAAAGATGTCCGCAGGTTCTGCAATCAGACCGTCCGAATGGAAGACCTCGACCTGTTTGGTGCCGAGCCCTTCGATGTCCAGCGCACCTCGGCTGACAAAGTGCTTCAGGTGCTCCACCGCCTGCGCGGGGCAACTCAGACCGTTTGTGCACCGCCTGACGGCTTCTCCCGGTTCGCGCACGGCCGGGGATCCGCAGACCGGACACGTCTCGGGGAACGGGAATATCTCGGTGCCGCGTGGTTGTGTGGTGTCGACATCCAACACCTTGGGAATGACGTCACCCGCGCGATAGATCTGAACCGTGTCGCCAATCATCAGGCGCCCGCCCGATCGGATCGCAGCACCGTTCGAATCGATGCCTTCGATGTAGTCTTCATTGTGCAGCGTCGCGTTGGAGACGACCACGCCGCCCACGGTGACGGGCTTCAGCCGCGCCACGGGCGACAGCGCCCCCGTACGCCCGACCTGAATGTCGATCCCGTCCAGAATCGTCGTTGCGGTCTCGGCGGGAAACTTGTGCGCCACGGCCCAGCGCGGATTGTTCGATCGGAACCCCAAACGCTCCTGCCAATCGAGCCGGTCGACCTTGTAGACGACACCGTCGATGTCATAGCCCAGCGTTGCGCGTTGCCCCAGAATGTCCCGGTAATGCGCCAACAGATCGGCGATCGTACCGCAGGCCCGTGTCAGAGGATTGGTTGGCAGACCCCAGTCCGCGAACGCCGCGATCACACCAGACTGAGTCTCGGCAGGCAAAGCCGACACGTCGCCCCAGGCGTAGGCAAAGAACCGCAAGGGCCGCGATGCCGTGATCGAGGAATCCAGTTGCCGAAGTGACCCCGCAGCGAAATTGCGCGGGTTGGCATAGACCTTTTCACCGCGCGCCTCCTGGTCGGCGTTCAATGCCGCGAAGGCGTCGTTCGTCACATAGACTTCGCCGCGCACCTCGAAGACATCCGGGACAGATCCGGTAAGCGTCTCGGGAATGTCCCCAATCGTCCGGGCATTGGCCGTGACGTTCTCGCCTTCGGCCCCGTCCCCCCGCGTCGCCGCCTCAACCAACTCTCCGCCTTCATATCGCAACGCCAGCGAGACACCATCGATCTTGGGCTCTGCCACGATGTCCAGCCGCGCGTCCTCGGCCAAGGACAGGAACCGGCGGATGCGGTCCGCGAACTCGGTGACATCCTCGTCAGCGAAGGCATTCGACAAGGACAGCATCGGAACCCGGTGCCGGACCTTGCTGAACCCCTCGGCGGGCGCGCCGCCCACGACCTGGGTCGGGCTGTCCGCTTTCGCCAGATCCGGATGCGCAGCTTCGAGGGCGAGAAGCCTAAGCTTCATCGCATCGTATTCGGCATCCGAGATCTCGGGCGCATCATCGGTGTGATACGCCGCATTCGCCTGGCGCACGCTCGCACTCAACAGCGAGATCTCCGCCTTCGCGGCGGCTTTGGATAGGTTTGCCGGATCCGTCGTCATGGAGCAGGAGTGTGCCGCCTGCCCCGGTTGGGTCAAGTGCCGAGACGGCTCCGCGCTAGTCGAATTTCGCCTTCGAGCCTTCCTCGTACAGGAACTTCTTTGCCGCCTGCCCGTCATTGATCGTGCGCTGCACATCCTTTTCCTCGGTCTCGCCGTTGAAAAGGTTGATCAGGGCCGTGATCGGATCGGTGTATCCGCCAACCTTCGAGCTCCGTTCGAACTCGGCCTTCAGGATCTTGCGTTGCTCGTAACGATCCAGAGCGTCGCCAAAACCAAAGGCGTGGCTCGGTGCGCTCCAGGCCAGGGCCACGGCGAGAACGGCAATACTCGTCTTGATCATGATCATCTCCATTTGAATATCAGTGTCTGTGATACGGACATGGAGGTGCGGACCCGTCGCGGCAAAGCACGACCTGACACGGGATGGTGACGGGTCGAGACCGACGGATATCTAGTCGTCGTCTTCCTCGGCCTCTCCGCGGCTCTTGCCAGTCACATCCTGTGCGAGTGCTTCGGCCATGAATGCATCGATCTTGCCGTCCAGAACCCCTTGTGTGTCCGAGGTCTCCAGTTTCGTGCGAAGATCCTTAACCTGTTGATATGGCTGCAAGACGTAATTCCGGATCTGATGCCCCCATCCAATATCGGACTTCGCATCGTGGGCGTCCTGAATAGCTTGGGTCTTCTTCTTCATCTCGATGTCGTACAGCCGCGCGCGCAGCGCCTTCATCGCGATATCGCGGTTCTGGTGTTGCGACTTTTCCGATGACGTCACGACGATCCCCGTCGGGATGTGCGTGATCCGCACAGCCGAGTCGGTTGTGTTGACGTGCTGCCCGCCCGCGCCAGACGACCGGTACGTGTCGATCCGAAGCTCGTTCGGCGGGATGTCGATCTCGATCGTGTCGTCGATCACCGGATAAACCCAGACCGAGGAAAACGACGTATGCCGCCGCGCCTGGCTGTCGAACGGCGAGATTCGGACCAGCCGGTGAACGCCCGACTCGGTCTTCAACCAGCCAAACGCCGAGTCGCCCTTGATCTGATAGGTCACGGATTTGATCCCGGCCTCTTCGCCCGGTGTCTCGGATTGCAACTCCACCTTGAAGCCGCGCGCCTCGGCCCAGCGCAGGTACATCCGCGACAGCATCGACGCCCAGTCGCAGCTTTCCGTGCCCCCGGCACCGGAGTGCACTTCGAGGAACGCATCGTTGCCGTCCATCTCGCCGGACAACAGCGCCTCGATCTCCTTCGCCGCCGCCTCTTCCTTGATGTCGGCCAGGCCTTGTTCGGCCTCGGCGACAATATCCGCGTCGTCTTCGGCCTCGCCCATCTCGATCAGCTCGACATTGTCGGCCAGTCCCTGCGCCAAGACCTTGTATCCGTCCACGCCATCGGCCAGCTTCTGACGCTCGCGCATCACCTTCTGCGCGTTTGCCGGATCGTTCCACAGCTCCGGGTCCTCGGCGCGTGCGTTCATTTCCTCAAGCCGATGCTCCGCGGTGTCCCAGTTCAGACGCTGGCGCAACAGGTCCAGCGACTTCTCGATCTCGGCCACCAGGTTCTCGGTCTCGGCTTTCATTCAACACTCCGCAGATTTGGGTCACGCTGTCTGGCGTCACCGCGAACGAGGGAGATAGCGAACCCGGTCCTCTGCGTAAAGTCAGGTGCCCGGATCAGCGCCGAGCCGTCGGCCAGTTGATCAACGCGACACCCAGAATTGCGATGCAAACGCCCAGCGCCACCGTGGTCGTGAGCGTCTCGTCAAGAAAGGTGATGCCGAGAAGCACGCCGACGCCGGCGCGCAGAAAGCTCTGGCTTGCTGTTCCCAACGATCCCAGCGTTTTGAGCAGGCGAAAGTAAATCAACAGCGCAAGGCCTGTTGAAAACAACCCGAGCAGTCCTGCCGCCGCGACCGCGCTCCACGATGGCCGAAGTAACCAGGGCCGGTCGATCCACAGGCTCAGCGGCACCAGGATGACCATCGCCCAGATCATCGTTCCGGCAGCGGTCGCAGTCGCACTCAGATGCGTGAAACGCTTTCCGTAAATCGCGGCACACGCATACAGCATCGCGCTGATCAGCACGGCGATCTGCCCGGCGACCTCGCGCCCCAAGCCCGCAAGCGCGTCCGTACCGACGATCACCATAACGCCCAGTACGCCCAGACAGGCACCGATCAACTTGCGCCAGTTCACCACTTCGTGCCGGGTCAGCAGCAGAGTGATGAAGAACACGAAGATCGGTGAGGTCGAGTTCAGCACGCTGCCCAACCCCGCACTGACGAACTGTTGTCCCCAGGCCAGGATGATCCACGCCCCGATCGCGTTGAAAAAGGACTGGATCAACAGCATCCGCCAGCTGCGACGGTCGCGCGGCAGCTGTTCGGATCGAACCCGCATCACCAGCATCAGGAAAAGCGCGGCGATCGTCACCCGCACCGCAATCAGGGTTACAGGCGGGATCTCGGCCAACGCGACCTTCAGGAACAGGTAAGACGCGCCCCAGAGCAACGCCAAAAGCGCCAGCAGCAGATACTCGGGGAACTTGTCTGGCGCATCTGAGTTCATGGCGATCCTGCCTCGTGCCGGACCTGCGGATACCACGCGCAGCACCTGAAATGCTTCGGCAACCGCCAAACCGTGGCGTCAGGCTTTCACCGCGTTGGGATCCTGTTGCGGCGTCAGAAGAACCTCGATCAGACAGGCCGAAATGATCAGTGCTGCACCGGTCCACTCGACCGTGGACATGCGCTCCTCAGGGATCAGCAGGCTGGCCGAGATGACGGCCATCAGAACCTCGGACATCATCAGCAAACCGGCACGCCCCGGAAACAGGAACTTCTGCACCCAGAAGATGACAGCAACGGCCGGAAGGAAGATCACCACCGAGATCACGGTGGCGGTCGGCAGCGCTGCCTCAAGCGCGCTGGCCTCTGGCAAGGCAAACCCGCCTGTCCCAGCAAGTGCGGCAAGCGCCAGGGCCCCGGTGCCGGTCACAACGAACTGCACCATGACCATCCCAGGCACAGGGACATCCGCGTGCTTGACGATCAGAGCAGCACCGACAGCCCAGAACATGCCCGACAGGATGGCGAAAAGATCGCCGATGTTCAGCGGGACCGATCCACCGCCCGAAACCAAAAGCACAAGCCCGATCAGCCCGACAACAATCGCGGCCCAGCGCTGCCAATTTGCTTTCTCTCCAAGCCAGATCAGACCGATCAGTGTCGCCCAGACTGGGACGAGGTAGAAAAGCAGTGTGGCACGCACCACCGACGACAGCACCAATCCGCTTCCATACAGCGCCAGCCCTGCCCCGGTGAAGATCCCGATGACGATCGCACGTCCGACATAACCGCGATGCTCGCGCCATGACCAGATCACGAACGCTGCCAGAACGATGGCGGCGGGGAAGTTCAGCAGTGCGATTGCCCAACCGCCATCAACGCCCATGTCCTCGAGCGACCGCAGCGGCAGCCAATAAAGGCCCCACATCGAAGCGGCGATGAACATGATGATGGACGCCGAACGCGTCGTGGGCGTGGACAACTGCATCCACATTGCTTGTCACGGAGTATCGCAGGCGGCAAGGCACGGAAAGCCAGAGGCAATCAGGAGGTGCGTTTTTCCGGCGATCTGCCGCCCATCGCCCCCTCAGTACAGACCGCCTGTGCCAAGTCCAACATTGCTCGGCTGGATCGTCGCCCCACCGCCACCGCCGCTGCCACCCGAGGACGGGCCGAGGGATAAGGGAATGTCCTGACCTTCGGGCAGCAGATAGGGCAGATCAGATCCGGCCGCCGCGAACAGATCGGCATCGCTCGCCAGTTCCAGACGGTCAGCTTCACTGATCAGGATCTCCGGCGGTGCGCCGAGATTGAAGACCTCGGTCACGACGAAATCGCCTTCGGCGTCGTCAGGCAGACGTTCGCCGGTATCACGGTGGAACTTGATGGTAATCAGACCGCTGTTTTCGTTCGGTCGGCGGAAGTTGCCCGGCTGGAACGCCTTGGCGGCTTTGCCCATGAACTCCTTGAACACCGGTCCGCACAGCGTGCCGCCATAGGCACTCCGCCCCATCGGCGTCGGGTTGTCATAGCCGATGAAGCACCCGGCCACCATGTTCTCAGTGAACCCGACGAACCAGGCATCCTTGCTGTCATTCGTCGTTCCGGTCTTGCCAGCAACCGGGAACCCCAGCCCGCCAACCGTGCGCCGGGCCGTACCGTTCTGCACAACACCTTCCAGCATGGACACCAGTTGATATGCGGTCACCGGGTCCATGATCTGGCTGCGCTGATCGAACAGAATGGGCGTCCGGCCGGTATCGTACGCCCCCGAGTCGCACCCCTGGCAGTATCGCGGGTCATGGCGGAACAGCGTCTTGCCATGGCGGTTCTGGATCCGGTCGATCACCGTCGGCTGCACCCGCTTCCCGCCATTGGCGAACATCCCATAAGCCGCAACCATCTGCCACAGCGTCGTCTCACCGGCACCAAGCGAATAGCTCAGCGTCTCCGGCATGTTCTCGTACACACCGAACCGCTCGGCATACTGGCCGACGCGGTCCATCCCGATGGCCTGCGCAAGCCGCACGGTCACGGTGTTCAGCGACCGCTCCAACGCCTTGCGCACCGTGGTCGGCCCGTAAAACTTGCCCGAGGAGTTCTTCGGCGCCCAAGCGCTCCGACCCGATCCGATCTTGATCGGCCCATCCAGCACGCGCGTCCTGGGCGTGTATCCGACATCGAGTGCCGCCGCGTAGACGAACGGCTTGAAACTGGATCCCGGTTGCCGCTTGGCCTGAGTGGCCCGGTTGAACGAGCTTTGTTCGTAGGAAAAACCGCCTTGCAGCGCCAGCACGCGCCCAGAGTGCGGGTCCATCGCCATGAAGGCACCCTGGACCGCCGGGATCTGGCGCATCGACCAGCCTTCATCCTCGCGTTTGACATAGATGACATCGCCCGGTGCCCAGATATCCGCAGTCGACCGCGGGCGGCCATTGCGGGTCGGGGTCCGGCGGATCCACTCCTTCTCGCGGGACAGCCTCAGCCGGATCTCGCCAGGCGCTCTGCCCTCGGCGGCCTCGTCCGTGCCCTCGGCGCCGACAAGCACCGTGTTGTTCCCAAGCTCCAGTACGACGCCGAGGTTCCAGCCCGCAATGTCGCGAGGGGCATCGGACTTTGCCAGCAGTTCACGCCAGATGCCGGTCTCGCCATTCGTCACTTCCGGCAGAACGTCGACCGGGCCCTGATAGTCGCCGCGACCCCGATCGTATTTCTCCAAACCCCGCCGCAACGCCGCCTCGGCGATGTCCTGCAATTCATCGTCGACGGTCGCGCGCACCGTCAAACCACCGTGGTAGAGGTTCTTGGTCCCAACCTCGCGGATCAGTTGGCGCCGGACCTCGCCGGTGAAGTAGCTGCGCTTGAAGGACGCGATCACCGTCGGGTCCCGCTCCTCCAGCACCGTGTTCAGCGGCCTGTCCTGCGCCGCGCGGGCTTCGGTGGTCGAGATCGCGCCGTTTTCCCCCATCTCGCGCAGCACGTAGTTGCGGCGGGCGGTGGCGCGGGCTCGGTTCTTGATCGGGTGATAGGTCGACGGCGCCTTGGGCAAGGCGGCGAGGTAGGCGGCTTCCTCGGGCTGCAATTCCTCCAGCGTCTTGCCAAAGTAGTTTTCGGCAGCAGCGACGATGCCATAGGACCGCGCGCCCAGGAAAATATCGTTTAGATAAAGCTCCAGGATCTGGTCCTTGGTCATCGCGGTCTCGACGCGCACGGCCAGGATGGCTTCCTTCACCTTGCGTTCCAGAGCACGCTCGGACGACAGCAGAAAGTTCTTCATGACCTGCTGTGTGATCGTCGAGGCCCCTGTCAGCTGCGCCGGACGCCCCGTCGCACGGGCCTGAGCGAACCGCGCGATGGCCTTGGCGATTCCGCCCGCATCGATACCCGGGTGCGAATAGAAATTCTTGTCCTCGGCCGAGATGAACGCCTGCTTCACAAGTTCCGGCACCTCGTTCACCGGCACGAACACGCGCCGCTCGCGCGCGAACTCGGCGATGACCTCGCCCTCGCCCGAATAGACGCGGCTCAACATGGCCGGTTGATAGTTCCGCAACTCATCGTAGCTGGGCAAGTCCGAGCCAAACGCCCGGACAATCGCGATCATGCCGCCAAAGGCAAAGATGCCCAACAGCGCGACGTTCGAGAAAATTGTTGCCAACAGCCGGATCATAAGACCTCTGAATACCGGAATCGTACGCGTCCACGCCCTTTCATATCGCAAGAGGCGCGCGCGCCATAGACCTCAAGCGAAGAAGTGAAGAATCCTTGCGACATCACGCGCGGCTCGAAATCACTTGGACTTCAAGAACCCCGACGAGGCCGCACGGCTCCATGCCTCGATCCCATCCGCAACGGCCCGCGCCGCCGCCGCCTGCCATGCCGGATCAACCAACCTTTTCTGATCCCGCACGCTGTTCAGAAATCCCAGCTCCAGCAGGATCGACGGAATGTCCGGCGCTTTGAGCACCCTGAAATTCGCCTGACGCATCGGGCGCGTTCTGAGCAGCTCTAGATCATCCCCCAACGCGCCCAGCACCGCTGTCGCCAGCTTCTGCGATTCGACCTTGGTGCCGCGTTGCGCCAATTCGACCAGCAAGCGCGTCAGGTTGTCGGTCTCGCCGCCAAGATCCGCGCCGGCAATCACATCCGAGCGATTCTCTCGCGCGGCGAGAGCCTCGGCAGCATCGTCCGACCCTTTTTCGGACAGCGTGTAGACCGACAATCCGTTCGCAATACCCGCTTCCACCGCGTCGGCATGGACCGAAATCAGCATGTTCGCGCCCGCCTTGTGCGACAGGGCCACTCGCTCCGAAAGCGGCACGAAGATATCTTCGCTCCGGGTCAGGAAGGGCCGAAAACCCGGCCGCGCCTCCAGCTCGGCCGCGAGACGCTTCGAGAACGCCAGAACAATCGCCTTCTCCTGCAACCGTCCGGCATTCGCACCCGGATCGATGCCTCCATGCCCCGGGTCAATCGCGATCACGATCGCATCGTCGGTGCGATCCGACATCTCTCCGGGAAAGGTCTCCCGCCATCTGGCATTCTCGGGCCAGCCTGCCCGCTCATCGAATGCCGCACGGCTCGTTGGCGCAAGGTCGATCACCAGCCGTGCGGGTTCCGTGCCCTGCACAGGTTTGGAGAACGCACGCTCGACCACCAGAGGTTGCTCCAGATCCATCACGATCCGCGCCCGGTCGCGGCGGAACAGGCCGTGCCGCAAAGCCGAAACGTACGGAATCGCAGTCGCACTTTCCTCGTCCGTCAGTTGCCAATCGAAGGCGGGAAGATCCAGCACGAGACGATCCGGATCATTCAGTGTGAACAGCGCGAAGGCCGGTTCCTCCGAAATCGTCAGAATGATGCGCACGCGATCCTGATGCAGCCCATGCGACAGGCTGGTCACGACCGGCGTCGCATGGATCGCACTCGGAACCAGGCCAAGGCCAAGCCATACGGCGCCGAGCATAAGGCCGAACAGCCTGATCCGAAGGTATCGTTTGCCAATTCGCATGTACTGCTCAGCCGATCTTGCGTGGCGCTTTCGTGGCGCTTTTTACGAAAGTTTATACGATCTCGGTAGACAACTCCATTCACTGCGAACACCGATCGGCCGGGCAGCAGGCCAGAAAGACAGTCATTTGGAGGCGGTCGTCTTCTGATTGGTCCAAATCGAGAACGCGATCTCCCACGCCGTTGCGAGAAACCGTTTGTATTCCTCGGATTTTTGGGTCTATAGGGGGAAGTCGGCTCTACCTCCCCGAGCATCTTGGGGATCGCCAACGGTTAGTTACATTCATTAATCGTTGCTGAGCATCAGGTCAGACGGCCCCGGATGGCGATAAATCCCATCACGCCGCACGTCTCATCGGATGATGGCAGAGCCGGATCGCGGCTCGCAGTCGCGAATTATAGTTCGCTTGTGCCGCGCTTTTGGCCGGTACTGGAAGAGAGATGATGATCAGCTTCCGCAGATCAGATATCACGGCTTCACAGAACGCGCCCGAGGGCGCGAAAGCTGGTGATGTATGCGGTGCTTCATCCTGGAAAAGAAAGCGGTATCAACGATTTGAGCGGGGCACCTGTGCGCCGCCCGGTCGAAGGCGCCGATATGAGACATGGCAAAGAAAATGCTTATCGATGCCACCCACCCGGAAGAGACCCGGGTTGTTGTGGTGGACGGAAATAAGGTCGAGGATTTTGATTTTGAATCGATCAACAAGCGCCAGCTTGCAGGGAACATATACCTCGCCAAGGTAACGCGGGTCGAACCCTCACTGCAGGCAGCGTTCGTCGAATACGGCGGAAACCGCCACGGCTTCCTGGCCTTCTCGGAAGTTCATCCGGATTACTACCAGATCCCGATCGCGGACCGCGAAGCACTCCTCGCAGAAGAGGAGCGCGAGGAAGAAGAACAGCGCCGTCGCGAAGAGGACAGTGAAGCCGAAGAGCGTCCCAAACGCCGGCGCCGCAAGCCGCGCGCGGCCCAGTCGGACAAAGATAACGGCGATTCTGACGGGGGTGATGACACTTCGGCCGCGGCGGCACCTGTCGCCGGGTTGGAAGTGATCGACATCGATCCCAGCGAAGCCGTCGACGCGATGGACTTCTCCGCCGGGGGCTCTGTCCCGCGCGGCCTCGAGATGGCAGATGCGATCGAAGGCGATGCAGCGCAGGACGATGCGGCTGATGCCGTCGATGACGGTGCCGCTGACCCCGAACTGGCGGATACGGATACCGCAGAGAATACCGACGATGTCGCATCGGCAGACACTGCGGGTGACGAAGACCCCGCGCCCGCCGATGGCACGCAAAACGACACCAGTGGCGCAGCCGATCCGGTTGAGGTCGCTCAATCGGACACGGGCGCCGAAGCGACGGAGCCCGAACCGGTCGCCGAGATCGCCTCTGCGACTGACGATGCGGCACCAGAGCCAACCGTCGCCGCCGAAACATCGTCCGCACCGTTGGCCGATGACGTGGCCAGTGATGCCTTGGAACCCGACGCCAAAGACACCGCAGAGCATGGCGATCTTCCGCCCAAGACAGTCGCCGAGGCGGCTGGTCTGGACGATGACGACCGGATCTCCGAGGACGCCGAAACCGCGCGCAAAGCGAACTCCGTCGCCGCGGATGAGACACCCGATGCACCTATCGAGTCCGAGGCCGATGCACCGGACAACGCGGTCGTCGAGGAGACCCAAGACGCAACTGACGAGCCGCAGCCCGCACCAGAAGCGGAAACTGCGCCCGAAGGTGCCACCGCGTCAGATGCATCCCCGGACCAGCCATCTCAAGCAGCAGACGCCGATGCCGATGCCGATGCTAGCGCCGCCAGCGATGTCGAGGCAGATGGGAACGCTCCCGTTGCTGACACATCAGAGCAAACAGATCCCGAGCCAGAAGGCGCCGAGGCAGCCGCCGATAGCACGGCCACCAGCCAGGCCAACGACGCCGACGCTGCGCAAACCGAAAGCGCGTCAGACGACGAACAGGAGGCGCCCAGAAAGCCGCGGCGCCGTCGCAAACCCCGCAACGACCGCAAACAGTCCGTCGATGACAGCGATGGCGACGCCAACGATGACGTCACCGATGAGGTCGAACAGGTCGGCGCGGATGACGTCCACGAGGAAGTCGCCTCGACCCGCATTCGCGCGCGCAGACGCTACAAGATCCAGGACGTCATCAAGGTCCGCCAGATCCTGCTCGTTCAGGTCGTCAAGGAAGAGCGCGGCAACAAGGGTGCCGCACTCACCACGTATCTCAGCCTCGCGGGCCGCTATTGCGTGCTGATGCCCAACACGGCACGCGGCGGCGGGATCAGCCGCAAGATCGTCAACGCGGCGGATCGTAAACGCCTGCGCGAGATCACGAACGAACTGGAAGTCCCCAAAGGCATGGGCCTGATCGTCCGCACAGCGGGCGCGGATCGGACACGGGCCGAGATCAAGCGCGATTACGAATTTCTGACCCGGCAGTGGGAGCAGATTCGCGACCTGACCCTGAAATCCGTAGCACCGGCGCTGATTTACGAGGAAGGCTCGCTGATCAAACGCTCGATCCGCGACATCTACTCGAAGGAGATCGACCAGATCCAGGTCGAGGGCGAACAGGGCTACCGCGAGGCCAAAGAGTACATGAAGATGCTCATGCCGTCGCACGCCAAGAACGTGCAACCGTACGCGGATCCGATCCCGCTTTTCAGCCGGTACCAGGTCGAAAGCTATCTGAACGGGATGTTCAACCCGACCGTGCAGCTCAAGTCGGGCGGGTACATCGTGATCGGCGTCACTGAGGCGCTGGTGGCGATCGAGGGCAACTCGGGGCGCGCGACAAAGCAGGGCTCGATCGAAGAGACGGCGGTGCAGACCAACCTCGAGGCGGCCGACGAGGTCGCTCGCCAGCTTCGCCTGCGCGATCTCGCGGGTCTGATCGTCATCGATTTCATCGACATGGACGAGAACCGGAACAACCGGGCGGTCGAGAAGCGCATGAAGGACCGGCTCAAGACCGATCGCGCGCGTATCCAGGTCGGCCGGATCTCGGCCTTCGGACTGATGGAGATGTCGCGCCAGCGCCTGCGTCCGGGGATGCTCGAGGCGACGACCCAGCCCTGCCCGACCTGCCACGGTGTCGGCTTGGTCCGGTCGGACGAGAACCTGACGCTTTCGATCCTGCGCGAGGTCGAAGAGGAAGGCGTGCGCAGCCGCGCCAACCAGATCACCATCAAGGTTCCCGTCTCGATCGCAAACTACCTGATCAACCACAAGCGCGAGACCCTGGCGCAGATCGAGGAACGGCACGGAGTGTCCGTCGCGATCCTGGCCGATCCACTGCTCAGCAGCCCGAATTACGATATCGAACGGTCTCGCTCACAAACCAATCGTCCGGTGCGTCAATCCGATGTGGTCACGTCGTCATCCGTTGTGTCGAATGACGATCTGGTCGAAGAGGCCGAGACGGTTGACCCCGAGCGGGATGACGATGCGAAGTCGCGCCGTCGGCGCGGCAAGCGCGGCGGGCGCCGCAGGCGCGGCGAAGATCAGGGCGAGGAGGCCGGGCAAGAGTCCGAAGCCCAGGACACCGGATCGCAGGACAACGCCGAAGACGGCTCCGGCGACGAAGGTGACGACGATCGCCCGCGCCGTTCGCGTCGTGGTGGCCGTCGCCGGCGCGGTGGCCGCAATCGCAAGGGCGGTGACGAGGCCAACGGGACCGAGAATCAGGAGGCGACCGGAATGGCGGTCGTCGATCTCGAAGAGCCTGAATCGGACAACGAGGGTGCCACGGCAGATCCCGCGACCGCTGAAGTCTCGGAACCTTCAGAGACCACGGCATCCGTGGACGCCGTGGATACCGGCGACGCGTCACCGGAGGTCACTGCCGCTGAGAGCGATCCAACGCAGATCGCTGAAGCACCGACCGACTCCACGTCCGAGGAAGATTCGGCAGATCAGGCCGCTGATCCAGACCCGGTGGAAGACCCCGCCGAGCCGGAACTGGTCGCCGAGATACCGGCTGAGCCTGAAGCGCCTGCCCCGAAACCGGAGCCTGTTCTTGAAACCGTGGCGGCTGACTCCGCGCCGGACCCTGAATCCCCGCCGAAGCCCAAGCGGCGTGGATGGTGGTCGTTCGGCAGATAGCGGCTGATCTGAGGCGCGGGCGGCCAGCCGTCGCCCGTGCTTTCGCATCGAAAATTCGACCGCTGCCAACGCTAAGGTCCTGTTAATGGATCGGCGTCGATATCCGGTTAATGGAAAATTACGTGACGAAAGTCATGCCCGGAATCACCCGCGATGTCCTTTCTACATTGAAGCGATTGCCCACCTTAAGCGGGCCGGTCAACGGTTCACAAATGCGTCGATCCGGCGGATCCCCTCTTCGATCTCAGCCTCGGTCCTGGCGAAGCTGAATCGCATCGTCCGGTGGCCACGCTCTGGGTCAAAATCCAGTCCCATCGTCGCCGCGACACCACCCTCGCGCAGCAGGCGAGCCGAGAAGTCCCGGCTGTCGTTGGATAGCTCCGAGATGTCCGCATAAACGTAGAACGCGCCGTCCGCCGGGGCGATGTCGCGAAATCCCAGCTTTGGTAGCGCGATCATCAACCGTGCGCGGTTGCGCGCGTAGACGGCTCGGTGACCTTCCAGTTCCTCGGTGGCGTCCAGGGCGCCCAGTGCTGCGATCTGGCTGGCGTGACTGGGGCAGATAAACAGATTCTGGCTCAGGTTTTCGATGGTCCGGACCAGTTCGGGTGGCACGACCATCCAGCCAATCCGCCATCCGGTCATGGAAAAGTACTTCGCGAAGCTGTTGATCACGATCACGTCGTCGGTCAGTTCCAGCGCCGAGACAGCGTTCTCCCCATAAGTCAGACCGTGATAGATCTCGTCCGAAATGAACGACACGCCACGCGCGGCGCACCAGTTCACCAGAGCTTGAAGATCCGGTCGCGACAGCATTGTACCGGTCGGATTGGCCGGACTCGCAACGAGCAGACCTTCAAGATTTGCCTCAGAGTCAAGCAGTTGCGGCGTGGGTTGAAATCCTGTCTCAAGCGTCGCTTCGACCCGCACGACCTCCAGATCCAGAGCCCGCAGAATATTGCGGTACGCCGGATATCCAGGGTCGGCCAGGGCGACGCGGTCCCCGGCATCGAACAAGGCAAGGAAGGCCAGGATAAAGGCGCAGGACGACCCCGAAGTGACCACGGCGCGCGCCGGATCCAGATCTATCCCGTGCCGGGCCCGGTACAGCCGTGCGATCCCCTCCCGCAGTTCCGGCAATCCCAGCGCAACCGTATAGCCCATTGGCGCACCGCTGGCGATTTCCGCCGACAACCGGTCCAGCGCGGCCTTTGGCGCAGGCGTGCCGGGCTGCCCGACCTCCATATGGACAAGGTCGCGTCCCTCGGCCTCGAGCCTTCTGGCATCCTCCATCACATCCATCACGAGAAAAGGTGATATCTGGCTGCGTCTTGAAGCGTGCACGGTGATTGCCCTTGTAAACCGGAACAGTATGCTCACCTCAGTCCGTATCACATCCGGGCCATGGTGACAGGCAGGAGCGCAGAACGTGAGAGCAATCAGGTCGACCCTTGCTATTCTCGCCGTGTTCACCGCATGCATCATGTCCGGCGCCGCCGATGCGCGATCGTTGATCCGCGACGCTGAGATCGAGCGCACGCTGAAGGGGATGTCCGCGCCGATCTTCCAGGCCGCCGGGCTCACACCCAGCACCGTCGACCTCTACATAATCAATGATCGCAGCCTGAACGCCTTTGTCACTGGCGGGCGAAATATCTTTCTTCACACGGGCTTGCTGATGGATCTTGATACTCCAGAAGAGGTCCTGGGGGTCATTGCGCACGAAACCGGTCACATCTCGGGCGGACATGAAGCCCGGCGCGCGATCAACTTTCGCAACGCGCGGGGACCAGCGCTGGTCGGCTTGCTGCTCGGGATTGCTGCGGGCGTCGCGGGCGGCGGAGATGCAGGCGTAGCCCTTGCCGCAGGCTCGCAGGGCGCCATCCAGCGATCGCTTCTGAAGTTCAATCGGGCGGAAGAGGCCTCGGCCGATCAGGCCGGAATATCCTATCTCACGCGTGCCGGGATCGATCCGATCGGCCTGCTGCGGGTCATCGAACGGTTTCGCGGGCAGGAAGTCCTGTCCATCGGCAATCTCGACCCCTACGTTCTGACACACCCGCTCGGCACGGAACGGATGTCCTTGCTCGAGCGGCGTGTCGCAGAGCGGCGCGACACCACTTTTCCGCCGAATCCCGACCGTGAGTACTGGTTCGACCGCATGCAGGCGAAGCTGAAGGGCTTCCTGCGCAGCCCCGAGCGTGTTCTCGAGAGGCTCGCCGAACTTCCGGACTCCGAGATGGTGCTCTACGAAAAGGCCATCGCGCTTCATCGAGTGCCTGATCCCGCTGGTGCAGTGGGCACCATGGATCGCCTGCTGGCGCTGAAGCCGAACGACGCTTTCTACATCGAACTCAAGGGACAGATCCTGCTGGAATCGGGGAGAGCAGCACAGGCCCTGCCCTATTATCGCCGGGCCGTGAGCCTCGCGCCAAACGAGCCTCTGATCAAAGCAGGCTTGGGCCGTAACCTGCTTCAACTGCGCACGCCGGGCACCGATGCCGAGGCGCTCGACGTCTTGCAAGACGCCCGTTCGGATGACCTCGCAGATGCGTCCGTGCTGCGCGATCTGGCGACCGCTTACGAGCGCGCTGGCGACACCGGGATGGCGACGCTTGCCACGGCCGAGCGATATGCCCTTGTCGGGAATGTGAAGAATGCAGTATCGCTCGCCAGACGGGCAGCAGGTATATTGCCCAATGGTTCGCCAGGTTGGCTCAGGGCACAGGACATCCTGAAGCTCGATACCGGCAAAGACTGAGATCGGGAGCTTCGCAGCATGCGCCTTACGCTGATGTCACTTGCACTGGCCGCAACGGCCCTGTTCCCCGCGGCTCTTCCCGCCGCGGATCTGGACTTCCAGGAGATGAGCGCGTCCGAAAGGGCCGCGTTTCGCAACGAAGTGCGCAACTACCTGCTGGAGAACCCCGAGGTTATCTTCGAAGCGATCCAGATTCTGGAACAGCGCCGCAACATGGCGGCACAGAACGCTGACCGCAATCTGGTTGCAGCGCACGCCGAAGCGATCTTCGAGGACGGATACTCGTTCGTTGGTGGCAACCCGGATGGCGACGTCACAATGGTCGAATTTCTCGACTACCGGTGCGGCTTCTGCAAGCGCGCACACCCGGAAGTGCAGGAAGTGCTGGACCGCGACCCCAATGTGCGGCTGATCGTGAAGGAGTTCCCGATCCTCGGTCCAGACTCGGTCGCGGCTGGCCGCATGGCGCTCGCGGCTCTGGACGTCGATCGCTCGAAATACGAAGATCTCAGCGACGCACTGATGTCCTACAACGGAAATCTGACCGAGCAGGTGGCGTACAAGATCGCCAGTGGCGTCGGCTATGATATCGCTGAACTCAAGGCCCGCGCAGGCAGTTCTGAAATCGACGACAGGCTTCAAAGTAACTTCGCACTGGCCCAGGCGTTGAACCTGCAAGGAACACCGGCCTTCATCGTTGGCAATGAGGTGATTCGAGGATACCTGCCCGTCGACGAGCTGTTGGGCGCTATTCAGGATGCCCGGGCCGAGCGTAGCTGACGGGCCACTTGACCCATCTTCACTGTTTGTCGGCGCCCGTCCGACAGCGTGAACCAGCGTACCCTAAAGCCCGGATATGTAACGCCTTTGGCGGGCGGAAAAGCCATGCCAATCACCGCAATTCTTTGACCCAGCGCGTATTTTGCTTATAAGCGCCGAAAATTGTCCGCGCGTGGCAACACCGATGCCCCGGCGCCGCTGGACACATCCGATCGGGGAGACAGACGCAGGTGAGCAAAAGCACGGAACAGGATATCGCGTTCATCCAGGCTCTCGCAGACCTGCTGAATAACTCCGACCTTGCCGAGATCGAGGTCGAGCGCGAATACGGCCAGGACGATGAACTGAAGGTACGCCTTTCCCGGGCGTCAACCGCCCCGGTTCAGCACATCAGCGCACCGGCGCCTGCATCGATCGCTGTCGCACCGGCACCCGCTGCCGTGGTTGCACCAGCCGCCCTGGCACCTGCTGACAGCGCGGGGCCTGACCTGACGAATGCCGTAACTGCGCCGATGGTCGGAACCGTCTATCTGGCGCCCGAACCGGGCTCGGACAACTTCGTGTCCCCCGGTGACGATGTCAGCGAGGGCGAGACGATCCTGATTATCGAAGCCATGAAGACGATGAATTCGATCCCGGCACCGCGCTCGGGCCGCGGTCGGTCAATTCTGGTGGAGAATGCCGAGCCGGTGGAGTTCGGCGAACCGCTCGTGATCATCGAGTAACCGCCGGACAGACGCAGATGTTCAAGAAAATCCTGATCGCCAACCGCGGAGAGATTGCCCTTCGCGTGATCCGCGCCGCGCGAGAGATGGGCATCTCCACCGTCGCGATCCATTCGACGGTCGATGCGGATGCGATGCACGTCCGCCTCGCGGACCAAAGCGTCTGTGTCGGGCCACCTGCGTCCCTGCAGAGCTATCTCAACCAGCCAGCGATCCTGACGGCCTGCGAGATCACCGGCGCTGAAGCTGTCCACCCGGGTTATGGGTTCCTGTCCGAGAACGCTGGGTTTGCCGAGATTGTCGAGGAAAGCGGCCTCGCGTTCATCGGTCCAACAGCCGACCACATCAGGGTCATGGGGGACAAGATCGCCGCAAAAGACACGATGAAGCGCCTTGGCGTCCCATGTGTTCCCGGCTCGGACGGTGGCGTCGCAGACGTCGACGAGGCGCTGAAGGTCGCGGCCGACATCGGCTATCCGGTTCTGGTCAAGGCGGCAGCCGGTGGCGGTGGCCGTGGTATGAAGGTCGCGATGACCGAGAGCGATCTGGCACCCGCCTTCAGCTCCGCACGTGCCGAGGCCAAGGCGGCCTTCGGTGACGACGCAGTCTATCTCGAGAAGTACCTCGGGACGCCGCGTCATATCGAGGTTCAGGTCGTCGCGGACATGCACGGGAACGCCTGTCACCTGGGCGAGCGCGACTGTTCCTTGCAGCGCCGGCACCAGAAAGTATTCGAAGAAGCACCATCACCTGTGATCGACGCGGATACGCGTGCGCAAATTGGCAAAACCTGCGCCGATGCGATCGGACAGATGGGGTATCGCGGCGTCGGCACGATCGAATTCCTTTACGAGAATGGCGAGTTCTATTTCATCGAGATGAACACCCGGCTGCAGGTCGAGCACCCTGTCACCGAAACGGTGTACGGCGTTGATCTTGTCCGGGAACAGATCCGCATCGCCTGTGGTCTGCCACTCAGTTTCCGGCAGGACGATCTGGTTCCGCACGGGCATTCGATTGAATGCCGGATCAATGCGGAATCGATCCCGTCCTTTGCGCCAGCCCCGGGTCTCATCACGACCTATCACGCACCCGGAGGACTCGGTGTGCGCATGGACTCGCACATCTATGCCGGGTACCGCGTGCCCCCCAACTACGACAGCCTGATCGGCAAGCTGATTGTGGCTGGCGCTGACCGCGCAGACTGTCTGATGCGTTTGCGCCGCGCCCTGGGCGAGGTCATCATCGGCGGAATCGACACGACGTTGCCGCTGTTCGAAGCGCTTCTTGATAACCCCGATCTCGTTGCAGGCGACTACAACATCCACTGGCTCGAAGAATGGCTCGAGACGTGGAACGATCGCGCGACCTAGCCCGGCACCCACCGCGACAAGACGGACGTTACGAAGTTGTGGTTTTCCCATAGTATGATGAGCGTATGAAAGACGGTGACGCCGACGATCTCGAACTGACGCCGGAGCTGGTCCTGCGGGCTTACGGGGCCGGCGTGTTCCCGATGTCCGACAGTGCAGAAGCGGAGTCGCTGTATTGGGTTGATCCGCGCAAACGCGGGATCCTGCCTCTCAATGGCTTTCACCTCTCAAGAAGCCTTCGTAAGCGACTGATGCGTCACGATTATCGCGTGCGGATTGATACAGCCTTCGTCGATGTCCTCGACGCCTGTGCCGATCGGCCAGAAACCTGGATCAACGCCCAGATCCGCGATCTTTTCATCCGCCTGCACCACATGGGTTACGCGCATTCAGTCGAAGTCTGGCAAAACGATCAGCTTCGCGGAGGTCTCTATGGCCTCAGACTCGGCGCGGCATTCTTTGGCGAAAGCATGTTCAGCGGCATGCGTGACGGCTCGAAGATCGCTCTGGCCTGGTTGGTTGCTCGCTTGAAGGCCGGGGGCTTTTCGTTGCTGGATACCCAGTTCACGACGCAGCATCTAGAGAATATGGGCGCACGCCTTGTGCCCCGTGCCCACTATCACGAGTTGCTTCAAAGGGCGTTGTCCCGGCGCGGAAACTTCTATTCGTTGACCGCCGACACCGCGCCTGCGGACATCGTGCAGCTGATCACCCAGAGATCGTAGCGCGGGTGGTCGAGCGCTGATAACGCCGGGCTCTCGGCAAACATCCAGCCCGTGAAATCAGGCTCGCCGTCGATGTTCCGGGTGTCCCGGACGTTCAAGAACGCCATAACCCCGTGCGATGCATTGCTTTCCGGCGACCGGCACGCGTCAAGATGGACAACCAGACGATCGATCTGGCGCGTCTCACCCGCGAGCAACTCGAACGTCACCGTCTGACCTGTCATCTTGTCGAGTTGGCGCAATCGCGCCCCGGTCTTGATCTCGGTGTCGACCGAAGCGATCGGGATCGCAAAACTTCGATCCGTGTTCAGCGTCTCTTCGCCCTTGGGCGCGACCTTGAAACGCCGGGTCCGCTCGCGTAGCCAGCGTGGCTTGCCGTCCTGATCTTCGGTCTCTTCGGCCGGTTCGGCATCTTCGCGGACCGGCGATTCCGTCGTTGAGCCGTCTCGATCACCGGTGCCCTCTGGCGTGAGCACCCGGATCTTCGGTGTATCGGCATCATCGGTCGTCTCGGGCAAGGCCACCGCGGTCGTCGGATCGGATTGCAGTGCCAACTGCTCTTCGGACAACGAAAAAACAGCCCCTGTCCCGACCGCCCCCTCTGTCAGATCCGCAAGTGGGTCTTTCGGTTCCGCTTCACCAATTGGCGCAAGCGTGGACGTCTCGCTGGTCGAGCCAGCCGCTTGCGCCTCGTTCGGCTCGACCGCCTGATCATCCAAACGAATGATCTTCGCACGCGGTATAATCACGCGGCTCTCATCAATGACTGGAACAGTGTCCTGAGCTATCGCCGGTCCGCCGACCACTTGAACAGATGCGGCGCAGATACCAGCCAAGATATACCGGGCGAGCTGCACGCGGCGCCTATTCGGAGCCCTGGCCGAACTTCACGACCAGGTCGATTAGGTTGATCGAGCCTTGCGTGAATTCGAACTCAGCGCCGTCCTCGAGCATGAAATCAGATCCGCCAGGATCCACCGAAATGAAGTTCCCACCCAGAAGGCCTTCAGATGCGATCTTCGCGACCGAGTCTTCCGGGATCTTCACATTGTCCCGGATCGACATATTCACAGATGCCCGGAAGGTTTCGGGGTTCAGCTCGATCGATGTGACAGAGCCAATCTTGACGCCCGAGATCTGGACATCGCCGCCCAGGCTCAGGCCCTCGGCCTTGCGGAACTCGGCCCTAAGGTCGTACCCGCCGCCACCCACCGAGACATCTGCGGTGTTGGCGGCATAGACCAGAAAACCGCCCGCTACCGCGAGCACCACCGCGCCGATTAGCGTTTCGGCTGCATTGCTGACCATCAGATCACTCCGGCTGCCAGGCTTCGTAGTCGCCACCGGCGCGCGGGCGCGTCTCGGGCGTCAGGACACTGCCCGGCGGGCGATAAGCCAGGGCCGTGCCCGTCATGTTTGGGGTGTGGTCTTTTTCCCAGTCCTTGCGCGGCAGTCCGCCATCCTCTGGCGGCTCGGCAAAGGTATGGTGCAACCAGCCATGCCAGTCCGGGGAGACAGCACTTGCATCGGCCACGCCATTGTAGATTACCCACCGCCGCTTTCCGTCGCGTGTCTGGTAAAACTTGTTGCCGGCGTCATCCTCGCCCACCGGCTCACCATTGCGCGCGGTGAACAGGCGGGTGCCGATCGTCTGGCCGTTCCACCACGTGAAGAACTCTGTCAGAAAGCTCATGTGACCTCGCGCCGCGTCTCTGCCGACTGTATGACCTGTGCACTGATGCAGGTCCACCCTGCAAGTGAGGCTTCTACAGCGGGTTAATGTCACCCCGGCTCCGTTCAGCCTCGAAGTTTTTAACGTAGGCGTCCAGACGTCCGTTCGCAATCGCGGCTCGAAGACCTGCCATCAATTCCTGATAGTAATGCAGATTGTGCCAGGTCAGCAGCATCGACGATATGATCTCTTTCGCGCGGAAGACATGGTGCAGGTAAGCCCGGCTGTAGGACGAGCAGCACGGGCACAGGCAATCCTCGTCCAGCGGACGCGGATCATCCTGGTGCCTCGCGTTCTTCAGGTTGACCACGCCGCGCCGCGTGAACGCCTGCCCGGTTCGGCCCGAACGAGACGGCAGCACACAGTCGAACATGTCGATCCCACGCCGCACGGCGCCGACGATGTCATCCGGCTTGCCGACACCCATAAGGTATCGCGGCTTGTCGTCCGGCAACTGTCCCGGCGCAAAGTCCAGAACGCGGAACATCTCCTCCTGCCCCTCGCCGACCGCCAGACCCCCGACGGCGTAACCGTCAAACCCGATCGCCGCGAGTTTCTCGGCGCTCTCGCCGCGCAGATCCTCCCACACGGATCCCTGCTGGATGCCGAAGAGTGCATGACCGGGTCGATCCCCAAACGCCTCGCGCGAGCGCGACGCCCAGCGCATCGATAGCTGCATCGAGGTCGCAGCGGCGTCCTTCTCCACCGGGTACGGCGTACATTCGTCAAAGCACATGACGATGTCCGAGCCAAGATCGCGCTGGATCTTCATCGACGTCTCAGGGCTCAGCATGTGACGCGATCCGTCGATGTGCGAGGCGAACTCAACCCCCTGCTCGGTCATCTTGCGCAGATCCGTCAGGCTCATCACCTGAAAGCCACCAGAGTCGGTCAGGATCGGCCCGCCCCAGTTCATGAACTTGTGCAGCCCACCCAACCGCGCAATCCGTTCGGATCCAGGGCGCAACATCAGGTGATAGGTGTTCCCCAGCAGGATATCTGCACCTGTCGCTGCAACGCTGTCGGGAAGCATCGCCTTGACGGTCGCCGCTGTGCCAACCGGCATGAAGGCAGGTGTCCTGATCGCACCGCGCGTCGTCTGGATCGCGCCGGTGCGGGCCTTGCCGTCCCGCGCGTGGATCGAAAATCGGAATCTCTCTGTCATCGGGCCGTTCTAGCCCCCATTTCAAAACGTGCAACGCCACGCTATATGAGGGGCAACAGCAGAACGGGATCGCGTATGACCGACCAGACTCCGACCGATCAGTCCACAGCCGAGCCGCTGATCAAGCCGTCCTCGACCGAGCATCCGCTCTACGAGACGATTTGTGACGCCTGCCGCTCGGTGCACGATCCCGAAATCCCGGTGAATATCTTCGAGCTTGGTCTGATCTACTCGATTCGCATCTCGGACGAAGGAGATGTGGCAATCGACATGTCGCTGACTGCGCCCGGTTGCCCGGTGGCGGGCGAGATGCCGGGCTGGGTGGCAGATGCGGTCGAGCCGCTGCCCGGGGTGAAAACGGTCGACGTACAGTTGGTGTGGGAGCCGCCCTGGGGCATGGAAATGCTGACCGACGTTGCCCGCCTGGAGCTCGGATTTATGTGAATTAACAACCTGTTAAGTGTTTCACGTGGAACAATCTTGAGCAGGATGGAGGTCTGAATGTTCGGCATTCCCGGGAAAGATCCGGTGACGCTCACGCCAGCGGCGATCAAGCGCATTTCCTCACTGATGGATGGCGGTGAGGTCAAAGGCTTGCGGATCGGGGTCAAGAAGGGTGGCTGTGCGGGCATGGAGTACACCATGGAGCACGCGACCGAGATCGGCGATCATGACGCGATTGTCGAAAAAGAAGGTGCCCGCGTGATGATTGCGCCAATGGCGCAAATGTTCCTGATCGGGACCGAGATCGACTATCAGACCTCGCTGCTCGAAAGCGGATTCGTCTTCAACAACCCCAATGTCTCCGAAGCGTGTGGCTGCGGGGAATCGATCAAGTTCGAAGGCATGTGATGCGCTGGCGGCGTCTCCGGCGCCCCACGACCCAACTTGCACGCGCTGGCGAACGCACGTGTATCCTGACCGTGGATCGTGCTGTGCCTTCCGTCAGGTTTCGCGCGACCACGCTGCAGGGTGAGCCCACTGGACGGATCGAGGTCGAAACAGGCTCACCGGATACCCCGGACATGTCGGTGAGAGATCTTGCCAGCGAAGTCGAGATACGTGGCGATGGTCTGGTCCGGGTCTCGATCATTCCGCGGAGCGACACCGCAATCACATTCCTCCCAACAGAGACACCGGCATCGCCACTTTGGTTCGCGGTCGGGGCAATCCTCGTGTTCGGGGCAAGCATCTGGACGGCCTGGGATTTCTTCGGAGGTGCTTGAATGGCGCTGTCGCCCGAATTTCGCGAATACGTGCTCGACCACTTCTCTGAACTCGGGCCGGTCGAGATCAAGCGCATGTTCGGCGGTGCTGGTTTGTACCTTGGGGATGCCTGCTTCGCGCTAGTTCTAAGCTCCGAGGCGATCCTGATGCGGGGAGACGACGACCTGGGCCCTGAGTTCGAGGCTGCCGGGTCCGAGCAGTGGATCTATGAGAACAAGACGCGCGGGCCTGTTTCCATGCCGTACTGGACCCTGCCCGATGCTGCGATGGACGATCCCGAGGAGGTCGTCACCTGGGCGCGCAAGTCTCTGGTTCCGGCAGAGCAGGCCGCAGCAAAGAAGCGCGCGGCGAAGGCCCGGAAAGCCGCTCGCAGGCCCACTGCGAAAACCTGACGGTTGCGGCGGTCACCCGTTCCGCTAGAACGGCATCGCACACGAATTGATCGATGGGGGTCTCGATGACGCGCCGCAAGATTGCAGCCGGAAACTGGAAGATGAACGGGCTCGCGGCCTCGATCGCCGAACTTCGGAAGCTAATGGAGACAACGGCGGGCTGCGACGTCATTCTTTGCCCTCCCGCAACGCTGATACAGTCCTTCGCCGCTCAGGCTGATGGCAGTGGCGTGCAGATCGGCGGGCAGGACTGTCACACAGCCTCGAGCGGTGCGCACACCGGTGACTTGTCTGCAGAGATGTTGCGCGATGCCGGAGCGACCGCCGTCATCGTCGGACATTCGGAGCGACGGCAGGATCACGGAGAGACGAGCGACGCGGTACGCGCCAAGGCCGAGGCCGCGTGGCGCGCAGGACTGATCGCCATCATTTGCGTGGGCGAGACCGAGGCTGAACGCGACCAGGGCAAAGCGCTGGACATCGTCCGTCTTCAGGTTCGGGATTCACTACCAGCCGAAGCAACATCGGCGAATACCGTCATCGCCTACGAGCCAGTCTGGGCAATCGGCACCGGTAGAGTTCCGTCACCGGAGGACATCGCCGAGATGCACGGCGATATCCGGGCGACACTGCAGAGCGTTATAGGAGAAATCGCGAGAGATCTTCGCGTTTTGTACGGAGGTTCGGTGAAGCCCGGCAACGCGGCAGAGATCTTCGCGATCGAAAACGTCGATGGAGGGCTCGTTGGCGGAGCGTCGCTTAAGGCTGAGGACTTCTCACAAATCGTACGTGCCGCCGGGTGATCGGCGGCACCGAGGCTTTCGGAGCTCTCGCGGTCAGTTGAGGAAAGTCTTCGCCTGGCCGACCCAGTCGTCGCGAATACAACGACCCTTGACCGTCATCAGGTTCTCATCGAGCCATGCCAAGCCGTCATCGTCGAACGAGGCGAGTTGCGAGAACTTGTAGACACCAAGTTTGTGAAGCTGCGTCTGGAGCCCCGGTCCGACACCTTTGATCTTCGTCAGGTCGTCGACGTCTTCAGGAGCTTCTGCCAGCAGGCATTTCGGTGAAGCGAGAGGCGCGTCGACCTCGACACTCTCCTCTGGCATCGCGATCGGTTGTACGGTTGGGGCTGGAGCCTCCGCTTTCGTCTTTGCGGGAGCCACATCTTTCACGTCGGCAGGTGTCGTCGTCGCGTGCTCGAACGGGAACATCATCTGAGGCGTCATGGTGTTCGCCAGACCCTCAAACCGCCAAGGAACACCAAAGAGTGGTGCCGATGGAAAGAAACTGACCCAAAAGTCAAATGCCTGCTTTGCGGGCTCGAAGGCCGTCTCGTATGCTTTATCGAAGCCAGTCATGCTCAACCTCCCGATGATGCTGCGTTGCAGCGATAGTAAGGAATGAAATGCTGCATTGCAACATTTCTGTGCTCGCTTGCGGCGAATTGACGTCCACGGGGCGATCGCAGCATGGGTATGTCGATGATCGTTGAACGCTTCGCCCCCAGTCCCACCGGTCTTTTGCACATTGGCCATGCTTATTCCGCGTGGCGTTGCTTCAAATCGGCACGCGACGTGGGTGGGCGTTTCCTGCTGCGAATGGAGGATCTCGATGCATCCCGCGTTCGCGAAGCATATTACGATGCAATTGAGAGGGATCTTCACTGGTTGGAACTGGACTGGGACGGACCAGTTCTAAGGCAGTCACATCGGCGCGAGGCCTATGCCGAGGTCATCGACTACCTTTGGTCACTGGATTTGCTCTATCGGTGCACCTGCACGCGCCGCGATATTCAAGAGGCAATCGTGGCGCCGCAGGAAGGCGAGAACAGCGGCTCTCAGATTTATCCCGGAACGTGCCGCAACAAAAAGACCGCATTCGAATCCGAAGGGGCGCTTCGCCTCGATCTCGAGGCCGCCATTGACCGCCTAGGCGGTGCAGAACGGCTGGAGATGACGAGAATCCGATCGGCCAGCGATTCTTGCGCCGCTTTACCTGAAACCGTTGACGTTGCCCTCCTGCAGAATACGGTCGGGGATGTCGTGATCGTGCGCCGGGACGGCGTGCCCGCATATCATCTGACCGTCGTGATTGATGACGCCTTCCAGGGCGTGACACATGTGACGCGCGGCGCGGATCTTGCCGAAGCGACGCATGTACAGCGCGTTTTGCAAGCCCTGCTGAGCTATCCCGACCCGGTCTATCGCCATCATCGCCTCGTCCGTGACGAATCCGGGAAGCGGCTGGCCAAGCGTGACGATGCGCGCGCCATATCCAGTTATCGCGAGGCAGGCCTGTCGCCCGGGGATGTCTTCAGGATGATCGGCGTCAGCGATCCGGCTGGTTAAGTCTGCGCTGAAAGTCTTCTGACGGTTCCCCGCCAGATCCTGAAAAGATGCCCCTCAGAAATCCCGGCGTCAGCAGGGAAAGCGGATTGATGGACAGATCAGGATCGCTGGCCGGTCCCTTCAGCGTAAAGGTCATCGCAATGATCCCCTCGCCCTCACCACCCGACAACAGTGTTCCGAGGAGCGGTACATCGTTGAGCGCACCGGTTAGGCCGTATGCTGGTGAGATCACACCGCGCAGATCCAGACTTCCGCTGTCCTCGTCTATGGATCCGTTCACCTTCAGCGCGAGCGCGGAACTTGCAGCAATGGCATCGGTCAGGGCGATCTCGCCGTCGCGCAACGAAAACGGTACCCAGATTTTGCGGAATGACAGGCCGGTCGTCTCGACGGTATTTTCAACGTTTTCGTCAAAGCCACCGCCCCGGATCACATCGCGAAAGGTCGCCTCGGATCGGACCGTGAGATCGTCGATGCGCATGATCCCGTCCAGGTTCGATTCCGCATCGATATCCGCCGTCAACGTCAGTTTTCCACCCGCTGCATCGGTGTAGAGATCTAGCGCCTTCAACAGTCCGCCTGCGTCCTCGCTTTCAAGGACCAACTTTCCGGTACCACTGGCATCTCGCGCGAGAATCGCGACCACTGGCGTTTTGGCTTGCACCGCGCCTTCGATACGGGCCGACAACGCGCCAGTTGACGCCTGCTCGAACGAGCCGGTCGCCGCTGAAAGCTCCAGACCCTCGCGCAGGATGAGTTCATCGATCGCAAAACGTGCCGAGATCGGGGTCGCGGGTTCATCGGGCGTGCTCGACCCGTCGCCGCCAAAACGCTCGCGCAGCTTCTCCAGGTCTATCTTGCGGCCTGCGATGACCACTGTCAGCGCTCCGCTTGCGTCTTTGGTGATCTGCGCGCGCGCATCAAGCGCTCTGCCAACGCGCACCCGGTTCAAATCCGCGGATGTCAATTCACCTTCCGCGTTGAGTTCGAGCGCGCCGTCCAGGGAAAGCTCCGATGTCTCAAGGCGCAGTCGTTCGATCGTCACCGGCGCATCGGCCGAAATTTCGACACGCAACCTGCCGGGCTCTCCGATCTCCTTGCGCCACGAAAGAGCTTCGGAACCCAGTCCTGCGTCCTTTAGATCGGCATCGATGCTCAATCTGGACGGCGCATCGTCGGTTTGCTCCAGTGTAAGCGACGTGTCAGCCTGACCGGCTAAGTTCAGATCCTCCAGACCGAACTTCTCGGCGATCTCAGCAGTGACAGGGCCCTCCAGACGCATAGCACTTGCCGCATTCTCGTTTCCGTAACTCTCACTCCACGACAACTCGAAGGGTTGCCCCTCGATGGTCGCCGGTCCGGACAGCGTCATCCTTGCCGTATTGGCCTCAAGCTCGAGCTTTTCAGCTGAAACGGACAAAGACCGATCTGGATCGAGCGGATAGTCATAGGTCAGATCCGTGAGTTCTGATCTTGCGCGGACTTTGACGTCCTCTAGCAACAGGTCTTGCTCAAGCGGGAAATCAACTTCGACATCTATCCGGGCCTTGCCGTCCAGCGTTCGCAAATCGGCTCCGAGTTTCGAGATCAGGCGCAGCGGAGGCTCGTCAATCAACGCCATGACCGCCGGAGCATCACCCACCGCGGCAATCTGGATATCGGCATCCGTGACTGGGGCCGAGAAGTTGAAGATCCCGACGCGGGATCCGCCTAGCCCGATTCGGGACCCGGTCTTCCCTGGCGAGACATAGCCGTCATCGACGTCGAGGATCAGCGTCTCCAGTGTCAAAGCGCCTACACCTGAGAGCGATCTGAGCGGTGACATCTGATCCAGATAACGCGAGTCCAGATCGTTGAACCGAAAGTTCATTTGGAGCTCTTCGCGTGCACCGAGTTGTAGCGACGCGTGCACGTCCGTGACATTTGAAGTCAGGATATTGTCGTCGATCCACGTTCGGGCGTTCACAGCTGCTTCAAGTGGCCAGAACCGCAAAAGATCCCGCATGGTGATCTGATCGGTCGAAACTCGAAGTCCGCCATCCCAGATCCCATTTCGGTCTTGAAACCGGCCGGACATCGAAATGGCAGCCTGTGCGTGAACGATGTCGGCAGAATGCAGATCAATGCTGGCGGTCTGGCGATCCCAGGATGCCAGAACCGCGCCGCCATCGAAGCTGAGCGGTTCCTGAAAAAGACCCTTGGGATTGGCAAAGAGTTCGCTGAGGTTCACCTGAGTCTTCAGACTGGTGACTGTGCCCTCCGCGTCCAGGTCCATCCGCGCGGTTCCGTTCATCCGCATCGAGAACTGATCTGACGCAAGGGTGAAGTCTTCGATCTTCACGATCTGATCCCCGGGATCCGCCCCGAAGACCAGTCTTGCGAACTGATATTCGAGCGGCGCTTCGGACAACAAAACCGCGCCATCTTCGGCCACCAGGACACCTGATATGTTTCCTATGGAGCCGTCTCGGTTCAGTTCGGCGGTGCTACGCCCTTCGACAACGCCGCGCACAAGCTGCAACCATTCCAGACCAGGCGCCAGTCGCGCAATCTCGCGCGCATCGGCGCGTCCGAACTGTGCGCTTAGCAAGGTCGTTCCCTTGCCTCGGGGACGGTCGGCGAGCACCCGCAGGGAAAGCTCGCTTGGTTCTTCCGAAAGTTCGTCAAGCGTCAGGATCGCCCGCGCACCACCCTCATATTGCGTGATCGTGAGATCGGCGGAACGGGCAATCCAGGCTTCTTCGGCGCCTCGATCATCATAGGTCAAACGGGCACCAAGGATCTTTACGGATTCCAGCTTCGCAAGAAGACCAAGTGGTTCCTGATCGCCGACAAACCCATCCACCAATGCCGAAAGACGATCGGGCCCGTCTGACTGGACAGGACTTTCCTGGGCGATCGGGCTCGGGGGCGTCTCGGAGCCGACGCCAATCCCGAAGCGCCCGTCAGCCGCACGCGCAATCGAAATTGTGGGCGCAATCAGCGAGATCTGGATGGGCTGAATCCGGCCCTGGATCAGGTCGGCCATATGAAATGCCGCGGAAAGATCCGGAACTTCCAGAACCCGCCCATCGGACAAGGTTTCAAGCCGCACGTCCCGAAACCTGATCCCCGAAGGTGCTTTTTCCTCGCCCAAAGAGAGCACCAGTTCGCCGATCTCTAGCTTCGCGTCTGGCTCGAATGCGTTCACACGCTCTGAGACAATGTCAGACAGCAACGGAAGCGCGATGGGCCCCTGTAGCAGGCGCGCGTAAAGCAGCGCGATGCCAAGTATCACAATAACCGAGGCGCCCAAGGTCAGCCTGATCACTGCGCTGATGCAAATGCCGCAAACGCGCCCTAACGACAACGGCGCCTTTTGTGCCGAATTCTCTCGGGAGCGCTTAGGGCGCATCTTCTGATCAACCTCTCACGCAAGACGTTATCCGGTGTCGCATGTTGAACGCGCCAAGCCAATCTTTCCGGTTAGATCGTCCGAGGGGTCTTGCGGATTTGCCTGGCCGTGACGAGGATCAAGCCTCCCACGGAACTCCCCCAGCGAAGGCATGATACTGGGTCTTGGCCATGTGAGCGGCATCGATTGGGATCATCTGGCCGGACACCGCGCGGGCGCCGTCCGAGCATAGGAAGGCGATGACCGATGCGATGTCTTCCGGCTCGACAAGCAATCCCAATGCATTGGAGTCCCGGATGGCTTGCGGATCTCGCTCGCCAGACGCAATTCGAGCCTTGATGGCGGGGGTCATGACATAGGTTGGCGCGACACCGTTTACGCGGACACCGAACCGGCCCAGTTCCACGGCCAGCATTTCGGTCAGTCTCAGGATCGCAGTCTTCGATGGACAGTATGCGGCAAGCGGCAACGGTACGAAGGAGTTGATCGATCCAAGGGTAACGATCGCACCTGACGCTTGCTCTGCCATGATCTTGCCGACGGCCCGGCAGGTATGAACGGTACCGTTGTAGTTGATCTGCCAAAGCCGGTCATGCGCCTCGGGCTCCATGTCCAGAATTGTGGACGGTGTCTCCAGAATTCCCGCTGCTGCAACGCAGGCATCGATCCGGCCGAGAGCGCGCGCGACACCGCCGACAGCCGTCTCGATCGCTGCTGGCTCGGCCACGTCACATGCAAAGAAATGTGCCGCATCGCCGATGCTGCGCACAACGTCCGGCCCTTTCTCGGTATCGCGGTCCAGCACGGCAACTTCAAAGCCCGCCGCTGCGAACTTACGGGCCGATGCCTCACCGATCCCGCTTGCGCCCCCGGTCACCAGCGCCACCTTCTGCATCGTCAGTCCTCGCTTGGGTCGAACCAAAACCCGCCACCCTCCTGCCGGACATGTCCGATCGATGGCGCCGGAAAGTGTGAGGACAGGATCAGATGGCGATGCGCCGCGCAAGTCTCGAGCACGCGACGGCGCGACGTGGTGGAGAGTGTCCCGTCCCAATCGCGCCGATAAGCCCAGTGCGGATGAGCGCATTGAATGGGCGAGTGCAGCAGATCGCCCCACATCACAGCATGCTGACCTTGGCTTTCGAGATGGATCGCAACATGGCCCTGCGTGTGGCCGGGGGTCGGCTCGAACCAGATACCGTCCTCGATCTGGTGATCTGAGTCCACGATGACCGCCTGCCCAGCCTCGATCACCGGAGAGACGGACTCGCGCCAGATGTCGGGTTCACGGTCCTCGGCGGCAACCACTTCCTCTCGTGCAAAAAAGTACTGCGCGGTCGGGAATGTTGGCGCCCAGCGCCCGTCGATCAGCCGAGTGTTCCAACCTGCGTGATCCACGTGCAGGTGTGAGCAGAGGACATGCGTTATCTCTTCGGGGTGCGCGCCCGCTCGGGCAAGTCTGTCGAGCCACGTTGTGTCCTGTCGATGCTCCCAGAACGGAAAGATCGGATAGGTCTTGTCGCAGCCGATGCAGGTATCCAGCAGGATCAAATGCCGTGGCGTGCGGACCAGATAGGCCTGCACCGTCACAAGCGCCTTGCGGTCGGCATCGATCGCCCACGGTTGCAGTCTGGGCAACAAGGCATCGACCTCGCCCGGTGTCGAGGCCGGAAACATCTTGTCGACCTCCAGAAACGGAAGAGACAACTCCACGACGCGGTGGATGGTGAAATCGCCGAGACGAAGTGCGTTCATCTGTTTTACGGATCGATCAGAAAGCCTTCAGGAAGTGAATACGCTGCGCGGTGGCAGACGCAAGGCAATTCCCGATCTGATCCAGTTGGGCATTGCTGAGCGTTTCATAGGTCGTATTGCGCGCCCTGCAGTAGCTGTCCCGTTCACGGAGCCACGACCGCTGGAGATTTCGAAGCTCCCTGCGCTGGCTGTCTGAGAGGCGGCTGCGTTTCTCACGATAAGCAACATTGAGCAGATTGTCCGCCTGTGCCGCATTCAGGTTCGTGCAAAGCACTTTTTCGGCCGTGGTGCTCGCGCGTTTGCAGTCGAACCCTGGCGAAAACACGGGCTGATAGTCCCGACCTATTCTGACGGTGGACTGTTTGTAGGAAACTATCCGCCCCTCAAGCGAGGCGAGCCGTTCTTCCAGGAACTGTATCTTCTGAGAATTCTGTTGCGCGAGCCTCTGAACGCTTGCGATCTGACCACGGGTATCTGTGATCAACCCCTGGATCTGCCGGAAGTTATCTTCGCTGATACGCCCTTCGCGAAACTCGGAAATCGCGAGTTTCTCATAGCGCGCGATGTTGTTCTCCTCGTCGTACGTGTCGTAGTACCCCGAGATCTTATCCTTGGCCACGTCCTTCAGAATGTCTTTGCCGGTATCGTAAAGTTCCACGACGATGAATCCGACAATCGGATTAGCTTTCGACGCTTGGTAGACGCCAGAGACAATGATCATACCAAAGGCAAGAAGCGCAATCCGTACATATGAAAGTATCATGGATATTCTCGGCAAATAATGAATGCGCACGGATTCTCTCAAATCTGCACAAATTCTGTAAGGCCGATACGTACGTACAAGCTGGATTCGCCTAGAATACAGTTGTTTTTGCAGTGACAATCGTTGTCCGAGAGACGTCGATTGCGGATCTACAGGATCAGGACATCGTCGGCGGCGCCGTCAGGTCACAGCTTTCCGGATCGTCGGGGTGACGCGGATAATAATCCATCACCAGCGGGTCGTGACCGGGGACGATATGGTCCGTGCTCTCGGCCATGCGAAGCATCTTGTCGTGGCTGTCGCAGTATTCCGGGATGTGCTGGAGAATGCTGAACGGGTTGCGCTTGAAGACATTGTCGTAAAAATGGGCAACGTCTGAGGCGACGAACACCCTGCCCCGCCGGGTATTCACTTGCGTCCCCATTTGCCCATGACTGTGCCCAGGCAGCAGGTGCACGGTGATCCCCGGTGCAATTTCTGCGTCGCCGTCGATGAAGCGGACGCGCTCGCCAAAGTTCAGGCGGATCATCTCGCAGACATGATCGGGTTCGTAGGGGCGACGCACTGCAGGATACTTCATGTAACGCGAAGTAGCGAACGCGACCTCCTTGTCCTGCACGATGAACTCAGCATTCGGAAACAACCCGAAATTACCCGCGTGGTCATAGTGCAGGTGGGTGACGATGACCGTGTCGATCTCATCAGCCTTCGTACCGATGGCGGCGATCGCCTCGTCCGGCAGACGGTCGATCCTCCGGCCACGCTTCGCACCGCAGGCATGATCAAAGCCACAATCGATCAGGATGTTGCGTCCGCTCCCGCGCACCAGCCAGACAAAATAGTCCAGACGTCGTTGGGCCGTATGCGGATCGTTTGGGTCTTCAAGGATCGTCGCATAGCTTCCCGGAATGTTCACGCCACCATAGCGCAGCGCATAGACTTCGTATTCTGGCGTGGTCATAGGGTGTCCTCCGTCATTCCGCGAACTTCTCGTTGAGTTCGTTCCAGTGTTCTGTGCCGATGATCGCCTCTCGATCCTTGAAGGTCGGCATCTGATCTGACAGCGCGCGTGAATCGCCATCTCGCCTGATTGCGGCGAGCGTGCGTTGCATGGCCCCGATCGCGGCACGTTGAAGATCCGAGGGCACGATCACCAGCCGGTATCCCCAAGCCTTCAGATCTGCCAATGGCACCATGGGCGTCTTGCCACCCGCGAACATGTTGATCAGTTTGGGCGCTACGATCTCACGGCCGATCCGCGCGATCTGCTCAACGGTCTGCGGAGCCTCGAAGAAAATCACGTCGGCTCCGGCCTCGGCGTAGGCATTGCAACGATCGATCGTCGCCTCGAAGCCTTCGACAGCCAGACCGTCAGACCGGGCAATCAGGACGATTTCATCGCCTGCCGCGTCCCGTACTGCCCTGATCTTCTGGTAAAAGGACTTGGTCGAGACGATGGCTTTGTCGTCGTAGTGGCCGCACTTTTTTGGAAAGGTCTGGTCTTCCAAGTGGACGGCCGCCACCCCTGCCCGAATGAACTGGCGAATGGCGCGCCGAGCATTCAACGCGTTGCCGTAGCCGGTGTCCATGTCGGCGATCACGGGGATCTCGACCGCATCGCAGATCTGCGCCATGCGATCGGTGACCTCGGTCACTGACAAGAGCCCAAGATCGGGCATACCTGCCCCGCGCGAAATCGCACCGCCCGAGGCATAGGCGACCGGGAACCCGGCCTGCTCAATCAGGCGCGCAGACAGACCATCGAAGCATCCGGGAGCCACGAAAATGTCGTCAGCACCGATCATACGGCGCAGACGCTGGCTGCGCTCAGTCATCCTTGGCGGCCCATTCATCCGACGGTTCAGCATTTGGCAGCGGTGCATAAACCGTGCCCTGCATAAGCGTACGCGCGGTTCTGTAGACGCTGGCACTGACCGCGTGAAATGTGCCGTCAGGCTTGGTCTCGACCTCCGCAAGCGCTGGCACCACACCCGAAGCCGTTCCAATCCGCAAGGGTTTCCCCGCTGCAACAGGCCGCGCTAACTCTTCGACCACCGTGCCGGGGATGCGCGCGGCGACCGCGGTGCACATGGCGGCGGTCAAGGGGATCGCTAAGTGCGGCTGCGTCATCGAGATCATGCGAACCTGCACATCGCAATCCGTCATCTGGATCGTCTCGTCTGCGATCGTCAGTGATTTGCTCGCGGGGCCGACAATGCCTATTTTGGGCACGCTCGCAGGCACCGCCTCGGGGGTTTCCGCCAGGCCAACAACGTGCCCCGTGCCGCGTCGGATCGCTTCAAGCGCCTCCATCACCTCGGTGCGCAACGCAAGATCGCCCGGCAGTTCCGTTGCCGTCAGGCCCAGATCTCGCGCATCCACAAAGACGCACGGGTTACCGGCATCGACAAAGGACGGGCGCAACTCCAGCCCGTCCTGCAATTCGACGTCGTAGCGCGGGTCGCCAGACAGCAGCCTTCCGGTTCGCGTACCGCCCGGGTCGCGAAAATCCAGGCGGATCTGAGACCCCGTTCCTGAAACGCCCGCGATTTTCTCGGCGCCGTTGACAGCCGCGCGGCCACCACGAACGGTCAGATGGCAGTCAATTCGCTTTTCGGTATTCTCGTTGAACATGCGAACGGCGGTGGGACCATCGGGGACCTGAACCAGCCCCTGATCGACCGCAAACATCCCGACCGCCGACGACAGGTTTCCGCAGTTTCCGTCGTAGTCAACGACCGTGCTCTCGATGTCGATCTGAGCAAAAAGGTAGTCGATGTCGGTGTCCGCGCGGTCCGATCGCCGCACGATCATTGCTTTGGACAACGACGACACACCGCCGCCCATACCGTTCAATTGTCGCCCGTAAGGATCAGGAGATCCGATCGCTGCACACAGGAAAGCATCACGCTGGTCCGGGTCCTGGGGCACGTCCTCCCACTTGAAGAACAGCCCTTTCGACGTGCCGCCCCGCATAAAGCTGGCTTGAGTACCGATTTGATCTGTCACCGGATGACCTGACGCTCTGACATGACATTGAGACATGCGGACGCTAGGCAGGGTGTGCGCATGCGTCAACCAGAGGAGCGATCATGGCGTTCGATCACCCGTTCTACTTTTTGCGCCATGGCGAGACGACCTGGAATGCCAACAGACGCACACAGGGGCAGTTGAACTCGCCGTTGTCCGATCGGGGATGGGAACAGGCGCGTGCCGCAGGCCAGGCACTGCGGGACGAGCCAATTGAACGGATCATCGCCTCGCCCCTGGATCGTGCGTTCTTCACCGCGCAGGAGGTCGGCAAGGTCAAGGGGATCGAGGTCGTCTTCGACAGGGAACTCATGGAGTGCCATCTCGGTGAGCTCCAAGATGGACCGCACGGTCCGTGGCTAGCGCAGTACTTCGAAGGAACCTTTGACCCGCCGGGGGGAGAACCGTTTGGCGAGTTTTGCGAGCGGGTCTGGACCGCGATGCAGCGCGCGGTGGCGAAGGGACCGAACACGCTGATCGTCGCGCACGGCGGGTTATGGCTGGCGGCACGGCAATTCGTGACCGTCGATCCGGATCAGAAGCGGATGCCAAATGCCCTGCCCCTGCATGTCACGCCGTCATCAGCTCGTTGGGAGCATCGTATCTGTGGCGGGGTCACGCCAGCGGCATCGTCGGAGGCATATTGAGTGCGAAACGCTTTGGGGTCAGGTCGTTATTGAAGTCTAGTTGAAAGGCGTGAGGCAACTCCGCCACCATCTCGAAACCTTCCGAGAAGGTTTCTAACGAGGTTGTCGGATCAGCAAAGCCGACGTTCCGGCAACTACGAGACGAAGATGACCATTCAGCATCTTACTAAGCTGCTTCAAGTCGGAACCACCTGCGCAAAAAAGCTTTGATGCGCAGCAATTAGGACTCAGAGGCATTTATGGGCGCACCGGCCTAACTTGACACAGTGCTTTCGCGTACGATGAGTCCGACCCGCAGAGATACTGACACTGCGTCGGCTCCTGGATCATCCAGCGCCGTCAGAATAACCTTCGCCGTCTCTTTGCCGATCTGGTGCGCCTGAGCATCAATCGTCGTGATGCCCGGCAATGCATGTTCGGACAGATCATACATCCCGAAACCTGCAACCGCGATATCCTGCGGCACGCGCAGTCCACGCCGCAGAACCGCGTTCATGGCTCCAAAAGCAGACAGATCGGAGACACACATGACCGCCTGAGTATCAGGCCAGCGATCCAGCAACCGCGCCATGGCCATGGCTCCTTCACGCATGGTGATGGGCGGGGCGGCGTCGGTGATCAGCCGATTGCTCGGCAATCCCAGAGTCTCGAGCGTTTGCAAGAACCCGCGTTGGCGGTCTGCTCCCCGCGTGTCACGAGCCTCGTCGCCGCCGATAAAACCGATGCGTCGGAAACCCTGATCGAAAAAGTGCCGCGCCACGCAGCTCCCCGCGTCCGCGTTCGAGAAGCCGACGACCCGATCTACCGGTTGCGTCGGCAGATCCCAGGTTTCGACCACCGGCACACCGGCACTGGACAGAAGCCCGCGGCACCGGTCAGTATGGGCGCCACCCGTAACCACAATTGCTTCGGGCCGGCGCCGCAAGAAAGCTTCGACTAGGCGCTCCTCTTCAGTCATGTCGTAGTCGGTGTAGCCCAGCAGAAGCTCCAGGCCGCTTTCGCGCAACCCCTCGGTCAAGCCCCGAGCGGTATCGGCAAAGTTGGCGTTGCTGATCGAGGGAATGGTCATGGCGACAAACCCGGACCGGCCGGACGAGAACGCCGCTGCGGTGACGTCCACGACATACCCCAACCGGTCCGCCGCGACCTTGATTTTCTCGCGGGTCGCTTCGCTGACCGATGTGTTCGAACGAAGTGCCCGGCTCACTGTCATTGGCGATACGCCTGCCAGGCGGGCAACGTCGGCCATGGTCGCTTTTCGGTTATCACTCATCGCCCGGAAACCGGTGCTCCAGTGGAAATGTTACCGATATCATTGCTAGGCGGTGCCGTTTGGCGTTGTCAATCTGTGGGCACCGGTCTGTGTCGGGTCGTGGCGCCGGGATCCAAGGTGACGGGCATCACGACGCGACGGTCAGTCCGCACCCCGCGCACCGCTGCAACAAGCATGCGCGCTGCGGTTTTACCCATCAACCTGCGTGGAGTGGAGGAGGTCGTCAATCGGCGCGGCAGAACGTTCGTGATGTTCAGCCCGTTGAAACCTGCGATCCCGATGTCTTGAGGCACGTTGATCCCAGCTGCTTCACACGCCATCAAGCCGCCGAACGCGAGGTGGTCATTCAAAAAACACAGCACATCGGGCACTGGGTCTTTGGCAAGCGCGACGCGCGCACCTTCAAACCCCGCTTCGAACGAAGGGGCCGCTTCGACGTGGATCGGTGTTAAGAAAAGTGCGTTCGATGCGAATGCTTCAGCGATCCCGGACATTCGTTTTTCCGATCGCCGATCCCTGCCTGAGGCAATCCCGACATAGGCAGGCCTTGTGTATCCCAACTGGACCAGATGCACACCCATTTCGTACCCGACAGACCGGTGATCGAGACCGACAGACATGTCGATCGGATCATCCGCGACATCCCACAATTCCATCACGGGAATGTTCGCCGACCGCAGCAGATCCCGCGTTTCGCGTGTGTGATCGACATCGGACAGAACGAGCGCTGCCGGGGACCATGTAATCATCCGCTCGACCCAGGCGGCCTCGCGCGATTGGTCGTAATCCGAGGTCTCGATGATGGTCTCCAACCCCGCGTGGGACAGTGTCTCGCGCATTCCGCCGATGATTTCGGCAAAGACTGCATCGAAGAGCGTGGGGACCGAGATGCAAACAAGATTGGTGGTCGCCTGGGCGAGAGAGCCAGCCAGACGGCTCGGCACGTATCCCATCTCGGCAGCCAGGTCGGCGATCCGCGATCGGGTAGCGTCCGAGACTCCGTCAACCCCGCGCAACGCCCGGCTGACTGACATGATCGACACACCCGCGGCACGAGCAACATCCTCGATCTTTGCAGCTTTGGCTCCTAAGCTCATGATTTCCCCGGAACGTTAGCGCTAACGTTCTTTTATCGCAGCGAAGCTTGCGCGTCGACACCCCCCTCTCCCACCATGTTATCGATAACAAAAATATCCCTGGGGAGGGACCAGCGTGCCACAGATCGTGCTGGACAAGATCGAGAAGAGCTTCGGCGATGTCCGTGTGTTGCATCCGCTGGAGCTCGACTTCGCAGACGGCGAATTCACCGTTCTGGTCGGCCCGTCTGGGTGTGGAAAATCCACCACATTGCGCATTCTGGCCGGGCTCGAATCCGCCAGCGGTGGTGAGATCTATTTCGACGGCACACCAATCAGCGCCCGCGAGCCGAAGGACCGCGACATCGCAATGGTGTTTCAGGACTATGCGCTCTACCCGCATATGAACATCGCGAAGAACATGAGCTTTGCGTTGCGCCTCGCCCGGACCCCAAAGACGGAAATTGATGACAAGGTCAAGCGCGTCGCCACGATGCTGAACATCGCCCATCTGCTGGAGCGTAAACCGGCGGAACTGTCGGGTGGCCAGCGCCAGCGCGTCGCGATGGGGCGCGCGCTGGTTCGTGATGCAGGCACATTCCTGTTCGACGAGCCGCTTTCCAACCTCGACGCAAAGCTCCGCGCCAAGATGCGGACGGAGCTGGCCGAGATGCGCGACCAGCTCGACAAGAACATGGTTTATGTCACCCACGACCAGATCGAGGCGATGACCCTGGGCGACCGCATCGTCGTGATGGCCGATGGCGTGGTCCAGCAACAGGGAACGCCGCAGCAGCTTTTCGAGACCCCGGTCAACAAGTTCGTCGCGGGCTTCATTGGCACGCCCACCATGAACTTCCTGGATGGGGAGTTAACCCGTCAGGACGACAAGCTCTGGGTGCAGGGGGACGGCTATCTGCTGCCGCTGTCGCAAGAGACGGCTGCCCGCCTGGACAACCGAACGCGCACCGCGATGACGATGGGCATCCGCCCCTCCGCCTTCACCATGGACCCTGGCACCGGCGCGCCAATCGAATTGACACTGGTTGTCTCGGAATATCTCGGCACGCAGTCACTCCTGGCGATGCGCTGCGGAGCCGCGGACGTTCAGGTCGAAGTCACCGGCAGCCCGCCGGCCAAACCGGGCGAACACATCACATTCGGGGTGAAACCCGAGGACATACGGATCTTTGACGCCGAAACCGGCGCAACGCTCTGACAGAAAACGGAGGAAAACATGCTGAAATTTCTGAGGACGACAGCACTTGCAACACTCGGTGTCGCGGTGGCGCGCCTGGCCGCTGCCAACCCGTACAAGCCATATGAGGGCGAGACGCTGGTCGTGAACTTCCCGGCGCATCCGCACTATGATGCAGTTCTGAAAGTGCTGCCCGAGTTCACCAAGGAAACTGGCATCGAGGTTGAAGTCGACCAGCTTCAGTACCTCAAGATGCGCGAACGCCAGACGCTAGAGTTGACAAAGCGTGAGGGCGACTACGATCTGATCGCCTATGTCGTGTTCTCCAAGGCCGACTACGTCTTCGCCGATCAGTTAGAGAACCTGGCGCGCTACTTCATGAATCCGAAGTTGGCGGATCCGAGTTATGACGCGGCCGACCTGATAGACGGATATGTTGAGAACATTGGCGTTGCAGGCGGCAAGAAGGGTTACTTGCCCGGCAAGACCGGCTCGCTGTTCGGCATTCCGTTCGGATCGGAGACCTCGGTGCTGGGTTACCGCAAGGACATCTTCGAGAAGCATGGGCTTGCCGTTCCCGAGACCTATGACGAGATGCTGGAGCTTGCCTGCAAGATCCCCGAGCTTGAGCCTGGCATGGGAGGCATGTCCTCCCGCGCGGCGTCAGGCCATCAGGCCTCCCACGCTTTCCTGCTTCACCTCGCGCCTCTGGGTGGCAGGGTGCTGGACGACAACTGGAACCCGGTTGTCAATAGTGCCGAGGGCGTGGCCGCCGCCAAGGCCCTGAAGCAGATCGTCGACTGCGGGCCCGAGGGATCGCAGGGCTTCGCCTTTGGCGAGGCGCTCGCCAGCTTCCTGCAAGGCAAAACGGCCATGTATCTCGATACGACCGTTGTTGCGGGTCAGATCAACGATCCCTCCAAATCCAAGGTCGTTGGCAAGGTCGGCTGGGCGTTGCACCCGATGGGCGTGCGTCGGGGCTCGCAGACTGGCGGCTTCGGTATCGGTATCCCGAAAAACGCGGAGAACAAGGAAGCCGCATTCCTGCTGATGCAGTGGCTGACCTCGAAGAAGGGCGACAAACTTGTAGCGCTCGCCGGCGGCAACCCGTCGCGTTTCTCGACCCATGCGGACGCGGACGTGAACGCCAAGTTTCCGCACATGGCGACCTTCGGCGAAGCGCTGAAACATGCCGATCCCGACTGGCGCCCGATCATTCCCGTCTGGGGCAAAATCAACGCCGACCTTGGCACCACGCTCTCGAAAGTGCTGACCGAGGATCTGGATCCGCAGCAGGCGCTGGACGGCGTGGCCGAACGCTCGAAAGCGATCCTGACAGAGGCCGGGTACTACACCTGGCAGTAAGTCAACTCCCTGGGCGGCGCGCCTGCGGGCGCGCCGCCAATTCAGAGAGATCAGCCCCATGCTCAGCCAACGCCTGAATCGCCTGACGCCGTACCTGTTCCTGGCGCCCGCGCTGGTCGTGCTGGCCATCGGGCTGCTCTATCCGATCTGCTACATGATCTATGCCAGCCTACTGGACTGGAATCCCAGCCAGCGGATCGGCGAGGCCGATTGGAAGGGCCTAGGCAACTACATCACCCTGCTTTCGGACGAGGCCTTCCACGAAAGCTTCTGGGTCACCATCAAGTTCGCGGCAGTCGTCGTGATCATCGAGATGGTGCTGGGCGTCGGGCTGGCGTTGCTGCTGGATCGCAACCTCAAGGGCATGGCGGCACTGCGCACGATCTTCATTTTGCCGATGATGATCGCGCCCATCGTGGTCGGCATGGTCTGGCGCTACATGTACCACCCCTCGGTCGGGATCATAAACCGCACGCTCGAAGACATTGGGCTCGGCAAGGTTGCCTGGACCTCGAACGGCACAGCGGCGTTCTGGTCGATCGTCATCGCCGACATCTGGCAGTGGACGCCGTTCATTTTCATTCTCGCGCTTGCCGCATTGCAGTCCCTGCCCCGCAGCGCGCTCGAGGCCGCGCGCATCGACGGCGCCACACCCTGGCAGCAGATCTGGCACATCAAGCTTCCGCTGATGATGCCGGTGCTGATCGTGACGGCCTTGCTGCGCCTGATCGATGCCTTCAAGGTTCTCGAGGTCATTCTGGTCATGACAAATGGCGGTCCCGGCTTGTCGACGGAGATCCTCGCACTCCGGATCAGCCGAACCGCATCCGAATTCCGTGAACTGGGCGAAGCCGCCGCCATGTCGAACTTCCTGCTGATCCTGCTCTTGGTGCTGACGGTGGCGATGTTCCTCTACAACAAGGCAGTCGAGGCTCGTGCCGCCCGCCTCCGCGCTGCCAGGGAGGAAGGCGCATGAACGCCCGGCCAAACCCAGCCTTCTATGTATTGATCGCCTGTCTCGTGATCATGTCCGCCGGGCCTATCGTGCTTATGCTGTCGACCTCACTGAAGCTGAATGTCGACATCATGTCAGATACCTCGAGCCTGTTCTTTGCGCCGACGCTGAGGAACTACGAGACGGTGCTTTGCAACGTGCTCTGGTACGAACCTGCGCATGTCGATTATTGCGACAAAACCTTCGGGCGCGCCCTGGGCAACTCGCTGATCGTGGCGCTGACCTCGACCGCACTGACGCTGGTGCTGGGAACCATGGCGGCCTATGCGATCGTTCGCTTCCGCTTCATGGGACGCGGGGCTGTGAACCTGACGACCCTGATGATGCGCATGGTCCCACCCGCAGTGCTGTTGGTGCCGGTCTTCGGGATCTGGACATTCCAGTACGGGCTAGATGGCACCTATGTCGGGATCATCCTGGTCTATGTGGCGATGAACCTGCCCTTCGTAATCTGGATCCTCCAGGCCTTCATCGTGCAAGTTCCGATCCAGCTGGAAGAAGCCGCCAAAATGGACGGTGCTGGGCCCTTCCAGGTGTTCTTTCTCATCGTGCTGCCAGTGATCGCGCCTGGGCTTGCCGCGGCTTCGATCTTCACATTCAGGATTGCGTGGAATGAATTCCTTCTCGCCAACGCACTTTCGGATCGCAGCACTCGGACGGTTCCAGTCACCATCGTAAACAGTCTGACCGAGCACGATATCGACTGGGGTGTCATCATGGCCACCGGCGCGTTGCTCGCCATCCCGCCGATCATCTTCACCTTCATTGCTTCGAAACAGATCATCACCGGCATGACCGCCGGGGCCGTCAAGGGCTGAGCCCGGCGATGGAGTGGCTGCTCACGCCGATCGACCCAGAGCGCGCCCACATCGTCAGCGACCTTGTCGCATGGCACGGGCGGCTGATGGTGCTGGCCTGGGGGGCGCTGTTTCCTGTCGGTATTCTAATAGCGCGGTTCTGGAAAGTCACACCACACCAGGACTGGCCGCGCGAGCTCGACAACAAGGCTTGGTGGCACGCGCACCTCTCTCTTCAATACACTGGTGGTGCCGCAATGTTGCTGGCCCTTGCGCTGATCCTGCTCGCGGGCGGCGCCGGCACGTCCACTCACGCCAATCTCGGTTGGGTGGTTGCAGGGTTCGCCGGGCTCCAGTTTCTGGCAGGCTGGCTGCGCGGGACCAAAGGAGGACCCACCGAAGCCAACATATCGGGCGATCACTTCGACATGACCCCGCGCCGACTGGCGTTCGAGCACTTCCACAAATCCGCAGGCTATGGCCTTCTTGCCCTTGCGGTTTGGGGGATTGTCTCCGGCCTTTGGCTGGCCAATGCGCCGGTTTGGATGTGGCTTGGGCTCGGGGTTTGGTGGGCCATGCTAACCACCGCCTTCATTGCCCTCCAACGTCGCGGCATGGCCGTGGACACCTACCAAGCGATCTGGGGCGCGGATCCTTCGTTGCCTGGGAACCAGCGCAAGCCCATTGGTTGGGGTGTTCGGCGTCGCGATACGAGGAACCAGGCACCGGCGGAGTGACCGAAGCCTACGATTCCAGATGCGCCAGAATTCGCGCCACGACCTCGTCCACCGGAGCGTCAATCTGCATCATGATGGCGTTTTCATCGGGCTCCAGCGGTTCCAGAGTCTCGATCTGGCTATCCAGCAGTGCTACCGGCATGTAGTGCTCACGCCGGGCTGCCATGCGTCCGTGGATCAAGTCGCGCGCACCCGACAAATGGATGAAAAGCGGCGGCTCGGAGCAGGCCGCGCTGATCCGGTCTCGGTAAACCCGGCGCAGCGCCGAACAGGCTAGAACCACGCGTCCCTGCCGCACGGCGTCTTCGATCACCACGCCCAAGCGGTCGAGCCATGGCCAACGATCGTCATCGCTCAACGGAGTTCCAGCAGACATCTTCGCGACATTGTCCGCCGGGTGATAATCGTCTCCGTCCAGAAAGACTGCGCCGAGCCTGCCAGCCAACAACGCCCCGACCGTGGTCTTTCCACAGCCGGTCACGCCCATGACGATCAACCGCGCCGGAATTGCGTTGGTCATCCAGTCTCCCCCGTTACACCGCTATTGCAATGCCCTAGCATGTGCGCACGCACGGTGGGACTCGGAAGGCAGCGAAATGGCTGAACTCGCAGATATCGGGATCGTGGGGCTCGGCGTCATGGGCGCGAACCTGGCACTGAACCTAGCCGAGAAAGGGTTCCGCGTCGCGATCTTCGATTGCGATCCGAACAAGCGTGCGGCCCTCACCGACGGCCCGATGCACCAAGGCTTTATCAACTGTCCGGACGAACCCCGGATGCTCGCCGCCATACGTGCCCCGCGCCCAGTGATCATGCTCGTGCCCGCAGGCGGCGCGACGGATGACGCAATCAAAGCACTGGCAAAGCATTCATCTCGTGGAGATCTGTTGATCGACGCAGGCAATGCAGACTTCCACGACACCCGCCGCCGAACCGCAGAACTGGAGGGGCAAGGCCTGACGTTCCTTGGGCTTGGCATCTCTGGTGGAGCCAAAGGCGCCCGCCATGGGCCCGCCATGATGGCCGGTGGCTCACGCGAGATCTGGGACCGCGTCGCGCCGATGTTTACTGCGATCGCAGCACACCATGGAGACGAGCCCTGCGCGGCGTGGTTGGGACCGGATGGGGCCGGCCACTTCGTGAAGACCGTGCACAACGGCATCGAATATGCCGACATGCAGATGATTGCCGAGGTCTATGGCCTGATGCGGGATGGGCTTGGTGCGGCTGAAACAAGCGTCGCGGCCATGTTCCGCGAATGGTCGAAAGGGCCGCTGGCCTCGTACCTGGTTGAGATCACCGCCGAGGTTGCATCGGCGACTGACCCACTAACCGACAGACCGCTTCTGCAGATCATTGCGGACAAAGCAGGACAGAAAGGTACGGGCCGTTGGTCGGCGATCGAGGGACAACGCCTGGGAGCCGCTGCAACCACGATCGAGGCCGCAGTTGCTGCCCGAAACCTCTCTGCCGCCACCGATCTGCGTAAGGTTCTATCCGCCCCCTTGAAGACGACCGTCGATCTTGGTCCGAGCGATCTCCACGATGCTCTGCACGCTGGCAAGATCATCGCCTATGCGCAAGGGTTCGACATGCTGGCGCGCGCGTCCGCTGAGTATCGCTGGAATTTGAAACTCGCCGATATCGCGCGGGTCTGGCGCGCCGGCTGCATCATCCGGTCGAACATGTTGGACGACATTGCGGATGCGTTTACGGCGCAGCCTGACGGGTCACTCCTGACGGCACCCACCTTCCGGAAGCACCTGGCGAAGTCGATCCCGGCGTTGCGCAAAACCGTGGCAGCCTCCGTGCACGCTGGCATTCCGACACCTGCCCTCTCGAGTACCCTGAGCTACCTTGACCAGCTTACGCGCCCTGTCGGGACAGCAAACATGCTCCAGGGTTTGCGCGACTTTTTTGGACAACACGGATTTGAGCGAACTGACCGCGAGGGCACCGGTTTTCACGGTCCGTGGGTCGAGCAAAAATCTTGAGCGTGCAACTGGTTATCTTCGATTGCGACGGCGTTCTGATCGACAGTGAGCTTATCGCCTGTTCCGCTGATGCCGAGGCCTTGACCGCAATTGGATATCCCATCACCGCAGCCGAAATCGTACGACGGTTCGCAGGCATCCCGTCCGACGCAGTCTATCAAACGATCGAAGCCGAAATGGGTCGTCCGCTCCCGCAGGACTTCGATGAAAACGTGAAACAAACAGTCTATGAAAAGTATCGCACGGAACTTCACCCGATCGACGGAGCGGCAGAGGTTCTCTCCAGCATAACGCTGCCCAAATGCATCGCATCGAGCTCCGCTCCGGCCAAGCTGACGCTCGGCCTTGTGGAAACTGGCCTCTACAAACTGGTCTATCCGCACATCTACTCCGCGTCGCTGGTACGACACGGAAAACCGCATCCCGATCTGTTCCAACACGCTGCCCTCGCGATGGGCGCAGACCCGGCAGACTGTCTGGTGATCGAGGATAGCGTGGCTGGCGCGACGGCTGCTCGGGCCGCAGGTATGGAGTGTATCGGGTTCACCGGCGGGTCCCATTGCGAGTCTGGCCACGGAGACCTACTTCGCAGTGCTGGCGCCGATACGATCATCGACGATCTCCGGGACGTCCTGGCACACGTGTCCTGACAGGATCGCGCAGGTCAGGTCGGAATGTCGAAAGTATCCCGCGGCTCAAAGTACTCCATGACCGCCGCCTGATCCGCATCGCCCAGACCGGCCGCCGTCAGAAGCCGGTGGATCTCGGCACACGTTGCCGTCATCGGCATCGCAGTGTTGGTGAGCCGCGCCAGATCCTGCACTCCGTTCAGATCCTTGACCATGTTCGCGATCCTGCCCGTTGGCGCGTAGTCCTTCGACGCCATGCGCGGCATGTATTCCTGCAGCAACGAACTGTCCGCTCGCCCGCCCTTTAGCGCGACCGGGATCTTCGCCGCATCCACACCCGCATCCTGCGCCAGCCGCGTCGCCTCGGCCACTGCCAGAAACCCGATCCCGCAAAGCAACTGGTTGATCAGTTTGGTCGTCTGCCCTGCACCGGATGGCCCCATCAGCGTGTAGTTCTTGCAAAGCTTGGACATCACGGATTTGGAGGCTTCGAAATCCTCCGGCGTCCCGCCCGCCATCACGGTCAATTCCCCGATCAAGGCCTTAGGAGCACCACCGGACAACGGGGCATCGATCCAGCGAAGGCCTTTTTCCGCAGCATCCGCCGCCAGGGCTTTTGTCGAAGGCGGATCGATCGATGACATGTCGATGATCATCGTGCCTGCGGCAGCGCTGTCAGCGACGCCCTTCGGTCCGAACACCGCCGCCCGGACAATAGCCGCCGAATTCAGCGACGTGATCACGAAGTCCTTGCCCGAGGCGGCATCTGCCGCCGATGCCGCCGCCTTGGCCCCTTGAGTGACCAGAGCCGCCATCGCATCGGGATTCAGATCGAAGACGGTCAGATCGCATCCAACCTGGGCAAGACGGGTCCCGATGGCGCCGCCCATGGCACCGCATCCGATCAAAGCAACTTTCGTCATGGCTCCAACGTTCCTCCCGTTGTGCCCGCACCATCAAAGGCAGGCTGTCATCCCGCCATCCACAAAGATCGTCTGACCGTTGACAAAGCTTGATGCCGCCGAGGACAGGAAAACCGCAGCTCCCACAAGTTCAGGCATCTGGCCCCAGCGGCCTTGCGGCGTGCGCTTGGCGACCCAGGCCGTGAACTCGGGATCGGCGACCAGTGCAGCGGTCAACTCTGTGTCGAAATAGCCAGGCGCAATCGCGTTCACGTTCAACCCTTTGGACGCCCAGTCCGTCGCCATCCCTTTGGTTAGGTTCGCGACAGCACCCTTAGAGGCCACATACGGCGCTATCCCGGGGCGTGCCAATGCCGTCTGCACGCTCGCGATGTTGATCATCTTGCCGGCGCCCCGCCCGATCATATGCCGCGCGCATGCTTGACCGACATTGAAGACCGAGGTGACATTGGTCGCCATAAGCCGTTCGAAATCGGAAGGGTCGAAGTCTTCCAGTGGCGTCCGATGCTGCATGCCGGCATTGTTGATCAGGATGTCGATTGGCCCACTTTCGGCCTCGAACCCATCCACCGCCTTGCGGACCGCCGCGTGGTCCGTGACATCGAATGCCAAGGGCGTGCCGCCAAGCGCCGTTGCGGCTGCCTCCAGCTTCCCGACATTTCGCCCGTTTAAGACGATCCGTGCGCCTGCTTTGGCAAGGCCTTCGGCCAGCGCGTATCCGATCCCTTGGCTCGAACCTGTGATCAGCGCGGTCTTGCCGCTCAGGTCGAAAAGCTCCGTGCTCATGCCTCTGCCACCGGTTTACTGCTGTCGCCGCATCGGTATATGTTATCGATAACATCTGCAAGCGGGAACGCCATGAAAGCAATCGTCATCCATGCGCCGAAAGACCTCAGGATCGAAGACCACGACCCTGGCCAACCGGGCGCTGACCAGGTATCGATCCGTCTCGCGGCAGGCGGTGTTTGCGGGTCCGATCTGCACTACTACAACCACGGCGGTTTTGGTGCGGTGCGCCTTAAACAGCCGATGATCTTGGGCCACGAGGTCGCCGGGCATATCGAGGCCACAGGCTCGAACGTGACTGGCCTTGCCCCGGGCGATCTGGTCGCTGTGTCACCTTCCCGGCCTTGCGGACTGTGTCGCTATTGTGCCGAGGGCCTGCGCAATCACTGCCTCGACATGCGCTTCTATGGTTCCGCGATGCCGTTCCCGCACATCCAGGGCGCCTTCCGCGAGATACTGATCGCAGATGCAATACAATGTGTGAAAGCAGACGGCTTGACCCCCGGACAAGCGGCAATGGCCGAGCCGCTTTCCGTTTGCCTCCACGCCACGCGCCGGGCGGGAGAGATGCTCGGCAAGCGGGTGTTGGTCACGGGTTGCGGCCCCATCGGCGTCCTTTGCATCCTGGCGGCGCGCCGGGCGGGGGCTGCCGAAATCGTGGCGACAGACCTCGCCCCAAATGCGCTGGCGCATGCCCGACGCGCTGGGGCTGACCGGGTCATCAACATGGCAGAGACCCCCGATGCGCTCGATGCCTACAGTGCTGACAAGGGCACATTCGACGTATTGTTCGAAGCGACGGGTGTGGCCTCGGCCCTGGCCGGAGGCATCAATGCGATGCGTCCACGCGGTGTGGTCATGCAGCTCGGCCTCGGCGGAGACATGACGGTCCCGGTACAAACGCTAACGGCAAAAGAGCTCGACCTGCGGGGGTCGTTCCGCTTTCACGAGGAGTTCGCGACGGCTGTCGCACTGATGCAGAAGGGCCTGATCGATGTCGCGCCACTGATCACTCACACGCTGGATCTTGCAGACGCCGAGCAAGCCTTCCTGATCGCCGGGGACCGCAGCCAATCGATGAAAGCCCAAATCGCATTCGGCTGAGTCGGCAGATGTTGAACTGCGAAACCTGAGTCTTTTTGACACGCTCCGCGTAGGCCAATTTGCCATCGCAGAACGGCTCAGTGTCGCTCTTCGTCCGATCCAATCGTAGACAGTGCGGCGCGTCCGACTGCAAGGTCTTGATCGGGCGCACCAGAACCCACACCGATCCCGCCCAGCAACACGCCGCCGACACGGATGGGCAGCCCGCCCCCCAACCCGGTAACGCCGCCATCGGTAGCAGCGGCAATCGCGGGACGCACGGGCTCGGGGACATCGGCTGAAGGAATTCCATGTGATGCGCTGGTCAGAGCTTTGGCTAACGCGCTGCGGCGGCTGAGAAACTTTGACCCGGTCATGCGGATTTCGCCCAAGATCTCGCCGCTCGCATCGACGATCACAATACACTGTGGTTGGCCGATCTCTTCTGCCGCGGCCACACCGGCGGCGAGCATTTTCATGACGCCGCGATGGGTCAGGCGACGGGTGATCTCGGTATCATCCATAGTGCTTGCACCCCCTAGTCGGCCCAGTATGTTATCGATAACACTCCTAGCACCAATCCCTGTCCGGAAAAACAATCGATGTCATTCTTCGAGGCGTATGAACCCATCTTCAAAACCTATGTGCTGGGAAACGCCCCGGTGAAACAGATCGCCACCGGTTTCGACTGGGTCGAGGGGCCGGTCTGGTTCGGCGACGCGAACTGTCTATTGTTCTCGGACATTCCGAACAATCGGATCATGCGGTGGATGCCGGAGGTTGGGGTGTCGACCTATCGCGCGCCTTCGCACTTCGCGAATGGGCACACGCGGGACCGCCAGGGACGCCTTGTCAGCTGTGAACATCTCACACGCCGGGTCACTCGAACGGAACACGACGGGACAATTACGGTGATCGCCGACGGCTACCAGGGAAAGCACCTGAATTCGCCAAACGACGTCATCGTGAAATCCGATGGCTCGATCTGGTTCAGCGATCCGCATTACGGGATCAAGCAGGACTACGAGGGCCAGCACGCCGAACAAGAGCTTCCCTGCCATGTTTATCGCGTCGATCCATCAGGAGGCATCTCCGTCGTAGCGGATGACTTTCATTGTCCCAACGGGCTGGCGTTCAGCCCTGATGAGAGCCGCCTCTATATCGCGGATACGGGCCGGATGCACCGCGATGATCCCACACATATTCGCGTTTTTGATGTCTCGGATGGCGGGCTCAGTGGCGGCGCCGTTTTCCACGCGATTTCGCCGGGTGTGGCGGATGGGTTCCGATGCGATAGCGAGGGCAACGTATGGTCCTCGGCTGCTGACGGTGTGCACTGCATCGCGCCGGATGGCACGCTATTAGGGAAGATCCGGGTGCCAGAGCTCGTGTCGAACGTCTGCTTCGGCGGACGTCACGGGCATCGCCTGTTCATTGCGGCCACGACGTCGATCTACGTCATCAGCTTGAACCGTCGAGGCGGTTTCAAACGTTCGCAAGGATAGTATACGGGATAGACCTGAACCCCAACTATGGTTCACCAGATTGCCTTCTTCAGCTGGTGTTCCAGAACTGAACCCAGACAGAAACCCATCCAAGTCCTGGAGCTCGAGAAATCAGTCTTATGGCGCGTTTCCCAAAGCACCACTATTGACCGAGCCTCGCCATTCGACAGCCGCGTCGTCGGCCTGACTACTTCCATCCTTGCAGCCACTTCGCGACCGAAATAGACGGACAGGGCAAAGCCTTGCGGGGCCTTCTCTTACATCTGACGCGTGGCTCATCGAAACCACTAACCACCCAAACCACGCCCAGCCACGATTGGCACGGTATCGGACAGGAGTGACAACCAACGTTCGATCCGGGCTCGATTCACGCCAAGGTCTGCGTAGCCGTAAACCGCACGTGAAAAGATGACGAGCGAGGCGCGCTGTCCAGCATCTCCGGCACCAAGATCTATCGCTTCGACCGAGACGACATCCGGAAACCCAAATGTCGGCGAACGCTGCACATAGGCACGCGCTGGTCCCACCGGCGACCATGCGGGCTTAATAGATGCTACGCGAGCTTCATTCAGAACGATGGCGTCGAGATACTCCAGAAGATTCTCTGGGCCCGTCGCGTAGATCGGTACTCCATGAGTCGGCGTTGTCACCGTTTCGACTTCACGCGGGGCACCAAGCGCCCAGTTGGGGGAAGCAGGAGCTGTCACGGAAACAGGACCCGTCTGAACCGAAGCCAGCTTCTCGCCAGAGCAACCGGCCAGGACCGTCAAAAGAGTTAAGATCGCGACCCATCTCATTGCCGAGCCCTCCGTTGCCGCACTACCGACTTCCTCCACCGAATAGCCTATAGCACAGTATCTTCACTTGTTTTGCCGCGCTTAGATCCAGTCCACAAGTTCCGCAAATGAAGCGCCTCGCTGGCAAAGAAATGCGAAGCGGTAGAGGGGGCCACCTTGACCCTGCTTCACTGAACTGATCCGGCGAATCTGACTCGATTTCCAAAACCCTTCTGCAGGAAGTCTCAGGGGTCAACGTACCAGCGCTGGAGTCATGATCTGTCTATGAGCAGATTGCCGACATTTGTTGCTCAGGGCGCCAACGACCGAACAGATCGTTTGTGTAACCAAGCAAACTTCGTACCGGCTGTCAGAGACAGCTTTATCCAACACCATTAGAGCCGATCTGTGCCGCCGAGCACGAACGCACCGTACACGGACGCTGGGAAACCTTCGTCACGCAAAGCATTGCGCGCAGCAATCCATGCCTCACCGATGTTTCCTGATCGCGCCTTCGCGTGGAACACGTCCATAAATCGTCGCGTTGGCTTATCATAGACTGGCCATAGCGAATTCATCACAGCTCGCGTTCCGCCAAGATAGAATGATCGGCTCAGGCCGAGGAAGTCGTCACCGGCCGAAGCCTTACCCAGACCGGTCTCGCATGCCGACAGGATAACCAGGTTTGCCTTGAGTGGATTCTCGAAGAGGTCCCTGGCCGTCAATGGGTCAACCTCACCACCGCCGCTCAGTAGGATGGAGGATTCCAGCGGGTCACGTGCATTGAACAGGCCATGTGTCGCGATGTGCAAGACCCCTACCCCGTCGCCAATCGCGGAGCGCAATCCGGACTTGCTTGCTTCGCCGCCCAGCAGTGCTCGGATACCATAGCCGCTCGCGATCTGGCTGGCTTCCTCTGTTGCGCCAGGCAGCGGATCCCATTGGGTACCGAGATCCGGCCCACCGATCACCGCAGCCGACCGCAACGACACACGAGTGGGCGACCGGGTGATCCAGCCCCCGTTTGGCAAGATGACAGCGGGCACTTCAATCGGTAACGCCCCCCAGGGCACAAAGTACAACGAGCGCGAGGGAACCACGTACAGCGTGCCCGACGGCGCCCAGGCTGATACGAGCAGTGCCTGAGCTATCCGATCGGCGGTAGCGGCCTGCGCGGCAGCATCACCCAACGGGTCATCGGAAGTGAAGATTGCCAGCTCATCTTCGAGGCCTGAATGGGAAAGGTCTGTCTCGATCAGCCTGACATGATTGCGCTCGATTGCCAGAAAACGGATCTGTTGATCGTCCGTAGTTTCGGGCAGTGTGTACAGCATCAAGTCAGCAGGTCTCAAACGTCGTTGCGCGGCGTCAAGGGACGTGTGGGCGATTGCGATTGCATCGGCAAGCTCGGCGTTGCTGCGGCGCAATTCTCGAACCTGCTGATTCCGTTGACGTTCCAGTGCCGCAATGCTCTTCGCTCTCCTACGACCGCTGCGATGCGGCAGCGATGCGAGCACCCGCGATTCTCTGATGCCTGCGTCAATACCTCGGATACGTTCGACCTGTCGTGCATTCCTGCCGCCGTTCAGTGCAGTGGTCCCCAGCATGTCGACAAAGGAACGGGCACGCCCACGTTCCATATCCGCGAAGGCCTGAGCAAAGTCCTCGCGCTGAAGGCTGGCCGCGACCAGGGACCGCGTGATGTCCTCTTTGCCGGTCCCGAATTGCCGCTTCGATGCATCGGTCGCGAGCGCACCGGAGACAGATTCGATGGTTGCCTGAGCGGCACGCAATGCGCGCTCGGCCTCATCCGGTTTGCCCAGCGACTCCAAAGCCTCGCCGCGCAGCGCCTGCAATTGCCACAACAGATCTGAATTCCCGCTGGCGACTGCGAACTCGGCCGCGTTGGTTGCCGTCTCTTCAGCAAGTTGCGGCTTGCCCGCGTCCAGCAGCGCGCGCGCCCACGTCGCCTCGATCGTCACCAGGCCTGAGTCGAATCCCATCGCATCGAGATATGCCCGAGCCGATCGCATCGTATCGTTGGCCGTTGATTCAGCTTGCTCAACGGACAATTGCGCACCGGCCAGGACAGCCAAATTGACGCCGCGCGCATAGAACATGTCAGCATCCAGCTTCAGATAGCGTCGATATAGCTGGTGTTGCCATGTGTAGTGCGCTTCTTCGAACAACTCCTCACCTGCCTTTGCCCATGGGAGTGCTAGGTCCGGCCGACCCGCGAACATCTGCGAGCGTGCGATACCAAGATAGGCGCGGTACTGCGCGCGGGTCATCAGCGCCTGCTGAGGCACCTCTGGTTTAAAGACCAACAACGAGGGTGGGCGGAAATCTCCCAAGGCTTCGACCACCTGTGCAAAGTCTCGCAGTGCTCCGGCGTTGTCCCCCAACCAAAACTTTACTTCACCGCGCAGCGCACGAGCCCCCAGGTTGCCACCAAAGTATGCTTGTTCCTTCGCTTCCAGATCAGCGATACGTTCTATCGCTTCCGCTGATTGACCGGCTAGGATCAGGGTCTTCACTGCCTCTTCAGCTGCCTGCCAGCGCTTCAGTGGATCGATCTCTGCGCGGGAAATCCGATCCAGCCGGTCGATCGCCGCGGTATAGTTGCCCGCCAGGATCGCGGCGTTCGCTTGCGCCAGTTCGGGGCCGACGGCAAAGCCATAGGCATTCACCGCACCTTCGCTCGGCAACTCGATGGAATCCGCCTCCGGCACCGGCAACTCGACATCCTCACGAACCTGCAGATCCTCGGGTCGGAAGCGGATTAATGATGCCAACCGCTCGGGCGTGACCGCAGGAGGTGCCGGCAGAACACCAATCCGGGCTGTTTCCTGTGGCTTCAATCCGGTATCGTACAAGACGTAATCGATGATGGAATCGACCAGATAATCGCCCCAGCGGTATTGCGCCTGGCGCAGAAATGCCTTGGCGCCATCGATCAGATACTGGTTCGATTCGATATCGCGACTGACCCCAATTCTCGCCGCGGCGTAGCAGGCCATCATCCATGCCTGCCCTTCGTACATGTATGTCGTCGGGTTGACGAAAAAGCCGTAGAGCGGGTGGTGGCTAATCCCCAACACGCTCTCCGTCATATCCAAACCGGCGCGACCCCAGGCCATCGCGGTTTCGTATTCATGCAGTACGATGTGTTCGCAAGTTAGTCCGATATGCGAGCGCATTAGCGCGCCCGCAACCCGCTTTGCATCTCCGGTGTTCTCTGGCTTGGCATAGTAGAATTCCGGCAACCACCACCGTCCGACGGCATCGACTACGGCGGCGTTGTAAGCAATCGACTCGTACGAGTTGTTAAGCCAGGAGTTCAGCTGGGCGTATTGCGAGGTGGTTTCGAGCACATTTCCGAAGATGTCGCGTTCGATCTTCTCGATGCGCCGGAGTTCCTTGCGGGCTTCATCCATCCGGCCAGCGTGCATCATTGCGCGCAGGCGCTGGGCGCTCAACAGGAAGGCAGCTTCCGGCGTGTCTGGCAGAGACGCCGCCGCTGCATTGAACTTGCTTTCCCAACTTTGCCAATCTTTCAGGACGGTTGCCGTCCAGAGTGCTTCGGCCTCTGGCGTCATGGTGACGCCATATCCCAGATCGTCGCCTGCCTCCAAAAGCCCAACAGAGCTGCGCGGGCTTGGGTGGCTCTCGCGCTGCGTACCGTCACCCTGAACCGGTGGTGTGATGCGACCCAGCACCTCCGCAAGCCTATCCTGCGGAACCGGCAGCGGTCTCTGTTGGTTCAATTCAGGCGTACCAACCCACTGGGTACAGGCTGCCAGGATTGGCAGGGCCATCAGGAGGTATGTTATCCGCATCTGAAAGTCGCTCCGGTATCAGCTGTACAACAACCCTAGTGTATCCGGCGTTGGTGAACGCATTCAAAAATTACGTCCCCAGTGTCGCGGCGGTCTCTCGAATTGGAATGTGGGCTCCTTAGACCAATCCCGAACGCAAGGGGACCAGCCAAAAGAGAGCTTTCGGGTTCCATCCATGAGCATCCCGCTTTAGGCTGAACCTCATAGAAAAATTCGAGGCCTCTGAGATTGTTGCCTGAAATGACGAAAGTGTTCAGGCATGCAACGGTTCGTTTCACCACCGTGGCGCTGGCGGCAACCGCGCTGACGCTGTGCGTGTTTCAGTTCATAGCTCCCGCAGGCGAGCTGGAAACCAGGCTGGAAGACCGGGTTCGTATTGCTTTTACCGATCCATCCCGCGAACAAGACATGCGGATATCCTTGATCGCCATTGACGAAGCTACCATGGCGACGCTCCCCTACCGTTCGCCGGTAGATCGCGGATTGGTGGCGCAGATTATCGAACTCCTTGGTGCGGCCGGTGCGAAGGCTGTCGGCATCGATATACTGCTCGACCAACCAACTGAACTGGAGAAGGACGCGCGTCTGGCGGCAGCGATCTCGGCACTTGAGATCCCAGTCGTTATCGCCTGGGCTGATGCGCGCGCAGGTATGACCGAGTCGCAATCTGCGTGGCTGACGCAGTTCCTGGATGCGTCCGGTGCAATTCCGGGCTTTGCCAACCTTCAACAAGACCAGGACGGTGTTGTTCGGCATCATATCTCGGCACTATCGGGGACGCAGGTGCAAGGCTTTGCGGCAGCATTAACCGGGCGCGCGTCTCCAGAGCACGTTGCAACCCAATGGCGCATAGACTGGCGGCTGCCGCAGGCGAATGGCGCGCCGATCTTTCAGAAGACACCGGCCCACGTGCTGCCACTCATGCGGGCGAACCCTCAGATCCTTGAAACCTGGTATCGAGATCGCATTGTCTTGATCGGCGCAGACCTGCCGCAGCAGGATCGTCACGTGACACCGCTTTCACTGGTGCAAGGCGGCGATCTGACTGCTGGCGTTGAGATTCATGCGCACCTGATCGCACAATTGCTGGATCGCAACACGGTTCGTGAGATTCCATCTACGGCTCAAGCAGCCTATGTCTTGATGACCGCGTTGATTGCCTCTGGTCTTGCGATCCTCCCAATTCATTTCCTAGTGCGGGTCGTGCTGCTGGGTGGGCTTGTCGCGGCACATCTGGCGGGGTTGGTTGGGATCTTCACGCAGACGGGCGTTCTACTGGTCATTGCGTCGCCGATGCTTGCGATCGCAGTGGCCTCCGCCGGGGCCATGGGCATTGATGCTGTTCTCGCGCATCGCGATCGCCGCTTCGTGAAGCAGGCATTCTCGCACTACCTGGCACCTGAACTGGTTGACGAGCTAATGCGCGATCCTGAGAAACTGCAGCTCGGCGGTGAACGCCGCTTCATGACCTTCCTGTTTACGGACATTGCGGGCTTTACCGGCATGAGCGAACGCTTGGAACCTGAAGCACTGGCACGTTTGCTGAACGAGTATCTCGACGGTGTCAGTGCGATCGTCATTCGCAACAGCGGCGTGATCGATAAGTTCATCGGCGATGCCGTGGTTGCCTTGTTCGGGGTTCCTCATGAAGACCCAGCGCATGCAGCGCACGCTTTGCGATGCGCTGCCGAGATCGATGCATTTGCGCAGTCTTTCAGGCAACGACACACCGATACCGCTTTAGGCATCACACGCGTTGGCGTGCATTCCGGCAGTGCCGTGGTCGGAAATTTCGGCGGCGCAGCGCATTTTGACTACACGGCGATCGGTGACGCGATGAATACGGCGGCCCGGCTAGAGGGCGCGAACAAGGCGTTTGGCACGCGGGTAAGTTTCAGCGACGCGTGTTATGAAGCGGCGAAGCCACATCTGATGCAATCATTGCCGGTTCGCGCAGTCGGAGATGTAATGGTCAAAGGCAAGACCGAGCCCATCCATGTGCTGGCTCTTTCGTCCGATCGCGAGCAGAACTGGCTGGACACCTACGCGCAGGCCTACGCGGCCTTGTCGGAGAGTACTACGGCCGCACAGAAATTGTTCGTAACTCTAGGTGATGATCCCCTGGCCACACTGCATCTGGATAGACTCGCCCGCGGCGAGACGGGTACGGTGTTCAAGTTGACCGAGAAATGAGTTTGAATTCATGAAGTACCTCGCCCGCAATCTGATCGCCGCCGTCACGGGTCTTGTTTGTAGCGCAGCAAGCGCTGCTCCCGTGATCATACTCTCTGGCGAGGTAAATGGGCAGGGCCCCGGCTCGCTGATCGAGGAAACCACCGTCATATCGATCCCAACAGGCGCAGTGCTGGTCTTCAATGATCCGACAGGGCAGACGCAAACCATCGCGGGACCATTCGAAGGTCCGATTAACGCCGATAGGACCGCGGATACTGCCCCAGCTTCGGGACTCGATCGATTGATTGCGTCTCGCTCTGCCGAGCAGTCTCTGCTTGGAGCGATTCGTACCGCACCGGGTCAAGCGCCGACTGAGGCAGAACTTATCAGCATAGCGCAATCGTCTGTTCAATGCCTTGCATCCGGGGTCAAGGCGCGGCTTTGGCGACCGGAGACACTGAACGCCGACAGCTTCTTCAAAGTGACTCACGCGAACAGCGGAGCTGTGGCCGGGTCCGTATGGCATGACGGTACTCAACAAGTCGATTGGCCGTCCGAGGTACCGTTGATCTCAGGTGCGCACTATCGGGTCGAGTTGGAGATCGCGCCACGCCCGGTGGAGATCACGCTATTCCTCGCACCGCGTACGTTCGACACCGACACCGATCTGGCGTCCTGGATGGGGCGAGTCGGATGTCGACGCCAGGCCTTTGCCTTGCTGGACAGAATCATCGATTAATACATGGCCGAAACGATCTTAAAGGTTTTGCGCAGGCGTCGTCACACCGGACAGACAGCCCGAGCTGGGCACCCGCAAAAACCTACCGGATCAGATCGGCTTATGATT